>Ga0302320_10021098_pt1 | contig 12949 bp, 10 predicted proteins | sample Bog_T0_3_FD_202130 | JGI IMG/M metagenome (GOLD analysis project Ga0302320, IMG submission 202130) | Peat permafrost microbial communities from Stordalen Mire near Abisko, Sweden - Bog_T0_3 | ecosystem: Environmental > Terrestrial > Soil > Wetlands > Peat | place: Sweden: Abisko, Stordalen Mire...
GTGTCAACAGCAGCGTCCTCACTTCCCGCTTTCGATCCCGGCCGCGTACTCTCCGCGCCCAGGTCCAGCATGGCAGCACCCTCATCCAACAGACTGATTCCATGAGCGATAGCCAAGTCAGGCTCCAGGAACCTCCCACCATCGCTAAAGGAATCCGGAGTAATATTCACGACGCCCATCACCAGCGTCCGCCGCCCAAGCTCCAGCGTCCGCGTCCGCAGCTTCCAAGTCGAATTTGCCCGCCTAAGCTCCTTCATTCCCACCACTTAACCCTTTCTGCCGCGGGGATCTTGAATCTCGGCCAATCGGCTTTCCAAGGCCGTCTCCTTCAGAATGGCATGCCGAAGCCAACCCGCATCCTGCTAAACTCCCTGCATGAATGCCCTTCGGCGAAGTCTACTGCTTGCCCTGGCAGCCGCATGCATCCCACCCGGCTCGGTTGCTCAAGCCCAGATCCGCAGCCCCAAGCCAGCCGCTAAGCCTGCTCCTTCATCAGCGCAACTCGCTGAGAAAATTCAAGTTATACTTGCCGATCCCGCATTGGGCCATGCCACCTTCGGCATCAGCGTGACCACTCTCGACGGCAAGTCCCTCTACGGCTCGAACGAAGGCCGCCTGTTCACCCCGGCTTCGAACGTCAAGCTAACCACCACTGCCGCTGCCTTCGCCCTTTTGCCCGTGGATCTCCTCACCTGGACCACCAACGTCGTTGCCGGTGGCGAGATTGACGCAGGCGGTACCCTGCATGGCGATCTAATCATTCTCGGCGCAGGCGATCCCACCATCAGCGCCCGCCGCTATCCCTACCAGTCGCCTGCAACCACGCCGGTAACCCCTGCTACACCAGCAACTTCGCCCAGTGACGCTCCAAAGCCTCCCAGCGCGATGGACGCCATCAATCTCCTCGCCCAGCAGGTTGTGCAGGCTGGCGTCCGCACCATCGAAGGCAGCGTTGTAGGCGACGACAGCATATACCTCGACGAACCCTATGGCCAGGACTGGGCCTGGGATGACGTTCAATGGCCTGACGGCGCTCCGGTTTCAGGCCTCAGCTTCAATGAGAACGCCGTGCAGCTAAGTATCTCTAAGGACAGCACTTCGCAAGCGGGTGATTCCGTCGCGACCGCGGCCCAGTGGTCCCCCGACGCCGACTACTACACCATCGATAACTCCATGACCCTGGCGCCGGCGGGACAACAGGCACATGCCGGTCTCGATCGCCGCCTCGGCAGCATGGTCGTCCGCGCCTGGGGAACTGTGCCTCCTGAGGGTTTCCGGTCCTCGTTGGCTGTCGATGATCCGGCGCAGTTTACGGCAGCGGCCCTGACCCAGGCGCTCCTGCGCCGCGGAATCAAAATCAGCGGAGAACCCGCATCGGCGCATCGCTATCCCATTGGAACTGGAGAGTTTGCGGACGAGCGAGCCCAACCCCTGAGCCTGGTACCCGTCGGCATAACCACTCTTGCCGCACCCCTGAACGACCGCAAAGTCCTGGCTTCGCGTACCTCCTTCCCCATGGTTGAAGACCTCATGGTCATCAACAAAATCAGCCAGAACCTGCATGCTGAGTTAACTTTGCGCCTGCTCGGCAAGACGTTGGGTTCTGATGGAAGCTTCGCCCAGGGCACCCGCGTCGTGCGCCAGTTCCTGATGGGCGCAGGGGTCAGCGATTCCGACTTCTTCCTGTTTGATGGCTCCGGGATGAGCGCCAACGATCGTATTGCGCCGCGCGCTCTCACCCAGCTTCTGGCCTATGCCTCGCACCAGCCGTGGGGAACAGCCTGGCGCAACACATTCCCGGTCGCCGGAGTCGATGGCACCCTCTCGGGAAGATTCAAGAGCTCCCCTGTGAAGGGCCGCGTGTGGGCGAAGACCGGAACACTCAATGAGACCAATGCGCTTTCCGGCTATCTTGCTGCAAACAGTGGTCAGACGCTGGCTTTCTCCGTAATGGTCAATGGCCACCGTCCCGGAAGCCAGGCTGAACTTCAGGCAATCGACCGCATCGTGGAAGCAATCGCCGCCGCCGACTGACGCTGTATCATCAGAGCCAGATGCTCGCCCGTCCTACTTCACGTTTTCTGGCCGCCATAGGGGTGTCGCTTGCGCTTGCCACTTTTGTGGCTGGCTGCCGCTCTCTTCCGGCGTCAAAGCCGGAGGCGCTGTGGACTATGGACGAGGCGCGTGGTGCGCAGGTCTATCACGCAAAATGCGCTAAGTGTCACAATCCAAACACCACGCGTCCGCTCAACGGGCCAGGATTGCAGGCGCTTACCAAGATTAAAGCCATGCCCTCCGGTGCGCCACCCACCGATGAGCGCTTGACCTACGTCATCCTGCATGGCCGCAATAATATGCCGGCCACCCACATTACCGACGATCAGCTTCAGGACCTGCTGGCGTATCTGCACACCTTATGACCGACGAAGACCCTGAGAACGAATTGAAGCCAGAAGGAGCGCCGAGCCCGGAAAATGGCCCTCAGCGAACAGAGCTTTTGCCGCTGCCGGCGCTAGCCTTCATCGGCCTTTATCTCCTGGGGCTTGCGGTAGTCATTGTCGTGGGCGTCGTCGGTGGACGTCATTATCCCCCATTGTTTCTAGCGTTTGCCGCCGCGTTCATTGCCGCCAGCGGCGGACTTGTGATGCGGTTCCGCTGGGCCTGGGCCCTGGCTCTCGCGGCGGTTCTGATGCTGGCTGGATACAATCTGTGGATCTTTTCCACGCAGCAACAGGGGCCTGCATTGGTTCAGGGGCTGCTGAACCTGGTCTTCTTCCTGTACCTGGTGCGCCCGGAAGTCCGCGCCCGCATCCGCTAGAGATAAGCGCAGAGTCGGCGGCTACTGCGATGCGGCAAGACCTTCTGCGAGAATAGACAACGATGCTTTCCCTTCAAAATGCCGGCAAGCGCTTTGGTCCGCGCATCCTCTTCCTTGAAGCCAACTGGCTCATCCGGTCGCGGGAGAAGACCGCCCTCGTCGGTGCCAACGGCACAGGTAAGTCTACTCTAATGAAGGTCCTAGCCGGCCTGGAACCGCTGGACTACGGGGCTCTGCAGCAAACCAAGGGCATGAGCATCGGCTATTTGCCCCAGGAGGGTCTGCGGCTCAGCGGCCGCACTGTCTTTGAAGAGTGCCTGACGGTCTTCGATGAACTCCGCGACATGGAGCGCGAAATCGAGCACTTAGCTGGCCAACTCGCGGTGCTTGACCACGCCGGCCCCGAATACGAGTCCGCCGCAGAGCGCTTTTCCATGCTTCAAGAGCGTTTTCACACCCTCGATGGTTATGCATTAGACGCGCAAGTTGGCGGCGTCCTAACCGGCCTGGGCTTCCAAAAACAAGACTGGAGCCGCCAGACGGATGAGTTCAGCGGCGGCTGGCAAATGCGCATCGCGCTGGCGAAACTGTTACTTGCCAAACCGAATCTTCTGCTTCTAGACGAACCAACTAACCACCTCGATCTGGAGACCCGCAACTGGCTTGAGGATTATCTAAAGAACTATCCCTTCGGCTACATCCTCATTTCGCACGACCGCTATTTTCTCGACGTCACCATCGACCGCACGGTGGAGATCTGGAACAAGCGTCTCAACATCTACCAGGGTAATTACACAAAGTACCTGAGCCAGAAGGACGAGCGCCGAACGCAACTTGAGGCAGCTTATCGCAATCAGCGCATCCAGATTGAGCACCTTGAAGCCTTCATCAACCGCTTCCGCGCCCAGGCTACCAAGGCCAAGCAAGTCCAGTCCCGCATCAAGGAGCTCGAGAAGATCGAGCGCATCGAGATTCCCGAAGAAGAGCCAATCATCCACTTCAAGTTTCCTCAGCCGCCGCCTTCTGGGCGCACGGTGGTTGAAGCGGAAAACCTGTCAAAGAGCTATGGCGAGAAGCAAGTTCTCAAGAATGTGAACTTCAACATCGAGCGCGGCGATCGAGTGGCGCTGGTCGGCGTCAACGGTGCCGGCAAATCTACGCTCATCAAGCTGCTCACCAGCGACGAAGCGCCCACCTCCGGCCACGTAAAGCTCGGCCACAACGTCATCAGCGAGTATTTTGCGCAGGACCAGTACAAGGTCCTCAACGGCGACGCGCGCATGCTCGACGACATCAGCCGTGCTGCGCTTAAAGTGCCTGAAGTCGAGCTCCGTTCGCTGCTGGGCTGTTTTTTGTTTCGCGGTGACGACGTCTTCAAGCCGCTCGGTGTCCTGTCTGGTGGCGAGCGCAACCGCTACGCCCTGGCGCGCATTCTTGTTTCGCCGTCCAACTTCCTGCTTCTCGACGAGCCCACCAACCACCTGGATATGCGAGCCAAAGACGTGCTGCTTGAGGCCATCGCCGCATTTTCAGGTACGGTTGTTTTCGTTTCACACGATCGCTATTTCATTGACCGTCTGGCGACGCGCGTTCTGGAAGTGGGCGATGGTTCCGTCACCAGCCATGAAGGTATTTACGCGGACTACCTGCGACGGAAAGAGGGCCAGAGTGCTGGGTTCTCGCAACTTGTGCCTTCAATCGTGTCTCGGACGGCACAACCAGCTGCGCTGCCAAACGCCGTTGTCTTTTCCGATCTTGATTCGGAAGCTACTAAAGAGCGCCCCCGCCGTCTCAATCCCATCAAGATAAAGCAGTTGGAAGATCGCTGCTCGTTTCTTGAAGAAGAAATCCCTCGCATCGAAGGTTCCGTCGCGCACACGGAGGAGCAACTGGGGATTTACATATCTGCGGCGGAGACGGCTCGGCTCAGCGCGCTTGCGGACGACCTGCGCAACCAGTTAGCCGGGATGACTGCCGAGTGGGAAGACCTGACTATGCAATTGGATGCGCAGGCTGCGCTGTCCTAAGGCGATCTTTATCAATCCCTCGTGCATAATCAAGATACGATGGCACTTTTGTGGAGTCCCGAGAGCTGGACCGAGAGGCTGGCAGAGCTCGAAGCGAATTCAGGCGACCTGAAGGAAGCACCGCTGCGTCGCGATGTGCGTTCCCTTGGCATGTTACTTGGCGAGGTTTTACGCGAGCAGGCTGGCGATGACCTCTTCGCCCACGTAGAAGCCCTTCGCCAAGGAACCATCCGCCGGCGCGACGCTGAAGCAAATGGCAACCATGAAGAGGCTGCCCGCCATGCCGCAGTCGCCCTCGACCTGGTGCATTCGCTTCCTGCGGAGCGCGCGACCCTGCTGACCCGCGCTTTTGCTTTTTACTTTGAGCTCATCAACCTGGCCGAAACCAACCATCGCAAGCGCCGCCGCATTGCCTTGCGCCTCAACGGTGAGGCTGCCCATCAGCGCGGTTCGCTGGCAGGAACTTTGTGTGAAATGCGCCGGGTGGGAATCAGTGCAGATGAGGCCCTCGATTGGCTCAAGCGCGTTCTCATTGTCCCTGTGTTTACCGCGCACCCCACTGAGGTTGCCCGCCGGTCGGTCATGTTCAAACGCCGACGGATTGGCGAGTTTCTGGCCGCACTCGATCGCATTCCTGTCCCTGAGCCGGACATGGCGCGTCTCGAAGACCTGGTGCTGGCCGAGATCACCAGCCTCTGGCAAACAGATGAGATTCGCTCGCGACGCCCCACTGTTTACGACGAAATCAAGATGGGCCTAGATTACTACGACGTTTCCATCTTCGAAACGCTGCCCAGTCTCTATCGCGAAATATCCGAGGCGCTGCGTGCCTCCTACGGGCTGGAAATTGAACCGCTCGACTTGCCCCAGGTGCTTATTTTCGGCTCCTGGATCGGCGGCGACCGCGACGGCAATCCCTTTGTTACGCCAGAAGTCACCCGCGACGCCATTCAATTGGCGCGCGGCCACCTGCTGCTTTATTACGTGCGGCAGCTCCAGGAGATCATCGATCTGCTCACCACCAGCGCGCAGCAGCGGCCGGTCAGCAACGAGCTGCTGAAACGCCTTGAAGCCTACGTGGAGCAGATCCATACGCCCGAGACACAGGTCTTCGGTGAGCAGTATGAGTTTGAGTATTATCGCCGCTTCATCATCTGCGTTAAGGCGCGGGTTCTCCGCACCATGGAGCATCCTGGCCCCGCTACCGCGACGCTCCCCGTAACGCCCTACACGCTCTCCCAGGGGCAGGAGCATTTGGCCGAAGTACTTCCGGCTTATTGTTCCGTCGAGGAGTTGATCGACGATCTCGAAACGCTGCGGGCATCGCTCGCCGCCAATGCCGGCTTGCGGATCGCGCGCACCCTCGTCGATCCGCTGATTCTGCAGGTTCGTACCTTCGGATTGCACCTGCACACACTTGATATCCGCCAGCACGCGAAGGTCCTGGCCATGGCGCTGCAGGAGGCTATCTCCGATACTCTCGCCGAGTCGTTGCCGGGAACACTCTCACCCCAGACTGCGAGCGTGCTTGACACCTTCCGCGTGGTCGCCGAAATCAAGAACGGCTGCTCTCCCGAGGCAATTCGCCAATACGTCATCAGCGGCGCGTCGACTGTGGACGACGTTCTCGCAGTCATCCGCCTCGCCCGCCTGGGTGGTGTCACGGTCGAGGGTTCAGGGCGCGATCCAGGCCTGATGCCGGTGCCGCTATTCGAATCGATTGAAGACCTGCGCAACGCCTCGGCAGTTTGCCGCGAACTTTGGAGCCGGCCCGACTATCGCAAGCTGATGGCCACCTGGGACAACTGGCAGGAAGTCATGCTGGGCTATTCCGATTCCAACAAAGACGGTGGCATGCTCACCAGTACCTGGGAAATCTTCCGGGCTCATCGCGATCTCCACGTCGTCGCTCGCGAAGCCGGCGTCAAGCTGCGTCTCTTCCATGGCCGTGGCGGAACGGTTGGCCGCGGCGGCGGTCCCACGCATCGGGCCATCTTTGCTCAGCCAATGGATTCTTTCGACGGCCAATTGCGCATCACCGAGCAAGGTGAAGTGTTGAACTTCAAATACGCTGACGAGGTTCTTGCAGAGCGCAATCTTGAGCTCATGATTGCGGCCTCTCTTGATGCTCTCGCCCGCCCCAACGCGCGCGATCCCAAAGGCCACTTCACCGGCGTGCTGAAGCCGGAATGGGAGGCAGTCCTAAACGAGCTTTCGGCCGTCTCCTTCGACTACTACTGCAGCAACATTCTCGGGGACCCGGGCGTCCTCACCTATTTCGAGCAGTCTACCCCGATGGCCGAGTTGGAGAACGCAAAAATCGGTTCACGCCCGTCGCGCCGCAGTTCGTCACGCGTATTGACTGATCTGCGCGCCATTCCGTGGGTCTTTGGCTGGACGCAGTCTCGTCTCCTGGTTCCCGCATGGTTTGGCGTTGGCTTTGCGCTCGAGCAGTATCTTTCCCAACCCGCCGGTGCCGAACACCTGGCTCTGCTGCAGACCATGGCTCAGGAGTTTCCGCTCTTCATTGACCTGCTGCGCAACGTGGAAATGGCGCTAGGAAAAGTGGATCTTGCCACCGCGCGCCTCTACTCCTCGCTGGTTGAAGACCCGGCTCTTCGCGAACGTGTCTACGACCTCTTCGAGGCTGAATTCCATCGCACCGTGCGCGCGGTTCTCGCCGTTACCCGGCAAACGGAACTGCTTCAGACCAACCAGGTCCTGGGGCGGTCCATCAAGCTGCGCAATCCCTATGTGGATCCCATGCACCTTATCCAGGTGGACTTGCTGCGTCGCAAGCGTGCCGGCGAAGACACCCCCGAGGTCAATCGAGCAATTGCCGCAACCATCAGCGGAATCTCCGCGGGGCTCAGAAATACGGGCTGAGCCCCAGCCGCTGATTCATTGCCGTGCAAGCGGTCTCCCAATTTCCCACTGATGCCCGAATGGATCGGCTATACCTCCCACACGCCACCCATGGCCTTCCGTGACCGCCCAAACCTGGGTTGCGCCGGCCTTCAACGCCCGCTCGAACATCGCATCCGGATCGGCAACCATGAAGATGATCCGCACCGTCGACCCGCTCAGCCCTTCCGGGCTGAAATTCAGATGCTCCGGCGACTCGTCCCCCACCCAGAACTCCGCGCCCTCCACTGAGAGTCGCGCCACCACGTTTCCGTCCAGGTCTTCGATGCGATAAACCTCCACAGCTCCGAATGCCGCCTTGTAGAACTCAACCGCCTGCTCGCTCTTCCGCACATTCAGCCAGGGAACGATCGAGTTCTCCATAGCAAGCCCCGCCGAATCGCTGTCCATCCACTCTCCTGGCCGTAAAAAAATTCTAGTACTCGCGGCGCCGCTGCGCTCAACCGCGCCGGGCAACTTCCATGAGCAATCCGGGTCAATACTTCTACACCGGCGCCGGGAACCTGGCCCCGGGGGAGGTCAAATCATGACGGAAACACTCATAAATGGATTGGCGCTGATGCGCTTCGGCGGCGGCAGGGGCGCCGGCGCCTTCTTCCTGCTCGTCGTATTGGCGGTTGCGGTGGTGGGAATTATGGCGCTCCTGCGGCCCCGCACAGATCTCATCCGTTCCAGTACGGATTCTCTAAAGCAATAGCACCCAGAATCGCTGGGACTATTTCTTCTGCGCTCGCCAGAACGAACTGACTCCCAGATACAGAAAAACAGCGGCAATCGCGGTCGAAACCAGGAAAGTTGTATGGTCGGGCCCATGGGCAAAACTGCTCCTTGTGCGCCAGATCGTGGGGGCAAACACCACAACCGGAAGCAGGAAGAAGACGCCAGTGACTTCAAGCCAAAGAATGCCACCGACCCGGCTGAAAGGGCGCAGAAAGCCGCCCACCCCCCGTGCGACATTTCGAGTCGCCCTCCCCGCGGCCCTGCTTCGTGCAGCTGCTTCCGCGCTGCTGGGGCCCGGGCCGGGTGACTTTGCGTTCGCGGCCGCGTCTGCAGTGTCAGCCACTTGCTGGCCCGCAATGCGCCCCGCTACCCGCAGTCCAATTCCCAGTGTGCGCCCTATGGAGTGAGGTTTCATTCCATTTATGATGGTAGCAGCGACCGTTCAGCGGCTGCATTTCAGCAATTGCTGCGTTTCGCAGTTGCTCGCAAGCGGCGACGGAAGTAAGGTAGAGGAATCTTACGACGCAACCCGCGCCTTTTCCTTGCGCAGGCCGCCGCACCCGGAGGTTAAGGTGACATCACGTCTGCGCGAACTGATTCAACAATTGGGCGAGGCCATCCACGAGTCGGTCATCGAGAGCGAGCAAATCGCCGGAGTGGTGCAGGATATCCGCAAGCACGGATTTGACGTGCTTCTGATGCTCGAGGCGACCATCGGCCTGAACGAAGTCACCGCGAAGGATTCAGATGAATCCGAAGGCGGCTCGACCGCGGGTCAAAAAGTCACCTCGTTCACGCAGAACGATCTCCACTTCCTCCGCCGCCTCCGCATATCCGTTGAGGGCGAGGAAAAAGACGGGGTCAACGCGGACACAGAGTAGTCATGTCGTGCGAACGATATTCCTCAGCTCTTCAATGCCACCCGAATATGCAGTTCCTTCAACTGCTGTTCGGTTACCGCAGTTGGTGCGTCCGCCATCAGGTCAATCGCCTTGGCAGTCTTCGGGAATGCAATTACCTCCCGCAGGCTGGGAGCGCCGGTCAACAGCATCACAATGCGGTCGAGGCCCAGCGCAATGCCACCATGCGGCGGCGTGCCGTACTCCAGCGCATCCAGGAAGAACCCAAACCGCGCCTTTGCTTCCTCCTCGCTGATGCCGAGCGACTGGAAGATCTGCTGCTGCACATCCTTCCGATGAATACGGATAGAACCCGAACCAAGCTCAAGACCGTTCATCGCCAGGTCATAGCAATTCGCGCGCACGCTGGCGGGATCGGTGAGCAGATTGGCCATGTCGGCCTCGTGCGGCGAGGTAAACGGATGATGCGCAGGCACCCACTTCGCCGATGCCACTTCGTACTCGAACATCGGAAAGTCCACAATCCAGATGGGGTTGAAAGCCGCAGCGCCGTCAATCCGAGCACCGCTGCGCGAGTCCGCCTCGGCGACAGCCTTCTCAGTCACAGCAAACGCTCCATGCCGGTCTGCGTACTTCTTTGCCAGCTCAGACCGGAAATTTCCCGCTGCGGAGTAGACGTTGATCTCCCGCTCGCTCAGCCGGCCTTCAAACTTGGTGTCGCTCGCCTTCACGGGGTGCGCCGGATCGCCGGCCACGATGATCACAAAGTCCGCGTCATCGGCTCCGGCCAGCTCGCGCACCTTCACGGCGGATTCAGGGAAGCTCTTGGCCAGCCGCTTGAAGTCATCAATGAATTTGGCGCCCTTTTTCTGGTCGAACATGGGGTGGTTGTCTTCGCGTTCTTTGCGGCTCAACTCGCCGACCTTGGGAATGCGCAAAGCTACCACTGGCAGCGCCGGATCAATCTGCAGAGTCGCCAACGCTTCGTCGGTAAATGCTTGGCGTACATCCGTTAAACCAGGCAACCGCATATCCGGCTTGTCCGAGCCAAATTGGCGCATCGAGTCGTCATAGGTGATGCGAGGAAACGGCTTCGGCAGCGTAACACCAGCCGCCGCAAAACCCGCAGAAAGAAAGTCTTCGACCACTGCGAACACGGTTTCCTGGTGCGGAAAACTCATCTCAAGATCGACTTGCGTGAATTCAAGCTGGCGATCGGCGCGCAAATCTTCGTCGCGGAAGCAGCGGGCAATCTGAAAATAGCGGTCAAAGCCGGAGATCATGAGAATCTGTTTGAAGATCTGCGGCGACTGCGGCAACGCATAGAATTCGCCTGGATGAACGCGGCTTGGGACGAGAAAATCTCTGGCCCCCTCGGGTGTGCTTTTCGTCAGTATCGGCGTTTCAATCTCGAGAAATCCCTGCTTGCTGAGGCTCTCGCGAACGGCAAGCGTGATGTCATGCCGCAGCCTGAAATTGCGCTGCATCTCCGGCCGGCGCAGATCTACGTAGCGATATTTCAGACGGACTTCTTCGTTCTGAATCGCCTCTTCCGAAGGCGAGAACGGCGCGAGGCGCGTGTCGTTCAATACAAGAAGCTGTGTCGCCTCAATCTCGATCTCGCCGGTCGGCATCTTGGGATTGATCGCATCCACATCGCGCAGGCTCACCTTGCCCACCGCGGCCACAACGTACTCCGGCCGCACCTGTTCGCCTTTCAGGTGCCCGTCAGGGGTCAGTTCCTTATCCAGCACAATCTGGCAAATGCCCGAGCGATCCCGCAGATCGAGAAAGATCAGGTTGCCGTGATCGCGGCGTCGGTTCACCCAGCCCATCACAACCACTTGTTGTCCGGCGTTGGCAGCGCGCAATTCGCCGCAGAGATGCGTTCGTTCGAGACTTCCTAGAAAATCGAGCACTACACGTGTCCTTTATTCGCCCGTGGGTGTGGATAGATATGCAGCCAGCTCCACGCGATCAACCTTAGTCTGCATCCCCGTCGCGAAGGTCTTAACCGTCAGGATACCGGATTGGAGCTCGTCTTCGCCGAGGATGACGATTCGCCGCGACGTCTTATCCGCGACTTCAAACGATTTCTTCAGGCGAAAACTGCCCTCGCCCAGCTCAATTCGCAGCCCTTGGCGCCGCAGTTCCCTGGCAAGCGCGAGTGCGGCTGGGTTCAATCCCTCGCCCAGCGGCGCGATGTAGGCGTGAGCCAGTTCCAGTGCTGCTTCGTGTTGGGCCAGCAGCGTCAGAACAAGCCGGTCCTCGCCCATGGCGAAGCCGATCCCCGGCGCCTTCGGTCCGCCAATAGCCTCGCTCAGCCCGTCGTAGCGCCCACCGCCCAGCAGGGCGTTCTGTGCACCCAATCCGCCATGCGTAAATTCGAAAGTGGTTCGCGTGTAATAGTCGAGTCCACGCACAAGGCGGTGATTGCGTGTGTAGGGTACGCCCGCTGCGTCGAGCGCCGCTGTTACTGCGGCAAAGTGTGCTCTCGATGCGTCATCCAGCGAATCTGCAATCACGGGAAGCGTATCGATGATCGGCTGATCGGCAGGGACCTTGCAGTCCAGTACGCGCAATGGGTTGGTAACCGCGCGCCGCTGGCAATCCACACACATCTGGCCGACTACCGGAACCAAAGCTGCACGCAGCGTTTCGTTATAGCGCGCCCGATCCGCGGAGGAGCCAACCGAATTCAGCTCGAGAGTCCAGCCGGTAATACCCAGTTCGTCCAGCAGAGACGCCAGCATTTCAAGAACTTCAGCGTCGCGTAGCGGGCTCTCGCTACCCGCTGAAGGAGGCCCAATCACCTCCGCGCCAATCTGAGAAAACTGCCGATAGCGGCCCTTCTGCGGGCGCTCACGGCGGAATTGGGGACCGACGTAGTAGAGTTTTTGCAACTGGCCGCTCTCGCCGAGGCCGTGTTCGATGTAAGCCCGAACCACGCCGGCAGTGTTTTCCGGTCGCAGCGTCAGCATCTGAGTCTTCTCACTCTGAGCCCGCGCCTTGTCTTCCCAGGTGTACATCTCTTTGGAGACAATGTCGGTTTCCTCGCCCACTCCGCGGGCGAAAAGTGCCGTGTCCTCGAAGATGGGGGTGCGGATTTCGCCGAAGTTGTAGCGAGTAAACACTTGCCGCGCGGTCTTCTCGATGTGGTTCCAGAGCGCCGTTTCCGGGGGTAGCATGTCGCGGGTGCCGCGGATGGCTTTCAGGATGGTCATAGCCTTACCAGTGTATCGAAGATGTCCACTCCTTCTGAATCAGCCTAAGCGCTGCCTCTCAACCGCAGATGAATCTGCGATAGACTTTGGGCACACACGGAGCCGGACGAAGTGGTGTTTTGCAGTCAATGCGGGTCTTCATCGCGCGACATGGAAGGTTTTTGTCGTGCATGCGGGGCGCCCATGGCCTCTGCGGAACCTGTAATTCCGGCAGGTTCCACCGATAAACTCTTGTCTCAGCCCGCAAATCGGAAGTCGACGCCCGCCTTCTCGTCTGGTTTTGATTCGGACCGGCTTCAACGGAAGAATGTTTGGGTTGCCGCTTTGCTGGCGCTGGTGTTCGGACCGCCGGGAATGATCTACAGCACCCCGATT
>Ga0302320_10021100_pt1 | contig 12949 bp, 13 predicted proteins | sample Bog_T0_3_FD_202130 | JGI IMG/M metagenome (GOLD analysis project Ga0302320, IMG submission 202130) | Peat permafrost microbial communities from Stordalen Mire near Abisko, Sweden - Bog_T0_3 | ecosystem: Environmental > Terrestrial > Soil > Wetlands > Peat | place: Sweden: Abisko, Stordalen Mire...
TGAATCTGTCTGACATGGCTCTCTGAAGCGCAGCAGACTTCACCCCATGCTGGTTTGACGCTCCCACTTGGCCCCCCTATAATCCTGATAGTTCCTGCTGACGTCTCCGTCCGGGTCTTTTCTAGTCTCCGCGTCTTTGGCGCAGGGCCTGCCGGGAAAGGCCGTGAGGTTTCTCAGGAGGCACAGGCTTGGTCTCGCGCTGAAACGCGGACAGCCACACAGGAATCCCGAAGGAGTTTTAGACTCACATGAAGCGTTCGCTTGCACTCGCTATTACCTTGGCCTCGGGTATCGCCCTGAGCGCCGCCGCCCAAACTCCGGCCGCCCCCGCGGCGCCTGCCGGTCCAGCCAAGATCGCCGTAATCGCCTTTCAGGCTGCGGTAGGCCAAACCAACGAATTTCAGCGCAACTTCGCCGACCTGCAGAAGAAGTACGAGCCCAAGCGTGCGGAACTGAAGACCCTAAACGACGAGATTGAGACCCTGACCAAGCAACTGCAAGCCCAGGGCGACAAGTTGAGCGAGCAGGAGCGCGCCTCACGCGCCAAGTCGATCGACGACAAGACGAAGCAACTGAAGCGCTCGGCCGAGGATGCCCAGAACGACTTCCAGACCGAGATGCAGGAGATGTATAACGGCGTGGCCTCAAAGGTCTATGACGTTCTCTCCGGCTATGCGCAGCAGCAGGGCTTTACGCTGGTGCTGGACGTGAGCCAGCAGCAGAACCCGGTTCTTTATGCCAACGAGTCGACAAACATCACCAAGCCGGTACTGGACGCCTACAACGTGAAGTCGGGCGTGCCTGCTCCTCCGCCGTCGGCGCAGCAGTCGGCTCCGATGGCCCCGAAGGCGGCTCCCAAGGCTCCTGGAGCACACTAGCCGCATTGTTTCAATCGCTTGCAAAGGCCCCGCTCAGCGGGGCTTTTGTGTTTTCCCGAGGATTGCGAAGTCTGCATGAGGTGGGGGTGTAGCCAGGGAGCAAAGATTTTGTTTTCGGCTACGGTTCAGTGTGGATAAAAATGTGGAAAACTTTCGCGAATCCGGCGAAAATATCTTAATTTCTTCTCTTGCCAAGTTCATCTGAATTCTGTTATGTGAAGCAAGCCCTTATTTATCAATGGGAATATTCGGAGCGGTGGGGTTGCGAGGGGGCACGCGCCGCCGAGCCGGAGGTGGCTCGGCTTTTGCAAGGTTTCCACAGTTCGTGATGAACAACCTGCAATTATTTTTGTGCAATGGATCACAAAAAGGCGATTACTTCTGCGAATCTTCGCCTACGCGCAGGACGGCCAGGAAGGCTTCCTGGGGAATATCGACCTTGCCGATGCGCTTCATGCGCTTTTTGCCTTCCTTCTGTTTTTCCAACAACTTGCGCTTGCGGCTGATGTCGCCGCCGTAGCACTTGGCGAGGACGTTCTTGCGCAGGGGGCTCACCGTCTCGCGGGAGATGACCTTGGCTCCGATGGCAGCCTGGATGGCGACTTCGAACTGTTGGCGAGGAATGAGCTCGCGCATCTTGGAGACCAGGGCGCGGCCGCGCTCGTAGGCAAAGTCGCGGTGGACAATGACCGAGAGCGCATCGACGGGTTCTCCGCTGACCAGGATGTCGAGCTTGACCATGGGCGACACCCACTCGCCGGCCAGTTGATAGTCAAGCGAAGCATAGCCGCGGGAGATGGATTTGAGGCGGTCGTAGAAGTCGAGGACGATTTCGTTGAGCGGCAGTTCGTAGGTGAGCATGACGCGGGTGGGGGTGACGTACTCGAAGTTGACCTGCTTGCCGCGCTTCTCTTCGACGAGTTTGAAGATGCCGCCGACGTATTCTTCGTTGGTGAGGATTTTGGCGGTGATTACGGGCTCGCGAATGCTTACGATGTTTGTGGGGTCGGGCCAGCGGGAGGGATTGTCGACTTCGAGAACCGAGCCGTCGGTGAGCGTGATGTGGTAGCGCACGCCGGGGGCGGTGGTAATGAGGTCCAGTTCGTACTCGCGCTCGAGGCGCTCCTGGATGATCTCCATGTGGAGGAGGCCGAGAAAGCCGCAGCGGAAGCCGAAGCCGAGCGCGACCGAGCTCTCGGGCTCGAAGAAGAAGGACGAGTCGTTGAGGCGGAGCTTCTCGAGGGCGTCGCGCAGCAGGGTGTGCTCGTGGGAGTCCACGGTATACAAGCCGGAAAAGACCATGGGCTTGATGTCTTCAAAGCCGGGCAACTGGGCGGCGGCGGGGCGGGTGTCGTCGGTCACGGTGTCGCCGATCTTGGTGTCGCCGACGTTTTTGATGGTGGCCGCGAAGAACCCTACCTCGCCGGCAAGCAGCTCGCCGATCTCGACGGGCTTGGGCATGAGCACGCCCATGGACTCGACTTCAAAAGATTTTCCATTCGACATGAAGCGGATGCGCTGGCCTTTGCGCAGGGTCCCCTGCATGACGCGGACGAGGACGATGACGCCGCGATAGGCGTCGAACCATGAGTCGAAGACCAATGCCTGGAGAGGGGCATTTGGGTCTCCGGTGGGGGGAGGAAGGCGATGGACGATTGCTTCAAGTACCTCGGCGATGCCTACGCCGGTCTTGGCGCTGACCGCGATGGCATCGGTAGCGTCGAGGCCCACAGCCTTTTCAATGGCTTCCTGGGTGCGGAGGATATCGGCCGAGGGCAGGTCAATCTTGTTGATGATGGGGATGATTTCGAGGCCGTGGTTGATGGCCAGGTAAGCGTTGGCGAGAGTCTGCGCCTCGACGCCCTGACTGGCGTCGACCACCAGCAGCGCGCCTTCACAGGAGGCCAGGGAACGAGAGACCTCGTAGCTGAAGTCCACGTGGCCGGGAGTGTCAATGAGGTTGAGCTGGTAGGTGTTGCCGTCGTTGGCCTTGTACATCATGCGGACGGCGTGGGCCTTGATGGTGATTCCGCGCTCGCGCTCGAGATCCATGTCGTCGAGGATCTGGGCCTGCATCTCGCGGCCGGTGACCGAGCCGGTAAACTCCAGCAGACGGTCGCTCAGCGTCGACTTTCCGTGGTCGATGTGGGCGATGATGGCGAAATTGCGGAGGAAGCGAGCGTCCATGGATGGCCTGATGAGAGGGAGGGTTTGCGCTGTTGTTACGCGTCCGCCGCAGCGGACCTCCATGGCATAGCTTATCATCGGCATAGTATCTTCTGCGGCTGGGGCGTCTGCATCCTCGATGGGTAAAAGCTGGAATCGGTATCGTCTTCTTGTTTTGGCCCTGCCGGCGCTTGCGCTGGCGGGGTGCGACCCTTCAGCACAAACGGGCACGCGCGAGAGCGCAGGGCCGCAGGCCACAGCGCCCGCGCTGGCCGCGCCCGCCCCGCAGGCGGCAGCGCCGGCGCCGCCTTCAGTCACACTGGAGCAGCGGCGGGTGCAAGTGCTGATTGGGCAGGTTGAGAACGCCTATAGCCGTGGGCAGGCTGACTACAGGAAGGGAAATCTGCACGACGCCAAGCTGGAGTTTGACCGCGCCGTGGATCTGATGCTCGCCAGCGGGATCGACATCCACGGCAACGCGCAGCTTCAGGAAGAGTTTGACCATATTGTGGACGGCGTGAACGCGCTGGAGATGGAGGCGCTGAAGCAGGGCAATGGTTTTGCGCCGCAGGAAGAGCCGACACCGGCCGACGTGGCCAGCGACGTGGAGAGCGAAGCTCCGGCCGCGGTGGACCCAAACATTGTGGCCAAGGCCAAGGCCGACCTGGCGACCACGAAGTCTGACCTGCCGCTGGTGGTGAACGACTACGTTGCGATGTACATCAATTTTTTCTCGAACACGACCAAGGGCCACAACACGCTGCTTCACTCGTTCCAGCGCGCGGGCCGCTACAAGGCAATGATTCAGCGGGTGATGGGGGAAGAGGGCGTACCGCAGGATCTGATCTACCTGGCGGTAGCCGAGTCGGGCTTTCAGCCGCGGGCGCTGAATCGGAAATCCGGCGCGGGCGGGATGTGGCAGTTCATGCCTCACGGCCCCTACGGGCTGGAGCGCAACCTGTATGTGGACGAGCGCTTCGATCCGGAGAAGTCCACGCGCGCCTATGCCCGCTATATGAAGTTCATCTATAACCAACTGGGCGACTGGTATCTTTCGATGGCCGGCTATGACTGGGGCGCGGGCAACGTGCAGCATGCGGTGGAGAAGACGGGATACGCCGACTTCTGGGAGCTTTACAGGCGCAACAACCTGCCCAAGGAGACCAAGGTTTACGTTCCCGAGATTCTGGCGGCCATCATCATCGCCAACCATCCTGCGCAGTATGGCTTTGACGAGGTGACGCTGGATCCGCCGGTGCTGACCGACACCATCACCATCAACTACTCGCTGGACCTGCGGCTGGTGTCGGACCTGGTGGGCGTGCCGGTGGATGAGTTGGTGGCGCTGAATCCGAGCCTGCTGCGGATGCTCACACCGCCGGAAGCGGCGTTCGATCTGCACCTGCCCGCTGGTACGGCCGCATTGTTCAACGAGCGGGTTGCGCTGATTCCGCCGGCGAAGCGCAACGCCTGGCGCTACCATCGCGTGGTGGCGGGGGACACGCTGGCCTCAGTGGCGAGGGAGTATCGCGTGGCGGAGGCAGAAGTGGCGGCGGCCAACCAGATGCGCGCCAGCGACAGCCTGGAAGGCGTGGAAGCGGTGGTGGTTCCGGTGCCGCCGGCGCCGGCGCTCAGCACGCGCATGATGCTCTATACCGTACGAAAGGGCGATACGCTGGTGACCATCGCGGATCGTTTCGGCGTGTCGCTGACGCAGTTGCGGCGGTGGAACAAGATGACCGGCATCAAGGTGGAGCCGGGGCGGCGGCTGCGTGTGGCCGAGCCCGCACTGGCACCGCGGAGCAGCCACGGACACAAGCGCGGTGCGGCCGCCGCGAGCGCACAAGGGCAAGAAGCATCGCCGGCCAAGGGCGGGAGCACAAAATCCGCAGCGCCGGCGGCGAAGAAGAAAACTGGAGTTACAGCGGCAGCGAAAACACCGACACACAGCGCAAACACCGCTGCCAGAGCGGGTAAAAGCGGCACGCATGGCACAAAGAATGTACGCGGCGCGGCTTCGGCGACCCACCGGAAGAAACCAGCCCCAAAACAAAAATAGGCAGTTACCTCATTACGTACTTGTGTTTTGGTGGTGTTTGCGTGCAAGCTATTGCTACAATAGCTTGCGCGAGCGGAAATCGATTTTCCGCATGCAAAGAGCAAAAGCGAACAAGGGCAGCGGCCAGCCGCTGGAGGCTAAGGGATGGAAGAAGTGTTCAAGATGTACGCGAACAGTGACGGCGCCCCGGATGTGGAGCCCGCAGAATTGGATCCCGACCACGAAGAAGGTTTTGAAGAGGACGATGAGGTTGAGATCGCCACGGTTCTGACCACGTCGGACGACGACGAAGTAGTCGCGGAAGAAGTGGTGTTTGTGGTCGTGGAAGCGCCCGCGGCAAAGCCGGCCAAAAAGGCCGCGAAGAAGAAGGCTGCGAAGAAGCCCGCCAAGAAGCAAGCCAGTTCCGGCGGACAGGGCGGCAAGACGACAGCCAAGAAGCCTGCGGCGAAGAAGGCCGCAGCCAAGAAAGCTCCGGCCAAGAAGCAGGCCGCGAAAAAGATTGTGGCCAAAAAGGCCGCAAAAAAGTCCGCCAAAAAGCAAGGCAGTTCTGGCGCGCAGGGCGGAAAGACCACGGTCAAGAAGGCCAAGGTCGGCAAAAGCGCCAGCAAACTCACCAGAAGAGGTAAACCGTTGGCCGTTAAGAAAGCAGCAAAGAAGGCGCCCGCCAAGAAGGCAGCAGCCAAGAAGGCAGTTGCAAAGAAGGCTCCGGCGAAGAAGGCAGTAGCGAAGAAGGCTCCTGCGAAGAAGGCCGTCAAGAAGGCCGCCAAGAAAGCCCCTGCGAAAAAGGCAACCAAGTAGCAGCGGTTCAACGCAGTACAAGGCAAGCAAAAGAGCCCGGCTTCACGCCGGGCTTTTTTGCGCCTGAAAACGGGCGGGCTTACTTCTTCAATTCGGAGAGTGCGGCCAGGACTTCCTCGGAGTGGTGCGAGGGATCGACCTTGATCCACTCCTTGACGATTTTGCCCTGGGGATCGATGAGGAAGGTGTTGCGGTTGGCGATGGTGAAGGTGGCAAAGTGGCCGAGCGAACCGTAGGCATTCACGACCTTGTGTTCGGGGTCGGCCAGGAGGCGGAAGGTCAGGCCCTCTTTGGTGCAGAACTGCTTGTGGCTGTCGGGGCTGTCAACACTGACGCCGAGGATGACGGCGTTGGCGGCGTCGAATTTGGCCTGGTCGCGCTGGAAGTTGTGGGCCTCAATGGTGCAGCCCGGCGTGGCATCTTTGGGATAGAAGTAGAGCACTACCCACTTGCCGCGAAAGCTGTCGAGGGCGATTTGGGAGCCGTCTTGCGAGGGCAGGGTGAAGGTGGGCGCGGACTGGCCGACAGTGGGGAGAGTCTGGTCGGCGGCCTGGACGGAGACTTGGACGGCGATGAACGCAACCGCCAGCACGACGGCGGCGGCAAGGGCGATGAGAATTTTCTTTTTCACGAAGAACCTCCTAAAAACAGGGAACAGGGAATAGGGATCAGGGAACAGCAAGCCGCATTGGGCGGGGGTGCTGTGGGGAGATCCTGCCCGTTCTCAGTATCCGCGCGGAGTGGCCACAATGGCAATGGCTGCCTGCGCGGCGCGGGCGAGGAGGGCGTCGCGGTCAAAGAGCAGGGTGCGGCCGGCTTCGACGGAGAGGCAGGTTGCGCCGGCGGCGATCATGGTTTCGATGGTGGTGATGCCGATGACGGGAACGTCGAAGCGCATGTCCTGTTTGGGCTTGGCGACTTTGACGACGGTCAGCTTGCGTTCCAGTGTCGGGGTCCCCGGCGACAGGTCTTTGTCGCTGGGGTGAAGTGTTGAGGCGTCTTCTTCGAGCGATTGCATCAGTTGGCCGGCGCGGGCGATTGCCTGGTCGGTGCCCTCCATGGCCTCGACGGCGACGCAGGCCTGCGCGGCGACGACGACGGTCTGGCCGATATCGAAACCTGCCACGGCGCGCGCTACGCCGAGGCCGTAGTCGATGTTCTTCTGTTCTTCCTCGTCGGGCGCGCGGGGGGTGAGCACGCCTTGCTGGGCCAGCAGCGGCTCAAGGAATGCGGTGGAGCTGATGAGCTCGATGCCTTCGTCGCCCAGGACCTTGGCAACAGCGCCGAGCAACATGTCGGTGTTGCGGGAGCGCAGGTTGAGGAGCAGCTTGGCCAGACGCCAGTCGGGGCGGATGCTGGAGAAGATCTGCTTGTGCTTGACCTGGCCGGCCATGACTGCTGCGGTGACGCCTTCTTTCTGGAAGAACTCGATGAGGCGCGAGAGCTCGCCGAGGGAGAGCCATTGAACGGTGATGCGCTCGTCGGCGGCGGCGCGGTGGTTGATCTCGGGATCGGTTTCTTCGCGGATGGCGGCCACCACCACGGCAAAGCCCTGGGCGCGCGCGGCGTCGAGCAGCAGAAACGGGAAGCGGCCGTTGCCGGCGATGAGACCGAGCTTCATGGCGTACACCGAATTGAATCAAAAGCCGGGGGTCGATTCATTCTTAGCGCAGTACCCACTCGCCGTTGAGTTTGATCTCACGATACATTGCGTCCGGGGCCAGATCGATCTCACCGGGCCAGGTGACCGCACCCGACTCAACGCGGGCTTGCTTAAAGACATCGGGAGCCTTCAGGGCCTCAAAGACGCCGGTGAGGTGGCTGGATTCAAAACGCACCTTACCCTCGGTGCCGTCTTCGAATCGAACGGTAAGCGTTAGCGGCGAGATGGGTTGGACCGAGGCTACATTCCAGTACATACCTTTACTCCACCGGCGCTCGGCATTTGCCATGCAATCAGCAAACCACGCCAGCCATCTCTCTCTTTCAATTACAGATCAATTATATTTCGCTGCTTCGTCCAACTTCTTCTGTGCTTCTTCGGGGCGGTTCAACCCTTGAAGCACCTTGGCATGGTAGCGAAGGTCTCGTGTTAGAAGACGTTTATAAGCATCGCTCAAATTTGGCGAGTCTTTCTCTGCATCGGTAATTCCCTTACGCTCATAATCCTCAGCCGCCTCTAAATCCCGATCCGCAGCTGTTAGGTCTCCCAGATTGGCTTCGACGACCCCTTTGATCTCATATGATGCCCTGCTGCCGGAGATGCCGTCATGACCTAGTCTGATTACATCCACTGCCTTGACAGCCCACGGCAATGCGCTCTTGAAATCGCCTACATCGGCACAGGCTGATGCTGCGTAGACGTAGGCAGATCGCTTGGCAACATAGTTCTCGTTCAGCGGCAGTTCATCTGCTAGCGTTGCGGCCTGCCGGCATTTAGAAACGGTGTCGTCTGTGTATTGTTTGGACAAAATGCCATCCTTGCAGGCGTCGTCCGCTGCATCGAATTTGTCATTGAGTGCCGTATCTGGCCCCGATGCGGCATTTTCGCTTTTTACTCTGACGGCTTGAATCTGTCCCTGCTGCGGAACTGGCGGCCCGTGCCCAATGGTCGTGTTGGTCGAATCGCTCAGAACAAACATGATCGAGTACTGACCGTGGGCCGCGACTGGGCTCCCTTCCTTCTCGAAAGGGTGGAAGGTCCATTGCTTCAGGCAATCGATCGCGGCTTGTTGAAGCATCGGGGGGCCGCTCACGACTTTCATCGACTCAATTTTGCCCGTTGCTCCTATCCGAAGGTCGAAGACTACAGTCCCCTGAACGTGGGCTGCTTTTGCGCTTAGAGGGTAGACAGGAAAAGCCTTATGGTCAATATGTTGCTGGATTGCCCTCGGTTCGACCTCCAGGACGCTCTGTGCGCGAACTTGTTGGGCCATGCCAACCGAGAGCAAGACCAAAAGCAAGAATCCCGTGGACCGCATGACCGTCTCCCTTTCCTTACCCGTTCGGCTCCAAGAGACTACCGAATGACCCCGCGGTGGCTGCGTTCGATGAAGGCGGCGAGGAGGGCGGCGTCTTCGCCTTCGAGCTCCTTGATTTTCTCGAGGGCCTGGGTGGTGTTGAGCTTGGCGGCCAGCAGCAGGCGGAAGGCTTTTTGCAGGGTCTGGAGGCGATCCGGTGAGAAGCCGCGGCGCGCGAGGCCGACCTTGTTGATGCCGAAGGCCTTGTTTTCGCGGCGGGCGGAGGTGAGCGAGAAGGGGAGCACGTCCTGAGTGACGATGGTGCCGCCGCCGATGAAGGCGTATTTGCCGACGATGCAATGCTGATGGACGGGGCTGAAGGCGCCGACGGTGGCGTAGTCCTCAATGACGACGTGGCCGGCGAGCGTGGCCGCGTTGGCGAGGATGCAGTGGCTGCCCACCTGGCTGTCGTGGCCGATATGGACGCAGGTCATGAGCAGGTTGTTTGAGCCGAGGCGCGTGATGCCTCCGCCGCCGGTGGTGCCGCGGCTGATGGTGACGTTTTCGCGGATGGTGTTGTTGTCGCCGATGAGGGTTTCAGTGGGCTCGCCGGCGTACTTGAGATCTTGCGGGGAGACGCCGATGGCGCAGAAGGGATGGAAGGTGTTGGCGGCGCCGATGCGGGTGCGGCCGTCGAGCACGACATGGGAGATGAGGACGCAGTTCTCGCCGAGCACAACTTCAGGCCCGATGGTGGAGAATGGGCCGACCGTGCAGGAGGCTGGAACCACCGCGCCAGGCGCAACGATCGCGCTGGGATGAATGCTCACTCGGGCTTCTCCGATTCGATTGCGGCCGGCTGCTCGGGCTCGCGGACGCGCGGCACCACGGCACAGGTGAGCGTGGCCTGGCAGGCGACTTTTCCGTCCACAAAGGCTTTGCCCTCGATGCGGCCGGCGCGCATCTTCATGGAGAGGACTTGAACCTCGATGCGCAACTGGTCGCCGGGGGTTACGGGGCGGCGGAACTTGGCGCGCTCAATGCCGGTGAAGACGACCAGCTTCTTTTCGCGGTCGGGAATCTCGTACATCATGATGATGCCGCCGGCCTGGGCCATGGCCTCGACGACCAGCACGCCGGGCATGATGGGGTAGCCGGGAAAGTGTCCCTGGAAAAACGGCTCGTTGATGGTGACATTCTTGATGGCCACCAGCCGTTTGGTGGGCTCGAACTCGACGATCCTGTCAATTAACAGAAAGGGGTAACGATGTGGAAGGAAACCCAGGATCTCCTGGATGTCTAAGGTCATTCTCTGGCTCCAGAGAGCGCACGATCGAGGCAGTTTGTGGCTCCTCTGGATTATAAACAAGGGCGGAGTGCAGGTGGCCGGTGAGAGCTACTTCTTGATGCGGTGATCGGCAGCGTCGATGCTCCAAATGTCGGGCGGGAGCGCCTGGTTGTATTCCACCTTGTCCACGTAGTACTGGCGAACCATCTCGTCGTTTTTGAAGCGGGTGATGCTGAAGGCGGTGGGGAGCCCATCGACGACGTGGTAGTCGTCGTATTCTTCGGCGTCGGTGTTCTTGTCTTTGTAGACGGGATCGCGCCACTGGAAGGTGCGGCGCAGGGGCAGGTGGGTCTGTACGTCCATGAGGATGGTGATGGACTCGTTCTGGGGCGAGATGAGGGTGACCTGCTCGGCGAGGTGGCGCTCGGCAAGGTGCTTGCCCTCGTAGACGAGGATGGTTTGGGGGTCGTTGAGCCAGGTTTTGACAGCGGTCTCGATGGAGTGGTCGCGGCGGCGGAGGTAGTCGTCGACGATGTCCTGGGGCAGAGGGGCCTTGCCTTTGTAGGTGACCTCAGTGCCGGCGCGGCCGAGGAAGAATTGAACCACGTCGCGGTGCTTGGTGAACTCGATGCGGTCCTTGTCAGGCCAGACGTGGAAATCCCAGTATTCGGATGTGCCCAGGTCGGGCTGGCCGTGGAAGAAGATGGCGATGTGCCCATGGCGCGTCTGGCTCTGGATTGTGAGCCAGGCCTGGCCGCCCATGGCTTTGACCATGGCGTCAAGAGCCGTGCGCGCCTGCCTGGCGTTCGCTTGCGAGGCGTCATCGGCGGATTGCGATTGCATTGAGACGGGCCAGGCAAAAAGCAGCGAGACCAGCACTGCCAGCAAGAGTTTACGCAGCAAGAGTCTACGCATCGGGCTTGTCCCTCCAGTTAATCGACCCAGGTAATCGAACTTACCCCACGAGGTATTGGACGCGCCTAATGGGCCGTGGTGAAGGTCCAGATCGGGTGAAAAACTCCCCTCAGGGGCTAAAGCCCATCGTTTATTTTCAGCTTTTTGCGGCACGTCTAAAGCCGTGCCCTTTCAAAACCCGACTTTCACCACGGGCTGGCAAGCGGCCAATGCCTCTGCCGTATGGCTCACGCTAACTTATTTTGAGACGAGATGTCGAGCGGCAGGGATGGCGCGGCGGGAACGGCAGAGCGGGACAACGGGCGACGAGCGGTTAGGCGGGCGGTGGAGGCTCAGATGCGGCGCAGAAGCCGGCCGGGCAGAAAGATGATGCCGGTGACCAGATCGAGCACGCCGCCCACGGCGATGCCGACCAGGCGAAACGGCAGCAGGAGGAGCCACACGATGGGATAGAGGACGAGGGCAACCAGCGCCAGCGGCCAGCAGAGGAAGAGAAGAATGCACCACAGGAGAAACTTCATTTGAGCCTCACGGCGCGCAGGCTAGAGCAGAATCACGATTTCTGTGCCCTGAAAGGCAGAGTGCAGGGTGTTGATTTCTTAAAGGAAATCAACACTTTACTTTCGTGGCCTTGGGTACACCTATCGTGATTCTGCTGTACCGCCTTTGCGCCTCAAGCAATCATACGATCACTGGCTGGCGGCAGTTCCCGCATGCGGGCTGATTCGTGCGTGCTCAGCGTCTTTTGGCCTTGGGCCGTTCGGCGAGCAGCTTTTTGCGGTCGCGGATGACCGTGGCGCGGTCTTTGTCTGGCATGGCCAGCACGGTTTTGGTGCGTTTGGGCAGCTTTTCGTAGATGAGGGCGTGGGCGCGGCGCAACTCGTCTTCAATCTGGCGCGGACGCAGCGTATCCCAGCCCTCCACGGTCACCCAGTAGGCGCGGGCCAGGTAGGGCGAAGCGATGATGCCCTCGTGCTCCAGCAGTTCGTGAAAGCGTTCTGCTCCGCAGTGGAACCAGAGCACGCCGGTTCCTGTGCCGTCGAGGTCGGTCATGGCGAACATCTTTCCGCCGATGTCTTTGTCGCCGACGAAGTAGACGAGGTGATGTCCCCAGTTGAGCGTCTCCACCACGTGCGGGAGCGCCAGGCAGATGTTACGGATGCGCTCGTTGTCCATGGGCTGAGTTTATGACGAAAGCGGCAGAGGGGACATGCTAAACTTCGCTGGCAGCGATTTTGCCGGCTGTAACCTCTTGCATTTGCGGCAGTGCGCGGCCGGATGCGCGCGCCGGAAGCACCCTGGAGACGATGATGAGAGACCCGTATTCTGGCTCGAAGACACTTTCCGCGTTGAACCGCCGCGATTTTCTGAAGGCCGCCGGCGCGGCTGCGTTGCTGCCCAAGAGCGCGTGGGGCGCTGCGGGGCGCGCCTCGGCTTCAAACCGCATTACGATTGGCGTGATTGGCTGGGGCATGATGGGGCCGGCCAACACCGAAGCCTTTCTGGCCCAGGGCGACTGCCAGGTGGTGGCGGCCTGCGACATCCACACCGGGCACCTGCAGACGGCTGTGGACACGGTGAACAACAAGTACGGCAACAAGGACTGCAAGGGGTATCACGACTTCCGCGAGATGATTGGGCGGGACGATATCGACGCGATCATGATTGCGATCCCCGACCACTGGCACGCGCTGGTGGCCACCTACGCGGCCAACCACAAGAAGGATATTTACGGCGAGAAACCGCTGGCCAAGACCATCCACGAGCAGCAGGAGATTGTGAAGGCTGTGGAGAAGAACAACGTGATCTGGCAGACGGGATCGTGGCAGAGATCGCTGCCGAATTTTCACAAGGCGGCGGAGATTGTGCGTAACGGGCTGATCGG
>Ga0302320_10021101_pt1 | contig 12949 bp, 11 predicted proteins | sample Bog_T0_3_FD_202130 | JGI IMG/M metagenome (GOLD analysis project Ga0302320, IMG submission 202130) | Peat permafrost microbial communities from Stordalen Mire near Abisko, Sweden - Bog_T0_3 | ecosystem: Environmental > Terrestrial > Soil > Wetlands > Peat | place: Sweden: Abisko, Stordalen Mire...
TGTTCGCGCTCGCGTCGCTCATGTGCGTCGCCCACGGAGAGCGGCGCGCATGGTCCACGCCCACACCGTGGGGAGGCCGAGGGAGAGGGCGTAGCGGGCTCTGGGGCCGGAGTCGGCGACACATCGCCGCGATCAAGGTGCACCTTGATTCTGCCGATGCCAGTATGTGGTAACTCCTTACCAAGATGGGCCGAATGCCGCCGAGGAGCTTCGCGAGGGCTTCCCAGCAGCGTTCGGCCCGTCGCCTTCTCCGGCCCAAAGAGCCCACCGACATTCAGGGGACGCGCTGCATGCGCGTCTGGAGAGGTGCGAAGCTCCGGGCTCTGCCGCTTGCGCCTTACGGCGCCAGGATCGTGTGAATCGGCGACGTCGCGGGCGACGACCAACGCGCGGTGCGCGGCTTCTCGAGGCATCGTGCCGCCTCGGGGAGCGGCTGGTCGGCCTCACTGGATCGACAGCCGAGCTCTGCTTTGTGTTCCCGTAGTTCGGCGGTGCTCCCGAAGCTCTCGCCGCAGCCCGAGCAGGTGAAGACGATGGGCGCCTTGCGCGGGACCGCTCGCCACACTTTGGTCACCTGGCCGTGACCAACCACAGGAACCGTCTGGCAGGCGTTGCCCGGCGGGAGCGGTATGCCGATATCGGGCAGCCAAAGGTCGCCGGGGTCGGGGGTGGCGGGGGCCTCGACCGCCTCAACCACCGCGCTCTGAGCGACAAGCGCCAGCGTCGTGCCCTGCGCCAGCGTCGCGCCCTGTGTCGGCGTCGTGCCCTGCGCCAGCGTCGCGCCCTGCGCCTGGGCCAGTTGTTGACGCTCGGCCAGGCCCACGGTGATCGAGTAGATCAGCCAAAGGCAGAGGATGGTCAAGAACAGGGACGCGGCGCCCATCGGGTTCTTCAGGTAGACCAACCAGTAGCCGAGCATGCGCGGCGCGGCGACGACGCCGCCGATGACTTGCGCGGCGGTCGTGGAGCCTGGGTCGGCGGTCCGGTTGGCGTCGCCTTTGGTCACCAGCACTCCATCCGCTTTGCGTGCGATCAAGCGGTGGGTGACGAGGCCGTTCTGTGACTCGAACGAGATGACCTGTCCGACGTGGTAGACGCCCTCGCGCACGATCACGGCGCTGCGGGACGGGATAGTGGGGGTCATCGAGCCCGTATGCACGATGTAGACCTTGTACGGCAGCACTCCAGTCGCCAGCAGCACGGCCGGCACGAGCGCCGCTAGGACCAGGACGGCCAAGAGGGTGTTCCTGGCCAGCTTACCCACCGGTGCCTCCGCTCGGGCTTGGCGCGGGGTTCGGCGTGAGTCCCGTCGGCGTCGGCGACGCGGGTGTCGGCGATGAGCTGGGCGTCGGCGATGAGCTGGGCGTCGGCGACGAGCTGGGCGTCGGCGGCGCGGTGGCCTTGGGAGTCGTGCTCGGAGACGGAGTGGCGGTGATCGTCGTTGACGGCTTTGGCGCCGACTGTCGCCTTGCCGGCTCCGTCTTGCACGCACGCTGGCGGGTGCGAACGCAGATGCCCATGGGCAGCTGAGTGTCTTTTGTGGAACCCGCCATGTGGACGGTCAGCGTCCCGGAGTACTCACCGGGCCGAGCGCGGTCGGGTATCGAGACAGCGACGTAGACGTCGGCCGTCGCGTGCCCGGCGAGGGTCGCAGACCCGCAGCCGTTCAGGCGCACGGCCGTGACGAAGGCGGCCATCGCGCCGCTCACGCTGAAGGAAACGCTGCGCCGGTCGTCGACCAGTGAGACGACGCGGAACACGTCGCTCCACGTCATGCATTGGCCGCCGAGCGCGTCGCCAAAGTCGAGAGAGAGGGCTCCAGACTTGTCGCACTGCGCAATCAGGCTAGCGCGTGATGTTCCGCAGCTCTGATTGTCCCAGTGCTGCGCCTTGGCCGTTCCCGGTGCGAGGCGATAGGGGCAGGGCTTTGCCCACGAGCCGAGCGTGCCGCTCATCGTCCCCGAGTGCACGTCGGTGAAGTACGCGTTGGTATCGCGGCTCGCTACGGCGACAAGGCAGGCGCTGGCCGCCAATACGACGACAAAGGTGAGGAGTTTCCGCTTGACGGTGAGTCTCATAGCGAAGCGCGCGAGCTTTCCACAGCTAGTTCTCGGGGGGTTGAACGGGCAAACGGCCTGGCCGGAAGGAAACGATAGGCGGAGAGGACGACGCCAGATCGAGCGACATCTCCGCCGCGACGGGGCATGGCAAAAGTGCCTCCACACGTCGCCTTCTCCTCGTTCTCGACACCGTCGGCCGTCCCTTCGACTCAGTCATGCTCGGTTACCTAAGGCAGTTGTGGGAGCCTGGCGGCGCTGCCGCCAAGCTCCCATGGAGACTAACTCCCAACAGTTGCGCTCAGCTGAGCGTCACTGCAGTCCTGTTGTGAGCGTACCGGGGGTCTGACCCTGCTGAGTGGCAACGATCTGGAACGGCAGGCCACTGCCCGAGCCGCCCGCACCGGGTGTGTACCTGATGCCATTGTCGGTCTGTGCCGTGACGGGGTACGGGTTCCACTGCGCACCGCTACCAGCGACGTTGAACTGGATCGTGTTCGTACTATCCGCGTTGCCGAGTTTGCTGGCATAGGCGAAGGTGAAGGTCATCGTACCGGCGTGGCCGGGCTGGAGATCCGCCTGAAGCAGCATCTGGTTCGGCACATGGTAGAGGGTCGGGATCGGGTTGCCGGCCGGGTCATTGCCGCCTGGCGTACCCTGCGGATAGAAGTCGTTCAGGTTGTTCGAAGTCCAGTTCACGTTACCGTTGGCATCGGCGATTGTCACCGAACCATAGGTTCCGAGGTTGTTCAGCGCGTGAAGTGCGTCGAGGTTCTGGAAGTTGATCCAGACGTCCTCGGGGTTGTTGCCGGTATTGTTGTAGACAACTGTGACCGTCTGCGGCACTCCGGGGAGCAGGTCGCTGAACTTGAACGCCAGCCCTGTGGCGGCGCTGCCGTCGCTGTTCTGGCCAGAAACGCTGGCCTGAATGTTCCCGACCGTGCCACTGATTTGTCCAGTACTCGTGGATGTGAAGTAGGCGCCGGTCGCGTGGGCGGCGAAGACGACCAGGCCGCCGACGAGTGCCACGGCGACCAAAAGGCCGAAGATCTTGATTTTCATTGCGGAAACTCCTTATCCCTTGTTGGAGAATCCGGCTCGGAGCAGTGCTGCATCACCTGCGCGAGAGTCGGTCGCACGCGTCACTCCAGATCCCTCACCCCCTGGTCAGGCTTGGTCCTGCAGGAAAGCACGCTCACCGTCGCGAGATCGGTCGAGCGTGTGCGCCATGGCATTTGGCCTTCTAAGCGACGTTTCTAGAAGAGGCAGCCTTCGCCACGGGCATATGCAGGACACAAGCGAGTGAGTCTGGGAACGAGATGGCCGCGCGAAAGCACGATCGGAACGGTCGGCGCCCCCAGATGTACCCACCCCCCAAAGTCGCCTGCCCCAATCATAGTTCTAATACGAGAAAGTCAAGTAACCGTATTTACCTGCCGATACCTAAAAGTTCGTAGGCGAGTGCGTTTCTCGCACGATCCGGTAGTGGCCGCGCCGGCCGAGTCGCGAAGCTGACGAGAGGCCCAGGGGCATACTTCCGGGAGCCGCGCGGGCGCATGCCGCGGCCGTCGGGCTGCGTTTCTCCTGCGGGCTGCCCAAGCGTAGTCAGAGGGGACGACGTTCCCGCGATCTCGGGCGTGACAAGGTGGACTGCCGCCGGCTTTGCGACGCCGGGTGGCGCCAAGGCGCGGAGGGGCCGGAACAAGATCGCGGCGCGGTTAGTGTAATCGCGCCCCTTCTGGGATACTACCGAGCCATGAACTGCTTACTGATAGCTTGCTCCGACGGGCGCGTGGCGCCGGCGCTCGACGCGCTGCAGACCCGGCTGCACATCGAGGACGCCGATCGCCTGTTGCTGCCCGGCGGGCCGCTGGCCCTCACGCGCACCGGCGCCGAGCGCCGCGTGACCCGCGACCAGGTGTCGCTGCAGCTGCAGTTCCACGACATCAGGCGCATCGTGCTCGTCTCGCACCAGGACTGTCTGGCTTACGAGCGCGCGCTGGGCGGCCTGGGCTTCGACCAGCAGCGCATCCTCGAGCGCGACCTGCTGCGAGTGAAGGCCGACCTCGAGCACGACTACCTCGGGGTGAGCGTCGAGTGCTACGTCATCCCCTGGCACGAGACCGCCGAAGGCGCCTCGTTCGGCCACGCCAAGCTCGTGCTGTAGGCCTTCGCGCGTTTCGCGCAGGCCACTGGTCTGACCAACGCGCCACGGCGCCCGCGCGCGGGGCTCGTGGTAGTCTGCCGGCCATGAGCGCATCCGTACTCATCACCGGCGGAGCCGGCTTCATCGGTTCACACGCCGTCGAGGCGTTGCTCGCCGACGGCGAGAGCGTGCGTGTGCTCGACAACTTCACTACGGGGCGGCGCGGGAACCTGACGGGCATGGCGGGCTCCCTCAAGGTGATCGAGGGCGACATCCGTGACCGCGCGGCGGTCGCTCGGGCAGCGGCCGGCTGCGACCGGGTGCTTCACCTGGCCGCCATCGCTTCGGTGACGCGCTCGTTCGACGATCCGGCAGAGACCGAGGCGGTCAATGTGGACGGCACGGCCAACGTGCTCGCCGCTGCAAAAGGCGCAGGCGCCCGCAGGGTCGTGCTGGCCTCTTCGTGTGCCGTCTACGGCACCACCGACGCGCTGCCGGTGGCCGAGGCGGCCGTGCCGCACCCCGAGTCGCCCTACGCGCAGTCCAAGCTCGACGGCGAGGCGCTCTGCCGGGGTGCCTGTGAGGGTGGCAAGGGCGCTGGACGCGCGGGGCTCGACGCCGGGGTCTTGCGCTTCTTCAACGTCTACGGCCCCCGGCAAGACCCATCGTCCGACTATTCGGGCGTGATCGCCATCTTCATGGACCGGCTCGCCGGCGCACGCCCGTGCACGGTCTACGGCGACGGCCGTCAGACGCGCGATTTCGTCTTCGTCAAAGACGTCGTGGCCGCCTGCCGTGCGGCGCTCGACGGGCCGTTCCTCGGCGCTGAGCCCCTGAACGTCGGCACCGGCATCGAGACCAGCCTGCGCGACGTCCTCGCGGCGCTCGCCCTGGCCAGCGGCCGCGAGCCGGTCGTGCAGTACGCCGCCGCCCGCGAGGGCGACATCCTACGCTCCCGGGCTGCCTGCGGACGGGCGGCCGAGCGCCTCGGCTTTCGCGCCACCATGGCCTTCACCCAGGGCCTCGCCGATACCTGGTCGTGGTACCTCGGGGCCGGTCGGGCCCTCTCGCGCTAGCGCAGTCAGCTGCGCTTACGCCCCCGACGCCCTACGCCCCGATCGTGTCCTTGCCCAGGTAGGGCACCAGCACCTTGGGCACGGCGATCGTGCCGTCGGCGCGCTGGTGGTTCTCCATGATGGCGATGATCGTGCGGCCGATGGCGATGGTGGTGCCGTTCAGGGTGTGCACGAAGCGCGGACCCTGCTCGGTGCGGTAGCGGCAGTTCAGGCGGCGCGCCTGGTAGTCGGTGCAGTTCGAGCAGCTCGTGACCTCGCGGTAGCGCTCCTGGCCGGGCATCCAGGCCTCGCAGTCGTACTTCTTGGCGGCGGGCGCGCCCAGGTCGCCGGCGGCGATGCTCACCACGCGGTAGGGGATCTCCAGGCCCTGCAGCACCTCTTCTTCGATCGAGCGGATCAGCTCGTGCTCGGCGGCCGACTGGTCGGGCAGGCAGAAGCTGAACATCTCGAGCTTGTCGAACTGGTGCACGCGCAGTATGCCGCGCGTGTCTTTGCCGGCAGCTCCGGCCTCGCGCCGAAAGCAGGTCGAAAAGCCGGCGTAGCGCAGCGGCAGCGAGCCGGCCTCGAGATATTCGTCCATGTGCAGGCCGGCCAGCGGCACCTCGCTCGTGCCGACCAGGCACTCGCCGTCGGTCGTGCGGTAAATGGACTGCTCGTCGGTGGGGAAGAAGCCGGTGCCGTACATGGCCTCTTCGCGCACCAGCACGGGCGGCAGCACCGGGCGAAAGCCGTGCGCCATGACCGTGTCGATGCCGTAGCGCACCAGGGCGAGCTCGAGCAGCACCAGGTCGCCCTTCAGGTAGACGAAGCGCGAGCCGCTCACCTTGGCGGCGCGCTCCATGTCGATCACGTCTAAGGCGACGCCCAGGTCGACGTGGTCTTTGGGGGCAAAGTCAAAGACGGTGCGCTCGCCGACTTCGCGCAGCACGACCGAGTCGTCTTCGCCGCCATCGGGCACGTCGTCGAGCAGGATGTTGGGGATGGCCAGCAGCAGGTCGTGCAGCCGCGTCTCGCTTGAGTTCAGTTCGGTCTCTCTGTCTTTGATGCGCTCGCCGAGCTCGCGGGTGGCGGCCATCTCGGCGCTCGCGTCTTCGCCCGCCTTCTTGCGCGCGCCGATGGCGTCGCTCGCGCGCTTGCGCTCGGCGCGCATGAGCTCGACCTCGGTGGTGAGGCGGCGACGCTCCTCTTCGACCGCGATGAACTCGTCGAGCGGCGACGTGGGAACGCCCCGCCGCCGCAGCGATTCGCGGACCTCGTCGGGATTGGAGCGCACCATCTTCACGTCGAGCATTGACTCACCTCTGTCGTAGGGGGCGGGCGGCGCTTAAGCCCTGAGCGACGCCTGTGCGTATCGTACCCCGCGGGCGACAGACGGAGCGAGACGCCGTCGCGTGGCGGGGCGGCGGCGCGAGAAGGGGTCGCGCAAGGCGGCGCCGCCCGCCGTCCGCGAGACGGCTCTCTGGACACATGTACCAGGTGGGCCGGCCGACATCGAGCGGATACTAGGAGTGTACGAGATGTCCGGCGGGCCGTTGGCTCGCACTGGGCTCAAGAATTGCCGCCTGGCGGTCGATGGCTACTACGGGGACACAAGCAGGGCGTGCGTCAAGGCGCCGAGCAGCAAACCGATGGGGCGGTTGGGAGAGTGACGCCATGAATACATCGGTACGCAGCCGCCGCCGCTCGGCCGGCTTCAGCCTCATCGAACTGCTCGTCACCATCCTCATCGCCGGCGTCGTCTTCGCCGCCATGGTGCCTCTCTTTGTGACGGCCTCCAAGGCGTCGTCGCGCGACCGGGCGCGCAACATCGCCACCGACGTCGCCCAGAGTCGCATCGAAGGCATCCGCAGGCTCAGCTTCAGCCAGCTCACCGGCGCCAACGCGGTCACCAACCTGCAGAGCGCGAGCTTTGCCGGCGGCCAGTTCGGCTCGACCTACACGCCGCCGGGCAGCACCGCCGTCTACACCGTGCAGTACTCGGTCACGCCGGTGCCCGCGACCGGCGCACCCAACTATCTGCAGGTCAGCGTGCAGGTGACGACGCCTGCGGTGCCCGCGCCGCCCTACACGGCGACCATGGCGACGATCGTCATGAACCCGTCGGCCACGAGCAACAGCTCGTCGCCGTCGCCCTCACCCTCGGTGTCGCCGTCGCCCTCGCCCTCGCCGTCTGCCTCGGCGACGAGCGGCCCGTACAGCCTCACCGTGCTGGTCAGCAACAGCTACGTGAACCCGACAACAGGCGTCACCGTGACACAGACCAACGTCACCCCCAACGTGACCGACACCCCAGCGCAGCAGGTCCCCACGACAAGCTCGCCCGTGGCGTGGGGCGGACTGGCCAGCGGCTCGTACCTGGTCACCTGCAACTACTATCAGGGCGGCAAGCAGAACAAGCCGGCCACCCTTACCCAGACCGTCACCATCAGCGGCGCCAACCAGACCATCACCTTCACGCTGAACTGATGGCGCGCACCGTGACAGCACGAACTGCGGCCTGGCGCCGCCGGCAGGCGGGCGTCACGCTCGTCGAGCTGCTGGTGGCCATGGTCATCATGACGGTGATCACGACCATGATCATCGGCGGCTGGATAGCTCTGCAGTCGTCGTACGCCAACTCGGTCAACCAGAACGACGCGCGCTCCAGCGCGCGCTACGCGCTCAACTTCGCGAGCGCCGAGATCCGCGACGCGCAGCCGCAGACCGTGACCACGCCGCCGCAGTCGCCGATCACCGTGGCTCAGCCCATGGAGATCGACTACTACTCGTCGTACGATCAGCCCGGCACGGCGGCCGACGGCACCGGCACCGCCAACCTGCGCCTGACTCGCATCTACCTGAACACGACCACCGGCACGCTGTACTGGCAGCGCGACACCAACGGGAGCGGCACCTGGGGCAGCGGCGACCGCACGATCGTGCTCGCGACCAACGTGGTGAACAACACCACCGCCAACCCCAACGTGACACCTGCCGCCGCCTACACCGCTCTCTTCACCTACGGCTACCTCGACTCAAACGGCAACTACACGAGCGCCGACACGGTCGCCACCGCCAACCTGGCCGCGATCGTCTCGGTGACCGTGCACGTGCTGGTGGGCGCCCAGAGGGGCCATGCGATCGTACCGGCAGACCTGCAGATCACCGTCGCTCCGCGCAATGCGCCGAACGGCTAGAGGAGGATGAGCACCGTGAGAAGCCTGAGTGTCGTGAGAAGGCCGAGCGCCTTGCGGCGGCCGAGCATCGCGAGAAGGCTCGACGACCAGAGCGGCATTGCCATGATCATGATGCTCGGCATAGCCGCGACTCTGGCTGTGCTGGCCGCAACCGTCGTCATGGTGACGGCCAACACGCAATCCTCCACCGCCGACGTGCGCACGCAGACCACGGCCTTCGACTACGCCGAGGCCGGCCTGAGCTCGGGCGTGCTGGCGGTGCGCACGCAGGCCTGGCCGGCGAGCGGCGGCGCGTTCAGCGCAAGCTCGCTGGCGGCTGCGTACAACACTACCTACCCGACGGGTCCGACCGCCACGATCATCGTCTACGACAACCAGAACCCCATCAACAAGTCGATCACCTGGGACAAGGGCTCGCCGGCATCGGCCTCGACCCCCGACGGCCAGTTGTGGGTGCAGTCGGCCGTGACCTTCAACGGCAAGACGGCGGTCGTGCGCCAGGAGGTCGGCCAGGTCAACGCGAGCGGCACGTTCCAGGTGCCACAGGCCGCGATCTACACCGACGGCAGCGTCAACTTCACGGGTGGCGGGGGCAACGTGTTCGCCGTCACGGCGAGCGGCGCGCCCGACACCAGCATGTCGGCCGCCGTCAAGGCCGGCGGGAACTTCGTGGGCAACTGGAGCACCAGCCTGTCGCCCACGGGCGGTGCGCCGACCGTGGCGATCGACACCAACGGCACGGTGACCAACCCCAAGAACGGCATCGGCTCACCCGTCAGCGGCGCCGGCGGCGTGGCTCCCCTGGCCACGGTGTTCACTCCGGCCAACGTGGCCACGATGACCTCTGAGGCTCAGGCAGGCTCGCCCACCCAGGCCGACGCCAACGGCGTCGTGGTGAGTTCGAGCCTGCTCAACCAGCTGCAGGCCACCTCGCCGCAGACGTACAACGCAAACACCGACCTCGTGGTGAACGGCAACCTCACCCTGGGCGGCGGCACCAGCACGTTCAACTTCAAGTCTCTGTATGTGACGGGCAACCTCACCCTGAGCGGCAACACCCACACCAACACGACCTCGCTCTACGTTGGTGGCAACTTCAACATCAGCGGTCCCTCGGGCACGAGCCAGTTCGGGCCCATCTACGTGGGTGGTAGCGTCAACTGGAACGGCGCGCTGAACGAGCAGACCACCGACTACACCAACAGTGCGACGGCCCCGGGCCCGATGTATGTGGGCGGTACCTTCACGTCGGCCGGCGGACCGTTCACCGACGTCCTCGGCCCGGTGTACGTGGCAGGCGCCGTGAACTTCTCGGGAAACAACGCCTCGATCCTCTGTCCATTGCTGGTGACGCCCGCCAACGTCTCGACGAGCGGCAGCGGTAGCTTCGGCTCGACCACGCAGCCCATGGTGCTGCTCGGCCTTCCGGGTGCCACGGCGCCCATGAACCTGAGCGCGCAGGGCGTCTTCATCGGCCTGCTCGTCAACATGGGCGGCGGCGTGAACCTGAACAACAGCGGCAGCGCCGTGCCCCCCAACAGCTACAGCTTCTTCGTCGACGGCGCGGTCATGGCGACCGGCGACGTCGACTTCACCAACAACGGCAACGTGGGCTACAGCCCGAGCGTGCTCGCCAACCTGCAGATCACGGCCGCCACGACGAGCACGAACGTGCTGCCCGGGACCTGGCAGCAACTGAGCGCGAGCGGGAACTGAGCCTGGGCCGCGCTGCGCGCCGCGGCCACGGCTTGCGCGCCGCGCTGTGCGCCGCCGGGCCTCGCTCTGCAACCGGTGACGACGTACGACGCGGTCACTGGCGTCGGCGCCGCGCCTGTCGCTACAATCGAAGCGGCACGGCAATCGACGGGGGGGAGTCGGCATGCGCGCAGTCAGCGGGAGACTCGGCAGCAGGGGGCGGTGGGCGGTCGCCGTCGCGCTGGTCACACTGATCGTCTGCGCAGCGCCCGCCGGCGCCGCCTGGGCATCGAGCTCGCAGGCTACGCCCGGCACGTCGGCTGCTCCGGCGGCGGGGGCGGCTGCACCGGCCGCGAGCGCCCTCGGCGACCCGGCGCCCACCATCACCTGGACTCTAGCGCCCCTGGCGGTCGTCTACGGCGACCCGGTCACGGCGCAGGGCACGGTCACGTTGCAGGGGTCTGGCACGTCGCCCGTGGCCGACGCGACGGTCACCGTGGCCGTCGACGGCGTGCCTCAGCCCGGCCTCACCGCCACCACCGACGCAAACGGCGCCTTCAGCCTCACCTTCGTGCCGACGGGCGGCGGCGCGATCACGGTCGTCCTGGCCGACGGCACGACGAGCACTCCGGCAGATCTGCTGGTCGCTCCCAGGGTCACGTGGCACGCCGGCGCCACCATGCCGTGGGGCCACACGAAGCTCTTCTTCACAGTGGCGCCCGCGAGCTACGCGGGCCAGGTGACCGTCACCGTCTACCACCACTCAAAGCAGGTCGCGGTCGTCGACGGCCACGCCGCCAACGGCAAGCTCACGCTCGCGGCGCCCACCTTCGGCATAGGCGCCTTCCCGCTGCACGTGCTGGCCGCCGCGGCCGGCGACCTTGGCGCCGCGCCGCAGCAGACGGCCACCCTGCACGCCGGCTTCAAGCGCATCGCCGTCGGTTCGAAGGGCCCGTACGTGCGCGTCCTGCTCGGCCGCCTCGCCGCGCTGCGCTTCCGCGTGCCCGGCATGTCGTCGACGCTGTCGGTCCAGGCCGGCGACTCGATCGTCGCCTTCCAGAAGGCCTACGGCCTGTCGCGCACCTACGTGTTCGCCGCCGCCGACTGGCGCAAGCTCGACACGGCCCGCATCATCAAGGCGCTGCACAAGTCACCGGCCACGCACATCGAGATCGACAAGACGCGCCAGATCCTCATGGTCGTCAAGAAGGGTGTGCCGTACGGCATCATCGCGGTCTCGACAGGGCGCACCGGAAACACGCCGGTCGGGCGCTTTCACATTCTGCGCAAGGCGCCCTCGACCAGCACCTGGCTGGGCACCGCCACCCTGTGGCGCACCATGGACTTCTACGGCAACTTCGCCATGCACGGCTACCCCGAGGTGCCGCCGTACCCGGCCAGCCACGGCTGCGTGCGCGAGCCCATGTGGGTGGCCGACTGGACCTACCGGCAGTCCTGGGTGGGCGAGACGGTCTACATCCACTACTAGGACGAAAGGCGCGGGGCGGCTTGCCGACCTCGCGGGCGTTGCCGCCTCAGTCGGCCCGCAGGCGCTTTTCGAGCACGATCGTCTCGGGCTCTTCGAACGGGGGCAACGGCACGAACTCGTGGCCGCGGTAAAGGCGCTGCGAGCGCTCGTCGCTGGCCGGGACCAGGGCGCGAAGGCAGCCCAGGCGAAGAGAGAAGGCCACGCCCTCGACCCAGGCCATGAGCTGGTGGGCCACCGCTTGGGCTTCGAAGGCGGGGCTGACGCACAGGCAGCGCACTTCGAGCGCCTCGGCGGCGCGCTCGACGGCGACGTAGCCGGCGATCTCGCCGCCCGACTCGGCCACGAACACCGAAGCTTCGCCGAACAGGGCGAGCAGGTCGCCGGGGTCGTAGCGTTCGGGGTGGCCGGCGCCGGCGGCCAGGGGCTGGAGCGTCTCTTCGGCTAAGTAGAGCAACATGCTCTCGTCGCCGCTGCGCATGGTGCGGATCTCGACCTTCACCCGTGTCATGTCGACCCTCCGGCGCTCATCTGAAAGTCTCAGGCACTTCCGAAATCGCTAGGGACTGGGCTGGGCGATCATGTCCTCTTCTTCATGGATTGTATACCGCAGAGTGACCCAGAACAGTACGCTGATCGCCAGTGCGATGAGGGCCTCGAGCTGGGCCACATAGAAGGCGAAGACCTGGCCCAGAAAGATCGAGACGAGGGTCGCCCGCAGGAACCAGCGGTAAGCGTCGAGCCGCGAGTGGCGCAGCACGGCGATGCCCACAACGACGAGCACGCCCACGGTCAGCGAGGCCACGAGCGAACCCGCCCGGGCGAGCTGCAGGGTGTTGCGCGCGGCGCTGTCGAGACTGGCGTCGGGGGTCTCGGCGAGCTCGGCCAGCCGCCGGATGGCCTGCACGAAGGACACCAGCGAGGCGGCCACGAAGGCGGCCACCACCAGGCGTCCGAACCAGGCCTGCCGGGCGAGGCGGCGGTAGCTCCGGTCGCCCCAGCGGCGCAGCTGCACCACCCCGTGCGGAACGGCCGGCGGCGCCGGCTCGATGCGCTCCAGGGCGGCGCTGAGCGCCACGACCAGCGGGTCGCCCGGGTCGCAGCGTGCGAGCAACGAAAGCGCGTGGCGCTTCTCGTCTGCGTCGAAGTCGCGAATGACGGCCTCTTTGGTGAGCTCGAGGGCGTTGGCCAGGTTGGCCGCCGGCGAGCGCGCTGTGGTGCGGGCCAGGCGTCGAAAGACGAGCACGAGCACGACGAAGATGACGTAGATGAGGGCCACGGTAGGCCGGAAGAAGTAGTCGTTGTCGCGGCTG
>Ga0302320_10021102_pt1 | contig 12949 bp, 13 predicted proteins | sample Bog_T0_3_FD_202130 | JGI IMG/M metagenome (GOLD analysis project Ga0302320, IMG submission 202130) | Peat permafrost microbial communities from Stordalen Mire near Abisko, Sweden - Bog_T0_3 | ecosystem: Environmental > Terrestrial > Soil > Wetlands > Peat | place: Sweden: Abisko, Stordalen Mire...
TGCCGCGGTCGCCCTGGGATTCGGGGCGGTGCATGGGCTCACGCTCGGCTTCGGGATCACCCTGATCGGCGAATCGGTGGACTATTCCATTTACTTCTTCGTGCAATCCATGCGCGGCGGCGCCGCAGACTCCGGCTCGTCGCAGTGGCAGCGCTCGCTGTGGCCGACGGTGCGCCTCGGCATGCTGACCTCCATGTGCGGCTTCGCGTCGCTGCTGCCGTCGGCCTTCCCCGGTCTGGCGCAGCTCGGTCTGTATTCCATCGGCGGATTGGCGGCGGCGGGGCTCGTGACCCGCTTCGTGCTGCCGGAACTGCTTCCGGCCGCGTTCACGATTCGCGATGTCAGCCCCTTCGGGGTGTGGGTGGGGCGGCGGCGCGACGCCGCGCGCCGCGCCGGGTTTGCCTCCGGGATCGGCGCGTGCGTGCTCGCGCTGGCGGCGGCCGGCGTGTTGTATGTGAATCGCGCCACGCTATGGGACCAGGAGCTCTCGCACCTGAGCCCGCTGTCGGCCGAGGATCAGCGCTATGACGCGATGCTCCGTGCCGATCTGGGCGCGCCGGACGTGCCCGACCTGATCGTCGTCACCGGCCGCGACAGGGAGGCCGCGCTGCAGGGGGCCGAACGCGCCGCGGCGACGCTCCGAACGCTGGTCGACGCGGGCGTCCTCGGCGGATTCGACACCCCGGCCGACTACCTCCCGAGTGCCGCCGCTCAACGGGCGCGCCGCTCCGCGCTGCCCCCGGCGGACGAACTCGAGCGGCATCTGCGGGACGCCGCTGCGCGGCTCGACGTGCGGGCCGAGCGGCTGCAGCCCTTCCTCGACGACGTGCAGGCCGCCCGGCGGGACGAGCCCGTCACGGCGGACGACTTGCGCGGCACGTCGCTCGCCACGGGATTCGATGCGCTGATGCTGCAGCGGCGCGGGAGCTGGAATGCACTGCTGCCGCTGTATGCCTCGAAAGGCGCCGGCCCCCCGGCGATCGACGCCGCACGGATCGCATCCGCGTTGTCGGCCGCCGGTTCGACTGACGCGGTGGTTCTCGATTTGAAGGCCCAGGCGGACGCGCTTTACGCGAGCTACCTACACGAGGCGATCCGCCTCTCGCTCGGCGGCTTCGCGCTGATTGCGCTGCTGCTGTGGACCGCCCTGCGCTCGCCGCGGCGGGCGGTCCGGGTGCTGGCGCCGCTGGTGCTCGCCGTGCTCACCGTGGCGTCGGTGCTGGCTCTTTCCGGAGCGCGGCTCACGATCCTGCATCTGGTGGGCATGCTGCTCATCGTGGCCGTCGGCTCGAATTATGCGTTGTTCTTCGACGGGGAGGCGTCCGCTCAGGGCGCGCAATCCGCATCCCTGACGCTGGCGTCGCTCTGCATCGCCAACTTCAGCACCGTCGTCGGATTCGGCCTGTTGTCGTTCTCCCGAGTTCCGGTGCTGGTGGCTCTCGGTCAGACCGTGGCGCCCGGTGCACTGCTGGCGCTGGTGTTCTCCGCGCTCTTGACCTCCCGGGTCCCGCCCGCGCCGGCCGCGCTCCGCGGCTAGCCCCGACCATGCGCTGCCTGTCACGAACCGCCCGGCCGGGAGTCTCCGCGCCCAACTGCGTCGTCTGCCTGCCCGGCGCGTACCAGGTCCCGGAGGACTTTCTGGCCGCCGGCTTCGATGCCGGTGTTCGCGAGCGGGCGCTTCCCATCGATCTGCTGTTCGTGGACGTCGAGATGCAACATGTCGGCGATCGCCGCTTCCGCGAGCGCCTGAAACGGGAGATCGTCGTTCCGGCGCGCGCTTCGGGCTGCCGATTCCTCTGGTTCGCCGGCATTTCGCTGGGCGGGTTCGTGGCCTTGGATTACGCCGCGTCGCATCCGGGCGATTTGGACGGCCTGTGCCTGCTCGCGCCTTATCTCGGCAGCCGCATCATCACGGCGGAGATCGCGCAGGCCTCGGGGGTTGCCGCCTGGTCACCCGGCGAGCTTGCGCGGGACGACGAGGAACGCCGAATATGGCGCTTCCTGCAGGACCAGGGCAGGGATCCGCGCTCGCTGTATCTTGGCTATGGACGGGAAGACCGTTTCGCCGCCGCGCAGGGCTTGCTCGCCCAATCCCTGCCGTCCGATGCGGTCGACGTCGTACCCGGCGGACACGACTGGCGCACCTGGACCGCGCTGTGGGGGAACTTTTTGGACTCGAGGTTTGCATGCGCTTGAACGCCCAAGGCGCCCCGAACTGGCTGTCGTCGCCGGCGCTCGGCGCGTCCGCGGTCATTCACGCGGGCGCGGCCGCCGCGGCATTGATCCATCCGCGCGCATGGCCATGGGCGGCCGGTGCCGTCGTCGCGAATCACCTCCTGCTGACCGCCGCCGGACTATGGCCCAGGAGTCGCCTGCTGGGACCGAACTGGATCCGCCTTCCGCCGGCCAGCGCGGCGCGCGGCGAGGTCGCGATGACCATCGACGACGGGCCCGATCCGGCGGTGACGCCCCGGGTGCTGGAGCAGCTCGCGGCGCACGGCGCGCATGCGACCTTTTTCTGCGTCGGCGAAAGGGTCGAACGTCACGTGGATCTCGCGCAGGAGATCGTGCGCCGGGGCCATTGCATCGAGAATCACAGCCAGCACCACCGCCACGATTTTTCCCTGCTCGGACCCGGGTCCATGCGCTCCGAGATCGCCCGAGCCCAGGACGGCATCGCGCGGGTCACCGGGAGCCGGCCCCTGTTCTTCCGCGCGCCGGCCGGATTGCGCAATCCGTTTCTCGATCCGGTGCTGACCGGGCTGCAATTGCGCCTGGCCAGCTGGACCCGCCGCGGCTTCGACACCGTCAACGGCGACACGGAATCCGTGTACCGGCGGCTGGCGGGCCGCCTGCATGGCGGCGACATCCTGCTTCTCCACGACGGTCATGCGGCGCGCAGCGCCTCGGGTCGGCCGGTCATCCTCGAGGTGCTGCCGCGGCTGCTCGACGCGTTCGCGGCCCACCGGCTCACGCCGATCACGTTGCGGGCCGCGCTGCCGTGAATCCGGCGCGGGCGCTCGCGAGGCGCGATCTCATCGACACCGCAAGCGCGCCGTATCGGGCGGCCGGACGGTTCGCCTACCATTTCGCCCGGGGCAAGCTGCGCGCGGATCCCGTATTCGAAGCCATCCTTTCGCGCGGACTGCTCGCCCACCGTGAACGCATCCTCGATCTCGGCTGCGGACAGGGATTGCTGGCCGCATGGCTGCTGGCGGCGCAGGGCGTCTGCCGGCCGGGGCGCTGGCCCGAGGCGTGGCCGGATCCGCCCCGGCCCGTCGCCGTGCGCGGCATCGAGCGCGTCGGCCGATACGTGGCGCGCGCGAGACTCGCGTTGGGAAGCCGGGCCGACTTCGTCGAGGACGACGTGCGCAGCGCGGATTTCGGACACGCCGACGGCGTCGTGATCCTCGACGTGCTCCAGTACATTGAATACGCTGATCAGCGCGGCATCCTCGAGCGCGTACATGAATCATTGTCCCGCGGCGGGGTGCTGCTGCTGCGAATCGGCGATGCGGGAGCAGGCATGGGGTTCATGTTCGCCAAATGGGTCGATCGAGCGGTGTCGCTGGCGGGCGGGCGGGGAATTTCGCCGCTGCATTGCCGGCCCGCGGCGCAATGGTGCGGGCTGCTTGCCGCGATCGGATTCGACAGCGAATCCATCCCGATGAGCGCCGGAACCCCGTTCGCCAACGTATTGATCGTCGCGAGACGACGATGAGTGAGATCCCGCTGCGGCCCGCTCCGATGCGGCCCGTGCTGCTCGAGAGTGTCACGGCGGCGAGTTGCATCGGGGTGGGCCTCGAACGGACGCTCGAGGCGCTGCTCGCGCAGCGCAGCGGTCTGCGGCGATGCGCATTCGAGACGGTCGACATCGACACGCACGTCGGCGAAGTAGCGGGAGTGGCATCCACGCCGCTGCCCGGGCATCTCGCGCGGTTCGCCTGCCGCAACAACCGGCTGGCCGAACTTGCCCTGCTGCAGGACGGCTTTCTCGAATCCGTGCTGGCCGCCGCGAGCCGCTGGGGGCGCCGCCGGATCGGTGTGTTCATCGGCACGAGCACGGCGGGCATCCTGGAGACGGAGATCGCGTACCGGCATCGCGATCCGGCGACCGGTGCGCTCCCGCCGGGATTCGAGTACGGCAGCACCCACAACTCCTTCTCGGTTGCCGACTACCTGCGCCGGCGCCTGGGCCTGGAGGGGCCCGCCGTGGTGGTCTCCTGCGCCTGCGCATCCAGCGCCAAGGTGTTCGGATCGGCGCGGCGCATGCTGGAGGCCGGCCTCATCGACGCCGCCCTGGTGGGCGGTGTCGACACACTCTGCCTGACCACGCTGTACGGCTTTCATTCGCTGCAACTGTCGTCCGCTTCGCCCTGCCGCCCGTTCGACGCCGGCCGCGACGGCATCTCCATCGGCGAGGCCGCGGCCTTCGCGCTCCTGCAGCGTGCCTCGGAAGGAGCGGACGCCGACTCCGTGTTCCTGCTCGGCGTCGGCGAGTCGAGCGATGCCCATCACATGTCGGCGCCCCATCCGGAGGGCCTGGGCGCGCGGCGCGCCATGCAGGCGGCGCTTCGCTCCGCGGGGCTCGAGGCGGGCGGGATCGACTACATCAACCTGCACGGCACCGCGACGCCGAGCAACGACCGGTCGGAAAGCCAGGCGGTGACCAGCGTGTTCGGACCCACCACGCCCGGCAGTTCGACCAAGGGAGCGACCGGACACACGCTGGGCGCGGCCGGGGGGCTCGAGGCGGTCATTTGCGCGCTCGCGCTGCGCCACGGGTTCATGCCCGGCGGCGTGAACACGGGCACGATCGACCCGACGCTCACGGCCCACTACATTCGGGAGAATCGGCGCTGCGCCGTAGCGCGCGTGCTCAGCAATTCGTTCGGATTCGGCGGCACGAACTGCAGCCTGATTTTCGGGCGCGGCGGATGATGCTGCGCGCCTACATCGGCGGCATCGGCGTGCTCGGACCCGGGCTCGCCGATTGGCATGAGGCCGCGGAGGTTCTGGCGGGACGCGCGGTCTATCGGCCGTCGCCGACCGTCCTGCCGTCGCCGACGGTGCTGCCCCCCGCCGAGCGCCGGCGCACCGGCCGGGTCATCAGGTTGGCGCTCGCCGTCGCGTTGGAGGCCACGGGGCGCGCCGGCGCGCGGCCGGCAGAGTTGGCCAGCGTCTTTTCGTCTTCAGGCGGCGACGGTCACAACTGTCATGAACTCTGCACCACGCTGGCGGCGCGGCCGCGCGAGGTCTCGCCCACCCGGTTTTCCAATTCGGTCCACAACGCCGCGGCGGGTTATTGGAGCATCGCCACCGGCGCGCATCTCGAATCGAACGTCCTTTGCGCCTTCGACGCCAGTTTCGGCGCCGGATTGCTCGAAGCCGTGACCCAGGTGGGCGTGGATCGGGAATCCATTCTCCTCGTGGCGTACGACACCGAATATCCGGAGCCCATCCACGCCAAGCGGCCGGTTCCCGACGCATTCGGCGTGGCGCTGGTTCTCACCCCCCGGCAGGACGAGCATTCGCTGGCCTGCATCGAAGTGGCGCTCGGCGACGGCCCACCGCACGCCATGTCGAATCCCCTGCTCGAATCGCTGCGCCGCTCGATTCCCGCCGCGCGCTCGCTGCCGCTGCTGCGCCAGTTGGCCCGCACCGAATCCGGACAGGTCGTGATCGAATATCTGGACCCCACCCACCTCGCGCTGAGCGTGGCGCCGTGCTAGACCGTGCGTGGATCGAGAGCCGCATCCCGCACCAGGGCGGCATGTGCCTGCTCGACGAAGTGATCAGCTGGGACGCCGATCGCATCAGTTGCCGCAGCGGCAGCCACCGTGCGGCCGACAATCCGCTGCGGGCTCGCGGGCGCCTCGGGATCGCCTGCGGTATAGAATATGCGGCGCAGGCCATGGCTGTGCATGGCGCGCTCGCTGGTGGCGCCGGTGGCGCCGGCGGTCCGCCCGCGGCGGGATTTCTCGCCGGCCTGCGCGCCGTGGAATTCCACGTGGCGCGTCTCGACGACGTGCCGGGCGACCTGATCTGCAATGCCGAGAGAGTGGCGGCCGACGGCGGCACCGCATTGTACGAGTTCGAGCTGCGTTCCGAGGCCGCCCGTCTGCTGACGGGACGCGCCGCCGTGATATTCGAAGCCAAAGGACGCCTGCAACCATGATTCACACTGCGAAGCGCGCGCTGGTCACCGGCGGCAGCGGCGGCATCGGAGCGGCGATTTGCCGCAGACTCGGCGCCGCGGGGCATCTCGTCTACGTGCACGCCAACCGCAACCGGGCCGCCGCCGAGGCGGTGGCGCAGGACATCATCGCGGCCGGCGGCACCGCCAAGGCGGTCGCCTTCGACGTGACCGATGCCGCGGGCACACGCGCCGTTCTCGAGTCGCTGCTGGAGGCGGCCCCGGTGCAGATCCTCGTCAACAATGCCGGAATTCACGATGATGCCGCGTTTCCGGGGATGACCGCGGAGCAATGGCGTCGTGTGATCGACGTGTCGATCGGCGGGTTCTACAACGTGACGCAGCCGCTGATGATGCCCATGATCGGCACTCGCTGGGGCCGCATCATCAACATCTCCTCGGTGACGGCGATCGCCGGCAACCGGGGACAGGTCAACTACGCGGCGGCCAAGGGCGCGCTGAATGCCGCGACGAAGTCGCTGAGCCTGGAGGTCGCCAGCCGCGGCGTCACGGTCAACGCGGTCGCACCGGGCATCATTGCGGCCGGCATGGGCGAACCCGCGTTCGACGCGGCGACCATCGCGAGCCTCGTGCCGATGAAGCGCGCTGGCACCGCGCTCGAGGTCGCCGGTCTGGTCGGCTATCTCGCGTCCGAGGAAGCCGCCTACATCACGGGCCAGATCATTTCCATCAACGGTGGATTGATCTGACGGGAACGACCGGCTCGGCGCGCACGCGGCGAAAGTCGCTCAGGCATAGGCGTCGAGCGCGCCGAGGGACCTGCGCGGCGACGCGCCGGGCGCGGCGGACACGGCGGGCGCCGCGCTAGCCGTCCGGCTGCCCGAGGAAGCATTCTCGTACGGCGGCGTGTATGCGGACCGGTCCTGGAACGAACGCTGCGAGATGTCGACGCTCACCTGCCCGAAGCCCTGCGCCCCCAGCATTTCACGAAGCTGCGGCGAACTCGACTCCAGGGCGTCTCGCGCCACCGCGCTGTGCGTGGTCATCGACACCTGCGCATGATCGCCCTGCACCAGGATGTTGAGCTCGATGGGACCCAGCTGGGGCGGATTGACCTGCAATTTGGCGCTGTTCACCCCGTTGTTGACCATCCACGAAACCCGATCCGTCAAACCCTGCGAGAATTCGGGACTGTCGAGGCTGGCATGCACCGGCAGTGTCGGGGTGGCGGTGGTCGTCGAAGTCGTGGTCACGGTGGACGCGGACGCGGACGCGAGCTGCGTCTGCGCCGCCGAGTCGCCCGCCGACGACGCCGCGGCGGGGACGGCCGCGTCATCCGCCTGGGCGTGTTTGTCGAAGCCCGCTGCCGCCGACACCGCCGCGAGTCCCGCCACCGCGGCGGCTGCTTGGTGCTGCACCGCGGCGGCGGCCGAGGCGCTCGCTCCCGACAACGCCGAAGCCGCGACGTCCCCGTCGCTCGAATCGTCGCTGGGTCCGATGTCGGTCCCGCCGGAGGTCGTGGTCTTCGCCGCCGCGGTGCCGCTCGGCTTGGCCGCCGCGGCATTCGCCGCGGCGATTGCATTGTCGGTGAAGGAGGCGGGACTGTTTGCGTTCCCGGCCGCGGCCGCCGGGGCGGAACTGACGGGAGAGCCGACGTTCGCATCTGCGTCGGTGGGAGCGGTGCCTGCGGAAGATCGCGTATCGATCTTCGCCGTGGAACTTCGCGGCGTGTCGCGCTGCACCGGCTTGGCAAGGGTCGATGGAGCAAGCTCCGTCGGCACGGTCGAGGCCGTTTTGGCGGAAGCCGCCGCCGGCGCAGGAACGGCGGTTTGAGCTATTGCGGCGGCGGCGCCCGCGGGCGGCAGCCCCAGTGCAGCGGCGAAGCCGCCGGGCGCGATTGCATTTCCCGCCGCGGCGGGAGTACCCGATGAGCCGGCGTCGACCGCGGCGTTCGTCTCGCCCGTGAACACCGGCACAGCGGCGCTCGGCGCCGATTTGCCCGCGATGCCCGACACGGGACCGTCCCCGTCTTCCGCGTCGGCGCCCGCGGAAGCCGCGGCAGCCGCACCCTTCGCGGCAGCCTGGGCGGCAGCCTGGGCGGCAGCCTGCGCGGCAACCTGGGCTGTGGCGGCCTGGGCCGCGGTCGCATCGACCGTGACGCCTTGCGCCGCCGCCATGCCCAAGGCCGTCTGCGCGGCGGGCGGCGGCGGCTGATTGCCGTTCACCGGCAAGGCAACGCCGGACTTGCCCTCGTCCGCGGACTTGGTCGATCCGGATTTTCGCTGCGCCTTCGCACCGGCCGCGAGCAGCGCGCCTGCGAACGTGGGGCCGCCCGGCGTCCCCTTGGAGGCGTCCTGCGCGGGAGCGCCTTGAACGCCCGCTGCGCCGGTCTGAGCGCCCGCACTGGCCGGGCTCGAAGAGCTGCCGCTGACGGCAACGGATACTTGGATCGTGGGTACGTTGTTCATGGAGAGGTAAGTGCAAGCCGCATGCCAGCCCCACCTCTATCCGCGGCTCTCGCTCCCGTGCCGGGCCGTCGTTATGTCCACGCTGTCGGTGCGCGGATCGAAGATGATGCGGGCCTCCCCCCGCTCGAGCTGGGCCATCACGCGGTCCACCTTCTGCTCCAGCGAGAGTTCGTTCTCGCCGTAATCGGTGCCTTCACGCAGCACGAACGATTCGATGACGGCCCGCAGCAGATCCGCGCTCATCGCCGTGTGGGGAACCACGACGGGTTCGATCTTCTCCTGCTCCATCCGTTCGGCCTTCGCGCGCTGCGGCACAAGCAGGCATCATACCGCCGCCGGCTAGCCGCCACCGGTCTCCCGGCGGCTCAAGGAGATGCGCATGGCCGCATCGTCGCCCTCGCGCTGTTCGCGCTGCTCGGCCACCTGCTGCTCCTGCTTGCGGAAGCGGTCGATGGCGCGGCCCAGCGTCTCGGCCTCGACGCGCTTCTTGCTCCACTGCATCCGGCGTCTTTCGTATTCCGCGCGCGCCGTGTCGAGGTTTGTCTGGTGCTGGCGCATGGCCTGGCCCAGCCGCTCGAGGAAGGACCTGTAATTCTGCAGTTTGACGGCATCCATGCTGCCGCGCGCCTCGGTGGAGGTCCGCACGTATTCGTCCCTGTAGGTCTTGAGCTGCTGGAATTGCTGCTCGAGGTCGGCCACGCGCTTGGCCGCCTCGCCCATGGTGCGGCTCAGCTCCTGTGCGGAGGAGGAGACGATCTCCTGGATGGGTTCGAAGCGTTTGGATTTTTGCATGGCGCGGCACTATCGGGCAGGGGGTGCGGCGGGCGCCGAGAAGTGCGTCACGAGTTGACGCAGATCGGAGCGGCTGCGTTCGATTCCGAGCGGCTCGTACATATCCTGCCGCAGGAACTCCAGAATTTTCGGCCATTGATCGACCGCCAGATCCACGCGCGGATCGGAGCCGCGGCGGTACGCCCCGACCGTGATGAGATCCCGGTTCTGCTGGTAGGTGGAGTACACCTGCTTGAACCGGTTGGCGAGATCGAGTTGCTCGCGCGTCGAAATCTGGTGCATGGCGCGGCTGATCGACGCTTCGATGTCGATCGCGGGATACAGGCCGCTCTCGGCCAATCGGCGCGACAGCACGATATGTCCGTCGAGGATCGCCCGGGCGGCATCGGCGATCGGATCGTTTTGATCGTCGCCTTCGGCGAGAACCGTGTAGAAGGCCGTGATCGATCCGACGCCGCGGTCGCTGTTGCCGGCGCGCTCCACCAATTGGGGCAGCCGCGCGAAGACGGACGGCGGATAGCCCTTCGTGGCGGGTGGCTCCCCGATGGCGAGGGCGATTTCACGCTGCGCCTGGGCGAATCGGGTCAGCGAGTCCAGCAGCAGCAGCACCTTCAATCCGCGATCGCGAAAATACTCCGCGATGGACGTGGCCAGCCACGCGCCATGCAGCCGCATCAAAGGGGGGTTGTCGGCCGGTGTTGCCACCACCACCGCACGGCGCATGCCGTCGGGTCCCAGCGTGTTGGTGACGAAGTCCTGGACCTCCCGGCCGCGCTCGCCGATCAATCCGACGACGGTCACGTCGGCCTTGGTGTAGCGCGTCATCATGCCCAGCAGCACGGACTTGCCGACGCCGGATCCTGCGAACAGTCCGATTCGCTGGCCCCCGCCCACGGAGAGCAGCGAGTTGATCGAGCGCACGCCGACGTCGAGCGGATCGCGGATGGCGCGGCGCATGAGCGGGTTCAAGGGCTCGCCCACCAGCGACACCCGATCGGCGCAGCGCAGTTCGCCGAGGCCGTCGAGCGGCCGGCCCGCGCCGTCGAGCACCCGCCCGAGCAGCGCATCGCCGACGGCGACCTCGCTGACGCTGGCCATCGGCACGACCCGCGCTCCCGGCATGATGCCCCGCATGTCGCCGGTGGGCATCAGAAACAGCTTCTCACCCGAGAATCCGACGACCTCGGCTTCGATCTTCCGTCCCTCCGCCGTGTCGATCAGGCATCGGCCGCCCACGGCGGCCTCGCAACCGACCGCCTCGAGGGTCATCCCGACCATCCGGCTGAGCGTGCCCTCGACGACGACCTTCGCGGAATTGGCCGTGCGCTCGCGCGCGCGCGCCAGCATCGCCGCCCATTGCTTCGATCGCGGCGCGGGGCCGGCAACCGCGCTCACTCGGCCGCCGCGCCGCGAGGATCCACGTGGCGCTCGTCGCCCAGCAGCTCGCTCAAGATCGCGCCCAGGCGGGTTTCGAGCCGCGCGTCGATGCGCGACGTCGCGGAGGTGATCTGGCACCCGCCGCGCGCCATCACCGGGTCCTCCACGATCGTCCAGGCCCGCTCGCTCTCCGTCGGGGCAAGATGCTCGCGGACGATGGCCGCGTCCTCCGGGTGCAGATGCACCCGCACCTCGCGCGCGGCGACCGGCAGCGCCGCGATGGCCTCACGGATGATGGCGATGATCTGGCTGGGATCGGTCTTCAGCTCCCGCCGCACGATCTGCCGCGCCAGCGACATCGCCAGCGTCAGCAGTTCCCGCTCGACGTCCTGGTCGAGGAGCGCGAACGGTTTCGCCAGGTCGTGGAACATGCCCGAGAGCCGCTCCACCTGCGCGCGGACCTCCGCGCGGCCGGCTTCGCGGCCTTCCTGCAGACCCTGTTGAAACGCCTCCTTGTGCGCCTCCTCCTGCAGATCGACCAGCCCCGACACGGTGGGCATCGCCCGCCCCGGGCCTGCGGCCCCCACGTCCGGGGCGCTCCACACCTCGGCGGTCGAGGCGCCGGCCTTGGTGAACGCGTTAGACAAGTTCCGGCGCGCCCTTTCCGCCGAGACTGATGGTGCCCTCTTCCGCCAGTCGCTGTGCGATCACGATGATCTCCTTTTGCGCCGCCTCCACGTCCGCCAGTTTCACGGGCCCGCGGGCCTCCATGTCGTCCTTGAGGATTTCCGCGGCACGCTTCGACATGTTGCGCAGGATCTTGTCCTGTACCTCCGGCTCCGCGCCGCGCAGCGCCACGGCGAGCGTGTCCGATCCCACGTCGCGCAGCAATGCCTGGATGCCGCGGTCGTCGACGTCGAGCAGGTTGTCGAAGATGAACAACAGATCCTTGATCTGCTGGTGCATGCTGCCGTCGGCCTTCTCGATCTTGCCGAGTTCCGCGCCGCTCTTCTCCTTCTCCATCGAGTTGAGGATGTTGGCCACGGTTCTCGCGCCGCCGATCTTGCGCAGCACCGAGACGGGCACGGCATTCGCCTGCTTTTCCACCAGTTGATCCAGTTCGCTGAGAGCCGTCTGCGGCACTTCGTTGAGCGAGGCGATGCGCATCAGCACTTCGGTCCTCATCTCCTCCGACAGCAGGGGCAGGATTTCGGCCGACTGTTCGGGCTCGAGATGCGACAGCACGATCGCGCCGATCTGCGGATGTTCGGCGCCGATGATTTGCGCAACCGCCTTGGCGTCCATCCACTTGAGCGCCTCGATGCCCTGCCCGGTCTGCCCTGTCGACACGCGGTCGAGCAGCAGCTCGGTTTTCTGTTTTCCCACGGCCTGGGTGAGCACGCGACGCACATAGTCCTGCGACCCCGATGCGACATCGGCCTTTCCGTCCACGATGCCGATGAACGAGGCGAGCACCTCCGTCATCTGGTCGCGGGAAACCTCCTTGAGCTCGGCCATCGCCATGCCCAGCCGCTGCACGTCCTTCGCGTCGAGCTGCTTCAGCAGGTTCGCCGCATCCTGTTCGCCCAGGCTCATGAGCAGGACGGCCGCACGCTGGGTTCCATCGAGTTCATCCGGTTTAGCCATCGGCGGCGACCCAATCCTTCACCACTTGTGCGGCTCGTTTCGGATCCTGCCCGACCAGCGTCCGGGCCGCCGCGATCTGCTGCTCAAAACTCGGCTGAAGCTTGATCGCATTGTCCGCTTTTCCGGAGAGGCTCACCTTGTCGCCCGAGAGTTCATCTCCCTCGCCGGCGACGACCCGCGCGGAGCCGCGGGTCAGCGACTTCATCAGGGGCCGGAGGATGAGCAGCGCGACGAGGATCACCAATGCCGCGCCCACGCCCTGCTTCGCCAGCTGCGTCACCCAGGGCTGCTGCCACAGCGGCACGCCGTCCACGGGCGGAATGGGAGGGTTGGTCTTGAAGGCCTGGTTGATCACGTCGAGCTTGTCGCCCCGATCGTCCTTCAGTCCGATCGATTCCTTCACCAGTTCGGTGAACCGCTTGATGTCGGATTCGCTCATCGCGGCGGTGGTGATCTTGCCGTCCGCCCCCACCTTCTGCCAATCGTCGAAGACGACGCCGACGCTCAG
>Ga0302320_10021103_pt1 | contig 12948 bp, 9 predicted proteins | sample Bog_T0_3_FD_202130 | JGI IMG/M metagenome (GOLD analysis project Ga0302320, IMG submission 202130) | Peat permafrost microbial communities from Stordalen Mire near Abisko, Sweden - Bog_T0_3 | ecosystem: Environmental > Terrestrial > Soil > Wetlands > Peat | place: Sweden: Abisko, Stordalen Mire...
TCGGCTTTCGCACCGCCGACCAGATCGCGGCCAGGCTCGGTATCGAAAAGACGGCACTGATCCGCCTGCGCGCCGGCGTCAGCCATGCCCTGGCCGAGGCGATGAACGAAGGCCATTGCGGCCTGCCGGCAGACGATCTGACCGCGTTCGCGGCGAAGCTGCTGGAAGTAACGGCGGATCTGCTCGTGGCGCCGCTGACGCTCGAACTCGAGGCGGGCACCGTGGTCGCCGACCTGCTGGATGGACGGCGCTGCGTCTTCCTCGCCGGCCTGTATCGTGCCGAGCAGGTCATCGCCGAACGGTTGCGTCTGCTGGGCGCCGGCAAGCTGCCGTGGCCGGCGATCGACGCGGCCCGGGCGATCCCCTGGGTGGAGAAGCAAACCGGCCTGGTCCTCGCGGGCAGCCAGCGCGACGCGGTGCAGCTGGCGCTGTGCAGCAAGCTGCTGACCATCACCGGTGGACCCGGGGTGGGAAAAACCACGCTGTTGAACTCGATCCTGCGCATTCTGCTCGCCAAGCAGCTGCGGGTGGCCCTGTGTGCGCCGACCGGGCGGGCGGCGAAGCGGCTGTCCGAAAGCACCGGCCTGGACGCCAAGACCATCCACCGGCTGCTGGAGACCGATCCGCGCAGCGGCGACTTTCGCCGCACGGAAGACAATCCGCTGGCCTGCGATCTGCTGGTGGTCGACGAAGTCAGCATGGTCGATGTGCTGCTGATGCGCTCGCTCCTGCGGGCGGTGCCCGACGAGGCGGCGGTGCTGATCGTCGGCGATGTCGACCAGCTTCCCTCCGTCGGCCCGGGGCAGGTGCTGGCCGACATCATCGCCTCGGAGCGGGTGCCGGTGGTGCGCCTGACCGAAGTGTTCCGTCAGGCCGCCGGCAGCCGGGTGATCACCAACGCGCACCGGATCAACCAGGGCCAGATGCCCGACCTGGCGAGGACTGAAGGCCCGAGCGATTTTCACTTCCTCGATGCCGCCGAGCCGGCGGAGGTGCTGGCCAGGCTGATCACCGTCGTACGTGACCGCATTCCGAAAGCCTTCGGCCTCGACCCGATCCGCGACGTGCAGGTGCTCTGCCCGATGAACCGCGGCGGGCTCGGCGCGCGGGCGCTGAACGTCGAGCTGCAGCAGGCATTGAACCCGCCGGGCGAGCGGCGGGTGGAGCGGTTCGGCTCGACCTTCGGTCCCGGTGACAAGGTGATGCAGACCGAGAACGACTACGACCGCGAGGTCTACAATGGTGACCTCGGCATCGTGCGGCGCGTCGACCTGGAAGACAGCGAGCTGATCGTCGACTTCGAGGGAAGGGAGGTCAGCTACGGTTTCGGCGAGCTGGACGAACTGGTGCTGGCCTACGCCACGACGATCCACAAGAGCCAGGGCTCGGAATATTCGGCGGTGGTGATTCCGCTGACCACGCAGCACTACACCATGCTGGCGCGCAACCTGCTCTACACCGGCGTCACCCGTGGCAAACGGCTGGTCGTGCTGATCGGCCAGCGCAAGGCTCTCGCCATCGCCGTGCGCAATCAGGGCGGACGCCGGCGATGGTCGAAGCTACGCGAGTGGCTCCAGGGGCCAACGCAAACCGCCTGACGGGCGGGGCCACGATGCCGTTCCCTGCCTCCGCCATTCGTCGTCGCGGAGCCGAAGCTCCGCGCCCCGGGTTCTACTCCGTCGCGGCTTCCGGCGCCGCGGGATCCGGGTTGGCGGTCTGCTTCGCCTTGGCCACCTTAGTCGGGACCTTCTGCTTCGTCGGCGCCTTCGCCGGCGCCTTCTTCGCAGCGGCCTGCTTGGGCGCCGCGGCCCGTGCCGCCGGCGAGGACCCCGGTGAAGCTGTCGCTTTGGCCTGACGGGCGGCCGGAGCCTTCGCCTTCGCTGGCGCCGTCTTCTTCGCGGCAGCCTGCTTGCGCGCCGCAGCCGGCGCGGCGTTTGTTGCCGCGGCCGCTTTGGCCTGACGGGCGGCCGGGGCCTTCGCCTTCGCCGCTGCCTTCACCGGCGCCTTCGCCTTCGCGCGCCCGCTGGTCTTTGCTGGCGCCTTGGCTTTCGCCTTCGCCCTGGCAGCGGCTTCCTTGGTCTTCACCCGCCGCCCCTTCAGCTCGTCGCGAATGCCGGCCAATGCCGCGGTGGCGACGGCGGGCTGCTGGCCTTCCGCAAAACCGTCGAGCGCCGTGAAGAAGGCTTGCGTTACATTCTTCGTCCCGCGCGGCGCGCGCGCCCGGACGTCTTCCTTGATGGCCATGGTCTTCCGATTCCTTTCCGCCCGGGAGCGAATCCATCTCGCCGAGGCCCGGTCGCAGCGCACGGTAACGACACCGCCGTTACCGTGGCAATAAGGTTGTCAAGTGCTGTCATGGCAATCCGGTCACGTTCGGGATACGGGGCCGACTGCCATCCTGATCGCGAAACGCGCTGCTGGACGGACTCAATCTGAAAGGGTATCAGCGAATTGCCGCTCATCCGGTGAGTCATGTCATGAGTTGCTGCCGCGGAAGGTCATCGGCATCCAGCTCAATCGGCGTCTCGCAGTTTGCCGGCACCAAGCCACAACGATATCCGCGGGTCCCGGCCGGAGCGCCCGCAACGACGGATCCCCGGCCTTCAGGAAAGCAACCCAGTCATGGCATCAGTCAAGTCCACGGCGAAAGCCGCACCCAGCAAGGTGTCCAAGGCATCGGCCACCGGGAAGCCCGCGGCCAGCGCGAAAGCGGCTACTGCGAAGCCACCGGCATCGAAGGCCCCAACGGCCGCGCCCGCGAAGGCCGCTGCCGTTGCCACGGTCACGTTGAAACATCTCGCCGCCGAGATCGCCGAGCATCACCACATCGACAAGCGTGCGGCCGATGCGATTCTGACCGGCCTGGTGAGCGTCCTGGTGCAGCACCTCACGAGCGGCGATCGCCTGCGCATCGCCGGCCTCGGCGTGCTGGAGGTGAAGGACAGGCCCGAGCGCGCCGGCCGCAATCCCGCGACCGGCGAGGCGATCACCATCAAGGCCAGCAAGAAAATCGCCTTCCGACCAGCCAAAGAACTGAAGGAAGCGATTTAGCCGATCCCGAAAGAAGGCGGGGGCGCTTGCCCCCGCTGCCTGGCCGCACCCCAAGGCCGCGCGCACGACGCCACCGCGGCGTTGGCGTCGCGGTCACGCTTCGAGTGCTGCGATAGGGAGTCGTCGTCTGCCCCGGCAGGCCATGCGAGGCCGCCGAACCTCGCCTATTGGACGTCCCCTCTCGGCACCTTGATGCCGCCGCCGGGTCGCAGGGCGAAAAGGTCGATAAGCCCGGTTGGGTTCCGTCCAGGGGTGACGACCACGATGAAGAGCTCCCCCCTTTGTGACGTTTACCGGTTGCTGGATCCGGGTCGGTGGTCCTGTTGGCGATCTCGCGCAATGGCCGCGCCAACGTCATGATGATGGCCATGCCGTAGGATGGTCGAGTTCGCGCGGCCGTTGATCCCCTGCGTCGGCAGCAACACCCATCATGGTTTCGCACCGTCGCGGGCAACCCGGGAACGCATCATCGCCGTCCCGGCACTGGAACGGGCATCCAACGTGCTGGACGCCGGCACCTGCTCGGGCCGCGACCGCGGCAAGTTCGCGGTGTTCGGATCAGCACCGCGGCGGCAACCGGATATCCCACCGCGGCGGGACTCCGGTTGCCGTGGTGCAAGGGGTCAGACAGCCTTCCTGAGCGTCGGCGACACCTTGAAGCGTACCGTCTTCCCGGCCTTGACCTTGACAGGCTCGCCCGTGCGGGGGTTCAGCCCCTTGCGCGCCTTGGTTTTCACCACGCGGAACGTGCCGAAGCTCGGCAACGTGAACCCGCCGTTCTTCTTCATCTCCTTGACGATCGCCGCGATCAGATCGGTCGCGGCGCGATTGGCCGCCACCCCGGAAAGCGCGGCAGACTCCTGAATGACCGCCGCGATGAATGCTTTTGACATCCCGTGCTCCTTGTCTGGGTCTAGGAGGTTCATTCCCCCTAGCAACAGCTTCTGATTCGGACAATGGGACTTCTGCCAGCAAGGCCGGGCGCGCAACTGTGATTGTGACACCGGCTACCGGAAACGGCCGCCATCGGTGCCCCACGCAAGCCCAGACGGCGTTCGTGCCTTGTTGCCACCGGCGGTGGTAACGTCGACGCGTCTGCATTTATCGAGTCAGCCAGTGACCAAGCCATCTCCCTTCATGCTGATGCTCATGCATTTCGCTTTCGTCCAGGTTGCATGGGCATCCGGCGGCGCGTTCGCTGGTGTCTACCTTCTGAAGGTTGGCTTCAGCCTGCCCGAGGCCCTCGCGGCGTACGCCAGCATCATGTGCGTCCGGTTCTTCCTCCGCTTCGCCGGGATCGAAATCGTCCGCCGTGTGGGCTATCGGATCGCGTTGGCTATCGGGACGGTGCTGTGTGCGTTCGAGTTCGTGGCACTGATCGGGGCTGATTCGCCGTCAGGGCTGCTGGGCTGGATCCTGATCTCCGCCGTCGCCGAGGCATGCTACTGGCCGGTGCACCATGCCGTGACGGCCGCCACCTGCGTGGAGGCCACCCGCGGCAGCCAGATTGGTCTGCGCCAGGCAGTGTCGGCGCTGACCTCCGTGGTCGGTCCCGCGCTGGCGGGCACGCTGCTGGCCCGCACCGGCCCGGGGACGGCGTTCGCGACATCGGCTGCGATGTGCCTCGCCGGTGTCGTCCCGGTGCTGCTGATGTCCAGGATCGACGCGGGACCCGTTCCAACGCTGCGCCAGGCGTTGAGCGGCGCGGACCGCCTCTCGGCCATTCTGTTCGCCATGGACGGCTGGATCTGCTCGGGCTTCGTCTTCGCGTGGGCGCTCGTGCTGTTCGGGGCCCTCGGGTCGAGTTACGAGGCGTTCGGATGGACGGGAGCCGCCGCCGCCGTGGCCGCCGCGGTGGCATCGCTCGTCTGCGGACGGGCTCTGGACCGGGGAAGAGCCCGGCACTACCTGGTGCTCGCTGCATTGGTCACGGCTGGCAGCGTATTGCTGCGCGCCTTTTCGTTCGGATCGCCGAGCCTCTCGGTGATCGCGGCCCTCTCCGGAGCGGCTGTCCCGGCGTTCTATATTCCCGTCGTCATGAGCGTCATCTATGGGCGGGCGCAGGCCTCCGGCCGGGCCTATGGCTTTCACCTCACCCTCGAGGCCGCCTGGGATGCCGGCGTGGTTGGCGGAATCCTGGCCGCGGCGTGCGTGGCCATCTGGTCCCCGGTGCCGTCGCTCTGCGTGCTGCCCTCCGTCCTCGGTGTTGCGGTGGTCTATGCGTGCATGTCCCGCGCGCACGCCACCACCGCCGAGGCCCATCTGGCGGCTCTTGCCTTGGCAGACTCCAGGCGCGGCAAGGCAGCCAGCCAGGGCATCGGACAAGCGCTGGCCATCGCCACCGAGGGCGCTACGCTCGCTCAGCTGCCGTAGAAGATCGCCGCCGTCCTTGTCGTCATCGACGACATTGCCCCCGCCCCGTCGCCGGCGAAACCGGCATCTCTTCTCGCCGCGGTTGCCGGAATTGCCCGCGCGCTCGGAATTGGTTCGGTCACCGTGGTCATGGCCCTGCTGGCGAAGCGGTTTGCCGATACCGCTTGCATCATTGCTGGCGGAGCCTCAGCGACCCGGGATGTCCTTCACCAGAGGGACAATGGCGCCGAGCATCTGCAGGATTTCCTCGGCCCTCGCAGGCATCCTGTCAGCGGGCAAGCTCAGGAAATCGACCAGCCGCCCGCCGCCGGTGTAGATCGAGAGTTCCAGGCCGCCGCCGATAAATTCCGGGCGGCAGACGATCTCCTCGCCCGGTGACTCCCGCCGCGTCATCGCCACGAATTCGCGGATATCCGCTATGCCGTGGACCTGCTGCCCCGCCTCCGCCAGGAAGTCGGCGATCTCGTCCTCAACCTCCGACAGAGACACCAGCGCCAGCGGCACGCACCCGCCACCGGTCTCGAATGCCGCCGCTCGCCAGCGATCGAACGCGGCCTTGCGGAGAACGTCCTCGGGGGCCTCGTCTTCTTCCGGGCGAATCAGGGGCAGCCCGTTGGCAGCGACCTCCTCCCAAAGCGGAACTGACCAGTCGGTCTGCACCCCGAGCACGACGCCGAAACCCGCTTCGGCCAGTTCATCCGTGTCCGCCAACGGCATATCCCGCGGTTCGAGACCCGCGACGATGTCGACCAGGGCGTGGCGGACCGCGATGGGATCGAGACGCGCGAGCGCATCGGGCGATCGCCACCCCGGCAGGAAGCGGACCTCGACAGAGGCAGGCAGCACGTCCGCAGCCAACAGGCTCGCGCACAACTCCGTGGCGTCAGGCACGTCGCGCGGCGGCAGCGCCACGGGAAGCGCCACCAACTCCGCCCAACCGGAGGGACCAATTTCGGCGCCCTCTGCCGCTCCCAGAAGTTCCGCGATCAGGTTTTCCGCCGTCTCGTCGCCGAGGCGATCGTTCACCTTGCGCACCGCGAGGTCGAGGACATCCTTCCGTCCGGCCGCAAGAAGATCCTCGGCGAGATCCTCGAACCCTGAACCATCCTGATCCTCGTCGGCGAAGGTCGCGATCAGCCGGTCGGCGAGGGGGCCGGGCGCATTGCCGAGCTTGGGACGGTGGCTTGCAAGGCCGGGATCGACACCGAGCGCCTCCAGGGCGGCCGCGCCGCGAAGCAGGTTCGCGCGGTCGCGCCATGCCCAGCGGTTTTCCGGGGTGTCGGCACGCCCGTCCATCCAGCGCCGGAAGGAGGCGCGATCCGCGCGCTGGACGAATACCCGCACGCCGCACGCGGCCAGTTCGGCGGCAACTGCCCGGTATACAGCAACGACAGTCGCGAGATCGGTCTCGCCCGGCTGGAACGTGTCCAGGGTATCGGCGTTCGGGTAGAGGTTGAACAGGATCGACTCCAGGTCGGGGGCGATGTCCCGTGCCTTGGCAACAGACTGGGCGATAATCTGATCCCGGCGACCCGCAACACCCGACATGGCGTATCTCCGAATGGGGACCGACCCTATTGCGCCGATACCCATGCGACAAGCGGCGGCATGCATACCGTACTGCATCCAGCCAGCAAGAACATTGCCTTCCGGCCAGCCAAGGAGTTGAAGGAAGCGATTTAGCCGATCCCGAAAGAGGGCGGGGGCGGTTGTCCCCGCTGCCTGGGGTGCCGTCATACCGTCGCCACGGTTCGAGTGCGGCGATGGTGAGTCCACGACTGCCCCGGCAGACCGGGCGAGGCCGCCGAACCTCACCTATCGGAAATCCCGGGTCGGCACCTTGATGCCGTCGCCGCCCGGGGCCTCATCGCCACGAACAGGCCTGTCCTCCGCGCGTTCACCGACGCTGCGCAGTAGCTCCGACAGATCCTCGATGCGGTTGGCGATGACATGGATGACGTCGCCCTCGCGTTGCACCCGGCCGTGGCAGGCCAGCATGCTGGCGTTCAGGATGAGGCGCCGCTGGCTCTCGAACAACGCCGCCCAGACGACCAGATTGGCGACGCCGGTCTCGTCCTCGATGGTGATGAAGGTGACGCCGCGGGCGCTGCCAGGCCGCTGGCGGACCAGCACGATGCCCGCCACCACCACGCGCCGGCCATCGCGCGTGCGTGCCAGCTCGGCGCAGGTGGTCATCTTCCGGCTGGTCAGTTCGTCCCGCAGGAAGGCGACCGGGTGGCGCCGTAGGCTCAGGCCCGTGCTGCAATAATCGGCAACGACCTCGCCGCCGTCGGTCATCGGCACCAGCACCACCGGCGGCTCGACGAGTTCCGGCTCGGGCTGGCGGCCACGGTCGGCGGCGACGAACAGCGGCAGCGCCGCATCGGCCAGGCCGCGAAGGACCCACAGCGCCTGGCGCCGGTCCAGCCCGAGACTCTGGTAGCCGTCGGCCTCCGCCAGCCTCTCCAGCGCGGCGGCCGGAACGCCGGCCCGGCGCCAGAGTTCCTCGACGCCGCCGTAAGGCGTGCCGGCCCGGTGCGCGACAATGCGGGCGCCGTCGTCGTTCGACAGGCCCTTGGCCATCCGCAGGCCGAGCCTGACCGCAAGACAGCGCCCCACGCCCGGCTCCAGCGTGCAATCCCAGCGCGAGGCGTTGACGCAGACCGGCCGCACGTCCACGCCGTGCTCACGCGCGTCGCGAACGATCTGCGCCGACGCGTAGAAACCCATCGGCTGCGCGTTCAGCAGGGCGGCGCAGAACACATCCGGATGGTGCCGCTTCAGCCAGCTCGACGCATAGGCGATCAGCGCGAAACTTGCCGCGTGACTCTCGGGAAAGCCGTAGCTGCCAAAACCTTCGATCTGCCGGAACGTCTGCTCGGCGAAGTCGCGCGTGTAGCCGCGGTCCACCATGCCGGACACCAGCTTGTCCTTGAAGTGGCTGACCCCGCCGGTGACCTTGAACGTCGCCATCGAGCGGCGCAGCTGGTCGGCCTCGGTCGGGGTGAAGCCGGCGCAGACGATGGCGACCTGCATGGCCTGTTCCTGGAACAGCGGCACGCCGAGCGTCTTGCCCAGCACCTGCCGAAGTTCCGGCGTCGGGTAGCTGACCGGCTCCAGCCCGTCGCGCCGACGCAAATAGGGATGCACCATGTCGCCCTGGATCGGTCCCGGCCGGACGATCGCCACTTCAATGACCAGATCATAGAATGTTCGAGGCTTCAGCCGCGGCAGCATGGCCATCTGCGCCCGGCTCTCGATCTGGAAGGTGCCCAGCGTGTCGGCGCGCCGGATCATTGCGTAGGTCGCAGGGTCCTCGGGCGGAATGCCGGCCATGTCGAGCCGCGTACCGCGATGCTGCTCCAGCAGATCGAACGCGCGGCGCAGGCAGCCGAGCATCCCCAGCCCCAGTACATCGACCTTCATGAAGCGCAGCGTGTCGATGTCGTCCTTGTCCCACTCGATGACCTGCCGGTCCGCCATCGCGGCGGGCTCGATCGGCACGAGATCGTCCAGCCGGTCATGCGTCAGCACGAAGCCGCCGGGATGCTGGCCGAGATGGCGCGGGAAGCCGATCAGCTCGCGCGCGAGTTGCAGCGTCAGGCTCAGCCGCCGGTCGTCGAGGTTCAGATTCAGTTCGGCAGCGTGATCTTCCTGCACGCCCTCGCCGTCCCAGCCGGAAACCTGCGCCGCCAGCGCGCCGTTGACATCCTCGGGCAGACCCATGACCTTGCCAACCTCGCGCACGGCGCCGCGGGCGCGGTAGCGGTTGACCGTGGCGCATAGCGCGGCCCGGTCACGGCCGTAATGTTCATACACCCACTGGATCACTTCCTCGCGCCGCTCGTGCTCGAAATCCACGTCGATGTCGGGCGGCTCCTTGCGGGCGGCCGAGATGAAGCGTTCGAACAGCAGGCCGCTGCGCACCGGGTCGATGCTGGTGATGCCGAGCACGTAGCAGACCGCCGAGTTGGCGGCAGAACCGCGGCCCTGGCACAGGATGTCCTTGGACCGTGCATACGCAACGATGTGGTGCACCGTCAGGAAATACGGCGCGTAGTTCAACTCGGCGATCAGCGCGAGTTCATGGCGCAGTTGCCGGCCCACTGCGTCCGGCAGCCCGTCCGGGTAGCGTGTCGGCACGCTGTCGCGAACCAGTTGCTCCAACTTGTGCTGCGGCGTCTGGCCGGGACCATCAGCCTCGTCCGGGTACTGGTAGCGCAGTTCCGACAGGCTGAACCGGCAGCGTCCGACGATTTCCAGCGAGCGCGCCACCGCGTCGGGATGGCGGGCGAACAGCCGGGCCATTTCCTCCGGCGGCTTGAGGTGGCGGTCGGCGAAACGCTCGCGCCGGAAGCCCGAATCGTCGATGCTGGTGCCTTCGCGAATGCAGGTCAGCACGTCCTGCAGGATGCGCCGCTGCGCCACGTGATACAGCACGTCGCCGGTGGCGACCGTGGGCACGCGCGCGGCCTGCGCCAGGTCGGCGAGTTCGCGCAGCCGCACGGCGTCACCGGGCCGCCGCCGCAGGGTCAGCGCCAGATAGGCGCGGTCGCCGAAGTCGCGCCGCAGGCGGGCCAGGCGCGCGGCCAGGTCGGCATCGGCGGCGTCCGGCAGCAGGATCGCCAGCAGGCCCTCGCCGTGGGTCGCCACATCCGGCCAGTTCAGGTCGCACTTGCCTTTCCCCGCGCGTCCCTTGCCGAGCGTGAGCAGGCGGCAGAGGCGGGAATATGCGGCGCGATCCGTGGGATAGATCAGCAACGCGCCGCCGTCGCGCAGGTCCAGGCGGCAGCCGGCGAGCAACCGCACGCCGGTCGCCTCGGCCTGCCGGTGTGCGCGCACGATCCCTGCCAGCGAGTGGCGGTCGGCGATGCCGAGCGCCGGCAGCCCGAGCCGCTTCGCCTGCGCGAACAGTTCCTCGACATGCGAGGCGCCGCGCAGGAACGAAAAGTTCGTGGTGACCTGGAGTTCGGCGTAGCCAGTCATGGACCGCGCGCGCCCCTCGCCCGGCTAGATCAGATGCAGGGCGTCTTTGCCGCCGTGCACAGCCGCCACCGACAGACGGCGATCAAGGCTGGCGAGTTGGCCGCCGCGTGCGACCGCGAGGGCGAGAAGGTAGGTATCGGTGATCTGCCCGGAGGAGAGCAGCTTGCCGGTATCGACATAACGCCCGTCGAGGAGGCTTACGTCGTCGGACCAAAAGACGTGTCCGGGCCGGGAAGTGAAGCGCTGCAAGACTTCCGCCACGGCGGCCGGTGCGCCGGGTGTGTTGGGATATTTCGGGTGGCCGACGATCCTGACCACGCCGTTCGCGGTGATCGGGCAGGTCGCCCAGCTCACGGCACCCTGGCTTTCGAACCAGCGATGGGCGGCATCGTGGCTCAGATGGGTGGGATCGATCAGGGCAATCAGCACGTTCACATCGAGCAGGAACGTCATGGCGCCTCGTCGCGAAGAGCGTTCACGATGTCCAGCGTGACCCGGGCGTTCTCGTTGGTGATCGGCAGCAGCGGCACGCCGTTGCGTTCGGCCTGCGGGACCGGACGGTGCAAGGATTGGCGGGCAAGGTCGGAAACCACCGCGCCGAGCGTTCGCCGCTGCTGCTCGGCAAGCGCCCGGGCTGCGGCGAGCACATCATCGTCAATCACCAAAGTCGTCCGCATGGGTAAGCCTCCGGCCGGGTATCAAGCATCACGCATCCGATGCTGGAAATCCAGCACTTGCACGCCGAGGTGGTTCAGCCCGTCACGTCTCCGCCTGTCCGGGGCCGTGATGGCTGGCCGAAGGCGCCACCGCGTCGGGGCGTTTCATGAGGACAAATCCGCTGAGCTCAAGATGGCGGACCAGGCGGTCGGCGGTGATGCGGGCCATGGCATCGTCGGCATGGTGCACCCGCCGTCGGCCATCATAACGCAGCGCGAAGGACAGGCTGTCGGCAATCTCCGCCGGGCTGGCCGGGCGAAGCGGGGCGTCGTTGTTCATCCTGTCCCTCGGAAAGCATGCTCAGAACAGCCCGTGCAGGAACCAGCGCAGATCGCCAGTGGCCTGGTCGGTGCCGTCGCCGCGGCGGAACAGCCAGAACCGACGGCCATCCTCGACCTCGACGGCGAAATAGTCGCGCAGCGCCGCCGCCTCGGCGCGGCGGCGCCACCACTCGCCATGGATGCGTTCCGGTCCGTCGGCGCGCCGGACACGATGGCGCTTGCCGCGCCAAATGAAGGCGGCCGGCGGATGATCGGGCAGCAGCGCCACGACATCGACCGGCTGCGGCGGATCGAGCAGCCGCACCGGCCGCGGCAAGGCGGGCGGCCAGGACGTGACCGGGCGGCGTCCGATGGCCGGAATGGCGGCAACCGACCGTTCGGGCACATCGCTCTCGACCGCGCTGGCGCGCCAGACGCTGCCCGGACCCAGCCGGTTCTCGAGGCGATCCACCAGCGCGGCGATGTCGCTGGCGGGCCCGGCCTCGCCGGCCAGCGCCGCCACGGACTGATGCAACAGCTGCGCCTCGGCCAGCGGTACGCGCAACTGCATCGCCTCCACGCCCAGGCCGGGGTCGATTTCCTCCAGCCGTTCCTTGAGCAGGCGCGCGAGATGGCCGGCCTGCCGCGACGGTGCGGCCGTGCCGATCCGGATGGCCTGCACCGACCCATCAACGCGCTCGAACAACAGGTCCAGGCGCCGGGCGCCCTGGCCCGCGGCTTCCAGTTGGGCGCAGACCGTGGTGACGAGGTCATCGATGGCCTGGCCGAGCGCCGCCGCGGTCAGCAGCGGTTCCACGAAGGACAGCCGGTGCGTCACCATTTCGTCAGGCAGCACCGGCTCGATGGGTTCAAACACCCGCCCGAATGCCTGGTCGAGCCGCAGCGCGACCAGCCGGCCGAACCGCCGCACCAGCGACCCGCGGGCGGTGTCGGCCAGTTGCCCGACCCGGTCGAAGCCGAGCCGCCGCAGCGCGGCGACGGTTTCCGGCGGCAGCCGCAGCGCGCCGACCGGCAGCGTCGCGATCGAAGCTCCGTGGGCGCCGGGCGCGACCACGGCCGCCGCCGCCAGCGCGAAGCGCGCCACCGCGTGGGCGGCGCCGGGCGTGTCGGCGACCGCCGCGCGGGCCTGCAGCCCACCCCCGGCGAGACGCTCCAGCAGGTCGGCGAGCAACGCCGCCTCGCCGCCGTGCAGATGGGCACAGCCGGTGATGTCGAGCCACATGCCGTCCGGCGGATCGGCCGCGGTCAGCGGCGCATAGCGCAGGCACCAGGCGGCTAGGCGGGCCAGAGCGGCGGCATCGCCCGCGGGGTCGGCGTCCACCACCGCGAGGCCGGGCACCATGGCGCGGGCATGGGCGAGCGCCATGGCGGGGCGAATTCCCAACGCCAGCGCGGCTTGGTCGGCCGCCGCCACCGCCATCCGCCGCCCGTCGCTTGCCGCGGTGATCAACGGCGTCTCAGGCGACGGCGCGCCGGGGCTGCGGCGCAGCCGGTCGGTCGGCCATGTCGGCAGCCAGACGGCAATGACCCGTCGCATCGA
>Ga0302320_10021106_pt1 | contig 12947 bp, 12 predicted proteins | sample Bog_T0_3_FD_202130 | JGI IMG/M metagenome (GOLD analysis project Ga0302320, IMG submission 202130) | Peat permafrost microbial communities from Stordalen Mire near Abisko, Sweden - Bog_T0_3 | ecosystem: Environmental > Terrestrial > Soil > Wetlands > Peat | place: Sweden: Abisko, Stordalen Mire...
ATTTCGATTGGAAAGCTATTTTCGGCAATGGCGTGCGGTGGTTTCACAGTGGGGGAATCTTTGCGGCGCTTTCAGAGACAACCGGCGAGCTGATCGCCGAGGGCATGAAGGCGGCCAAGGCGGCGGGCGCGATCACTTCCTTCGATTTGAACTACCGCGCCAAGCTGTGGAACATCTGGGGCGGCCATGAACGTGCGCTGGCCGTGATCGCGAAGATTGTCGAGCACGTGGATGTTCTGGTGGGAAATGAAGAGGACCTGCAAATGGGCTTGGGAATGCCCGGCCCCAAAGTCGCGGCGAAATCGAAGCTGGATCCCAGCGCCTTTTTCGGCATGATTGAAAAGGTGGTCACCCAGTATCCGCATGTCAAAATCGTGGCCACCACTCTGCGCGAAGTGGCTTCGAGCAGCTGGCATGGTTGGAGCGCGGTGGCCTGGATTGACGGCAAGACTTACCTTGCCCCCACGGTTGACCTGGATGTATACGATCGCGTCGGCGGCGGCGATGGTTTTGCTTCGGGGTTTTTCTATGGCTTGTTGACGGGTGAAGAGCCGGAGGATGCGGTGAAGCTCGGTTGGGCTCATGGCGCGTTGCTGACGACTTATCCGGGGGACACGACCATGGCCACCGTCGATCAGGTGCGGGCATTTGCCAAAGGTGGCTCGGCGCGCATTCAGCGGTAGTCGAAATTAATTCGCCATTTTGGTACAAGGAATTTAAACAAATGAAAAAGTGGGTGGACTACATTACGCTTTGGCTCCCTTTCCTGTACGCGATGGCGATAAGCGTCGTTGCCCTTCATGGCATGAGTCTCAGCCCCATTTCGTTACCACCAGGGCTCATACCCTTTCTCGCTTTTATTCCCATGGCTTTCTTTTTCTCGGCGCTGTATGTGCAGAGACAGGTCTCCAGACTGGAGAAACGAATAGAAGATTTGGAAAAGAGGGCGCGATCGGGAAGGGATTCGATTTCGAATTAAACCGTGCCAGAACGCCTGAAAGCTCCAACCTTGGCAGTGCCGCGGTATATAATAGGCGGCGAACAGGGTTGACGCTTTTCTGCTTATCGCAGCATCTAATGGTAGTGAGATTTTCCGCGTGAGGGGCAGGGAAGAGCCTGCAATAGTTCACGAAACGTTCTCGATCAATTTGATTCCTGTGGAGGACTAATATCTTGGCAAGTCAAACAGCAACTCCGAAATCCAATTTAAGTCCGGCGGAACTCGACCAGCTCTGCATCAACACGATTCGTTTTCTCGCTGTTGATGGCGTGCAGAAAGCGAACTCAGGCCATCCCGGAATGCCCATGGGGTCCGCGCCAATGGCGTATGTGCTCTGGACTCGTTTCCTCCGTCATGACCCCGCCAAGCCTGCCTGGCCAAATCGCGACCGCTTTGTATTGTCTGCCGGGCATGGCTCCATGCTGCTTTACAGCCTGTTGCACCTGACCGGCTATGACCTGCCGCTTTCGGAGCTTCAACAGTTTCGCCAATGGGGAAGCAAGACGCCCGGCCATCCGGAGCACTGGCTGGTTCCAGGAATTGAAACTACCACGGGCCCATTGGGACAAGGTTTCGGCAATGGCATCGGCATGGCGATTGCCGAAAAATATCTGGCCGCGCATTTCAACCGGCCCGGCCACGAGATTGTGAATTACAAGACTTACGCCATCGCCGGCGACGGCTGCTTGATGGAAGGCATCTCGTCGGAAGCCGCTTCACTGGCGGGCCATCTGCAACTCGACAACCTGATCTACTTTTACGACGACAATCACATCTCCATTGAAGGTGATACCCGCATCGCCTTTACCGAAGACCGCGGCAAACGCTTTGAAGCCTATGGTTGGTTTGTACAGAAGGTGGAAGACGGAAACGATTTGGACGCCATTGACGCGGCGATCCGCGCTGCCGAGGCGGAACGCGGACGCCCTTCAATCATCATGGTTCGGACGCACATTGGCTACGGCAGCCCCAACAAGCACGACACTGGAGAGGCGCACGGGTCACCGCTGGGCGTTGAGGAAGTTAAACTCACCAAGCAGAACCTCGGCTGGCCGCTGGAGCCCGCATTCCTGGTCCCGGACGAGGCGCGCGAGCATTTCCGCCAGGCTCTCAGCAAGGGCGCAGAATTAGATGCTGCGTGGCAAGCCAAACTGGCGGCGTACCGCGAAGCGTATCCGGACCTTGCAGCGGAATGGGATCGTTACACGCGTGGCGAATTGCCCGAGGGCTGGAAGTCGAAGATTCCTGTCTTCAGCCATACTGAAAAGCCAGTGGCGACGCGCGAGGCCTCAGGCAAGGTATTGAATGCAATTTCACCAGTACTGCCCACTTTACTCGGCGGCTCAGCGGACCTTTCGCCCTCCACCAACACGATCATCAAGGGTGAAAAAGATTTTGAGCCAGGCACCTTCGGAGGGCGCAACTTCCACTTCGGTGTTCGCGAGCACGCCATGGGCTCAATTTTGAACGGCATGGCCCTGAGCGGATTGATTCCCTATGGCGCAACCTTCTTTGTCTTTTCTGACTACCTTCGTCCAGCGCTGCGCCTCTCCGCGTTGATGCAGGCCCATGCGGTCTATGTCTTCACTCACGACAGCGTCTTCCTTGGTGAAGACGGCCCCACGCACGAGCCGGTTGAACATCTGGCGGCGTGCCGCGTGATTCCGAATCTCTCGACCATTCGTCCCGCCGACGCCAATGAAACCGCCGTTGCCTGGCGCGTGGCGATTGAGCACAAGGGCCCCGTGGCGTTGATTCTTACCCGCCAGGCCCTGCCCATTGTTGATCGAACCAAGTATGCCTCCGCCGAGGGGCTCGAAAAGGGCGCCTACATCCTTGCCGATTCCGCGGGGAAAACGCCGGAGCTCATCCTGATCGCCACGGGGTCGGAAGTTACCCCGGCGTTTGAGGCTTACAACAAATTAAGCGCGGAAGGCATTGCCGTGCGTCTTGTCAGCATGCCTTCGTGGGACCTATTCGAAAAGCAGCCGCAATCCTATCGCGACGAAGTATTGCCGCCAAGCGTGACGGCTCGTCTGGCGGTGGAAGCCGGTGTGACCTTTGGCTGGGAGCGCTATGTGGGGGCCAAGGGTGCAGTCCTTGGCATCAATCACTTTGGCGCTTCGGCTCCGTACAAAATTATTGCGGAGAAGCTGGGCTTTACAGGCGATAATGTTGCCAAGCTTGCGCACGGAGTTTTGGGGCGCTGATCTTTTCAGGGTATAAGTGCAGACTTAGCATGGGGCGGAGTTTTCTCCGCCCTAGCGGGACAGGCGCGATGTGACGCCGGAACGTGTCGAGGCTTGCCACGTTAAAGGCGTTTGATTCCAGGCCCCCGCACGGAAGAATTTTAGGAGGATCATGCGCGTATGAGCAGCAATCCACTTCGGGTTCTACACAGCCTGGGCCAGAGCGTTTGGTTTGATTATATCCGCCGCCGCGATCTGATTTCCGGACACATCAAGGCGCTGATCGATAATGATGGTGTTTCAGGCATAACCTCGAATCCCAGCATCTTCGAAAAGGCCATTGCGGGCAGCAATGACTATGACCCGGCTATCAGAAAGCTGGTGGAAGCGGGCGTAGAGACCCCTCTGATTTTCGAATCCCTGGAAGTGGAAGACATTCAGACTGCGGCGGACCTCTTCCGCCCGGTCTACGACTCCACGCAGGGCCGCGATGGCTATGTCAGCATCGAAGTTGCGCCCACGCTGGCTCGCGACACCCAGGGAACAATCACTGACGCGCGGCGACTGTGGAGCAAGGTGAATCGCCCGAACATTCTGGTGAAGGTGCCGGGAACAACGGAAGGCCTGCCTGCCATTGAGCAGCTCTTGAGCGAGGGAATCAACATCAACGTCACCCTGCTCTTTGCCATCAAGCGCTACGAAGAAGTGGCCCTGGCGTATCTTTCCGGTTTGGAGAAGCTTGCACTCACGGGCAAACCGCTGGATCGCATTGCTTCAGTGGCCAGCTTCTTTGTGAGCCGCATTGACGTGCTGGTTGACCAGCAGCTTGAATCACGCCTGCCGGCGGCGAAGGATGCGGAGGAGACGAAGCGGCTGAAATGGCTGGAGGGCAAGACGGCGATTGCCAATGCCAAGCTTGCTTATGTGAAGTTCAAGGAGATCTTCTCCAGCCCCCGGTTCCAGGAACTGGCGAAGAAGGGCGCGCAGGCCCAGCGGATGCTGTGGGCATCAACCGGCACCAAGAATCCCAACTACAGCGATACGCTTTACATCGATACGCTGATTGGGCCTGACACCGTCAACACCATGCCTGTTCCTTCGCTGGAAGCCTACCGGGACCATGGCAAGCCCGCCACGCGCATTGAAGCGGGCTTGGATGAATCCCGCACCGTGATGCAATTGTTGGCGGAAGAGGGAATTGACGTGGCGGCGGATACGGCCAAACTGGAAGAGCAGGGCGTGGAGTCCTTCACCAAGGATTACCAGAAGTTGTTGGCGGCGCTGGACGAAAAACGGCGGCAATATCTGGCGGCCCCGGCAGCACAGCCGGCGGGAATCGGTGGATAGTTCACCGTCTGCTGCGAAGGCGTTGCTCACCGGGCTAAAGGCCCGGTCTTACATCGAGCTTCAAAAGCAGCGGTGGTTTCAGCGGATTTTTGCTGGAACATTTTCAGTTAAATAACGCATAGAGCTTGGCTGATACTGGCCGGCCTCCAGCGGTCGCTGGACACGAACGAATACGAAATAGCTGGGCATAAAACCAAAACTACATTCCAAACGCATGATGCCGATGCGAGGAGAGACTCCATGGCGGAAACTGCCGAGACGCTCAATCCCCTGCGCGAAGGAATCCGCCTGCGACGGACTCCTGATCCGTGCGCGATGGTCATCTTTGGCGCATCGGGTGACCTCACCGAGCGCAAGCTGATTCCCGCGCTCTTTTATCTTTCGCGTGAACGCATGCTCCCACCCGGATTCTCCGTGGTGGGCTGCGCACGCACACCCAAGACCGATGAACAATTCAGCAAGGAGATGTCCGATGGCGTGAAGAAGTTCCTGCACCTCACGCCGGAGAGCGACGCCTTTGTGGAAGGTTTCGCCAAGGGACTCCACTATGTCGCCGACGATTTCAGCACGCCCGAAGCCTACCAAAAGCTGAAGGAGACCCTCGACCATCTTGACCAGGAGCATGGAACGGCGGGAAACCGGCTCTTCTATCTCGCCACGCCCCCCAGCTTCTTTCCCGTGATCGTCAAGCACCTGGGCGCGGCAGGACTGGCCAAACCCAAAGAGCCGGGGAAGACCTGGACGCGCATTATCATTGAGAAGCCCTTTGGCCGCAGCCTGGCCAGCGCGCGCGATTTGAACCAGATTGTTACCGGCATCTTTGATGAAGAGCAGGTTTACCGCATCGATCACTACCTGGGAAAAGAGACGGTGCAAAACCTGTTGGTCTTCCGTTACGCCAACGGAATTTTCGAACCGTTCTGGAACCGCCGTTACATTGATCACGTGCAGATTACCGTGGCGGAAGAACTGGGCGTGGAGAACCGGGGCGCGTATTACGAAGAGTCCGGCCTGCTGCGCGACATGATTCAGAATCACGTGCTCCAGTTGCTGAGCCTCGTTGCCATGGAGCCTCCAGCCACTTTTCAGGCCACCGCGGTTCGCGATGAAAAGGCCAAGGTGATGCGCGCGTTGCGTCCCATTGCGCCGGAGCGGGTGTCTGAATTTGTTGTGCGCGGGCAATACATTGCAGGCTTTGTAGGAGGCAAGAAGGTTCCCGCCTATCGGACGGAGCCCAAGGTTTCACCCACTTCCAACACGGAAACGTATGCGGCTTTCAAGTTCTTCATTGATAACTGGCGCTGGGCCGATGTGCCGTTCTACATTCGCTCCGGCAAACGCCTGGCCAAGCGCGTTTCTGAGATTTCCATTCAATTCCGCCGCGTGCCCCACCTGCTCTTCAAAGGCGCAGGCGCGGAGGGAATTGAGCCCAACATTCTTTCCATCCGAATTCAGCCCAACGAGGGCATTTCGCTGAAGTTCTGCGCCAAGCTTCCGGGCACCACCATGCAGATTCGCCCCGTGGAGATGGAGTTCCTCTACGGAGAGTCGTTCGGCGCCGCGCCGCCCACGGCCTATGAAACGTTGCTGCATGACTGCATGTTGGGCGATGCGACGCTGTTCAATCGCGCCGACGCCGTGGATCTTTCGTGGGAACTTGTGGATCCGATTCTCGCGCGCTGGAAGCAGGACGGTTCCACAGGTCTGGCTACGTATGCCGCAGGCAGCTGGGGGCCGAAGGAAGCCGACGACCTGATCGAGCGCGACGGCCGCCAGTGGCGCAGGCTGTAGGAAAGCAGAAGGCGCACGGCAGGGAGCCCACGGACCTTCTGCCCGGCCTTATAGGCTATTTGTTGTGAGCATACTTTGGCCTTGACAATGGCTCTTCCCGGGCGCACAGTAGCCTATGTTGCCGGTTCGCCCCTTCCTTCCCCTGCCGGCATGTGGGAAGGAATTGAAACGAGACTCCGATGTTCCTGATGGAAGATCCCGAAATTAACGAACAGCCAGCCTTTCTGCCATACCCAAGGTGGCCTCGCATGTTGGAAGTCTGCGCCTGCCGTGAGCGCCGAAATGGGGGCGTTTTTAACTGCCGGGGCAAAATGGCACAAAAAGATGTCAAAAATGAAGGTTGCTCCGGATGAGTTATTGAAAACAAAGGATCAAAAAAAGTGCTCCGGAAGAGTTATTGAAAACAAACGGGTTAGTCATTTGTTAGTGTAAGGCCTTTAGAATAAATGGCATAGGCTGCATTTGAGTCCAATTTGGTGAAAGTGCGCACATTTTCTTCAATATGCCTTGAAGCTATTGATAATGAAGGAGTAATCCTGTGAGTACCGCCATTCAGGAATTTGCCTTGGGGGAGCCTCGACCCGCCAATGTCGGGGAGATTGAAGCCGGCCTTTCCGCCATGTGGAGAAGCGCGGCGGAATCCGCCGGGTCGGATTCCACTGCGGCTCGCGCTTCGGCTTTGACCCTGCTCGTCTACGTCGATTGCCAGGAAGCAGCGCGCGAGGTGAGCAGCCTGATTGCCGAGGTAACCCGGCAAAATCCCTGCCGCGCGGTGATGATGGTGGTGAACCCCCAGGGCGCGCCCCCGTGCCTGATGGCTTCGGTGTCCGCCCACTGTCATATTGCCTCGGACGGAGAAACACAGATCTGCAGCGAACAGATCACCCTGAACGCCCAGGGCGATACGGGGCGCGAACTCATTAGTGTTGTCCTTCCGCTTACCATTTCCGGCCTTCCGATTTACCTGTGGTGGCGGGCAGGAAACTTCGATATGCCCGACTATTTTGACCACCTTCTTCGCGTGACCCAGCACGTGATTGTGGATTCAGCCCGTTTTACTGCTGCCGGAGCGGACCTGAGGGCGCTGGCCGCATGGCAGGAAAAACAGTCGGGCCGGATCCGCCTTTCCGATTTGAACTGGGCGCGGACGACCCCCTGGCGCGAAATCATGGCACAGTGCTTTGATTCTTCCGACCGGCGCCCTTATCTCTACCGCATTCGCGAAGTCCGCATTGAGTATGAAATGGAGTCCGTGCGGCTCACCGCTCAACGGTCGCAGGCCTTACTGCTGTCGGCGTGGCTTGCCACGCGGTTGGGATGGGATTTTGAGCGGACGGAATCTCGTGGTGAGGGTAATCCGCGGGCGCTCTATTTTAAAGCGGCCGATGGCGAGGTCAAAGTGGAGCGGGTTTTGCGGAAGGTGGAAGGCGGGGGGAGTGGCGTCTGCTTTTCCTTTGTCATTCAGGCCGATGGCGCCCGATTTTCCTTCTCGCGTGGCAAGGACGGCAAGGTTGTGCAGACCCATGCCGAGGTTTCCGGAGCGCCGCCCATCGGTCGAACGGTGCGCATTGAGGCTGAGGACGAGACCGAAATCTTGAACGATGAATTGATGCTCTCCGGTCGCGACCATGTTTACGAAGAAGCACTGGCGCTGGTGGCCAGAATGACGAAGTATTGAAGAAGAAGTTATCAGTTTTCAGTCATCAGTCGTCAGTCCTCAGTCCGTGGTGCCATTGAGGGTCGAGGACTGAAAATCCGATTGCTGACGACTGAGAACTGATGACTGATAACTAATATGAGCAACCCTGAGATCCGAATCTTCGAAAACTTGCAAGATCTGAGCTGGGCGGCGGCCACGCGCTTTGAGGAGCAGGCGCGCGTCAAGACCCTTGAGAAGAAGCCTTTTTCTGTTGCGGTTTCCGGCGGATCCACGCCCAAGCTGCTTTTCGAACTCCTGGCGAACCCCGGGTTCCAGGGCCGGGTGCGATGGTCCAACGTGCAATTGTTCCAGGTGGATGAGCGCTGCGTCCCCCCCGACGATGCGCAGAGCAATTACCGCATGATCCGCCAGGCCCTGCTGGAAGCTGTGCCGCTGCCGCCGGAGAACTTTCATCGCATGACCGCCGAACTTCCCGATCGCGACGAGGCGGCGCGTGCATACGCGGAAGAAATCGCCCGCGTATTGCACCCGGCGCCAGGGGAAGTTCCACGATTTGACCTGATCTTCCTTGGCATGGGCCCGGACGGTCACACGGCGTCACTGTTTCCCGGCAGTCCCGCCCTCGGCGAAAACAGTGCATGGGTGGCCCCAAATTATGCCGCGCAGCTCAACTCCCATCGACTGACCCTGACATTGCCGGTGCTCAACGCCGCCGCCCATGTTATCTTTCTCGTGGCGGGAGCGGATAAGGCGGAAACATTGCTCCAGGTCCTCGAAGGCCCGGCCGGGCATTTCCCCGCGCAGCTCATCCAGCCCACGAATGGAACGCTAAGCTGGTTCCTTGATGAAAGCGCGTCGCACCTGCTCAAGAAGCAGTAAAGAGTGACGAGTGACGAGCCCGAAGTCGCTTGCTTGTCACTCGTCACTTCCTCCGGAGGTTCTCTTGCGGGTCAAGATTGCACCATCCATTCTCTCCGCGGACTTCACTCGGCTTGGCCAACAAGTGCAGATCGTCGAAGCGGCGGGAGTGGACCGCGTGCAATTGGACGTTATGGACGGCCGCTATGTGCCCAACATCACTTTCGGGCCCATTGCCTTCCGCAGCCTCCGTCCGTTAACAAAGCTAACGCTGGAAGCTCACCTGATGGTCACCCCGCCCGAGGATTTCATTGAGGCCATCGCCACGGCTGGCGCTGATACCATCATCGTGCATCAGGAATCCACGCCGCATCTGCACCGCGCCATCCAGCAGATTCACAGCCTGGGCAAGAAGGCTGGTGTGGCGCTGAATCCTTCGACGCCGGCATCCACGCTTTCCGAAGTGCTGGGGATGTTGCAGATCATCCTGGTGATGACCGTGAATCCGGGTTTTGGGGGGCAGAAGTTCATTCGGGAGACGCTGCCCAAGATTCGCCAGGTGCGCAGTGCCCTTGTGGAGCGCGGCCTGGATTGCGAAGTGGAAGTGGATGGCGGCATCAACGAAGAAACCATTGCGTGGGTGGCGGAAGCCGGCGCCGACGTCATGGTGGCGGGATCCTCCGTCTACGACGCCCCCGACGGTGTGGGGCCGGCTATTGCCAGACTGATTGAATGCGCGAAAGGCTGAAAGGAGTCGTCAGTCTTCAGTTGTCAGTCATCAGTAAGAGCGAACCGCTGACCGGGCTTTTACTGAGAACTGACGACTGAAGTTTGAAAACTGATGACTTCCTGTATCCTCGGGCGACCTGCGGCATCAAACATTCAGCTCACTATTGAGCCGTCAGGTTGTTGCGCGGGGGATCGATCGGCGGGCATGGGAATGCGAACCTGGTTGCCGATTGAGTGCAAGCTGATTTAAACTAAAGACTCCCATGACTGAACAACCTCAAGCGACTTTGTCCCGTGACGAGGGGCAGCTCGTCAGCGAAGCAAAGGCAGGCAATTACGCCGCCTTTGAAGAGCTGGTGAATCGTTACGAGAAGAAGATCTACCGGCTCGGCATGAACATCACGGGCAACCGTGAGGATGCCGAGGACGTGCTCCAGGACGCGTTTCTAAAAGCGTTTGAACACCTGCCGGATTTTCGCGAAGATTCGCGCTTCTATACCTGGATCACCCGGATCGCGGTAAACGAAGCGCTGATGAAATTGCGCAAACGGCGGAGCAGCCGCGAAGTTACGATGGAGGATTCCGAAGACGAAAACGGGGATGTGCAGGTGCGGGAGTTTGCGGATTGGAAGCCGAATCCCGAACAGCAGTTTGCCCAGTCGGAACTGGAACAGATCCTTCAGACGGCAGTGGGCTCGCTTTCACCGGGATTTCGGACCGTCTTTTACCTGCGTGACGTGGAAGGACTATCGACGGAAGAAACCGCCGAAATGCTCAATTTATCGGTGGGTGCGGTCAAGGCCCGGCTCTTTCGGGCGCGGCTTCGGTTGCGAGAGGAATTGAGCAAAACTTTCAAACGAGGGTGAATTTGGTGAATTGCAATAAGGCCATCAAAGAAATTTGCCGGTATCTGGACGGCGAGCTGGACGAGGGTTTGAAGACTACTCTTGAGACCCACCTCACTTATTGCAATCATTGCAGCGCGGTGTATGACAGCACCAGGAAGACGATTCAGCTCTATTGCGATGGCAAAGTCTTTTCGCTGCCCGATGAAGTTCATACGCGATTGCATGATGCATTGAAACGCAAGTTGCAACGCGGGGTGTAGACGTTACTTACGAGCCCGAATATCGCCTGACCGCTGAAGTCATCTGCCTTTCATTTGAATCCCCCACCTTATGCCTTGACAGTTTTCACCCTGCGCCCGTACAATCTTCCGACTCGTGCCGCGCTCATGGAGAAAATAGGGTTTCGCATGGATAAGAAAAGGGTTGATTACTTCAAGAAACGCCTCCAGACAAAGCAGGAGGAGCTGTTGCGATCGGTTACCAGGTCTGAGCGGGACGGGCGCGAGGCTGATGGTGAGGCCACACAAGACTCCGCTGACAAGGCTGCCAACTCCTACACCAAAGAGTTCCTGTTCAAGGTGAGCGACGAAAATCGCCGCATACTGTTGCTCATCAGCGAAGCCGCTGACCGCATCAAGGCCGGCACTTACGGCCTTTGTGTGGAATGTGAGGAAGAAGTACAACAGAAGCGGTTGGAAGCTGTGCCCTGGGCACGCCATTGCCTTGGTTGCCAGGAAAAGCAGGATAAGGGTGAACTTTAGTTAACCTCTTGCTTTCAAAAAGTGAGGTTTGCCTTTCCCCCAGAATCGAGTTCCCATTCACGCCGCCCTTCCGTCCTGCGGAGTTTGCTGGATGGTGTTCTTGCCGTAGCTTTCCCCACAGAATGTTCCCTATGCCAGGGCGATGTTGGCAGTGGATCGCACGGCCGCGTCTGCCGCGATTGTTGGATGAGTCTGCAGCCCTGGGCTGGGGCGTTGTGCGCCTGCTGCGGATTGCCGTTCCCGTCATCACACGCATTGGACTCCGTGGAAGCACGGTGCGGGGAGTGCCGCAACCACCAGCCTGCCTTTGATGGAGCCCGTAGTTACGGTCTCTATACGGGGAATCTGCGCACGGCTGTGCTTCGCGTAAAATTCTCCGGGGACGAGCGCTTGGGCATCCATCTGGGGCAATTGCTCGGTTCCACCTGGGATTCCTTGCCGCACCAGGGTGAGTTTCGTTCCCCCTTGGTTGTGCCTGTTCCCCTGCATCCATCGCGACGGAAAGAGCGCGGCTTTAATCAATCTGAATTGCTCGCGGCAGGGTTGGTGAGAGCACTTACACGCCGAAGTCCGCCGGTGAACGCGCGGCTGGAGAAATCCTGCCTGGTCCGCAAGCGACCCACAACTCCCCAGACAGGTTTAAGTGTATCGGCACGGCGTGAAAATTTACGCGGGGCATTTGAAGTGGCCGTGCCGGATGATATTCGCGGTCGCGCGATCGTGCTGGTGGATGACGTGATGACCACCGGGGCCACAATTTCCGCCTGCGCGTGGGCTTTGAAGCGGGCGGGTGCGGGGCAGGTGATGGGGCTCACGTTGGCGAGGGCCACTCCCCAGTTTCCCGATCTTGTTCCAACCGGGAATGACAACACTGTTGACGGATTTGGCCAGCCTTCGACATAATATAGGCATCAAGGACGCGAATTCCGTTCACGGGTGAATCTTGATGTCGGAGGATGGCCACCAACGACTCTTGCAAGAACCCGTACTGGTGCTCAACGCCACGTACGAACCCATTAATGTCACTGCCGTCCGTCGCGCCCTGGTTCTGGTTCTCAAAGGCGTGGCAATCACCGAAGAAGAAGACGGCAAGTTCCTTCACACCTCCAAGTTGGCTTATCGCATCCCGTCAGTCATTCGGCTGCTGGGTTTCCGCCGCATCCCCTATCAGACGCGGGCGCTTTCACGGAAGAACGTTCTGCTGCGGGATCGTTACACCTGCCAGTTTTGCGGCCGGGTGATGCCCGCGCATGAACTCACGCTGGACCATGTGATCCCACGCTCCCGCGGTGGCCATAGCGACTGGGATAACCTGGTTGCGTGCTGCCACCGGTGCAACAACATGAAGGGTGACCGCATGCCGGATGAAACGGGCCTGCGCCTGCTGCGGCCACCCCGGCCCTTCACGCTTCACACCAGCCGCCAGATCATGCGAATGATGGGCCGCTCGGACGAACGCTGGCGCAAATACCTGTTTTGCTAAACTACTTTCATCGATTTGTAAGAAATCCCGGTGTGCCCCCTAGCAGAACCGGTGTTTTTCGGTTACACTGGTCGAGAAAATCGAGGGTGAATGAGCGCAGCCGCTTGCTCTTCGCCCGCCGCGTCGCGGAGAGGTGGCCGAGTGGCTTAAGGCGGCGGTTTGCTAAACCGTTGTACGGTCAAAAGCTGTACCCAGGGTTCGAATCCCTGCCTCTCCGCCAGTTCCTAGATCAGCAATCAACTCCTCAGAAGTTACTATCTCTCTTTCTTGTGGAATGGTGA
>Ga0302320_10021108_pt1 | contig 12947 bp, 12 predicted proteins | sample Bog_T0_3_FD_202130 | JGI IMG/M metagenome (GOLD analysis project Ga0302320, IMG submission 202130) | Peat permafrost microbial communities from Stordalen Mire near Abisko, Sweden - Bog_T0_3 | ecosystem: Environmental > Terrestrial > Soil > Wetlands > Peat | place: Sweden: Abisko, Stordalen Mire...
GATTCAGCGCGCGGTGCGATGTCGCCACGATGACCAGGCGCGCGCCGTCCAGATCTTCGGGAACGAACTCTCGGAGCGCGACGCTCAGGCAGCCTTCGGCGGCGCGGCGCGCCAGCTCCGGTACGACGTCGGGCGCCACCAGCGCAATCGAGGCGCCGGCGCGTTCGAGCAGCGCGACCTTGCGCAGCGCCACCTCGCCGCCGCCGACGACCAACACCTTTTGACCGTTGAGGTCAAAGAACAGGGGAAAATATTTCAAGCCGGGAAAGCTTACGCCGGAATGCGCCGCCGAGGGTGCAGTCCGCACTCGCGCGATTCCGGACGCTCCCACCACCAGCGCCCCGCGCGCACATCTTCGCCGGCCGCGATGGCCCGGGTGCAGGGAGCACAGCCGATGCTGGGAAAGCCGGTGTCGTGGAGGCTGTTGTAGGGGAGCCGATTCTTTCTGATGTAGTCCCAGACATCAGTTTCCGACCAGTCGAGCAGGGGGCTCACCTTGTGCAGGCCATAGGCGGCGTCCCACTCCACCGGAGCCGCAAGCGCGCGGCTCGCCGATTGGCCTCGACGGATGCCGGTGACCCACGCATCGTGGCCCGCCACGGCACGTCGAAACGGCTCCACCTTCCGAACCCCGCAGCAGTCGCGCCGTCGCTCGACACCCTCGCGAAACCCGTTGATTCCGTTCTGCGAGACCCAGCCCTCGACCCGATCGGTCTCAGGGTAATAGATTCGCATGACGCCGAGCCCGTAGCGGTGCTGCAGGCGCGCGATCAATTCGTAGGTCTCCGGGAACAGCCGCCCGGTGTCGATGGTGAACATCGATACTTCGGGGGCCGACTGGGAAATCAGGTCCATGAGCACCATGGATTCGGCGCCCAAGCTATTGGCATAGCACACGTTTTTGTACTCCGCGACCGCCGCTCGAAGCACCGAAACGCTGTCCTCCGCGCGCTTGCGCAGGCTCTTTGGAAGATCCGCCATGCTCGAGACTATAAGTTTTGCAGCCTCATTGAGAAACGAACTATCGCTTATGAGGACATGCCTTTTAATGCTAGCCCGCAGATGCGGGTTCTCTATAGTGATCGCATGATCGATCCCGCCCAGTCACTGTCCGGCTTCGCGGTCGGCGCCATTGTGGGACTCACCGGCGTCGGCGGCGGTTCGCTCATGACCCCCATCCTGGTGCTGCTGTTCGGCATCCACCCCGCGACCGCCGTCGGCACGGACCTGCTGCATGCGGCGATCACCAAATCGGGAGGGACCTACATACACGCCAAAGCCGGCCGCGTCGATTGGCGCATCACGCGGTTGCTGGCCTTCGGAAGCCTACCCGCCGCCGTGGCGACGCTCGCCGGATTGCGCTATTTCACCGGTGGACTGGGCGGCTCGAAGATCATCACCGTGACGCTCGGGGTCGCGTTGCTGCTGACTGCCATGGCGCTGCTGCTGCGCACGTATCTGCGCCGGCTGTCGAAAACCCACATCACGCCGCCGGCGCCGCATCCCGCCTTCACGGTGCTCACCGGCGTCGCACTGGGCTTTCTGGTCACCGTCTCCTCGGTCGGAGCCGGCGCGCTCGGCGTCACGGCACTCTTCTTTCTGTATCCGCACCTGAAGGCCGCGCGCATCGTCGGTTCGGACCTGGCGCATGCCGTTCCTCTCACCCTGGTAGCCGGCATCGGTCATTGGTTGTTCGGCAGCGTCGATTGGATGCTGCTCGGGTCGCTGCTGATCGGCTCTCTGCCCGGCATTTACATCGGCAGCCACTTCGCCGGCCGCGTTCCCGAGACGATCCTGCGCATGCTCCTGGCGGTCATGCTGCTTCTGGTCGGCGCCAAGCTGATCGCGTATTGAAATTCTTATATCCTAATATCCATGAAGTTCCAGCAATTACGCTACCTGGTGGCCGTGCATGAAAATGGCCTCAACATCACCGCGGCCGCGCGGCAACTGCATACTTCGCAACCCGGTGTGAGCCGCCAGCTCAAGCTGCTGGAAGAGGAACTGGGTTTTCAATTGTTCGAACGCGAGGGCCGCGCGCTCACCCGCACGACGGCCGCCGGGGAGGAAATCATTTCGCGCGCCGGCAGCATTTTGCGCGAGATGCAGAACATCCGCCGCACCTCCGCGGAACTGCGCAAGGCCGACGGCGGAACGCTGTCCATCGCCACCACCCACACGCAGGCGCGCTATGTGCTGCCCCAGGTGATTCGCGCGTTCCGCGTGAAATATCCGAAAGTCCGCCTGCACCTTCATCAGGGTACGTCCGAGCAAATCGCCGAAATGGTCGCGCGCGACCGCGTCGACTTCGCGATCGCCACCGGTTCGGATGAACTCTTCCCGCATCTGGTGCGGCTGCCGGTTTATCGATGGCATCGGGCGGTGGTGGTGCCGAACGGCCATCCCCTGGCAGCGGGCGGGAAATTGACGCTCAAGAAACTCGCCGATTATCCCATCGTGACCTATGTGTTCAGCTTCGCCGGCCGCTCCTCGCTCCAGGCGTTGTTCGAGACCGCGGGCCTCTCGCTCGACGTGGCGCTCACCGCACGCGATTCGGATGTGATCAAGACCTATGTGCGCATCGGGCTCGGCGTCGGCATTCTGGCGAGGCTGGCGATCGATCCGGTCACCGATTCGGACCTCACGGTGCTCGATGCCGCGCATTTGTTCGACGGGCACACGACCTGGATCGGATTTCGGCGCAGTGCGCTGCTGCGTGCCTATATGTACGAGTTCATCGAGCTGCTCGCGCCGCATCTGCCGCGTAAATTGGTGCGCGAAACAGAGAAATTGGAAACCCAGGAAGAGGTTGACCGCGTATTGCAGGATCTGTCCATTCCGCTGCGCGACAATCCCTGAGCGCGGCGCCCGCCCGCTCACTTCGAGGACATGACGAACTGCGGGCGCCCGCGTGTCGACGATTGCACCGACGCGGCGCGTGCTCTGCCCCTGGCTTGCGTGAGCCCCGCGCCGTCAGCGGTGAGCGAGCGGAGCCAGCAGCCCCGCGTCATTGGAGGGCTGGTAGGCCGCCGAGAAGGTGAACAGTGCGCTGCGCGCTTCGTCGATTTCACCATCGGGCAGCTCGAAGCTGTTGAAGCCGCAGCGCGCGAGCAGGAATAGGTGATCCCGGCGCACATATCCCCTCGCGCGCAGCTCGCCGCCGAAGTGCCAACGCTCACGCAGCAACCGTCCTTGCGTGTAACCGCGTCCCTCGCTCGGATTGGGGAATTCTGCGCCGAGCAGTGCGAAGCGGCTCAGATCGGGGATCAGGCTCTCGACCGGATCCGCGGGCGCCAGGATCACGCCCAGTCGGCCCGGACGCTCGAGCCATCGAGCCCGATCCGCCTGCCATTGCTCGAACGGCACGATCAACGGCGCATCGGTTCCGATGTCGGCACCGGTACCGGCGTCGCCCAGGATCAGCCAGTCGTCCTCGACCACCTGGCCGTCACGCAGCAGCCGTCGCGGCATACACCCTTTCCTTGAACGGCTTTACGCCCAGGCGGCGCACGGTCTCGACGAATCGTTCCTCGGGAAGCCGCCGTTCCAGGTAGACCTGCAGGAGACGCGCCAGAGTTTCCGGCACGTCGGCCTTGGGCACGGAGGGTCCGATGACGCTCCCGAGCGCCGCATCGGCGCCGGCTGAGCCGCCGATGGTGATCTGGTACCACTCCTCGCCGCTTTTATCGACACCCAGAATGCCGATGTTGCCCACATGGTGGTGTCCGCAGGCGTTCATGCAGCCGGACATCTTGATGTCGATCTCGCCCAAGTCGTACAGATAATCGTAATCGTCGAAGCGCTCGTTGATGCTCTTCGCAACGCCGATGGAGCCGGCGTTGGCCAGGCTGCAGAAATCCAATCCGGGGCAACAGATCATGTCGGTGAGGGTGCCGATGTTCGGCGTCGCCAGGCCGGCCTCGTCGAGCACCCGCCACAGTTCGTGGGCCTTCGCCTGCTCGACGTCCGCCAATACCAGATTTTGAGAGTGGGTGACACGCACTTCACCGAAGCTGTAGCGATCGGCGAGATCGGCGATGAGCTCCATCTGCGCGTCCGTGGCATCGCCGGGCGCCACGTCCGGCTTCTTGAGCGACACGTAGACGGCTCGGTAGCCCGCGATCTTGTGCTCGGCCGTGTTGTAGCGATACCAGGCGCGAAATGGGGCGCTCTTGCCCGCGGCGGGATCGCTATCCGGCAGCGTCCGGTAGTCGGGCGGCGCGAAATACCCTCGCATGCGCACGATATCCGCCTCGGACACCCGCGGGCTCTTTTCCCGGTTCAACTCCCAGTCCGCCTCGACGCGACGGCGGAATTCCTCGATCCCCAAGGTGCGCACCAGGATTTTGATGCGCGCCTTGTGGATGTTGTCGCGGCGGCCCTCGCGGTTGTACACGCGCAGCACCGACTCGAGATAGGACAGCAGGTGCTCGCGCGGCAGGAATTCGCGCACTATTTGCCCGATGACAGGGGTGCGCCCGAGACCGCCGCCCGCGAGGATGCGGAATCCGGGCTCGCCGGCGGGCCCGCGCACCAGATGCACGCCGACGTCATGCACCAGTGAGGCGGCGCGGTCACGCGATGCACCGCTCACGGCGATCTTGAATTTCCGCGGCAGGTAGGTGAATTCAGGATGAAACGTCGACCATTGACGGATGATTTCGCACCACGGCCGCGGATCCTCGAGTTCGTCCGGCGCGACCCCGGCCAGATGATCGGAGGTGGTGTTGCGGATGCAGTTGCCGCTGGTCTGGATGGCGTGCATCTCGACCGCGGCGAGTTCCGCCAATATGTCGGGCACCGTCTCGAGCTTCGGCCAGTTGTACTGGAGATTTTGGCGCGTGGTGAAGTGGCCGTAGCCTCGATCGTAACGTCGGGCGATCGAGCCCAAGGCGCGCAGCTGACGGGATGACAAGAGCCCGTATGGAATCGCGACGCGCAGCATCGGTGCGTGCGTTTGGATGTACAGCCCATTGCGCAGCCGCAGATGGCGAAACTCATCGTCGGTGAGTTCGCCGGCCAAGAAACGCCGCGTCTGGTCGCGAAACTGCGCCACTCGTTCGTCGACCAGGGTCTGGTCGATGGGATCGTACCGATACATCCCCCCACTTTAGCCGGGGCGCGGTCCTGGTGCTAATAACCGCAAGGCATGGGCTCATGTCAGGCAATGCCCGACCCGCCGGGGCGGCGGACGGGCGTCGCGCTGCGGCGACCGCCGATTTCGCGTCGCAAGTCTCGCTTTGCCGATGCCGCCGGCAGGCAAAACGTGAATCGGCGCGCAGAGCGAAACCGCGGTTCCGGGCAGCATGCCGCTTACGTCATTGGGGTGTACTGGGTGGCTAAAGATCTCACCGAAGTTGTCGTCGCGCCGGACACATACCATGTCTCGCCCGAGCCCATGCTTCTGGTCGCCGATTTGCATGGTGCCCTCGCGCTCTGTCTGCATGACGAGGCGCGCGGGGTCGGCGGTCTGCTGCACCTGCGATTCATGGGCGGCACCGGACGACCGAGCGATGTCACGGACAACACCTTGAGTTCGGTGCTCACCGTCCTCGATCGCTTCAAGCGCGGAGTGCTGGGCAGCTCATCCAAGCGGGATGAAATTCAGGCCCGTATTCTGGCGCATGCCTTGCCTCCGACCGACGCAGGAGAGCCGAGCGCGTCACTGGTCGATTTGATTCAGGCGGACCTCGCGGACGGCAAGATTGCGTGCGGCACGCAAACCATGCGCAGAACCGAGTCTCTGCGAGTGTGCTTCCAGCCCTTCGAGGGACGGGTCTGGATTGCCGGCCCCAACACTCTGCGCGGCGGCTTGGTCAAAGCACGTCCTTCGCTCGCCTAGAGCTCCGAATCGCTTCACTGTAAGCTTACGCGCCATGCGGATCGTCATGGTTGCGGCAGTATTGCTTCTGTCTGCGTGCGCGAGCGACCGGCTCGCCTCAACGCCCCCGCCAGGAGTGGATTTGAGCGGGCACTGGAAGCTCAATGATGCGGACAGCGACGACGCCCAGCGCCTGATGCAGGCCCAGCTCGCGGCCGCCACCGCGAGCACGGGGCCGGGCACGACGTCAGGATCCCGGGGTGGCCGGCGCGGCGGCGCGGGATTGGGACCGGGCGGCCCGGCGGGTCCGCAGATGCCTGCCGTGTCGCTGTTGGCCGAGGGCCTGCGCTGGCCGGGTCGGGATCTTGCCGTCAAACAGAGCGGGGGAACGGTCACGTTCACCGCCGACGGTGGATCGAGATTCTGCCGGTCGGGCGACGCCGATCATGCGCATTCCCACCATGGACCCCCTCGCAACGATCCCTCGCATGGCCGGGACACGCCGTCCCGCGGGCGCGGGGATGAGCGGCCACCGCGCTGCGGCTGGGACGCACGAACCTTGGTGGTGCAATCGAGCGAACCGGACGAGGATCGTCCGCCCTTCGAGCAGCGCTTCAGCGTCTCGGACGACGGTCAGCGGCTGTTCGAGGTGGTCAGCTTCAAAGGCGGCCGGTCGAGCGGCTTTACCGCGTCGCGGGTATGGGATCGAGCGCCGGCCGGCACGGCGGCGGGGTCGCAACCGTAGAGGCTTTGCCCTTAGCCAACAAAAAAGCCGGGCAGAGCCCGGCTTTCAAAGTCCCCATGCCTGTCGCTGCGCTTGTTGATCGTTTAATCGCGCTCGCGAGGTTCGGTCTGTTTTACTTCCCCGAAAGATCCCTTTGCGTTCGAGCAACACTCTAGCCTTGAGCGAGCGCCGATGCTAGTGCAAATACCGAAAATCCAGAAAATTAATGTGTCACAAAAACAACAACCGAGCGGGGCGCGGAGCCGGAGTTGCGCGAGATTGCGATCGAGTATCCTTGCGGCTTGGATCGACATCGGAGGCTCAAGGTGGCTAAACATCACAGGTTATCCACTGCACCGCAAACCGTGGTGCGCACCCGCCGCGCGTATTTCGACTGCAAATTCGGGCAGCTTCACGTGCGCACGGCTTTCCCCACCACAGGCGGTTTCGATGAGCAGGTGACGCTCATTTGTCTGCACTCGCGCGAAGGCTCGAGCCGAAGCTTTGCGCGTTTTCTGCCGGAGATCGCCGATGAGCGCTCGGTCTACGCGCCCGACCTGCCGGGATTCGGGGAGTCCGACCCTGCACCGAGCTTGAGTCACGCCGATGCGGCTCAGGCGGTCTCGGACCTCGCAAAGGACCTGCGCCTGCGGCAGATCGACCTTTTGGGGTTGCGCTTCGGAGCGGCCGTCGCCCTGGATCTTGCGGCCTCGCAGCCGCAGCTGGTGCGGCGGTTGGTGCTCGTCGGCACGCCGCCGATGGATCGGATTCCGATGGTCAAGCAGCACAGCCTCATCGTTCCGATCAAGCCCGATCGGTCGGACGATGCCCAATGGAGCCGGGGCGCGCTCGCGAATTCAAGAACCTTGGAATCCTCTGATCACGGGCCCGATCTGTTCGATGCCGACCCGAAGGCTTTGGCAAAGCAATTGGCGGCGTTCCTGAGCGGATGAGCCGGATCGCTGCGTGAGATTGAACAAATTCATCAGCGAGACCGGCGTGTGCTCCCGGCGCGAGGCCGACAAGTGGATCGAGGCGGGGCGCGTCACCTTGAACGGCCTCCCCGCGCAGCTCGGCACGAAAGTGGGGGAAAGCGATGAGGTGCGGGTGGACGGGGAGCTCGTCGGCGCGAAGAAAACGCCCATCTACATCGCCCTGAACAAGCCGGTGGGCATCACCTCGACCACCGAGTCGCAGGTCGAGGAGAACATCATCGATTTGATCGGACACCGCGAGCGCATCTTCCCGATCGGCCGCCTGGACAAGGATTCCGAGGGGCTCATTCTGCTGACCAACAACGGCGACATCGTCAATGAAATTCTTCGCTCCGAAAACGAGCACGAAAAGGAATACATCGTTTCGGTGAATCGCCCGATCACGGACCTCGCGCTCGGCATGCTGGCGGGCGGGGTGAAGATCATGGGCGAGACCACCAAGCCCTGCAAAGTTGTCCGCGTGGACCGCGAGACCTTCAGGATGATTCTCACTCAGGGTCTCAATCGCCAGATCCGTCGGATGTGTTCCGCGCTCGGATACCGCGTGCAGCGACTGCAGCGGGTGCGCATCATCAACATCGATCTGGGGACGCTGCGCACGGGCGAGTGGCGCCACCTCACCGACGCCGAAGTCGCGGGCCTCCTCTCGGTCTGACGTCTACGCGACCCGGTCAGTTCGCGCGCAGCGCCGCCGCGGACAAGCCGTCCGACCACTGTCTCCCGGCCGTTGCCCGCCAATCCGGGTCCTGCGCCCGCGAGGCCAGCCAGCGGAAGAAGTCCTCGCCTTTGTTGGTCCAATATGAATGACTGTAAAGAACGCCGCCGGTCGTGGATTCCACCGTGAAGCGGCGGCGAAGTCCAAAGCTCGCAACGCCGCGCGTGCACTTGATGCGCGGCGAATTCTCGGACAGGGCGTACTGATCCGGTCCCACCTGCAGACGCAGCCTCCCGCTCAGGCCATAAATGCAGATGTTGGGTTGTCCGGCCCGGATCAACGCGACGCCGTGCACCAGTGACGGCGGTGCGTCGTAAGCCGTCCAGGTACCGCCGAGCACGTGCCACTTCAGCACCATGCTCAGGCGGCGGAAATCGATGACCGAAAAGGAGCCGGCATTGTCGGGGGCCATCCCCGCAGCATGCCCCATTCGGCTGCTATTTTGAATCGCGATTCGGCAGGGCGGCGAAGGTGTCGGCGACGATGTTCGCGGTAAGCAATTGTGGGAGCACCACGGGTGCGCTCGAACCCGGCTTGGAGTTGTAGACCACGTACAGCGGCACCCCGGCGCGGCCGAAATCGGCCAAAGCCTTGGTAATGGCCGGATCGCGGTTGGTCCAGTCGCCCTTCATGAGCGTGACGCCTTTGCCGCGAAATATTTGCTGAACCTGTGCGTCGGCGAACGCATTGCGCTCGTTCACGAGACAGGTCAGGCACCAGCTCGCGGTGAAGTTCACCAGCAGCGGCGCGCCGCGGGCGTTCAGCTCTTGCACCCGGGCCGCGTCGTAGGGTTGCCATGCGTCGGCATTCTCGGATGCGGCGGCGGGGGATGCCGCGGCGACGTCGGCCAACCGCACCGGCAGCACGATGGCGAGCAGCACGGATGCGCTCGCCGTGGCAAGGGCCGCCCATCGTCCGCCGCGCGAGGAGGCCTTGGATTTCTGATAGGCCCACGCCGCCAGCGCCACGAGAATCGCGCCGGCGAGCGCCGCGCCCAGGCCGATGGAAGAGGTCTGCTGCGCAAGCACCCAGAGCAGCCACGCCGCCGATCCGTACATCGGAAAGGCGAATACCTGCTTCATGGTGTCCATCCACGCGCCGGGTTTGGGCAGCGCGCGGCGCATCCAGGGCGCGAGCGACAAGAGCAAATAAGGCAGCGCGAGACCGGCGCCGAGCGAGGCGAAGATGCTCAACGCCACCAGGGGCGATTGCGTGAGCGCGGCGCCCACCGCGGCCGCCATGAACGGCGCCGTGCACGGCGTCGCCACCAGGGTGGTCAACACGCCCGTGAAGAATGATGCGCGATAGCCATCGCCCTGAGTGAGCGAATCACCGACGCCGGCGAGCCCCCCGCCAACCTCGAAGACGCCCGACAGATTCAATCCTACGGCGAGCAGCAGGTAAATCATCAGTGTGACGAACAGCGGCGACTGGAGCTGAAAGCCCCAACCGATCTGCTCTCCGCCGGCGCGAAGCGCGAGCAGCACCGCCGCCAGCGCGAGCATCGAGGCGATGACGCCCGCGGCGAAAATGAATCCTTTGGTGCGCACGGCCGCAGGGTGCTTTTTCGCCTGCTCGACCAGACCGATCGCCTTGATCGACAGAACCGGGAAGACGCACGGCATCAGGTTCAGGATCAAGCCGCCCAGCACGGCGAGCATCATGAGAACCGGCAGTGCCGGCGGTTTCGAGTGTCCGGCGGCGGCGGCCGCAACGGGCGCCGCGCCCGAGCGAGGCGCGCCCGCAGTATTCAATGTTGCGGCGATCTCGATGGGAACCGTGAGGAGATCGTTGCCGCTCTGCTCGCTCGCCAGCAGCACGCCGCGAACCGGTCCCGTCGTCGGCGGCTGATACCCGGCTTTCACGACGAGCTCGATCGTATCGCCGTCGCGTTTGAGCGTCTGCGGCGCGGCGTATTCGATGGTGCCGTCATCGTAGGGATAAAACGCCAGCGACTTGACGCCCGCGAGCGTCGCTCCCCATGCCTTGCCGAGCGTGATCACCAATTGGCCGTTGTCGATTGCCGCTTCGCTTGCGGCGGGCTCGGTGCTCGGCAAATCGGCGCGCGCGGCGGCGAACAGCGGCGCGACGGCGGAATCGGTGCCGCCGCCGCCGGCGGTCACCGGCAGTTGCAGCTCGAGGACGGCATCCTCGGGGATGCAGACATCGGCGCACACCAGCCAGCTCGCTTTGGCGGAGAGTTCGACCGGCCCGGCGGATTTGAAGTCCCTGGCGGCCGTGATCTCGACCAAATGCAGGGCATGCTTCGCATAGCCGTAATTGACCAGCGGGGCGATCTCAAAACGGTGCGGCGTGGTCCAGACGATGTCCCCGGCGGAGAGGCCCGCGGGCAGGGTCCAAACTAGTTTGGTGGCCTGCCCGGAATCGCCGGGATTGCGCCAATAGGTGTGCCAGCCGTCGCGGATATCGAACTCGAGGGCAACCCAGATCGACTGTCCGGGAGCGATCGAGTTCGTTTCACTGATCAGCCGCGCTTTGACGTTGTCGGTGGTCGTCGTGCCGCCGGAGAGTGCGTGGACCGCCGGTGAGGCCAACAGCAAACCGAGGAGCAGGCACTTCAATCTACGCATACCGTGTATGTTACCGAATTAAAGCGCCGCCCGGCCCGGCAGGCCCCGCCACGTCTGTGGAACGTCTCACAGTTTCTCGCTAATGTACCGCGTCCGAACCAAGTGGCCCAACGTGCAAGACAACTACCTCGAACGAATCCTCAAAGCCAAAGTTTACGACGTCGCGGTGGAAACTCCGCTCGACGCGGCTCCACGGCTCTCCCGCCGTCTGAACAACAGGGTGCTCTTCAAGCGTGAAGACCTTCAGCCGGTGTTTTCGTTCAAAATTCGCGGAGCGTACAACAAGATCGCGCAGCTCTCGGAAATCGCCGCGAAGCGCGGCGTGATTTGCGCCTCCGCCGGCAACCATGCGCAAGGCGTCGCGCTCGGCGCGCGCACCCGGGGCATCAGGGCCGTGATCGTGATGCCGCTCACGACCCCCGAGATCAAGGTGAGGGCGGTCGCCGACTTCGGCGGCGAGATCGTGCTGCACGGCGACGATTACGACGAGGCGAACGAGCGCGCCATCGAGCTCGCGCGCGAGCAGAACCTGGTGTTCGTGCATCCGTTCGACGATCCCGACGTGATCGCCGGCCAGGGCACGATCGCCATGGAGATCCTGCGCCAGTGGCACGGCGACGACATCGAGGCGATTTTCGTGCCCGTCGGCGGCGGCGGCCTGATCGGCGGCATCGCCGCCTACACGAAGTCGCTCTATCCGCGCGTCAAGATCATCGGCGTCGAGCCGGAGGATGCCGCGGGGATGTACGAGTCGCTGCGCGCCGGCAAGCGCGTCACGCTGGAGCGGGTGGGGATCTTCGCGGACGGCGTCGCCGTGCGGCGCGTGGGAGAGGAGACCTTCCGGCTCGCCAAACAATACGTCGATGAAATTCTCCTGGTGAACACCGATCAGATCTGCTCGGCGATCCAGGACATTTTCGAGGACACCCGCGCCATCGCCGAGCCGGCGGGCGCGTTGGCGGTGGCGGGCATGAAGAAATATGCGGCTCGCGAAGCGTGCTCGGGACGCACCTGGGTGGCGATCAACGGCGGCGCCAACATGAATTTCGACCGGCTGCGGCACATCGCCGAGCGCGCGGACCTGGGCGCGCAGCGCGAGGCGCTGCTCGCGGTCGAGATACCGGAAGCGCCGGGCTCCTTCCTGCGCTTCTGCCAGCTGGTCGAGAAGCGCAACGTGACGGAGTTCAATTATCGCTACCGCGATGCCAATATCGCGCAGCTGTTCGTCGGGTTGGCGCTGACCCAGGGCAAACCCGAGCGCAGCGCCGTCATCAAGCTGTTGAGCGATGCCGGATTCACGGTGCACGACATGACCGACGATGAAATGGCGAAGCTGCACGTGCGCTACATGATCGGCGGGCAGCCGCGAGAGCTCAAGCACGAGCGCCTGTACCGCTTCGAATTTCCCGAGAGGCCGGGCGCGCTGCTCAAATTCTTGAAGGCCATCGGAACCGCCTGGAACATCAGCCTGTTCCACTACCGCAATCACGGCTCCGATTACGGACGCGTGCTCGCCGGCATCCAGGTGCCGCCCGAGACACTGGCGGATTTCTTCCTGCATCTGAACGAACTGCAGTACGCCTACACGGAAGAGACCGAGAATCCCGCGTATCGGATTTTCCTGAGCGCCTAGCGGGCGGTGCTGGCGGTCTTCACCTGCGGGCTGCGCACGATGTTCAGCCAGGCTCGCGCGCGGCGAACGGCGGGATCATCCGGCCCGCGCGCGCTCACCAGCAACGGCACGGCGGCCGACAGCTCATCGGCGGCTTCGAGCGAACGCCCGAGGTGCGCCAGGGCATAGGCGTGAATGGCGTGCGCCTGCGCGGTGGAGGCGCTCGCCATCGGAGCGCTCGCGGTCCAGATTTTGAGCGATTGCTCGCTCAAGGCAAGCGCCTCCGCGGCCTTGCCTCGATCCACCAATAGACGCGCCAGATACATGAGCGCCGCGGCACGGTACTGATGGTTGGAGGGCAGCGTCTTGTCGTAGGTCGCAAGCGCCTGGCGGAATTCGCTCTCCGCCTCCTGCAGTGAGCCCTCGTCATTCAAGGCTATCGCGAGGCTGACACGCGCCCAGCCGACGTTGAAATTGTCCGGTCCATAG
>Ga0302320_10021110_pt1 | contig 12946 bp, 10 predicted proteins | sample Bog_T0_3_FD_202130 | JGI IMG/M metagenome (GOLD analysis project Ga0302320, IMG submission 202130) | Peat permafrost microbial communities from Stordalen Mire near Abisko, Sweden - Bog_T0_3 | ecosystem: Environmental > Terrestrial > Soil > Wetlands > Peat | place: Sweden: Abisko, Stordalen Mire...
GCGGGCGAATATCCCGCCTGCCTCGAACTCATCGCAAGCGGCAAGGTCAACGTCACCGATTTCATAAGCGCCACGCCATCGCTGGAAGAGGGGGCCAAGTGGTTTGAACGCTTGTACGCGCGCGAGAAAGGCCTGATCAAGGTGATCCTGAGGCCATGAGCGGAACGAACGACCCGGAGCCGACGGCATTCAAATGAGGAAACTCAAGACCGCCCTGGTTGGCACCGGCAATGTGGCCCATTTGCACGCCGCGGCCCTGCAATCGCTGCCGGAGTCCGACTTTGTCGCGGTGTGCGGCCGGCCCTCCGGGAAACGGCAGATGTTCGCCGCACGGTACGGGGTACGCGAATTCTCCGATGTCCGGGAAATGATCGACAGGGCCGGGGTCGAGGCGCTCTGCGTATGCACGCCTCATCCCAACCATAAGGCGCCCGTCGTCCTGGCGGCCGGGGCGGGCGTCCACTGCCTGGTTGAAAAACCGCTCGCCTCGTCGCTGGCGGATTGCGACGCGATGATGCTGGCTGCTGAGAAAGGGCGGGCCGTGATAGCAATGGTGTCCCAGCGCCGGTTCTATCCTCCCTGCCTTAGGATTCGCCGTGCGCTGGACGCGGGCCTGCTCGGGCGGCCGATGCTGGGCACGGCGACGATCTTCGGCTGGCGCGACCAGGCCTACTACCTGAGCGATCCGTGGCGCGGAACCTGGGATGGGGAGGGGGGAGGCGTCCTGGTCAACCAGGCGCCGCATCACATCGACCTGCTGCTTTGGTACATGGGAGAGGTCGCGGAGCTCACCGGCTACTGGGCCAACCTCAATCATCCCTACATCGAGGTGGATGACACCGCGGTTGCCGCCATCCGCTTTCGGAGCGGCGCCCTCGGCAGCATCGTTTTCTCCAACAGCCAGAATCCGGCGATCCACGCGAGGGTGTCGGTCCACGGGATAAACGGGGCTTCGATCGGCGTGCAGACCGACGGCGGAGCGATGTTCATCGCCGGGGTCACCAAGGAAATCGAGGCGCCGTTCGTCGATCTTTGGACGATTCCGGGGGAGCAGGACCGGATCGCCCAATGGCAGCAGGAGGACGCGGCGTTCTTCCGCAGCGTGGATCCGGTTGCCCATTTCCACCGCCTTCAGGTCGGGGATTTCCTCCAGGCGATCATTGGGGGGCGCCCGCCGGCTGTGAGCGCCGCAGAGGGACGCCGCGTTGTCGAACTTTTCACGGCCATCTACCGATCCAGCCGCGAAGGCAGGTCCGTGAAGTTCCCGGTGCCGGCGGACTAGGCAGGGGTCGCTTTCCACCCGCATGAAGAGCCCGGCCATCTCGCGCATCCGCTACGGAGTCGCGGGCATGCTGTTCGTCACCGTGGCGATCAACTACCTCGACCGGGGCAACCTCGCCGTGGCCGCGACCGCCCTTGCCCGCGACCTGCGGCTCGATCCCATCCACCTGGCATGGATTTTTTCCGGATTTGGCTGGGCCTACGCATTCTTTCAGATACCCGGCGGCTGGCTGGTCGACCGGGTGAGGCCGAGGGTGCTCTTCGCTCTGGTCTGCGGATTCTGGTCGCTCGCCACCCTGGTACAGGGGTTTGCGGGCGCCTTCCTGGCGCTTTTGGGACTGCGGCTGCTCGTCGGACTTTTCGAGGCCCCTTCGTTTCCCATCTGCAACAAGCTGGCCACGGCATGGTTCCCGGAGGCCGAAAGGGCGGGCGCCATCGGCTTCTACACATCGGGGCAGTTCATAGGCCTGGGTTTGTTGACGCCGCTGCTCGTCCTTGCGCAGAGCCATTTCGGATGGCGTTCGGTTTTCATGATCACCGGCGGCATCGGACTGGCATGGTCGGCCTTTTGGTATGTCCGTTACCGCGATCCGGATGAGTGCACCCGGCTGTCAGATGGGGAGCGCGAGCATATCCGCACCGGTCATGGCTGGGCAAATGCGCCGGTCACAGCTGCCGGACCGGCCGGGTTCAGTTTTGCCGACCTGCGGTTTGTGCTTTCCCAGCGCAAACTCTGGGGCATCTACCTCGGCCAGTTCGCGCTGAATGCCGTTCCCTGGTTCTTTCTCACCTGGTTTCCGACCTATCTGGTCCAATTCCGGCATTTCGATCTGGCGCAGACGGGGTTTTCCTCCGCACTGCCATACCTTGCGGCGGTGGCGGGTGTCCTCGCAGGCGGAGTTTGCTCGGACCTGCTTGTGCGACGCGGCGTTTCAACCTCCTTCGCCCGCAAGGCGCCGATCATCGCAGGCATGCTCCTGTCGACGAGCGTTGTCGGCGCGAATTTCGTCACTGAACCGCGCTGGGTTGTCTTCTTCTTCACTTTCGCCTTTTTCTGCAACGGCTTCGCCTCTATCACCTGGATCCTCGTGTCCCTTCTGGCGCCGAAACGGCTTATCGGCCTGACGGGCGGCGTGTTCAATTTCTTCGGCAACCTGGCGTCGGCCCTGGTGCCGCTTGCGATCGGCGTAATCGTCAAATACGGCGGATTCGCACCGGCGCTCGCGTTCATTGCCGCGGTGGCTTTGGGCGGCGTTCTTTCCTATCTTTTGCTGGTTGGAAAAGTGGAGCGGATCTCTTCCTCCGTCGTGATCGTGCTGATGGGAGTGGCGGGCAGCGGAAAGACAACGGTCGGCCGCCGGCTGGCGGAGGAACTGGGGTGGAGCTTTCATGACGCGGACGAATTACATCCTCCGGGCAACGTCTCAAAGATGGCGGCCGGAGTCCCGTTGGACGACAACGACCGGGCGCCATGGCTCGCCGCAATCCGCTCCGGCATAGATGGCGCCCTCGCGCGGGATGAGGCGGCTGTTTTCACCTGCTCGGCGCTGCGGGAGGCCTATCGCAAGGCGATCATGGCCGATCGCGGCCGCGTGAGACTGGTGCACCTGCAAGGCTCTCCCGCTCTGATCCGCGAGCGCATGCGCCAGCGCCAGGGCCACTTCATGAAGGAGGGCATGATCCGATCGCAATTCGAGACCCTCGAGCCTCCGTCGGATGCGATCGTCATCGAAGTCTCCAGTCCGCCGGATGAGGTTGTCCGCCGGATCAGGGCGCGCCTTGGCGTGTGATTCGGGAAGTCGTTTCGCGGCCGGGAGCCGTCGGCGAAGCGCCGCTTCAATACGCCTTTATTGGGCCAAGCAACCGCTTCAAGGTGTCATACTCCGGCCGGGCTCCCGAGGTGATTTCATCAAGGCTCCTGCCCGGCGACCAGCTTGATCGCTCCCAGAAGACCCGCGGGCTGGGCCTGGATCAAGCCCGGCTCCTGAAACAGGAAACGCTCGCCGTAGCGCTGATTGAGCGCCGTGTAGTCGGGCAGCGGATGGGCGGCCATGGCGTTGAGGGCGAGGTTGGCAACGTCGATGCGGATGACGTTCTCGCCGGGCCTGAGCAACCCGCTGACATCGAGCGTATAGGGCGGATGCCAGACGGAGCCTGCGCGATTGCCATTTACATAAACGATCGCAGCCTCCCGCACCGGTGCCTGAAAGGATTCGTACGCGGCGGCGCTAGCGCCACCTCGCCCGCCACGCCTGCCGCGCGCCGCGGCCGAAGGAACCGCCGCCTCCGGTCCCCCACTGGGCGGCCGCGGAGCGGCCCTGCCGCCGCCCTCTGAAATGGGCTCGCCAAAACTGAGTGTCAGAGGGAGGTTGGCCTTCCGCATGCCCTCCGGAATCGAGAACGATTTCACGTAGGTCGCCACACCCGAGAAACCGCGGGTGGCATCGTCCTCGGTCCACGACTTGAGGTGGTCCATTGCCACAGGCTTGCCGTCGTCCCCAAAGGTCACAGTCCAGCCGGTGCTCAAGTCCAGCGGGCCGGGAATCGGACCGACGTGCGGCGGAGCGTCTAGGTGCTGGCGAAGGCGCGGAGCGTAAAAAACCAAGGCTCGCGAGCCGAATGCCGGGAGGTCGACCTTAACGGTGACGGCCTGTTCGTTCCGACCAACGTATTCCGCCGTCCGAATGTTCCCGTTCATGGGGTCCCACCAATCGGGCTCAAGCCCGGCGACCCGGAAAGTGCCCTCGGTGCTGACCGGCAGGGCGCTGGTGTTGGCGATGAAATAGATCTCCGCATCGGCGGTGTGGCGGTGCACAACGCCGACATCCGGCGCCGCAGGGAAGAATCGTGCATCGGGTGCAAGCCTGCGATTCAGCGCGGCGCCAAATTCGCTCTCGTCGGGCAGGAAGATTCCCGGTGAACCGGGATCCAGGAAGAGCCTGCGGACGATAGTGCGCAGCTCGCCCTGTTCGGCCTCGGTGGCGGTGAAGCCCGGCACCGTGTCCGGCAAACGGCGGGTGGCAATCAATATGCCGCCATTCCGGGCGAAACTCTCGAGCGCCCTCAGCGTGGAAAGTGGCATCCGCTCGACCCCGGCCAGCACGACCGCGCGGTAGTTGATGTCGCCGAAGGACAGGGTGGCGCCGTCGACCTTGCCCCGCAGGGCCAGCATCCGGTCGTCAAAGCCGTCGAAGTTGTGGCCGGAGTCAAGTATCTCGCGGGTGATGTCAGGCCCAAGGCAGCCGAAGACCGTCGAACTCATCGCAACATTGCCGGGGGTGAACTTCGCCCAGGCGTCGTCATTGGCCAGGTAGAGGGCGACGTCGTTTGCGGGATTGCCCTGGCGCAGGAGGAAACTCGTGCGCTGGAGGTACGAGGTCACTTCCGGCATCACAATCCACCACGGGTTCTTCTCGTCCAAGGCTCCCGAAGCATAGAAACGCCAGCCGGGATACTCCACCCCTTCTGCCGTGTAGGGCCAACCGTGGCCGACCAGCTGATTGCTGCCCTGGAGAAAATAGGTGTCCGCCGCGGCCTTCATGTCGAGCGGGGTGGCGCGAAAGACCGGCCGGTGGAGCCAGGTCCACGTCTCGCTTGAGGCGATCTGCCTGCCCAGCAAGTGGCTCGCCGAGGAGGCCCACCGCATGGACCCGAATCCCTTCCATCCCATGCCCTCGCCCTCGGGGAGCGCCGCCGCCGCGTAGCTGAAAAGCGCCGCGGAAGGGGTGCCGTACGCCTGGATCCGGAACTTCGTTCCGTGGGCCGCGGCCCACGACTGGATCTGGCCGACAAAGTTGTCCGTGAAGACCTCGGTGAGCGTCTGGCCCCAGTCGTGGCGGATTTCGGCGGTCCGCATCCCTGAATCGGAGATGAGTGCGGGGAGATTGGGGGTCAGGTCGTAGCCCCGGCGCCGCTTGAATTCATCGAGAAGGTTGGGAGTCCAATCGGTGTTGAAAACCTCGAGGCTGTCACAGAATACCGACGCCGGCACATTCGGCCCGCACGCGGCCAGCTCCGGCCCGGCGATTTCGCGGATGAATTTCTGGATGGCCGCTTCGTCGTAGTGGTCGGCGACATAGCCCTCGGCGCCGACAGCCGCCCGCTTGACCATCATTCCGGTGTGGCTGGCGATGAAGAATACGACTGGGGCGGGGCCCTTGACGGGCTTGGGCAGGCAGGCCAGCTGGTCCCTTATTTCCATCTGTTGGTAAAAAGGCCGGTAAGTGTCGGTCATTGCATCGGCGCCAGGGGCCGGCCCCATGAACGCCGCCATCAGTTTTTCGCCCGGCTGGAGGGCCGGCAGGGCGACGCTCGCCTCGCCGTGTGCGGCCACCGCGTTGAAAATGCGGAGCGCCCCCGGGCTCTCTGCAGCCGAGAACATGGGCCCCCCGTAGGGCCAGCCGCTGCCCAGGGTGAGGTCCATCCGCATTCCCTGCGCCTTCGCCTCCTGCGCCGTGAACTTAAGCACATCGAGAAACTCAGGCGAAAGGAAAGGTACGTTCTTGAGTCCCGGGATCTGTCCGTCGAGGGCCAGGGGATAGACCGGCTGGACCTCGAACCCTCCGATTCCCCCGGCCCTCATCGTCCGGATCTCCCGCGCGATTTCAGTCTTCGTGACAGCCGGACCAAACCACCACCAGCGCATCATGATTCGGGAATCGTCAGGGGGCGTTTGGAAGGACGACTCGAGCGATCCGATATCGGCAAATGCCGTGACGGAGAGGGAGAGAAAGCCTAGGGCGAGCGAGGCGTGCAGCAGGGGTTTCATGGTGTTCGACTGTGCAGCCTGACGCGCTGAAGAGCGAATGGTTATTTGAAACAGCATCTCACAATGGCGTCATCCGGGCTTAAACGAGACGGCGCGGAGACTCCGGGTTCCGGTGGCCGGACCGAAGCGCGGGCAATGCCCGCCAACGCATCTTGAAAATCCGCAAAAGAGACGCGATAAAGACCCAATGCAGACGCTAACCGTAACACAGGCTCGGAAAAACCTGTCCAAGTGGCTCGTCCGTGCAAAAGCCGGGGAAGAGATAGGCATTGTTAATGGGGCTGACATCATCGCCCTTCGCCCGGTGGTCGTTGCCTCTGGGATAGGAGAGCGAAAAACCGAAGCGCCCTGCATTTGAGGACAGCCACCTGAATTCAGCGGTGTTCTCGAATTGCTCGTCGAGTTGCAGGGCACCCGCCGCCCCGACATCAACTGCGCGCCCGGTGTGGTGCTCGCTGAAGCCGGGGTAGGCGCACCCGGTCAGGATTTCAGTCCAGGAATCACCCGACGCCAGCTTCGATTCCAGTATGGCGCGTTGGGCGGCATACTCCGGAAGGCAGATACCAGCAGAAGGTTTATCCCCGCACTCGCCGCTGTCTCCTTCATCGCAATCCAGGCACCCGCCGCGGATCGGGCGAGAAGAGCGTCGCGGCCCGACGCGTCAAGCCCCACGGAAAGGAGGTCCGCCGCCTCGACGTGTCGCGGCATCCGGGCCAAATAGTCGTGGGGAAGGGGAGGGAGCATTCAGGTCCGCGTGCCGCAATCGCGGCTCTGCTTTAGTAAACGTCCCGCTGGTACTTGGAGGCCTTCTTCATCTGCGCGACGTAGGCGGCCGCTGCCTCCGGCGACATTTGTCCGCCGGCTGCAATGATTTCGCGCAGCGCGGCGTCGACGTCCTTGGCCATGTGGTGCGCGTCGCCGCAGACGTAAAGGTGGGCGCCGTTTCCGATCCAATTCCACATATCTGCGGCGTTTTCGCGCATCCTGTCCTGCACGTACACCTTGTTCTCCTGGTCCCGGGAAAAGGCGGCGTCGAGGCGTGAGAGCCGGCCGTGGGCCAGCGCGTCGGTCCATTCCTCCTCGTAAAAGTAATCGGTGGCGCGGTGCCGGTTGCCAAAGTACAGCCAATTGCGGCCCGTGGCTCCTGCCGCGGCACGCTCCTGAACAAAAGCGCGGAATGGGGCGATCCCCGTGCCGGGCCCCACCATGATCACGTCCCGGGCTCCGTCCTGCGGCAGGCGAAAATGCGATGAGGCGACGAAGACAGGCACCTCCGTCACGCCGATCGTCATGCGATTGCCGAGAAAATTTGAGCAGACCCCGAACCGCTCGCGGCCATTGGTCTCGTATTTCACCACCGCGACGGTCAGGTGAACCCTGGTGGGGAAGAGTCGGGGGGAGGATGCGATCGAATAGAGCCGGGGCTGCAGTCGGCGGAGGTGGTCGACAAAGACCTGAGGTCCTATCCTGGCGCTTGGGAATTCAGCGAGCAAATCGACATACTCCCGCTGGCGGAGAAATTCGGCCAGGAGGTCTTTCGCGTCCGGCTCCAGCAATCGTTTCAGCATGGTCGCACCGGCCGGCTCCAAAACGGCGCACGACAGGGTCTCGACGAATTTTCGCGTCGGGCCGGCCAGCGCCAATCGGTTGGTCAGCGCCGCGCGCAGTGAAAGCGGCCCCGCTGCGTGCGGAATCGAGACCGGCTCGTCGCCGTGGGCCCCGAGGCTCTGCACGATCTCATCGACATCGGTGGACCGGTTGGAAGGCCAGACACCGAGTGAATCGCCCGCAGTATAGGCGATTTCGCTTCCGGCGATATCGACCACGAGGTGCTTTGTCTCTCTGTCCGAACCAGGCCCTGTGAGAAGGCGTTCCTCAACTATCTTGGCCGTAAACGGTTTATCTTTGGAATAGCTGGATATGGACATGCGCTTGAATTCTAGGTGAAACTCTGCAGAGCACAAGCGATCGAGCTTGCTGGCGGCAGTCGGTTCGGCGTCGGTCCGGTGGCGTGGCAAGGGTGTCACCCGAGGTCACCCGTCAGAATTACGCCGTAGCCGCGGTCCCGCAAGTCGCGGGAACCGGAAACAGGGCTCATTTTGGCAGGACCGGGAAATCCGCCGAATCCCGCGTTGCCCTAGCCGGCCTGAGCCTTACTTCGCCGGCGCCTGAACCGCCACATGCGGGCTCTCCTGGGAGGAGGATGCGCCGTGCAAATTCGTTGCCCTGGCAATGAACCAGCCTACACCTGCGAAAATCACCACCAGGATGGCTATTGCCAGCGGCAATGGCACCTTCTTGGCGACCGGTTTAAGCCCCATCTCCTTGACGTAGTCTTGGCTGATCATTTCAAATCCTTTTCTGTATCCATTGTGGACTACAGCCAGACAAAAGTGTTGCATGGGGTAAAGACAGGATGGGCGGATAATCCTCTTCCAAATACGGCCTACAGGAATTACGTAAACAGCCGATGCACTGCGATTAAGCAATTCTCCAGAATCTATCACCGATCTGATGCAGTCGATTAACCTCCCTAAGGAGTCAACTCCCTGGATTTTGGGAGATTCTGGCGAGTGCGCCGGCGGCCAACTTGTTGTCGGGATCGATGCTCAGCGCCGTTTCGTAGGCATTGCGGGCCTCCGCGACACGCTTGAGCCGTTCCTGGATGTTTCCCGGGTAGAACCAGGCGTTGCTCTTGCTGAAGCCATTTTGAACCTGCGAAGGAAGGCTGGATGCCTTCTGCAAGCAGGCGAGCCCGCGCTCGAGACGCAGGCCGCTGATCGCAGCGGTCTGTCCATAGAAACAGAGGGCGAGATAGTTTTCCGGATTCCCGGCCATGGCTTTGTCGCTGAGAGTGAACGAAGAGGCGTAGTCCTTTGTCCCGAAGCTGGTCTGCACGCCCAGCCTCAGGGCGCGGTCAGGACTGCGTTTCCGAATCTCGGCGAGTTGCGCGGCGGCCTTTGAGCCGCTGCCGATCGGCCAGGGTGCCTGTGTGTGGAACCGGAACAGGCCTTCGCGCGCGTTGAGATTCTCCGGGTCGATTGTCAGCGACTTCTCCATGGCGTCACGGCCCCGGGTGGCATAACCCAGCGCGCGGGTGAGGCTCGTGGCGCGGATCATGCCGGCGAATTCCAACGAGGTGCCGCCGTAATCCGCGAGGCAGCCGGCGTCGCCGGGCGCGAGGGCAACAGCCTGCGCGAGCCATTTCAGGGCCTTTTCGTAGGCGGGCAGGCTGCGGCGTGCCTTGCATGCGAGCCCGAGATAATGGCAGGCCTGTGCGTTCTTGGGATCCGCCGCTACGATTCGCGCGAGGATTTTCCCGGCCTCCGCGTATTTCCTCGCCTGGAGCAGATTGCGGGCGGTTGCGAAATCGTCGGCGGCCGAGCACAGGACGGGAGCGGCCAGCAGGGCGACTGAAAGGAGAAGGGGCCGAAGGGGCATGGAGATTATACATGCCGCAGCGCGGGATGTTTCTTGGCATCGGCTTTTTCCGTGTTCGCGATGCCGGTGCCGTGTCCCTCGGAAACTTCGGGGCCGTATGCTCCCCTCATGTTGAAGGGGACGGTTGGTCGGTCCCCAAACGGCCGATTCTTCAAGTACCGCCTCGGCCGGTCTCACTCCGCCAATCATTCAAGCCTCAAGACCGAAGGAGAGCGCGCTCGATCTGTGGGAAGAGCCACTCGGGACGGATGCGGTTGCCTTTGAATCGTACGGGTTCAACTTGCATGCAGTGACCTAGGGACCGAGCGATATATGATATTTCTGTTGAACGTCATACAACTGTTGTAACTGAGCCTCATAACTTCGAGACGCCTCGTCACTGACTCATTTTACCGCAAGGCGTGGCTTGCGGACCTCGGTGAAGTATCGGTCCAGGGCCTCCAGTTTGTCCAGGTTCGCGACGCCGCCGACATGGATCGCGCTGTCGAAGTGCAGCACCTGCGGCTTTGCGCAAGTGAAGACGGGCCAGTCGGCCAGCCCGGGTCCGTTCGGATTTCCATTCTTGGCAAAGTTGGTCCAGTAGCCGATCAGGGTCTCGGAAAGCGCTCGGTCCTGGGCGGTCCAGGCGCCGGGGGCCTGGTCGGGGTGACCGAATACGTACGGGAGTTCCGCCCAATGTCCCGCGCCCCAGCGCGCCCAGGGTGAACCGGCCGGCGCCGGCGGCAGATGGGCGAAATGATAGTAATACACCGCCGCCTTTCCGGTCGTGGACTGGAGCTTCGCCCACGTCCACGCGTCCCAGCCAAACCGGACATCCCTCTCCAGCGCTGCACGTGAGGCATAAGCCTCGTCATCGGTGTTTGACGGGTAGTGCGCCAGCACCGAGGCCGGGATATTGGCGAGAATCGTGTGAGACAGGTCCGATCGGAAATTGGACGCCGTGACAACAGCGCCCTCCAGGAAGGGACGGCCCTCGTCGCCGTTCGTGCCGAGGAGAAGAGGGACATCGACCTGATGCCCGGCCGAAAACACGTCATACGGCTCGCGGCCGATCACGCGACCGTCCAGCAGAAACATCCACGGCATGTCCTGTGCCGCTTTCAGTATCTCCGCGGCCGGCATGCGGCGCATATCGGCCAGGGAGGCCGCGCCCAGTTTCCTCTGAAGCGCCAGTCCCTTTTCCTCGGCCCCCTTCAAATGGAGCACGTCCGAGCCGGGAACGGCCGCCAGGGGAGGAAAAGCGGCGCCGCTTTCAGCGATCGCCCGCTGGAACAAACCCTTTGCCGACGGAGAGGACATGAGAAGGCAGACCGAGCACGAGCCCGCGGATTGGCCGAAGATCGTCACGCGATGGGGATCGCCGCCGAAGGCTCCGATATTGCGCTGCACCCACCTGAGCGCGGCGATTTGATCGAGGAGGCCGTAGTTGCCCGAGACGTGGTCCGGCGACTCGCGGCTCAGCTCCGGATGGGCCATGAAGCCAAATGCGCCGACCCGATAGCTGATCGTGACGACGAGGACGCCGCGAAGCGCCAGCCGGTCTCCCCAATAAAGCGGCATCGAGGCCGATCCCGTTGTGAAGCCCCCGCCGTAAATCCAGACCATGACGGGCAGCTTGGCGTCCGGTCGACGGGCCGGCGTCCAGATGTTGAGATAGAGGCAATCCTCGCTCGACGGTTCCGCGGGGGCGCCCGGGACGGAGGCGCCTGACTGGGGGCAGATCGGGGCGAAGTCCTCCGCCTTCCGAATCCCCCGCCAAGGCATCGAGGCCTGCGGCGGGCGCCACCGGAGTTCTCCGACCGGGGGCATGGCAAAGGGGATTCCCCGGTAGACGGTCAAAAGGGGCCCCTGTTGACCCTCGATCAGCCCGGATTCGATCCGGATCGGTTCGGCTGTGCAGACGGAAGCCATGGCGAAGAGGACCGCGCAGGCGAAGGACGAGGGTAGTATTGTCATGGGGGTCCCTCATAGCACACCCGGTGGCCATCCAAAGTTACCGATATTGCGTCAAATGGCCGAATATCGGACGATTCGCCATGGGTGTCCTCTTATCGTAGATGTGCACCTGGGCTTCACGGACGAGGCCTCGGACAATCTCATAGACGGCAGATCCGGTCGGGCGGGCGGGGCGGCCGGGGATCAAATTGGTGAACAGCGGCCGGCCACCGTTCCGCCTCGGTCTGGATCGGAGCGCAAAAACAGGTGTCCCGCGATTACGCTGATCTCAACTCCTGCCATAACGATGCGAGTCCCAGGCGATCGAGCCAGGGCGCGAGCACCGTCTCGTCCACGCCGGTGATTTCCCGAATGGCCCGGATATCGGCTGCGTGCTTCGTAGAGCGACCCTCACGATAAAACTCCAGCTTTCGGAGAACAACGTATTCGGGCGGTGCAACCGAAAACTCCTGGTTCCCGGCCCATCGCATGCGGCGGCGCTGCGGCAACGCCCAGGCGTGCAGGGGATCGGCGCCAGCGAGGTAAATGTCGGCTTTGTAGCCGGACTCGAGATGGATCAGGTTGAAATGGCCGCGTTGAGAACGCGCCTGTTCCGCTTGAATGACCGATTCGGGAGGAACATAGAATTCAGTCTCGGGAAACGCACGGAGCAGGGCTGCGCGAGCCGCATCGCTAAGGCTGAGGACGACGTCGAGGTCATTCGTCACGCGCGGTTGACCGTAAAGGATCGCCGCGGTGGCGCCGGTCACCATATACGGAGATCCTATTGCCTCAAGCCGCTCGACGAACAACCGCAGCTCATCCGGTCCGGGCATGGAGGATGCGGTCGGCCACCGCAAGGCGCAGCTGGTTCTCCGACCATGCTGGATTCCTTTCACGAAACCCTGCAGCCAAGAGCTCGCGCATTGTGCGGTTCATCGCGAGCGCGTGCTCCAGTCGCTGGGTGGGGGTCATTGCCCGGTAAATCGCCACTTGCCGTTCATGCGCGGCGCGCTGGTGATCGGATGAGGCGGCGACGGCCATATGGAATAGGTAGCAAATGGCCAGTGCCGAGCAAGGCTTCTCCGAGCTCGGAGCGCTTAAATGGGGTACGCAAGGCTTTGGGGCGTCATATGCCTGAAGGGGTGCCGATCCATGGATCCGATAGAGTGGGTTCTTGGTGTCCGACGAAGTGATAATCCTCCAAACAGCATATTCGACCGCAGGTTTATAACATGGTGAGCTGCAATCTGAAAAGACGCTTAGGACAGGAGCACGGAGCCGCGGTGGATGAGAATTACTTCCTAAACGAGATGAAGCAAAAGTCTTTCTTGGGAGGCGAAACTCCGCACTGCAGTCAACGGGGTCAGGTCACCCAGCCGATTTCTCAAGCGCACCCATCTCCACCCGGATTTCCCAGATTGGCATGAAGAATGCTCCCTATGGAACCGTTTAAGATCTTATCCATGAACGGCATAACCGACTTCGAGGCTGAAAAGTCCTACAATCCGAAGGGTGCGA
>Ga0302320_10021112_pt1 | contig 12946 bp, 12 predicted proteins | sample Bog_T0_3_FD_202130 | JGI IMG/M metagenome (GOLD analysis project Ga0302320, IMG submission 202130) | Peat permafrost microbial communities from Stordalen Mire near Abisko, Sweden - Bog_T0_3 | ecosystem: Environmental > Terrestrial > Soil > Wetlands > Peat | place: Sweden: Abisko, Stordalen Mire...
CTTCCCGCGCGAGCTATTCAAGAAGGCCGCCGACATCGGACTGTTCGGCATTCGCATCGATCCCGAATGGGGCGGCAGCGGACTCGATTGGTGGGCCACCACGGCGTACATGGAATCGATGGCGTATTCGGAAAGCGGCAGCGTAAACATGGCGCTATTTGTCCAATCGGATATCACACTCCCGGTGCTAGCCGAGCTAGGCACGCGCGAGCAGAAAGAAGAGTTCCTGCGTCCGGCGATTGCCGGCGAAACCATCGCGGCTCTGGGCATCAGCGAACCGGGCGGCGGCTCCGACGTGGCGGCGTTAAAGACCAGGGCGCGCATGGATGGCGGCGATCTGGTGATCTCCGGGCAGAAGCTTTGGATCACTAACGGCACGCGCGCCGACTTTATCCTTCTGGGAGTCCGCACCGGAGAAGATGGCTATAAAGGAGTCTCGCTGGTGCTGTTTCCCACCAAGACCAAAGGCTTCTCCGTCGGCAAGAAACTGAGCAAGGTCGGCAACATGGCGTCTGACACCGCCGAGCTTTTCTTCGACGAATGCCGCATTCCTGTCCGCAATATCCTGGGCGAAATGAACAGAGGCTTCTACTACATCATGCATAACTTCCAGGGCGAGCGGCTGGCGTCTGCCGCGCTGGTTCTGGGAAGCATGGATAAGTGGTTGCGGGACGCAATTCACTATGGCAAGGAGCGCGATGCTTTCGGGCAACCGATCGGTAACTTCCAAGTCTGGAAGCATCGCTTCGCCGAGCATCTTACTAGTGTGGAAGCCGCGCGCTGGCTGGTGTATCGCGCCGTCGATCTGATGAATCGCGGCAAGAAATGCGTGAAAGAGATTAGCATGGCGAAGCTGTTAACGTCGGAACTATCGCAAAAAATCAGTTACGATTGCATGCAAATCTTTGGCGGATTCGGCTACACCACCGAGTATCCGATCGGGCGCGCGTGGCGCGATACGCGGCTCAACACCATCGGCGCGGGAACGTCGGAAATAATGAAAGAGATTATCGCCAAGGAAGAAAAGCTGTAACCAATGATTCGTATCGCTAATGGACAGGGCTTCTGGGGAGACTCACTGGAAGCGCCGCTGGAACAAATCCGCCGCGGACCGATCGATTATCTGACGCTCGACTATCTGGCCGAGATCACCATGTCGATTTTGCAAAAGCAGCGCGCTCGCGATCCGCGCACCGGGTATGCGCGCGATTTTGTGGAGATGATCGGGCGCGGCGCTTCCGATCTGCAGACGAAGAAAATCAAAGTCGTGGCGAACGCGGGCGGCGTGAATCCGGATGCGTGCCGCGATGCCGTGGCGCGGGCGCTGGGGGCCAAGGGTGTGAAGATCGCCGTGGTGGCGGGCGACGACATACTCGGCCGCCTGGATGAGTTCGACATAGGCAACGACGCGATTCGTCCGTTCGTGCAAAGTGCCAACGTGTATTTCGGCGCTGCGCCGATCGCCGATGCGTTAAATCAGGGCGCTCAGTTCGTGATTACCGGGCGATGCACGGATACCGGCTTAGTGCTGGGACCGATGATCCACGAATTCGGGTGGGCGCTGAACGATTGGGATAGGCTGGCGGCGGGCACGATCGCCGGTCATACCGTGGAATGCGGCGCGCAGTGTACCGGGGGGAATTGTCAGGTGGATTGGCAAACGATTCCGAATTTTGCCGACATCGGTTATCCCGTAATTGAAGCGGAACCGGATGGCACTTTCGTAGTGACGAAGCACCCAGGCACGGGCGGCCGGGTTTCGGTGCAGTCGGTGAAGGAACAGCTGCTGTACGAATTAGGCGATCCGCGCAGCTATATCACCCCCGATTGTATTGCCGATTTCACCAGCATACATCTGCAGCCGGATGGTCCGGACCGGGTGCGATTCAGCGGCATCCACGGACATCCCGCTACTGATTCTTATAAAGTATCCATCAGTTATACGGCCGGCTTCAAAGCAATCGGGATGCTCTGCTACTCCTGGCCGGACGCGTACGCCAAGGCCCGCAAGGCGGACGAAGTTCTCCGCCAGCGACTGGACCGGCTGGGCCTCCACTTCGATTCCATTCGATCGGAGTTTGTCGGCGCGAACGCTTGTCACGGTCCTTTGGCCGGTGAACCCGCCCCGGACATCGCGGAAGTTGCGCTACGCGTTGGCGTTCGCGGGCCTGACAAAGCGGACGTCGAGCGATTCACCAAAGAACTTGCGCCGCTCGCTCTGAACGGACCTCCCACGGTGACCGGACTTGGAAGCGGACGGCCCAAAGTAGAAGAGATCGTGGCCTACTGGCCTGCGCTGATACCTAAGAGCAGCGTCCAGCCAGTGGTTTCGATCGTGGAGACATAAATGCAATTACGAGAGCTAGCGCATGCCAGGTCGGGCGATAAGGGCGATACCTCGAATATCGGGCTAATCGCGTTGAAACCCGAGTATTATCCGCTGCTGGTGGAACACGTCACAGCCGCCAGAGTGAAAGAACATTTTCGTGGAATTTGTTTTGGCGAAGTTGAGCGCTTCGAATTGCCGAATCTGGGCGCGTTGAACTTCCTGCTGCATGAAAGCCTCGACGGCGGCGGCACGCTATCGCTGAAAGCCGACGCGCAGGGCAAGACCTACAGCGCGGCGCTTCTGAGAATGGAGATCGATGTCTGATCTTCTCTACAGCATGGAAGCCGGCATCGCCCGGCTGACCCTGAACCGGCCCCAGAAGCGGAACGCCCTAAGCAGCGGGCTGGTCGGCGAGCTGAAGGCGGCCCTCGCGGAGAGTGCTGCCGACGCTTCGGTTAAGGTGGTGCTTCTCACCGGCGCCGGGAAAGATTTCTGCTCGGGCGCGGATCTCAGCGGTCTTCAGAAGGCCTTCGATGCCGGCGTGCTGGAGAATATGGCGGACGCGTCGGCCATGGCGGATTTGTTCCTTGCCATGCGCCGCCATCCGCGTCCCGTCGTAGCTGCGGTGCGCGGTCGAGCTCTCGCGGGCGGCTGCGGACTTGCCACGGCAGCCGACGTAATTCTTGCTTCTGAGACAGCGCAGTTCGGATACCCGGAAGTGAACATCGGCTTCATTCCGGCCATGGTGATGGCGATCCTGCGGCGTTCCGTCTCTGAAAAGCGCGCTTTCGATTTAATAACAATGGGCGAGACGATCACGGCACAAGCCGCACTGGACATCGGCCTGGTTACGCGAATTCTAGCCGACGAAACTTTCGATATCGAAGTCGAAGCCTACGTGAACAAACTGGCGGCTAAGCCTGCCTCGGCGATGATGCTCTCAAAGCGTCTGCTGTATCACATCGACGGGATGGGCTTTGAAGCGGCGATTCAGTCCGGCGTGCAGATGAACGCCATCGCTCGCGCCACCTCCGAGTGCCGCGAAGGCATTGAACGATTTCTCAAGAAGTAGTGTGTCCGGGGCATTCGCGCGGCCCCGCTCCGTATTCGACGTTATGATCCTGCAATCAGCGCAGTTACTCTGGCACTGAATCCCGGCAGCAAAGGCGATTCCAAGATGGCGGGTTCCCCAAGAACGCGAATGCCAGCGTTGGTATGCACCTGCATTTCGAGGTTCGCATGATCGAGGAGCCACACTTCGCTACTACCGGCGCCAAGATAGTCCCGAACCTTGCGGCGCACGGTAACGGCGCCCAATGGCGACAGGATCTCCACGGCGATATCAGGGGCGAAGGGAACCGGGACTTGGTCCGGATCGATCTGGCGCAAGCGCTCGCTGAGAAAGATGGAAAGATCAGGACGGCGTACGGTGTCGGTGCCGGTCCGGCAGTCGTGCTCAGCCACAGCGGCCCCGATCGGATTTGCTTTGAAATAGCTCCACAGCAAGAACACCAGAAAGTCCCGGATTCGATCGTGCCGAAAAGTCCCGGAGGACAAAGGAATCAGCTCTCCTTCAACCAGTTCGCAGGCTTCCGTGTCCCCCGTCTGCGTTTGCGCGAACTGTTCGACGGTCATCACCGTCTTGCTGCCCATGTACATTATTGTAGCGACGGCTTCAGGCGAGTAAGGCACGCCGGACGCCGGTGCTCCCAGTATTCCAGAGTTCTCTTGCTTAAACCGAACAGCCTGGCAAACTCGCCTTGCGATAAAGCGATCTTTGCTTTATTTGCCTCCCTGGGGTTATGTCTAGGGGACAAAAAAATTTCCAAAAAAGGGGGCCAGCCGTAGAGATCTCTCACCAATTTGGCGAGCAGGTTAGCCACAAATGCCGGCCAGGTTGTCAGTGGCGACCTTCCGGTGGTGTGGGGCGACTCCACGCAGTTGGCTCAAGTCTTCAAGAACCTGATTGGAAACGCGCTGAAATATCGGTCCTCGGATCCTCCCCGCGTTGAAATACGCCCCGAACGATACAGTCCCGGCGAGTGGCTGGTCTCCATTCGCGACAACGGGATTGGTATCGATCCCCAATATCATGACCGGATTTTCCGGCCGTTCCAGCGTCTGCACGGCCGTGAGTTCGCAGGCACCGGTGTCGGGCTGGCGCTGTGCCGCCGCATCGTCGAGAGCCACGGCGGCCGCATCGGGGTAGAATCCACCTCCGGGCACGGTTCCACGTTCCTGCTGTGCCTGAAACCCGCTGAGGCCATGCCTGCTATACGTCTGTGAGTTCCCGATACAGCAACAGATCGTACCGGTTGTAGCTTGCGATCATGTCCTGCGTTCGCGCACTCACCTTTGGCTGTGGTCCCGCCGCGGCGTTCACTTTGTGGAGTGTGCCGCTGCTCCACCCATAAAGACGGCATAACTCCGTCCACGCCGCGTCCGGCCGCGCCTGGTTTCCGATGAACCGGAATTGCCGCGCGTTTGCCAGGGCGCGTTCATACCAGTCCTGGTCTACGGAACCGGCGGGATAAATCCCTTCCTGCCCGCAAAAAAAGCGCGTCATCAGGTTGTCCAACTCCATGGCAGCTCCGCTTTCGAGCAAACTCTCCAATGTAGCCGACGTCGAACCGTTTCGACAGAGGTGCCGGTAATTCGAGATCACGCGCTGAACTGGATCTCTGAGAATCGTTACATATTCGTAAGGTTGTCCTAATTCCTCGTGAATCCCAAATTTAAAATGGCCTATCGCGAAGCGCAGATCCCGTCGCTGTTCTTCCGGCATCAGACGGAATTTTTTGCGCGCAATGCCCGGCGGATTGGGATAAATGAGCGCCGTCTGAGCGGTTGCATAGTTGCCTAGAATGGCGTCGCGGAAGGCTGTTCCGGCGGTCTTCTGGATGTGCATGAATAACACGCAGGGGCCCTGAAGCCGCCGTTTCGGCATAACATCCAGCCGGATGGTCTTCGCTCCATCGCCAACCGGTTGTCCGCCGTCGCAGATGGCCGACAAATGGATCGTTTTGCCCGGCGTCGCATCGGGCAACAGGGCTTTAAAGCCGTGCAGCCCGGACGTTTGATAAGCGGTCCCTACATCGGCGCGATGTTGACAAGCCAGCACGCGAGTGAAAGGTGCGCCATTGACCAGGATCGTGACCACCGCCGGGGTGTCCGGATCCTGCTGGTCGATCACCCAACCACACACCTCGCCTTCGTGAACCCCATCGAGATAGCCATTGAATCTCCGCATAATGCAATAAGAGTCCAGGGAACACAACGGTTCTGCTCCTGGAAGTGCAGTGTAACATCATCCGCTGAGCTCTGCGCGGAGGGCAACGCCTGCTGGACGTCTTGTTTAAAAAACGAACTGGTATCCGGTATAAGTGAAGCCAGTTGTCGTCGTAGATGCAGTGCAACAAAATGGATTCGACGAAGTACGGCGGATCGTGATTACCGCGCTCTTTTCCGACGATGCACTCGTGGAAAAGCTGGTCCTTCAGTCAATCCGTGAAGATAAACAGCGGTCGCCTGGCAGAGATAGGAACCCCGTTTAATTGAAAGCGCCAGTTCATAGGGTGTCGCTTCATTCCAGACGTAGCGAGTAATGGGCTCCAATTGGGGATGATCGAGGTGAGGAAGAACAATCTCTCTCAGAGAGGTTTTTCGACCAGAAACTCTAGAAAATCAGCCCTTCCCATGCTTTGCGCCAGACGCCAGTCGGCACGCTGCTCTTTGAGAATGGCGGCAATTTCACCCGGCCAAAAGATCCGTTTCGATTGCGCCTCAAAAAAGCGGACGATATCAGCTCGTGCGATCTGAATCCGGGATTGCGAGGGCATGCAGTTACTTTACAGAACGAAATCCAATTTTGTCCAGTACGCTTGGTATATATACCAAGCGTACCAGCGCTAGATCCCCCGTCCGGCCAGCCTTAAAACGTTATCCATGAGTCACTTATGATCGGCTGTGCTCCAATTTGAAAGGCGTTTTACTTGGTATATATACCAAGTAAAACACGTCCACATTGAGTGACGGTCGCGCCAAATTTCCCTTCGCCGAAAATCTTAAACAAACAAGTCCCGTTCCCCTCAATTACTTACGCGCGATCTCCCGTCTCCCCGCCAGCCGCTCATGGTCTCTTGAAACCGGAGTATTGTGTCTTCTAACGGTCCCAAGAGCAACTGATCGTCGATGCCGCCGCCGGCGCCAGTCCCTTATGCTCAGATCTTGGCCAACCATTCTTTCGCCTTCCGCTCGGCCTGGAAGCCCAGCAGATCGTCCCCCCCTCTACTCCGACGTTTTTCGGAACTGGATCATCTATAACTTTAACGCCAGGCACCATCTTTCAGCCTCTCAAGGCCTCGAAAGTGAAGGATTGATCCGTGCAACTAGTTTTTATCACTCTATTCCACTAACGTGCAAAAAAAGCACACTTCCCATTCCCTCGTCAATGGCGGCTCGCTTTTTCCTGGTTCCGGCTTCCCTGCCCCGCCACACCTGTGCGTCGTGGGCACACTTTCCCGGCACCCCCGCTTCAGTCGAACCAGCTACTTACGCGATGGCGCTTAGCATGCTAAACTGTCCCGGCATGAAGCTTTTCCCGCTGTTCGTGTGCTTGGCGGCGGCATCTTGGGTCTGGGCCGACGTCCCCGAAGGTCTTCCGGAAAGCGCTCCCGAAGCCACCGGAACGAACGTCAATTCCCGCTATACCGTTGAGAGCATTAGCCTATCCCCCAATGGCGGTTATCGCCTCAGCGGACCCGTCGCCGCCGAAATCGAGCAGCTTGTGGGCGAACGCCTGAACGTGGAAGCCCTCAACCGCCTCTCTCGCCGCATCACCCAGGAATTGAAGGCTCGCAGCGTTACTTTTCGCGTCGCCCGCGGCCAGCAACCCGCCCATGTCCGCGTCACCTTCGAAGTGGAAAAGAAGGAGACCAACTTCGACGTCTCGCTCTCTAAGCTGATGTACGATTCGGAACTCGGCTGGAGCGGTACCGCCCAAGTCGCCGCTACCTTTGGCGATAACGTCTTGACTTTCGCTGGACTCAGCAATGCCGACGATTCCGTCGACCGCTATTCCGGTATTCGCGCCCGCTTCGATCGGCTCCACCTGGCAGATGGCAGGCTTCGGCTGGGCGTTGAATTCGACGCTTTCCGCGATCAGTTCGACAACGCCACCCTCTCCGTCCTGTCTAATAAAAACGATTCTTCCCTCGGCGCTGGCGCCTTTCGTTCCAGACTGAACGTTGAACCCAGCGCCACTTTTGTCTTGGCCCTGCCTCTCACTTTCACCATCGGCTTCAGTTTCGAAAGTTTGCAGTCGTCTCTGCTGGCCGGCACGAATGAGAGCGCTAACGCGCTCACCAGTGCGCTTCGGTATCACGAGCAATGGCGCGATGCCGACGAGAACATTCAGGATGTGGATGCGGCGTACACCCTGCGTGCCGCCACCAAAGCCCTCGGTTCGGGCGCGGCCTACACCAAACACGCCGCCCATCTGCGCTACACTTATCGTCACCAGCGGGAATTGGTCGAAGTCGCGCTCAAGGCCGGCGTAATCTACGGCCAAGCTCCACTTTTTGAGCGCTTTGTGCTCGGAAATACCAGTACGCTGCGGGGTTGGAATAAGGACGATCTCGACCCGCTGGGCGGAAACCGCATCGCGGACGCATCCGTCACATATGGTTATCGAATTATGCGCGTATTCTACGACACAGGTTCTGTCTGGGATCGCGGCAAGTCGGCCGACGACAAGCAGTCTCTCGGCGCCGGGGTTACCTCGGGATTTGGCATGTTCGGTAAGGATGCGCTGTTACTCGCGGTAGCCTTTCCGATTCGTCAAGGCCGGGTGGTTCCGGTCTTTATCGCTGGAATGAATTTTTGACAAAAACGCGCCAAATTGCGCTGCCCACGGCATGTATCGCCGTCCTGATCGTCACTGCGCTATCGTTGGACAGTCTCGGTCTGTCCGGCGATGGTATACAGCCTCGATGGGCCGGTGATTTTCTCGAAGTCGCGGCTCCGAAACTGCATTTCTTAACCGGCCAACAGCTCGACCGCTTGCGCAATGGCGCTGCCGTTCCCTTCGATTTTCAACTTACGCTCTCGGCCGGTCCAGGAACACCGCTCCATCGCGCCCTGGAGCGTTTCGTCGTCAGCTACGATCTGTGGGAGGAGCGCTTCTCGGTCGTTCGCCTACGTAATTTCCGGCGTTCCGCCATGCACCTTACCGCCACCGCGGCCGAAACCTGGTGTCTCGAAAACATTGCCATCCCCGCCTATTCAGTACCCTCCGATCGGCCGCTGTGGCTGAAGCTCGAAATCCGTAGCGCCGAGTCCAAGCCCGCTGCGCCCATTGCCGACGAGGGCGGCGTCAGCCTCGCTACGCTGATCGAATTGTTTAGCCATCCCACTCGCAATACCCAAGGCCATTGGGAAAGCCAAGCCGGACCTTTCCGCCTGGACGACCTGAGGCGCCAGTGACCTCCTCGATATTCCTTGACCTCGTGGCGCTTGTCCCCGCTGCCCCACTAACATGCACCGCCTGCGCAATAAGCTAATCCTCGTCTTCCTGGTGGCGACGCTCGCGCCCCTGCTGGTCACCGTACGCATTTCCGTCTCCCTCCTCCAACGCAGCCTTAATTACTCCTCCGCCCGCGAACTCGACGAACTCTCCCGCTCCCTTGAACAAACCGGACGCGAGCTATACCAGCACACCTGCGCCGAACTCAAGCGCGACGCCCATTCCGGCCGTGTCCCCAAAACCATCTATGCTCCCTCTAACGCCCCGGATTGGCCCGCCCCAGCGCGCGAACTGCTAGACTCCAACGAGCCCGAACGCTTCGCGCTCTCCGGCGACGGCGGCAACACCTTGAACTATTACGTCCGTCATCGCGACGAGATCTGGGCTTACTCAACGTCGCTCCACGGCATCCAAATGGACCAGCTCGCCTTCCAATTCCGCCAGGCCCGCGCCGTCGTTGAACGCGCCGAATCGCGCGATCTGCGCCGCGGCTTCACCTACACCCTGGTCTTGCTCGCGGCAGTAATCTGGATCGTCGCGCTCGCCGCCGTAACCTTCTGGACCCATCGCATCAGCCGTCCCATCCAGCAACTTACTCGCGGACTCTCCCAAGTCGCCGCTGGTCACCTGGAGCATCGCGTCGAACCGGGACGCGACGACGAAGTCGGAACCGCCATCGCCGCCTTCAACCACATGGCTGCCGAGCTGCAGCATTCCCGCGAGCGGCTGGTCTACGTCACCCGCCTCGAAAGCTGGCAAGCCCTGGCTCGCAAAATGGCGCACGAAATTAAAAATTCTCTTACTCCCATCCGCCTCACCATGGAAGAGATCGGGGTCCGCTTCGCCAGCCACGACGCCGGCTTTCTCCAGCAAGCCACGCAGATCGTAGTCGACGAAGTCACCAGCCTGGAACGCCGCGTCCGCGCCTTCACTGAACTTGGCAACGAACCGCCGGTCTGCCCGCGCGCCATCGACATCAATCAGCTGCTCGAGGAACGCATTGCACTGCTGAAGACAGCCCATCCCGAGGTCGACTACAGCCTGCGCCTCGCCCACGAGCGTCCTTGCGCCATGGCTGACGAAGACCTGATCAAAGGGGTCCTCACGAACCTGCTCGAAAACGCTGCGCAAGCCGGTACCTCCGTCCTTGGCATCACGTCGATCGATCATGGCCGGGTGAAAATCGAGGTTCACGATTCCGGTCCCGGACTCTCCGATCTGGCCCGCCTGACTCTGTTTGAGCCGACCATCTCCTTCAAAACCGGCGGCATGGGCTTGGGACTGTCCATCGCCAAAAAGAGCGCCGTTCTCTCCGGCGGTGAAATCGAATTAGTGGACGGAGAACTCGGTGGGGCGGGCTTCCGCGTCTTCCTCCCGGCCGCATAGAACAATCACATGAAGCGCATCCTGGTTCTCGATGACGAGATCAACATCCGCCGCTCGCTCCAGATGATCTTGGAGCATGAAGGCTACGCTGTTATGACCGCCGGCTCCATCGCCGAAGGCCGCCGCATCGCCTCGGGAGCCGACGCGCTGCTGCTCGATGTCCGCCTGCCCGACGGCAACGGCATCGACTTCCTGAAGCAGTTCCGGGAGAAGGAAACATCCGCGCCGGCCATCATGGTTTCCGGCCATGCCACTATCGCCGATGCCGTCGAAGCCACGCGCGCCGGAGCCTTCGACTTCCTTGAAAAGCCGCTGAGCCGCGACAAGGTTTTGCTCTCGCTGAAGAACGCCTTGGAGCAATCCAACCTGCGCCGCGAGAACGAGCAACTCCGCGAATTGGTCGGCGCAGGACCCCGCATGATCGGCGCCACCGCCGCTTGGACTCGCGTGGTGGAGCAGGCCACCATGGCGTCGCGATCCGACGCCCGCATCCTCCTGATGGGTGAATCCGGTACTGGCAAGGAACTCCTGGCCGCTCACATTCATCGCGAAAGTCCCTTCGCCTCCGGTCCCTTCGTGAAGGTTAACTGCGCGGCCATTCCCTCCGAACTGCTCGAAAGTGAATTATTCGGACACGAGAAAGGCGCATTCACCGGAGCCATTTCCGCGCGCAAAGGCAAATTCGAATTGGCCGACGGCGGCACCATTTTCCTCGACGAGGTCGGCGATCTGCCCGCACCCTCGCAAGCCAAGCTCCTGCGAGTCCTTCAGGAGGGCGAGTTTCACCGCGTCGGCGGCGAGCAGCCCATCCACGCCTCGGTGCGCGTGGTCTCCGCCACCAATCGCAACCTGCAAGATATGGTAAGCCAGCAAAAGTTCCGCGAGGATCTCTATTATCGTCTCTGCGTAGTACCGGTCCGCGTGCCTTCTCTACGGGAGCGGCCCCAGGACATCGGCCCCATGGCCGACTACTTCCTTCAGGAATTCTGTAACCGGAACAATTTCCGGGCCAAGAAATTCGATGACGGAGTCTTCGCTATTTTGCAGTCGTACGGTTGGCCGGGGAACGCCCGCGAACTACGCAACGTGGTGGAGCGCATGGCTATCCTTACGCCGGAAGAGCTACTGACGGAGGAATCGGTGCCGGTCGAGATACGGCACTCGAAGGACGCGAATCCCAAGTCGAATCTTCGGGAAACGCGCGATTCGGCTGAGCGCGATCATATTCTGCGGGCTTTGGAAGAAACGAATTGGAATGTGTCGGGCGCTGCCCGTGCATTGGGCATGGAACGCACAAATTTGCACAAACGCATCCGCGCTTTGGGGCTATCTCGCGGCCGGTAGGAACGAATAGGTCGGATAGCCGCCCAGGATCTGCCGCGCCGCCACGTTGGGAGTTTCCGATTCGAAGGAACAGGTGTGGCCCGATTCCCGGCCATCCACGCGAACCTTTTCGTTGTGCTTGCTGACCCGGTATGCGGTCCGCGACCCGTGATAGGCCTGCAGCGATTCGAGAGGCCAATCGGAGTTCGCCACCATCCGGATGCTCCCTTGCGAGGAGATCAGGATCGCCATGTCCGTCGGTGTGTTGCCCGCTTCGGCAGCGCTTTCCGCGGCATTCATCAACTTCATGGCGTTATCTACAAACCGGTTCACAAATACCATATCGCACTGCCCCATGGAAGCTTTAACTCTTTCAAGGCATGTCCTGGCGGGCCAGTTGTAACGTACCGCTTCTTTGCAGTCGGGCTCAGTAAGCCTCGAAAATAGGGCTTGCATCTACTGTACTAGCTGTTATAATACACGTGTGATTCCTTTTCGCCTCTCGTTTGAGCCGGGCATCTCGCTCTACGAGCAGGTCGTATACGCCGTCAAGAAGGCCATCGTCTCGGGCCAGATGCGCCCCGGGGATGCGTTCCCTTCCGTGCGCGTCCTTAGCAAAGCATTGAAGATCAATCCGAATACGGCGCACAAAGTAGTCACGCAGTTGGTTGCCGAAGGCCTGCTCGAGGTGCATTCGGGCATTGGAACCGTTGTCGCCGGCAAGCCGCCATCCACCGCGGCGGATCGCGGCAACCTGCTCAACAAAGAGCTGGAGCAACTGGTAGTAGAAGCGAAAAAGCTAGGACTAAAGCTGGAAAACGTTACAGCGGCGCTGGCTCAACATTGGGAACGCTTAGATGGGAATAGGACAGAGGGAGTAAAGCATGAGCGAAGTTCTGCGAGCGGTTGATCTCTCGAAACGGTTCGGGCGCACTATGGTGCTCGATCGCCTGAACATGGACGTGCCGGAAGGCGGCGTTTATGCCTTAGTCGGAGCGAATGGCGTAGGTAAAACTACGACCATTAAGATTCTGATGAACCTCGAACAACCCACCAGTGGACGCGGCGAAGTCTTCGGCCACGACTCGCGCCGGATCTCCGCGCAGGATTTCACCAGGATCGGCTACGTCTCGGAAAATCAGGAAATTCCGGAGTGGATGACGGTGGAATATCTGATGCGGTATCTCCAACCGTTCTACCCCAACTGGGACTCTAGCCGAGCGAACGAACTGCTGCGCCAGTTCGATCTTCCCTTGCAACGCAAGCTGAAGTATCTCTCGCACGGAATGCGGATGAAGGCCGCGCTCGCGTCGTCTCTCGCCTACCGGCCGGCGCTGATCGTCCTCGACGAGCCTTTTACGGGCCTTGATGCGTTGGTGCGCGAC
>Ga0302320_10021113_pt1 | contig 12945 bp, 7 predicted proteins | sample Bog_T0_3_FD_202130 | JGI IMG/M metagenome (GOLD analysis project Ga0302320, IMG submission 202130) | Peat permafrost microbial communities from Stordalen Mire near Abisko, Sweden - Bog_T0_3 | ecosystem: Environmental > Terrestrial > Soil > Wetlands > Peat | place: Sweden: Abisko, Stordalen Mire...
CTGGCCCGATTGCATTATTAGCCATGCAGTTTGTTTCATCCCACACAAACCCGTCGATTTCCTTCCCATACTCGGCCAGCAGCGCGTTGATGTAACCAAGATAGAACGACCTGACTCCCGGATGCAGCGGATTCCGGGCGTAGACATGGCCGGTTGTATCGGGCCCCTGCCAACCACCCCACGACAATACCTCGTCGGGAGCGTACCGCTTCGAATCGTCGCATGCATTCAGGCCATCGGCAAAGTAGAGAAGCACGCGGAATCCACGGTCTTTTGCGAACCGGATACGCCGATGCATCTCCTGCAATGTCATAGGCACCGGTTGAAGCGCTTCCACTGAGGCCCTGGGCCATGAATAGCCTGGCGTCAGCACCATGGAAGGCAGCCCGCCTTCATCCGGCGCCTTGCCCAGTGCTTGAGTCTGCGGGCTGCGAGCGGAAGGGAAGGCGGTCCAGCTATCGGCAAGCTTGTGCGTATCGGGGTCGTAGGTATATTGTCCGATCAAGCCATACCAGCCGTGCAGCACCAGAACAACCTTCTTCCGGTCCGCGGCCGGAATTGCCTCAGTCAGTTTCTCGATATCTGCAAACCATCCCTTGCCATTCTTGCTCAGATAATCGTAGTTAATTAAAGCGACATCGTGCAGCCAGGCCGGGCCCGGCGCCACGCCGGCCAGGGCAGTTCGATAGAACAGCTCCATGGACTTCTCGGGGCCTCCATCGTGAGCAACTGCGAAATAGGTTCTCTCATGCTTTCCGGCAGGCAGGCCGGGAGCTTCAGGATAGACCCATTGCCACTGTCCCACTTGTTGTCCGTAAGGAAGCCGCAAAAGCGACGTGAACAGCGGGTCGGTGATATGAGTCAGCCGCAGACCTGCTTGCTCGGCGTACTCCTGAACCATGGGGATGGCCAGAAGCTGGTTTCTTCCCATCGCACAGCCGCCTGCGAACTCGTAGACATAGTTATCTTCATTGTCCAGGCCCCGGACCTTCTTTCTCTTGCCAACTCCGTTCTTCATGGGCAGGAAGACACTCCTGCCGTCCTCTGGCAGTTGCAACGGGTTGGGCACTTGTACGATCACGCGTGCCTTGATGGTTCGTTCGATCTGAAGCACAATACGGCGCTTGAGGCCAACCGCGCCAGCTCCTAAATCCAGCAACTCGGACTCAATCAAGACCCGGAGCGGATAGGGAGAAGTGAATTCATATTCAAAAGAAACCGCCGCGGCGCCCCGGCTCGAGCGCACCGGGCTGTCGCAGATGTTGAGGGCAGCGCCAGGGTACAGGATATGAGTCGAATACGAAGAGAGGCTCTGATTCACTAACTCGGTTCGCCCATTTGTGAACGACAGGAGCCGGCCCGACGAATCGAAGGCCGCTCGCCAACCGCTCAAATTGAGCGTTACGGGAGACTCGGACACAACAGACTTTTGATCGGCGTAAAGAGCGGTCCCTGCAGCTGAAAGCGCCAGGCCAACAAACTGTCTCCGGTTCATAGATCTCGGATCCTTTCCCTTTCTTCGATAGATCGCATCGCCAGATAGACGCACGAGTACTGAGGCGAAGCGGTCCACAGAAGTCTAATCTCCTGCTGGGGATGAAGCAAGATGTGAATCGGAAACTCGAGCGCTGCCGCGCGCGGGCGCCCCACCTGGGCGCCGCGTCTCTGTTTTTACGGCCATGGTGGGACGCCATGGCGCCCATCGGAGGAACGTCACAAAACCCACATCTTCTGTAAATCAGCAAATGTCTCCATCAACTCCTTCATCCCGTGCCGCGCAAGCAGCACGGTCCGCTTCGCGTCCGCGGGAACAGGCAGGATCTTGCATCCGCCCGCACGGCCGCATCCTCTCTGGCACTGTCCGTATTTGTCTTCAGCGCTGAAGCAGGAATTCTTCGCCGCTCAGCCGCAATCCGTCTTCAATAGCAGGCCGCAGCATTGAATCGGTAGGGGCTGCCTGGGCCGCCATCTTTGCCACCCATGTTCGTGCGATAGCAGCGTTCGGCGGGATTGCCATAGCTGTGTCCGCCCGGGCCGTTGCCGCCTTGAATATCCGGTCCGATGGCTGGGAAGGGCAGATTCTTCCACCACGAGGGGCGCGCGCTCAGATAGAGCGAAGCAGGCAACGGATGGCTGAGCCCAGGGGCCCAGAGCAGGGAACGATCAACGTTATTCATGTTGCCGTGCAGAATGTCGGTGGCTGCGGTTTGGTCCGGTGGCGACAGGCGAAGGCAATCCTCGCCGGTCTTGTCGCCCACAAAATCGCTGTAGCCGAAGGACCAACCATAGGCGGCGTGATCATAGTCGCGCGGGGAGGGGTACTGGACGAAGGGCACCTGGGCAAGCTTCTTGCCATAACCGGCAAGCGACTGCATCTGCGCGCTGCCGAGGATGTTCCCGGCAAAGTTGTTGCGCGTGCTCAGGCAGTTCACCTGGACGGCACGAGCGGCCTGAAACGAATAATGACCGGTGGTGGCGCATTCCACGGGGCCACGGTTGTAGTAAGGCGTGCAGACACGGTTGGTTCCCAGCAGCCAGTTGCGGAAGGCGGTTAAATAACTACTGGATCCCCAGACCGCATCCATGTCGATGCCAACTGTGACATTGCCTTCGAAAAGGTTGAACTGCGGATGGGCTCCATGGAAGCGCAAGCCGCCGATCACAGCAAAGGGGGCATCGGCGATGAACTCACCGGTGGTGAAATTGTAGGCAATCACATTGCCGGCTACACCCCAGTTCAGGTTGAAGGAGACGCGGCCGCGCTCGACGATGTTGTTTTCGATGAGGCTGGCGCTGGTCTTGTAAGCGAGGTGGATGCCGGTGTCGCCCTGGCCCGGTTTGTGCAGAAAGGAGTTGGAAAAATAGTTGTCCCGGATCTCGTCGTGAAAGCCCCATAGCACATCAACGTAATCGTTATCGGAATAGTTGGACTCGACGCCGCGGATCCAGCAGCGGGCGCAGAGCGCCATGCCGAAACTGCCATCATAGCCCGTGTTGTTGGCATAGACCTGCAGATCCTCCACCCCGGCGAGCGTTGCCGCCATGCGAAAGGGCACGGCGACGGGCGAGCGGGTGTAGGCACTGTAGAGGGCAGGTGAGATACGGACCGTATTGCCCTGAACGGTGAGGACTTCCACGATCTGCCCGCGCGCCAGACTGCCGTCCTTCGTCCAGCCGTCGCACCAACTGCAGTTGCCCTCGCGGCCGTCGGCGGTCACGAAGGTGGGGTCATTGTTTTCCGCAATGGCCAGAAACTGGCCGGCTTTGACTCGGGAAGTAGTGCTCAGCGTAATCTCTGTCGCGCCCGCGGACGCTCCGGCGAGGATGCGAACCGGATAAAACGGAACCGAGCCGAAGCCCATGCGAACCATGTACCCATGGCCGGTTCCGGTGGTGTTGAGGATGGTCTTGTCGGCGCCGGCGCCGCGCAGGGTGACTTCGGAGGGAATATCGATGGTGCCAGGGATTTGATAGGTGCCGGGTTCGAGAAAGACAGTCTGTCCCCGGGGGCAATTGTGGAGCGCGGCGTTGATTGTATCCAGGCTTTCGGAGGGCGAGAGGCGAGCACAAAGCTGCGCGCGGGCAGGAATTTCGCCAACGCCGGGGTGGGACCAATCGATGACTCGATCCGCAGGGAAGAGCGATGGCGCGGATTGCGCGTGGGCCTGAAGTGGATTCAGAGTGAAAGCAATCAGGATGAAGAAAGAGAAAAGGGAAATTGCCCTGCGAATCAACTGACTGGGGCCGCCAGAAAACAAACAGGATCTGAAGAGGTGCGTTGCGCGGCCTGTCCCGGCTGAGAAGATGACGTAGTCCATGGACGGACTCCGGGGGGAACTCATTAACATCCGGATCATCGGCTGCATTGCGTCAACAGTATAGCGGAAGAATCATTTGAAGGAACATGGCTATTTACTTGACGCCAACCCCAAGTTGTAGTGTCAGTGGTCTCTCGCATGAAGTATCCAATCTTCACTGTATTGGGTCCCGGAAAGATCCGCAAAGGTAGTTTCTTTCCGGTCAATCCAGAATCCGGATTCTGTGGTCCGGGTTTTGCGTGGATATTTCTCGAAGCGCCACGGCGCGAGGGGCGGTGAGGTCGGGCGGGATGTAATGCACGGTGGCGAAGACCAGGATCATCCAGGTAGTTGACATGGCGCGGAAACCGGCTTCGCTGAAGTTATAGATGATGCTGGCGATGAAGAGGGCGATCCTCAGTTGACCGAGCGGCGGATTGGCCCTGTAACTCATCACGGCGTTCCTGTATCCGCTGCCCAGCAGAATAGCCAGCAGGACGATGCCGATCAGGCCGAGGTTGATGTAGATCTCGAGATACCCGTTGTGGGCTTCGGCGACGCCGGTATAGCCGATCGTCTGCCAGACACTCTCGATGCGCGGGCTCATCCAGAAACTTTCAAAGCCGCAACCGATGAGGGGATTGGTATGCTGCGCCAGGACGGCGCGCCAGATATCGGTTCTGCCAGTCAGGGTGGCGTTGCGGCCCAGCAGACTCAGCAGCGTGCCGCTGGAGTCGAGAAACGAGGCAAAAGCCGCCAGCGCGATCATGCCGGCCACCATGCCATGCAGGCTGGGGGTCTGTCCCGAGCGGCGGATCCAAAGCATCACGACGCTGGCAATGACCAGGCAGGAAAAGGAGGTCATCGAATCGCAGACCAGGATCAGCACAAAGGCCAGAATGTACATCAGGGCATTGAGGATGAGGCGATGGGTGCGGTGGCGGTCCTGCCGGTCGTGCCAGGCATTGAGGAACGCCCAGAGCAGGCTGACTCCGCAGATCATGCAGCAACTGCCCAGTTCATTTTTCTGGGTGGCGACACCAACGTAGTAAGTGACTTTGGTCGTGTCGTCGTAGAAGGTGCCCAGATGCGGAAAGAAAAGGATCAGGATGGTGGAGAGAGGGAGAAGAATATAAGCAGCCCGGGTCAGGACGCGTTCGAAGGCGCCGGTCACGTTCTTTTCCGTAAGCAGGAGCAACACAATGGCGATGACGCCGAAGCCTTTGACGATGCGCTTCACGGTAGTTCCAGGATGATCGGACCAGAGGATGCTGAGCAGGCAATAGAGGAGGTAGCACAACAAGGGGGCGTTGGTGCGGAAGAAGTAGAGAACCCGCGTGGAGCGGTGGTTCAAGACGAGGATGGCAGCAACGATCAGCACGGCGAAGAAGGCGGCTTCGAAGGGGTTGCCCTCGGTGAAGCGAGAGATAAGGTTTCCGGATTGTTCTGGTGCGAACCAGGCCACCGGAGAACGGGAGAGGAGAATCATCACCCAAATCCAGGCAATCCAGATGGCGGAGGAGATTCCTTCTACCCGGGTGCGGCCGCGATACGCGAGTGCAGCGAGGAGGATCAGCCCAAGCATCGGATACAGCAGCATCAACATACCGGTGAAGCTCCTTCAAAACATGCGGCCGGTTGTGGCGGCAGGGCCGATTTCGGTCCGGAGGGGCCGCACTCAGTATCCCACTAAGCCAGCGTGCCTGGAAATCAAAACCCGTTTCCCTGGGACGAACGCCAGGGGCTCGGAATCGATTTTGTCTTCGCAGGGCGCAAAAAACGCATTCAAACAGAATTGGGAAACATTTCTGCCTACCATCCTACAGCGCAGGTTCGGTCCGCGCTCGATCCATGCAACAACGCCATTCAACTCCGTCAACCAATCTTATGGCAGCAGAAGACTCTCGGCTGCCATCCTCACACAGGAAGAACGCAGGGAACTTTCATTGGCTCTTGGCAGGAAAGTGGAAAAGTGCATGTTTTATGCGGCCTTCAGAAAAGCGACGGATTCGGTTCTCGTGGCGGCCTGCCGTTGCGCTTTCAGTAGCAGGTAGTTGAGGTTGCGGTAGCCGCGCCCTCTGCGCGGCAACGCTTCTCTCCCTCATGGAAAAAGTGTACCCGGACTGCCAGAGTCTCAAATACCCCGCAAGGCATTTTTTCGATTCTTGCCCAGCGCCTGAAAAACAACCGGGATAAACTGGCCCACAACTTCGGCCACGGGGAAGACATACTTGGCCGGAACCTTCGCCGCCATGAACTTACCGGCCTTCGCTTCTTTTTGACCGCCTACGTCCTCTTCCCCTCATGGCATAGCTTCATGAATACGGCCGTCAATGGAAAAGCACCCCCATTTAGAATCGCCGCCTGTTATCATTCCGAGTTGCCTGGGTTTGTGGGAATAATTGCCGTCTCTTAGACGGCACTCGGGAGGCAATATGCACGTTCCTGTGTCCTGGACCCGGAGGAAGAATCTGGGCATCCTCCTACTGCCCTGGATTGTTGCAGTAACCGCGATTTTGGCCTTAAAACTATGGATACTATCGCGCGAGGGGTTTCATGAACTCTCGATCTTTCTCGGCCACCCCGGCCACCTGAGTCTTCTTGAGGCACTGGCGCTCTTTCGCTGGGATCTGGCGCTCTGTTGCTTTGCCATTCCGCTGGCTTTGCTGTTGCTGGTTGCCTGGCTTCCCCCGCGTTTTCGGGAATTTACGGTTGTGCTCTTCTCGGTAACAGCGTTTCTGCTGGTCGCCTTGCAAACTCATATCTGGGCTTCGACCGGAACCTTTTCCTCGCTGCGCAAGGCATCCATTGTCCTTCAGTGGGTATTTCACAGCCGTGATTTCGGTTTCTTCCTGATCAAGACCAGGGTTATTCTGTTCTTTGTCTTGCTCGTGGTATTCATTTTTTTTGCGGCTTATCTGGCGCGGGTGTTCATGCGCCGCAATCTGGGCTACTTTGCGGTACTGTCTTATGTATCGATTGCCTTGGGAGCAATACTGGCTGTGATCGCATCGATCCCCCGCGTTCCGGCTACGGCCTGGAACGCATCCTTGCTCTTTTCCAGCAGTAGAGCGCTGTTCCGAAATGGCTATTCCGGTAAGGAGTACGACCGCGCATCAGCCGAGAATATTACGCAATTGCTGCGTTCCTGGCGCGATCTGACCCAAACGCCAGAGATGCTTGCTACTTCCTGGAACGGCAAGGGACGCGGCTACAATGTGCTCATTGTTGTCCTGGAGTCGATGACAGCACAGTCTGTCAACCCGGCAACCGACCAACTGGGCGATCTCCCCGTTCTCCGCGATCTTGTCCCTCATTCCTTTCTCTTTTCTCATCACTACACCAGTTATCCTCAGACGTCGTACGCTGTGTACTCCATCTTGACTTCGGTTCAGGCGCAGTGTCTGGTCGAGTGCACGGCGCGCGACCTGGTAGACCGTGAAAACATCACGCTACCCGGCCCTCTGCGCCCTCCGTCAAGCGGGGTATGCCACCGGCTACTACGGTTATGTCCTGCGCACACCCGTCGAACATGACGGCACCTTGCTTCCTGCATTCGGTTTTGACCGCATTGTCGAACCGAATATCGATGCCCGCCAGGATCGGGAGGGCGCAGAGATGTTCTATGGGCCGATTGAATACGCGGAGAAACATGACCGCGAGACCCTGGAACGCCTTCGCCAGGACGTTCACGCCTGGACATTTGCCCATCAACCCTTTGTCGCCGCGTGGTTTCCCGAGGTCGGCCGCGATCCCTACCGATCTCCGTCCAACGATCCAGCCCAACCGCCTTTGGCGCGAGGCCGCGCACTCGCTGTCCTCCAGGACAAATGGCTGGGCGAATTGATCGAGGAATTACGCAACGACGGTGCTCTGGACAAAACCCTGATCGTCTTTACCGGAGATCACGGCATGCGTTTCCTTCCCACGTCTTCGGGTAGCCGCGAAGCGGTCTCACACGGCAAACTGGACGATGTTGTGATGCACGTTCCCATGCTTTTTTATGCTCCTGGCATCCTCGATCATCCCGTGGTCATCGACCGCCCCACTTCGCACATTGACATCATGCCTACGCTGCTCGATCTCCTCGGCCTTTCTGCAAACTCCGCTATCGTCCAGGGCCTGCCGATGACCGATTCGCGTATCGCCGACCGCCTCCTGCCGCTTCCGATGAGCATCTTTGGCGCTTCCGGATATTACTATCAGGGCTTCTATTACATGGAAGGCTCATCCGAGTCTGTTTTCAAGAACACGACCATGCATTTTGACGACAACAACCTCTTGCCCTTCGAAAGCGATGAAGCCAATGCAATCCGCTTGAAGATCGAAGAGCAGGAAGTGCTGCAGCGCGCCATTGTGGATCGCATGCAGCAGATACTGCCGCCCTCCGGAACTCTCAAGTAGGAATCCAAGAGGACTCTGCGCCCCGCAGCAGCACTGTGTTGTGCGCCGTGGATTGGCTTTGGTCTACAACCAGCAGTTCTAAATGGCCGGGAGAACCCAGCTAACTGTTCGCCTCCGCATCGCGCTATGTTTTGTTGCGGCATGGAGATATTGGAGTCTCTATGGGAAGGCTTGTGCACGGTTTGCTTCACCGCTTGGGAAGACCATGCCACTTGTGTTTCCCAGGATTGATCCAGCTTAGGGACAGGATGTTGTACAGGTAATCGAAAGAAATCCGCGGGCTGCCATCCTGGCACAGATAGATTGCAGGGATCTATTTTTCCGGCAGCCTGGGCAGGCGATACACTCCGTCCTCGATTGCATCCGTCAGATCGGGAAACTTCGGTTCATAGTAACCCAGCTTTTCATTCGCCACGGTATAGTCGCCTGGCCTTTCCGCAATCACCGTCGGGCGGGTCTCATGTCGCTCCCAGCGCAGAAAAGCCGCTTCGGTCTTGACTCTCCGGGTTTCCAGAAGCTTATTGCCCTCCCAGTCCGAGATGAGATCGAAGGCTCCCAGCAGAACCAGCGTCACGATGCAGACCAGTTTCCTGCTTCTCAGATACACCAGCTTCTCTTTCCATAAATCTGCAAAGTACATATAATTCGCGATCAGCAAAAGCGTTGAGTAAATCCGGTACCGCGATCCCACGGCCCGCACCAATCCTTCTGCGTGCTCGGCTCTCAGCGCAGATACGGCGATGGCCGTGATGACGATGAAGATCATGAGAAAGTAAAGCTGAGGCGCGGTCCGATAGGCCTTCCGGTAAGTCGCGTACGCCAGCGTGGCCATGAAAACACATCCCAGAATCACAGCCGGGATCGGATTGGATGCTGCCCCGATTGCTCCAAGAAAGGCCAGCGCAAAGATCGGTGAAATGGAAAAGAGGAAGCCACCAAAGCCGCCGTTGTGAACCTGAGCGCCACTGTGGGTGTTTCCCAATCCCACAATCACCCAGGCCATGGCGCATCCCAGCGCCAGCCACAGAAGCACCCGCAGGTACTTTCGGTTGATTAGTGCCTGCAGCATGCAGATGGGCAGCAAAAACAGTCCATTCCCGGATGAGCTTGCCGCCAGAATGAAAAAAAGCATGGCCACGGCCTGATCGCGGGGACTTTGCTGAACACAATAATAGATACACAGCAGGCCGAACAGCAGTGCGGGCAGATATTGCATCGGTGCAAAGGCGGTGTTCAGCGCCGATGCGTATTGCAACTGAAAGAATAAATAGACGACCGGAATAAACCCATCCATATGCAGGCTCCTCGCCGCCTCGCCTTTTCTCCACATCATGTAGAGCACGCCTGCGAGGGGAAGCGCAAAGAGATTTCCAATGATCGACATGGCCCGCAAATCCGCGAAGCCGGAGATCGAGTACATCACGGCATACAGCACGCGCCCGAAGATAAGTTTGTAAACCTCGTCCTGGGTGACGACAATGGCCTGCACCAGGGGCACAAAGCCTGTCGTATGCTTCCATTGTCTGAGGAAAGCCAGCACAAACGGGTAGTCATCCCCGAAGGGGAGCCGGCTGACCGACAAGCTCATTGTCCAGTAGTAGGCGGCAATCGGCAGCAGAATCAGAAACAATCGCAGAAGAAACGATGGTTTCAGGATCGAGCGTAATCCACTGGCATTGATCCGCATGGTCTTCCTCCACTGCAAACATGCTGGTTTCGGTGTTTCCACCGCGTCCCTGTCTTTGGCCCGGGCTGGGTAGCACAAACTCCCATTTCCGCATGCGGAAAACCACGCTACACCTTCTGCAAATTCGCAAACTTCTCCATCAGCTTCTTCATCCCGTGCCGCGCAAACATCACCGTCAGCTTGGCGTCTTCCCCATCCCCCTCGCGCATCAGCACTGTCCCCTCGCCATACTTCGCATGACGCACCCGCTGCCCCTTCTTCAACCCCGCCGCCCCGTGCGTCTCCGGCAACTCCATCGCCGGCCGCGCCAGCGCCCCAAACTTCACCGCTCCGCCCTTGCCCCCAAAGAACCGCGCAATATTATCAATCGAGCCCTCCGGGCCTTTACTCTTTGGACCGGCCGCGGGGACAGCCGCCCGCGGAATCTCCTGGCTCTCATCCTCGTAGTTATAGTGCTTGTCCACAAACTCGCCCGCCCCCCCGTGCTTTCGTCCTCCGCCATACCCCGCCCCATACGCCCCGCCATATGCTGGAGCAGCCCACGCCGGCCTGCCTCCCAAACTCTCCACCAACTGGCTCGGCACCTCCTCCAGAAACCGCGATGGCATGCTCACCTCCGGCGCGTCGTTCCCATACCGCCGCCGGTAGTGCGCCCGCGTCAAGATCAGCGTGTCCATCGCCCGCGTCATCCCCACGTAGCAGAGCCGCCGCTCCTCCTCCAGCTCTTCCGGATTGTTCAGCGTCCGCGAGTGCGGAAACAATCCCTCCTCAAGCCCCGCCAAAAACACCAGCGGAAACTCCAGCCCCTTGGCCGCATGCAGCGTCATCAGCGTCACCCGCGCATCCGGGTCGAACTGGTCCGTATCGGAAGCCAGCGCCGCGTGATCCAGAAACTCCGCCAGCGTCTCCCCGCGCACCTCGGCATCATGCGCCGCATTCGCCAGTTCCTTCAGGTTCTCAATCCGGCTGAACGCCTCCGGCGACCCCTCCGCCTCCAGCGCCTTGATGTACCCAGTCCGGTCAATCAAAAACCGGATCAGCTCCGGCAGCGTTGCCACGCCCCCCGGAGCACGAAACGCCGGCTTCTCCTCCGCGGCATCCTCTTCCTTCGCGGCCTCCATCTTTTTCGGCATCGTCAAAAACGGCCGCTTCGCTCGCTCCGCAAACGGAGAAAACGTGCTCGCGTCCAGCAGCGGAATCTGCCCTTCCTCTTCCCCGCCGAAATTAAAGCTCACCGCCGACTCAGCGCTCTCCACCCCGGCCTCAGCGCCAAACCCAAAATCCGTATCCGCCTCATCCTCGTCCGCCACATCAGCCGCCAGTTTGCCGGCAAAATCCGGATCCAGCATCGCCTGCGCGTCGAGAATGAGCTGCCGGAACCCCTCAATCGCCGTCAGCGCCCGCGCCGGAATCAGCCGGTTCTTCACCGCCGCCGCCGTCGCATCCCACGTCGACGAATTCGTCTCCAGCGCCAGCCGTTCCAGCGTCTCCAGCGTCGTCTTCCCAATCCCCCGCGCCGGCGTATTAATCACCCTTTGCAGCGCCATCGAGTCATGCGGATTCCTGACCAGTCTCAAATACCCCAGCAGGTCCTTGATCTCCGCCCGCTCATAAAAGCTGAACCCGCCCACCATCGTGTACGAAATGTTGTACCGCCGCAGCGCCTCTTCCACCAGCCGCGACTGTGAGTTCGTCCGGTACAGCACCGCGCAATGCGCATCCGCCCCGTTCTGGCTCGCCTGCGCATCGCGCAAAAACTTCTGAATCTTGTCCGCAATAAACAGCGCCTCGTTCTCCCCGTCCGGCGCCTCGTAGTACCCAATCAAACTCCCGCCCTGCCGGTCGGTCCACAGCTTCTTCCCCTTGCGCCGCACGTTGTTCGCCACCACCGCGCCCGCCGCCTCCAAGATCACTTGCGTCGACCGGTAGTTCTGCTCCAGCCTCACAATCTTCGCGTTCGGGAAGTCCTTCTCAAACTCCAGAATGTTGCGTATGTCCGCCCCGCGCCACGAGTAAATGCTCTGGTCCTCGTCGCCCACCGCGCACACATTCTTCGCTTCCCCCGCCAGCAGCTTCATCAGCTCATACTGCGGCCGGTTCGTGTCCTGGTACTCATCCACCAGCAGATACCGGTACCGCCGCTGATACCGCTCCCGTACATCGCCGGCAACCTTCAGCAGCCGCACTGCCTCCAGCAGCAGATCGTCAAAGTCCAGCGCATTGTTCTTCCGCAGCTCCTTGCGGTAGCCCTCGTAGATATGCGCAATCCGCTCGCTGTTCGGATCCTTTGACCCCAGGTAATACTCCTGCGGATCAACCATATGATTCTTCGCCCAGCTGATCCGTCCCAGCACCGTCCGCGGCGTCAGTTGCTTGATGTCCAGCCCCATCCGCCGCATGACCTGCTTCACAACCCCTTGCTGGTCGTTCTCGTCATAGATCGCAAACGCCCGCGTCAGCCCCACGTTGCCGACCTTCAGCGCCTCAATGTCGCGCCTGAGCATCCTTACGCACATCGAGTGGAACGTCGCAATCAGCGGCTTCGCGACGGACGAGTGTCCCAGCAGCCTGGCAACACGGTCGCCCATCTCGCTTGCGGCCTTGTTGGTAAAGGTCACCGCCAGAATCGAGTCCGGCGCAACCCCCTTCTCGCGGATCAGCCAGGCTATCCGGCTCGTAATCACGCGCGTCTTCCCCGACCCCGCCCCCGCCAGAATCAGCAGCGGCCCCTCCGTCGCTTCCACGGCAGCGCGCTGTTCCGGGTTCAAGTTATCGATGAGCGGTTGCAAGAGGCAATCCAGGTGGGAAGAGTCCTTCCCCTAGTGTACCGGTTACCGCGTTCGCCCCGTTCAGCCCCGCCCCGCTGTTGCCCCGTCCAAGGCTGCCGCACTTGGAATCGGATCAAAGAATGAGGGGCACGGTCTTGATCCCGCATAGGAACCGGGCAAAATCGGCAAAACCGTGGAGCGCCTCCAAACGAGTAGCGCCGGCCTCCCGGCCAGCTGTCGCGGGGGCGGCCGCGCCCCCCCCCACAATAAAGGCCGCCCAAAAACCCCC
>Ga0302320_10021114_pt1 | contig 12945 bp, 13 predicted proteins | sample Bog_T0_3_FD_202130 | JGI IMG/M metagenome (GOLD analysis project Ga0302320, IMG submission 202130) | Peat permafrost microbial communities from Stordalen Mire near Abisko, Sweden - Bog_T0_3 | ecosystem: Environmental > Terrestrial > Soil > Wetlands > Peat | place: Sweden: Abisko, Stordalen Mire...
ACCTTCAATTTTCTCGATGATTTGGAGAGGAACGATGCCAGTTTGTTCTCCGTAAGTCCTAATCACTTTGCACCAAAGATCTTTTCCAAGTTCTAGGCTACCTAATTGATCCTCGTTTCTGGAATATTTCATTTGGCGATCGAATGCTTCTTCTGGATTATGTTGCCAATCAAACTTGTAAACCTTCTTTGTGACTGGATGTTCGATGCTAAATTGACAGAATCCTGTATCTTCACAACCATCGTATTGTTTGAACCAGAAGGCAAAGTATGGATCGAATTGCTCTTTTTCTTGGATTGGAGCATCAACTGATAACTCGTGAGAGATTTTGGTTAAGACGGTGTTCTCGATCATCAGGTAGAAGTTTCCTTTTGCATCTTGGGCCCAAGGATATGGAACACCACTATTTCCAACCGGTGAAGTATAGAAGATAATTGGCGCTAGAGCCCTAAACTTGAAGATCTCATAACCAACATAATAATAATCATTGGTAGCCCCGTCTCCCTCTTTCTGCAAGATGAAACTATTACCGTCCCACTCTGGTCCAAAACCTGCACTAGCTTTCGTACAAGCATTAAGAGGACTCGTTCCGATGAAGATTTTTGATGCCATGAAGTGGAAGTATGGAACGGTATGACTAATATCAATATTATCACCCTTCTGCTTACGTTTCCAAACCGCTACCCCAGTTCCATCGAAAATTTGAACCTTAAAGGGATGTCCTCCATTATCGAGGGTCTTGTAGTTTTTAATTCGAGGATTCATCTCTGAAAGCAAACGGGAAACGTAACAAGAAAATTTAGAAACAACAATTTGGTTTCTGATTTAAAATTTTTCTTATTTCATTTTTAATTTGGCTCGGTATGGTATGAGAACAAAGAAAGACCGGAAGATTATTCCCCTAGTTGCAGATTATAGTTTAAAGGTAGTTGAATAGATGGAATAATATCTAGTTCGTTTTCCGGATCATCTTCTGAATCGTCTCCGGTATCATAATATCCCTTTCTATCATGTAGATCTTCGTCAACCAGTAGCTGACGGATTAGCTTGTAAAGATCTTTCAGCAATGAGAGACTTTTATCCCGTTTCCCAACTAACATCAGTTGGAATATTTGATGATTGTGCTTATGCTGAAGCAACTTATTTACACATTCTTTGTTAGGGCATGATATCCTCAGGCAATCGCCGAATCCACAAATCCAATAGGCCTCCTTTCGATAACAATAATCTTTCCACTCTCTGATAGCATCTTCACGGTTGTATACGTCATACAACTCATCAATACCACATTGATCTCCATCCATAGGATGAAACATGCCATCATGGATATAAGCGATATGACCACAATCACATTTGATTGGCATGCAATTTCCGTCATGAGGATATCTTTCATAGTCAGAAACAGAATCGTCTTCGATTGGATCGGCAAACATACATTCTTCGCAAAGTATTTTTCTGCAATGGTCACAAGTAATTATTTCAGCATCGTCTTCACCACAAAACGCGCATTCCATCTTAATAAGCTTTCTAGACTTGATGGCATTAGAAACGATGGTTTCGTTTCTAATTTAAAATTTTTCCCTTTTCATTTTTAAATTAATTACCTATTTGTTAATTCTTTATTGGTCGATTTTTAGTTTCAAATCTTCTGCCGTTTTATAATCAGAAATGAAATCGAACTTAGCCTTCATAAGTTCCATTCCATCATTTGTAGCTTGAACGTACATTGTATCGATTTCACCTCTTGCGACCGACAAAATTCTAAAGCCTTGTTCTTGTGCCCATAATCGTAATTCTAATCCTTTTATAGCATCATAGTCCTTAAGATAAACAAAGAACAGTTTGAGATCGGCCATTTTATCAATAAAATTTTATTGATATTTTATTTCATTTTTTATTAACTATCTATTGTTAGTTTGTAGGCGAAGTAACGATCATTACTGAATCGTCAATCTCATTTGGAGGAAGTTGATGGCTTCCAATTAAGTTGTAGGTTCCAGCAATAGCATTAAGCTTTGCTTTAAATTCTCTAAGCTGGTTTGCATGTGCAGCTTGGTAATCTGCAATGATCTTTAGTTCTTGAGCCGTGGCTTCATCTTCGTGGTTGCGACAGATGGCAAAGTAATTCTTATATGCACAGCCCTTCTTCATACAATTCTCCATAGCAGGATCTGGTAAAGCAAACTTCTGAAGAGTCAAAATAGCTTTGTATTGTAAAGGATTCTCTTCTGTTCCCGTCATTGGGTTGTTGGGATTGTCTTGAAGCTTAATGTTGCAAGAATAGTAGACTTGTTCTTCTAGGAAAGAACAGTTTGGAATAAGGGAAGTATCATCTGCTTTACGACAGTTTAGAAAAATCTTAACAATTTCCTTATCACAAGCCTGGCGAAGAAAATGTTCTTGCAAATCCATTAAGAACCCTAGGGGATCATATTTCCCCTCCTTTTGGCGGGTGATATTATGGAGCTTAATCTTAAATTGCAAAACGATTTTGATATTATCCGATGTGGTTCCAGGATGGTAAAACTTGTTGAACATCTTCGTTTCCCTTTTAGTTTCTGAAATTAAAATTTAATTAATTTCAGTTTTAATCAAGGTTATATAGTACTAATTAATTGGAGGTGAGATTATCATCACGGTCTTACTATTGCTGTCGATGTTAGAAAGTCGATGAGTCCCAACCAGATCATAACTGTTTTCGAAGGTGACGATTTTATCGGAAAAGCTATCAAGGATCTTCACATACATCGCTTGAACTTCTTTAATGTTCATAAACTCTTCATTGGTAAGTTGATCTTCGTGATTGCGACAAATTCCATAGTAGTTCTTATAGGGACAATCCTTCTTTAGACACTTTTCAATTGCTGGAGTTGGAACTTTAAAATCGAGAAGAGTCATAGTACATTGATACTCTAAAGGATTGTCTTCAGTCCCGATCATTGGGTTGTCAGGATTGTCTTGAATATCAACTTCATAGTCGTACTTCTGTCCCTTAAGGAAAGCAGAATCAGAAATTAAACTCGTACCATCAGCATTAACGGAATCCAAAAAGATCTTAATTATCTCATTGCTTTTAGTATTGGGATTAGTATTATAATGCTCAAGATCTTTCTTCAAGTAATACAAGAAAGTGAGAGGATCATCTTCATTACTTTCGTAGCGAGTGACGTTATAGAGTCTTAAAGTGAACCTAAGTTCAATTTGGGTTGGATCGTCCTCTAGTTCTTGATAGAATTTATTGCCGTACATCCTCTTATTGGTTTCTCTGTTCTTATTGATTTTGTTTCTGAAATTAAAAATAAATTAATTTCATTTTTCTTCTTAGTAGGTAGGGTAAAAACGCCATCTTAGATTTTGGCTATCTAAGCTTTTATTTTAACATTTAAAATCTGAGCTAAAATGTCAGATTTAATATGTCCAAATTGCCAGAAAGGACCTCCTCTTTTAGTTAAGTGTTCTAACTGTCAACTTCGATATTGTAGTGCAAAATGCAAGAAGGTAGATAAGAAAACTCATAAGAAAATATGTGAGTTTAGACCAGTCGAAGAAAGGTCACAAGTACAATTTTCTTTTACTAAATAGTAGATATTATTTAATGTCGAGGTATATCACACTAAATGTCAGTGTTATATTTACATTTATCTGTTTATGTTTTTATTTATGTTTTAAGTGGCATTTCATCATTCTTTTCCTGTTTCGGGGCCAACAATAGGCCATTGGCTACAACCAAATCCATCGCAAGCCTTGCATTTTGGTTCAGTTTTAGCCATTGACTTAGTCTCTGATGTTGGTGTTGTGACTTGTTCGAGCCAACACTCTTCGTCATTTTTATTTGTCCAGTGTCTTCCGACAACTGCACGCGGCCATCGTTTCCTTAATTCATTCAATGTTTCCCCAGCGCGATCCTCTGGTAGTTCCACCGTACGAATCTGACCATCCTCATTCATGCAATGGAGGACGTAAAGAGAATCATCAGGAATAGATTCAGTCATATGTTTGGGTTCTTTGTTAACATCCGCAATTGTTCTCTCCACCGATTTAGCTGTTTCTGCATGAGATTCAGTTGAGAACATTTCTGGTTTGTTAGAGGCGGAAACTTTCCAGCCGTTCTTGTTCAGTGTAGCCGTGTATTCCGATCCATTAAAGAGGACGGCTTTGAGAGCTTCAGCAGGAGTTGAAAAGGTCACAGTTACGGTGCCTCTTCCTTCCTCTGCCACGAATCTAGCCTTTTCACTAAAGACGATCTCTTCGATTTTACCACACTGTCCAAAGAGTTCTCCAATATCAGAAAGTAATGTATCATTCAAGACACCACTAACTCGAATCATTCTAGAAAAATCTTTTGTGTTAATCTGGTCCTTTTCTTTGGCGAGCTCTTCCTGCCAGCGTTTCAACATCTTGTAGTCGATAGAGGTAATCCAATCCTTTCCATTTAACTCATAACGGTCAATGGCAGCTTGGTTTCGCCTTACTCGTTCTGCATGGCTAAAATATGTTGGATTATACATAGAATCTTTTGCTCGAGCGTACAGGTCTTCTGCCCAAAGAGTTGCTTCATATTCAAGGTCATCTTCCATTTTTAGTTAGAAGATTAAAGTTTGAAATAAGATGATTTTGTTTTGAAATTAAATAATTATTTAATTTCATTTTTATTGAGATAAGAGGGTATTACGTTAAGGCTTAGTGTAATATTTATAGTTGGATTATATAAGTCTTTTATATTTTTATTATTAAGGAGATGACAAACCGCTGACTAGATTAAAAACAAAAATTAAATTTTTTTAATTTGAAACCAAAATTCTTGTCTGAGAATTTTATTATGGATGTACCCAATTCTCTTGATGGTCTCGTTTCGCAACTTCGCGATCTTGCTATTCAAATAGAAGCTGACAAATCAAAGATATTTAGATTGCAAAGTGGTGAAGATATCACAGAACTCATTAAGCGTCTAAAGACGGAAGAAGATCTAATTTCTCTGGCTCATCGCATTATTGATGGAACAATTCCCAGCACTATTGGGCCATACGAAGATTTAAATGCAGAAACTAGTGGGGATGATGATGACGAAGATGAAGATGAAGATAATAAGATGGATGAAGGAGATGATAATAAGATGGATGAAGGAGATGATAAGGAGGAAGATCCTGTTGCCAAATTATTAATTGAAAATGGCTATATTAATATGTGGGATACTTGGGCTGATATGTTTGTATATTTTGGATATGAAAAATCTGAAGCTTTGAAGGCCTTTGAAATGCCATCGGTATATGATATTTCTTCTGTTTTTAACAATACAGGACCTGAAGACGAGGAAGAAGTTGATCTAGTTGAATATTTTCGTATATTTATTTCTGGCAAAGCCGATAACAAAATTCTTATATATTTAATGAATTGTATACTCGTTTATTATAGTGATTTGTACGATTGGGAAAAATATGAAGAGAGTGCTGAGCTAGAAGATGACGACGACGTGAATCTTGATATTAAAGGTATTGGCGATATGGTCAAAGGAAATCTCGAGGTATTAGAAGATGTTTTTGAAAATAGATATGGAGTGACTGGAGATTATTTTTATGCTATTATTAAAAGATTTCGAGATGATCTCGGAGAACATGTGGATGATGTTGATGCTATGATGAAAATTTATGGTGAGATCGATGAGGAGATTGAAAAATGGGAAGATATGCAATTCGATGAGGATGAAGAATGTGATGACGAATGTTATGATGGATGCGATAATGACTGTACGCATCCATGCGAAAGACATATGGATGATATTGAAGAAGAACTTATACCATATCCCATACTGTTTTGTCCTAGATTATCGGAAAGTCGTTCCGATTGGACAGCCAAGAAACGAAAAGTGTTTGATGAAATTTCTCCAACTCAAGAAGAAGTAGTAATGGAAGAAATTCGGTTTGAACAAACTCAAACTGATCTCTTGTTGAACCCTACTTCATTCAAAAGATTAGCTAAAGAAATTGCTAAAGATATTTCTGATGTGAAATTAGATGACGAAGCAATTAAAGTATTGCAAGAAGTATCTGAGGCGTATTTGATAGAACAATTTCAAGAGTGGAATAAAAATGCAATACATGCAAATAGAACCCATATCAATCCCTCCGATATCTTTAAAAAATGAACATCTATAAACCAAGAATAGGGTATTTGTTATGCCTATCAAAGATTGCAAAAAACAATAACTTAATTATTGTTTTATTCTTTTTATTGTTTTTAATCAGATTTTTATAGCTAATTAGGCTTATTCTCTTACGAAGATCACTTGTTGAAAATAGCTAGGTTCTTCTCGAGGTTTAACTTCTCCAGTTCGATAACGACGTTTGACTTGTAGATTGTGATTTTCACCACTCTTATTACTTTTGTTTTCACGATAGTGATCGACAGCATGAGAAAGCTCTCTGATGGTCACTCGATCTTCTAGTCGCTGAGCCAAGGCAAAGTAAAGATTAAGAGCAAAGCCGTTTTGGAGACAAAGCCTAAGATGTTCTTTGGTAGTTTTCATTTCTGGACAGAGAGTGAAGATGTGAGGAACCATAAAAGGAACCCAACTAGTTTGATCTTCCTTATACTTAGGAAACGAGAGAAGAATCGTGAGATCTTCTGGTTTGATTTTGATATTACGGAGGCAACTTGTTTTCTGCTCATATTCTTCGATGGTTTGACTCCATTGTTTATTGTTATATTCTTTCTCTTCATGCCAAAACATTCCAACAATGATTCTGTGAAGTTCCGGAGTACGTAGGGCATGATCATAAAGCTTTTGTGTCATTGTGTAGCCGAGATTACTTACAGTACAATAGTCATGGTTGGTTAGACCATAATCCAGATAGAAAGAATCGATTTCCTCATCGGTAAACTTTTCGGTGCAAGCTTCAATCACATGAGAAATGGAACTTCTCTTGTAGACAGTGATTTCATTTTTGATTGCTCTCAGCATCGCCCAAACGTGTTGCTTAGTTGGCTTAACCTTAGTGAAGATCCATTTATAAGTCTTATAGGTCGGCTTAACTCGTTCAACGATGTAAAAAAGATCGTCAGAAGTGAGAACGATCTTGTCTTTTTCATTATTTGCGATCATCTCGAAACCTTCGTGAGGAAAGTCTTGATCAAGACAACGTTTGTGACAGTAAACCGAATCAGGACTCATGGCATAGAAGAGAGCAGAACGATCATGAGCAATTTGGCCAGTCCTTAGTTTTTCCTTCAATTTGACAAGGCATCCTTCGGTTTTAGGATACCAGCAATCTAGACAGTCGAGAATTGCTTGTTGTTCTTGGTTTGGAGTTTTTTCTTGGGGTGGTTGTTCTTCTTCTGAAATGTCCATCTTTTCTTTTTGGGGCTTTCTCGGCTGATCAATGTCAGGATAATAGCTGGTAGGTTTTCCCGTTTCTAGCATCTCCAAAGTAAGACCGACGTCACCAAGAGCAGCCGCTAAAGCCGCCACCTCAAAAGAAACCTTCCTTTCTAGAAGCTCTCTAATGAAAGCGTTGCTCGGTTTGAAAGAAGGAGAAGAGGGTTTCTTCTCGGTTGGTTCAGCCCCAGAAACCGGAGAACATGAAGAAGAAAACGATTTTAAGGCTTTGTAGAGGGCTTGGTCCTCGTCATTCCAGAATTGATAGCTTCCATCATCAGTACGAGTGAAGGTCTCAAATACCCAAGAAGGACATTCATCTCCCTTATTTTCCAGCATTCTGATAATATGTCTCCGATCGCTCTGTTTCAATCCGGGAGAATCATAATGACGGTATTCTGGCTTAGGTCCAAGGATGGCGAGAAATTTCGATTCAACGACGTTGGCAATTCTGATTGAGAGAACATCCGAGAATCCTCTACCTGGTTCAGCTGTGATTTGTGGCCATCCTCTTTCTTCTTGAAGTTGATCGAAATAGGGCTTAAGTCTTTCCTTGGTTGCAGAATTGCTAAAGTTTTCATTCTGGTAGGCAACGTAAACAAAAACTCCAGACGTATTAGTCTGGAGCATGATTTGAAGGTGCATAAGATTAAGATCTTTCCATTGAAGGTTAGAATTGAGAAATTTGAGCAAAGACTTCTCGAAGAACACCAGCTCTAGTAATTCGAGAGCGATCGCCAAATCTTCTTGGTTGATTCCTTCTTCGATTTTGGCACTTCGGCCGTCAAAAAGTTCTACTAGGCGAGCGGGAAACATCTTGAAGTCGTGTTGATTGTCGATTTTGTTTCTGAAATTAGAAAAATCTAATTTCAGTTTTTATGAGGGAAGGGGCTTTTTTAAAAAGGAGATTGTTTCTCCATCCGATACTTCATGCCCTTGAGAGAAATTATTTTGTTCCTCTTAGCAAAACAAACACCCATCGAGGGAGATTTTCGTGCCGCATGTTTTGAACAAGAATAAAAGCCAGAAATCCCTTGTTTTGTTGCCCTAGCAGAACAATAGATATTGTAAGGAATACCCTGTCTCTTTACCTCGAAACCACAGACCATATCTTGAGCAATAGGCTCCGCTGCTGGAACAGTAACGCGAGTCCCTTCTTTGAATTCGTAAACCTCTCCACAGAGATAAGGGACAACAATCTCTTCCGGAAGATGAGAAAAAATCACAGAACGAGCGTCCTTGGTAAGCCAAGGAGTGTTCAAGTACTTCTCACAGAGAATGAAGGTCTGAATGATGCACTTTCTGCACTGGTCCTGGGGCTTCTTGTGGCTGCAAATAACGATCGCTGGCTTGCTAGAGGTCTCCATTTTTGAGTAAAAAGAGGGATGTTGTTCTTTAGGTAAAATCGATAAGCTGCTTGGCTAAATCTTTTGTTTTGAATTTCAAAAATTAAGAAATTCAATTTTTTTCTATCTTATACGAGGTACATTTGGCATAATTAATATTTTCAGAAGTTAAATCGTATAGGCCAAATCAGAAAAGTTATTGTTGACTTAATTCAACAATAACCCATTTAATGTTGTTTTTAAATTCATGTTATGTCTAGTCTATATCAAATTGAATCGAATCTACAAATTTGTCTCAGGTGGTTCGTATAAAGTAATTGAGGAAATCCAATTATTTTTAACTTTGAGCTCGCTAAGAATAGAATCCAATCCAGTTACGATGAAGGTTTCACTGGTCATGTCAATTACCTTTAATCCAAATGATTCAATTATTACACGATATATTTTTAGTGTTGTCTTTCCTTCAGTCAAAGTTATTATGTGACTACCCGGTGATGGAGGAGTAGATTTTGATATATAAATAGGATTAGGAAGAGGAATCTTCGGTTTCTTCCTAGGACCGACGTTACGTGATTCTACAGAATAAACCCATTCGAATTCTCCTAGCGCCGTAACATCTTCCTCTAATCCGCGGATTAAGAAAAAGTTTCTTTCTTGTTTGAGAATCTCAAAGCCCAATCTTTCAAGAGCGTTAAGCTGTTTAGTTCTGGATGATTCGGATGCTAAAGAAAGGTAAACCTTAAAATCATCCATTATGGAGGATCTTTTTATGTTTCAAAATTTTATTTGTTCAATAACAATCTTAAATAATATATAATCAGGAATATATAACCTATCTATTGGGAGATGTTTTATTTATTTTGGATCATTATGAACAGTTAGGTGTTCATTGTAATTAGCTTCAATCCGTTGGATGTCGATGTCATATCTTTTATAATTTTTACTATTTCTGTGTGCTCTGAACCACCGAAGTTCATACAAATATCCCCAACAGGAATCACAGGTCTCTGGCATTCTTCTGGTTTCAATCTTTTTATTTTAGAAATTAAAAATTTCTAAATTTTAGTTTTATTAGAGAGAATAGTTTTCAAAGATGATATCTTTGATGTTGTTGTCTTTGATCTAGTCTTTGACTTTTGATAGGAGATTCTATGTAGGTTCTTAAGGGATTATTATAATGTAATGAAAACCACTCGCAGAAAGTCATATTAAGATTATATGGATTTCGACAAGTTCGATAAAAACATTCATTATCATATCTGATAATATGTTCTTTGTGTAAATTTACATATCTATTCCATCGATCTTTACAAATTTGTATTTGCCAGGTTTTATAACCACAGTATTTGAGTGAAATATGTGCAACATAACGACTAAGAATTTTTTCATCGGTGATTTTCTCTATATCCATTTCAAAAGCTAAATCAGATTGTACAGGATAATATTCTCTACATTTCTGTTTAATAGTCTTGCAATGGAGCGATGACCATGGAAGTTCTCCACCTTTATAATCGCTCGTTCCGCATAACCAGCAATGATATTCACTAAAATACTTATTGTTAGAATAATTATCTTTAGCCATAATAACCATCGCGAATAGAAAAATCAGAATAATCATTCCAAAATTCTAATAATTATTTTTATTTTAGAAATTAAAAATTTCTAGTTTCAATTTTTAACTTACTGTTAACTAGTCTTAGGTAACAAATAAAGCTAATTATATTTGGCTCTCTGGATATGAACGTCAAATTTCCGAACATACATAATAAATTCAACTTCTGATAATTTTTTGGCTCCTCGATACAACCTTGGATCATCCCATTTAATAAATTTCTTTACTTTTTTGAAGCTACTAAAAACACCGTCTACGACATAATGGCCGTCGCCAAAAACGATGTAAACCTCCTTTACTTTCTTTACCTTCTTCACTTCTTTTACCTCCATTGTGTCCTTTACGTCCATTGTAAAGAACAAGGTTCTAGAACCTCAAAGTTTCTTTTGTTTTGATTTCCAAAAATTTAAAAATTATTTTTCTTTTATCTCATAGAAAGTCTCATTAGTTATTTTTATAGAATATATTAACAGGGCATATTTTCGATTGAGACTTGAGTTAAGAGTTGCATGAAGGGGTGTAAGACTTGATTCTTACGATTGATAATTCCGAGGATGATCTCGTCAATTGACGGTTTAGCTGTTGGCGGAGCGTAGGGTGGTTTGACCAGAAGCAAGATCCAAACATCGACGTGGCGTTGATCAAGAGGAAGATAGGTGTGAGAATGAAAACGAATTGCCCGTCCTTCTGCTTGGGCCATTTCAACTTCATTCCATCCTGGTTGCATTATTACCACGTCTCTGGTTCCTCGAAGATCAATTCCTAAACCTCCAGCACCAATACTAATTAACAGAATCTGAACCCTATCGTTGTTATAATCGTCAATAACTTGTTGCCTTTCTTGAGTAGTATTATCACCGGTAATTTCTGCGATGACGGGCCGGACGTAGAAATCTTGAGTGAGCCTCTCAAGTTGCCTAACTCCGAGAGAAATGAAGGGTGAGAAGATTACCATTTTACGATTGTTGTATTGAAGAAGGTGATTTCTTACCCAATCCAATTTAGAATTCAGTTCTTCAATATCGGCATTGACGGTCCTTCTGACTCCATTGTAAAAAGGTTCTAGATCGCTTTCTCCTAGAACTTCTAGTTGTTGTTGACTAATTTCTTGACTCTCGACTCGTTGATATTCCTGATAATATTTAGCACTCATCGGAATCCGGACTTCATGCCGAGTAACAGTTGGATAAGTTTCATCTTGGGGTCTCACAAAGATGCTAGTAGTGCAATAAAAATAATTAGTAAAGGCTTGAGGGTTAATAACAACGCCTTTCTTGCTGATAATGGTCGAATTAAAAACCTTCTCATCCATTGGCTTCACATCTCCTCGAATGATTGAAACTAGATTGACAATATCATAAGGCTTATTCACCACTGGAGTAGCAGTAAGAAGTAAGACTTTGGTTGCTCGGTGGGCACATTCTAGAACTGCTTGAGCGGTTTTTCCTGCGGTGGTCTTACCCGCTCGACTGCTAGCAGTTCTTAAACGATGAGCCTCGTCAATCACCATGAAAGTATTATTGCAGTCAATTAAGCCCTTACTCTGGTCAATTTGAAACTTTTCGTAGGTGTAAAATGATATTCGAGACCAATCGACAAATTGGAAATTGTCAGCGAGAGTTCTTTCGAAGTTGGTCAAGACTGATTTGGGTCCAATGAAAAAGACTCTAAAATTAGGAAGATAATTTAAAATCGAAATGGTTGCAATAGCCGCTATTAAAGTCTTACCACTACCGACTGAATGGACGGCAATAAGACCTCGATGGCCCATGATATGCCTGACCACTCTCAACTGATACTCATGAGGAACTTTGATTTGGCCTTGTTGATTATATTTGTCAGGAAGAATTATTCTGTTTAGTGGAATAACAATATTGGCAGCTAGAGGTTGATTAACTTGCTTATTGACGTGTCGTTGGGAAACTTCTTCTGATGAAAGAGGTTGAAGCCTTTTAGTAGGAGCTTTAGGAATTATAATGTTCTCACCTCCAAAAGTTTGCCTCCTTTTAGCCAACATATACTCCTTCTCCTTAGCTGTAATTCCTCTTCCGGCCGATTTCTTACCTTTCGGCAATGATTGAGCTTTATTTTGAATTTGTTTAGTTTGGATCTTCTGTCTAACGTTAGGGTTACCTTTAATCTCTATTATTCTGGATTGCTGTTGGATCGATCGGGTTTGATTTTGTGCTTGATTTTGTGCTTCACTTTGGATGGCCATCGCTTCATTAATTAGATAATAAACATCCTCTCTTGAAACTTCGCCGGTTTTGATAATATCATCGAGGGTTTGTTGTTGCTGATCAACTGTTTGAGACAAAAACAATGGTGATGTTAGAATTGATCTAACCAAATTTAATTTTTCTAGTCTTGACATCTTTTAATACTGATAATATTAAAAGTTTTTAATTTATTTATGTTTTATTTTGAGAGTTTTATTTATTGGTTTTTGCGATTTTTCCTAACTTAAAGAGCAAATATAATAAATCGCAAATACTATCCTTGAATAAGGCCCAACTAGTGTCGAACCTTTCAACTTTAATATTGTCCTCTTCTATGTTGGTATTTAAAGCATAATCTCTTAGGATTTGAAGGCTACTATCGATCAGCTTTGTTAT
>Ga0302320_10021118_pt1 | contig 12944 bp, 15 predicted proteins | sample Bog_T0_3_FD_202130 | JGI IMG/M metagenome (GOLD analysis project Ga0302320, IMG submission 202130) | Peat permafrost microbial communities from Stordalen Mire near Abisko, Sweden - Bog_T0_3 | ecosystem: Environmental > Terrestrial > Soil > Wetlands > Peat | place: Sweden: Abisko, Stordalen Mire...
GGGGTGCGCGCCCCCCCCCACGCTCGAAGAGATCGGCCAGGAATTCGACGTCACGCGGGAGCGCATTCGGCAGATTGAAGCCAAGGCGCTGCGGCAGCTCAGGGCCCCGGAACGTGCGCGGCGTTTGCGCGCTTTGCTGGCTGCACGGTAGCGACATATTGGAAGCCAGCTTCCATCAGGATTACGCCCAACTGCTCTCCGCTGGGCTCCTTCCAGGGATTGTCCACATTCATCTCGACCATCGTGTAACCGGTGGGGCTGATCGCATCTGCCGCTACTGGAAAGCTGACCTCGTTCAAGCCGTCCTTCGATAAGCGTAACGAGCCGATCTGGTTTCCATTCACCAGCACATCCAGGGTGCGGACGCCCGACTTCGTCATGAAATCGGGCGCCCAGAACTTCGTTGAAAAGATGGCCGGCGCCGGATACACGTCGAACTTGAGCGTGGCGTGGGGCTGGGTCCAGCGTCCGGAGTCTTTGGGATCGCCATCGTTGACGCCGGAAACGATGTAGGCGGGGTAATCCCGGCGCGCGATGACCATTTGTCGGCCCACCGCGAAGTCGCGCAGGATTTTCAGGCGGATGGATTCGGCCACGTTGCGGTTATCCAGCTCGAAATAGCGCCCGGAATCGACGGAAAACACGTGATCGTGGTCGTTGAGGTGCTTCGGGTCGGGCTGCTGATCCGGAGGAGCCTGGAGACGGTGTGCCACCAGGGTTCGGTCGTGGTAGAGGAGGCGAAGGTTGAAGAGGATGTCGAAGCCATCCTTGGGAAAATCGTCTTTCACAAACAGCAGCCTGGTCCCGCGGGGAAGCGTGGGATATTCGCGGCGGAATTGCTCGGTGAGGCGGTATTCGGCGTTATGGGGATCGATAGGCTGCGGCCAGTTGCGCACGTGGAACCAGACCATGGCGATCGTCACCACAGCGAAGGCGGCGAATTCGGCCCGTGGAATGGGGCGGACGAGGCCGGCGATGGCGGCCGCCAGATAGAGCCCGAGACCCAGATCGGGGACATAGAGGACGTAGCCGGGCCGGCTGATAATGAGCGATACCGGGGCAATTGAGATCACGAAAAATATCCAGCCGAAGATCATGATGCGGTTGCGGGCCAACAGCGCCACAAGAGCCGTCGCTGCCAGCAGCGCGCCGGCTGTCGCAGCGGAAAATACCAAGTGGCCGTAGGTCAGCATCCCAAAGTATTCGGCAATGCGCGTGAGGGCCGATCCCAGGGTTGGATGCGTGTGATAGGCGGTGTTGGCCGTCAGCTCTGGTGTCCGGTCCACTCTGAGGAACACGAACGCGAGGGATAATGCAACCAGGGCGCCATAGAGCGGGGCTATGTCGCGCAGCCACGCTACTCTTTTCTGCCAGACCTCCGGCAGAATGAATATGCACTCGTAAACGGCGAGCAGAACGGGCAGTGCTACGCCGCTTTCCTTTGAGTCCATGGCGAGCAGGCAGAGCAGGAACACCAGCAGCGCGCCGCTCAGGGGAACGCGGGCGCGGTCGCGCCGCATGCGGATATAGGCCACCATGCCGAGGGTCGTGAAGAGGAAACAGAGGCTGTCGTACATGGTGCCCGCACTCACATAAAGCTCCCGCAAAGCGCCGTGCACCAGCGTCAGAGAAAGAGCCAGCAGCGCTTCGGCCGCATTGCCGGCTATGGTCTTGAAGAAGCGATAGGCGAAGATCACATTGGCCGCCAGCAGGAGCCAGCAGAATACGTAGAGCGGCGCGGGGTGAAATCCGAAGACTGCGTAGAAGATCTGATAAATGGCGCCACCGAGCGGCCGGTACATGGGTATCCAGACCATGAATTGGGCTTTCCCGATGGTCCATGGATTAACGCCCCAGAGAAACGACGTGTTCATGAGGTCGTCTCCGGTGTAAAACATCGTGACCAGGCGCCAGGTGAAACAGGTGAATATGAGCAGGAGCATGCCGAGCAGTAAGCGCTCGGTGCGTGCGTTCATGTAGAACCCCCGCCGCCGGCGCTCATCTGGAACCCCAACCGCCGCCGCCCGGCGATTCGATCCGCAGGGTGTCGTTCTTGTGCAGAGTCAGGCGGACCTTAGCCGGAATTTCGGTTGGCGCACAGGCAGCGGGAATCAGCCGGTTGCGTCCGGGAGCGCCGTCCTCTCCGCCCGCCAGTCCATAGGGGCCACGCATGCGCCGGTCGGAGAGGATGGTCAGATCCACATCTTCGAGGAACTGCAGTTCGCGGATCATGCCGTCGCCACCGGCGTACTTCCCCGCCCCACCGGAACCGGCACGAATTTTGTAAGCAGTTACGCGCACGGGATACTCGTGCTCGAAGGCCTCGACGGGAGTGTTCCAGCTATTCGTCATATGAGTGTGGGTGGCGGAACGGCCGGGTCCATTCGAGGACGCGCCCATGCCGCCCGCGATTGTCTCATAGTACGCGAAGGGCCGTTGGCGCAGGGTGTCCCAGCCGCCGAAGCTCAGATTATTCATAGTGCCGGAGCTGGCCGCCGGAATACGGTCCGGGATGGCCTTCGCGAGCGCCCCGAGGATGGTATCGGTGATGCGCTGAGACGTTTCCACATTGCCCGCCGCCATGGCAGCCGGCAGACCGGCATTCACCACGCTGCGTTCGGGCGCGATCAGGCGGATGGGACGCAGCAATCCCGCGTTGTAGGGGACGTCGGCCTGGATGAGGCAGCGGAAGCAGTACATGGCTGCGGAAACGGCGATGGCGTAATTGGCATTGACGGATCCGGCGACCTGCGGACTGGAGCCGGTGAAATCCACTTCGGCAGAATCTGCTTTTATGCGGAGGGTTACGGCGATGCGGACGGGGTCGGCGGTGACTCCATCGTTGTCGAGAAAGTCTTCGAAGGCATAAACTCCATCGGGGATTTCACGGAGCATGGCGCGCGTTACGCGTTCAGTGTAGTGGAGCAGGTCGGAGGCGCCGCGCTGCACGCGGGCGAGCCCGTAGCGAGCGGCCATTTCGCGCAAACGCTCCGTCCCGCGCCGGCCGGCCATTACCTGTGCCAGCAAATCGCCCTCGCGCTCTTCCGGAGTGCGCACATTGGCGAGGATCAATTCCATTACGTCGCGCTGCACGTTGCCGGCGCGCATGAGGAGGACGGGAGGAATACGCAGGCCTTCCTGATAAATCTCGCGCGCCATGGGCATGGAGCCGGGGCTCATGCCGCCGACATCGGCATGGTGGGCGCGGCTGGCGACGTAGAAATCGGCTTTGGTTTTTCTTTTTAAGAAGACTCCGGAAACGGCGGTGATATCGGGCAGGTGGGTTCCGCCTCGGAACGGGTCGTTCACTATGGCAACATCGCCTGGACCCAGGATAAAAGCATCGAGGGCGTGGCGGACGGAAAGCGGCATGGCTCCGAGGTGCACCGGCATGTGGTCGCCCATGGCGATGGTTTCGCCTGCAGCCGAGTAGACCGCGCAGGAGTAATCGCGGCGCTCCTTGATGTTGGCGCTGAAGGCGGTCTTGCGCAGCACCGCGCCCATTTCATCGGCGATGGAGACGAAGAGGTTGCGGAAGACTTCGAGGTCGGCGGGATTGGTTTTCATTGGGGAGGAGCGGGCTGAGGCGTCTGTTCTGCACCCGTGCAGCGCGCTGCTTCGATCAGAAACGACGCCACCGGTTCCCAGCGGTTGCCCTGACGTTTCTCGATCTGCAAGGCATTGGTGGCTTTATCGGCTCGAATGCGGTAGTCGGGATTTTCCACGGCAGCAGGGGCGCGTTTAAGCTTCGGCAACTGGGCGGTGGTGGCGCGCGACATCCAACTGTCGCCGCCGGTCTGAGATTCGTAGGTGATATAGCGGCCGCCGGGAGCGTTTCTGCCTGCATCGACGATCAGTTCGCCGTGTTGGGGGGAGTCGAACCAGAAGCGTTGTACGGAACCGGGGCCGCCGTCTTCGGTGACCGGTTGCTGTCTCCAGGAGGCGCCACCGTCGGTGGTGACCAAAAAGAAGGGATCGCGCGGCAGCGGATATTGGGTTTCGCCGGAGGCCCAGCCGTGCCCGGCATCGTAGAACTGGACTTCCTCCAGAGCCGAGCCCGGAATGCGCTTGAAGGGCTCCTTCCAGGTAGATCCGCCGTCGTCGCTGCTCAGAAGGAAGGTGGACAGGGTGGCGGAAGTGGCATGGAGGTCGCCGGCGAGGAAGAGCTTCTTGCCTGCCGGGGCGACGGAGCTGAGTTCCAGGTAGATGGGGCAGGGATCGTCGGCGGTACAGAGTAGGCCGGAGGTACGCAGATCGTCCTCGGCGCAGGCGAAGGGTACGCGTATCGGCTCGCTGGTGTTGTGCAGAAATGCGGTTATTGGCTCGACCGATGGTTTGTCTGTTACGGGATTGATCGGATTATTCTGCAAAATTGGCTGTTGGGCCAGTATGAGGGCGGGAAAGAGAACCAGAATGGCAAGAACGGACGGCATTTTGATCGCTCGTAGTTTACAGGATAATAGAGGACCTGCACCGTATTCGTGGAGGCCGATTACCAATCGGCCGCAGGTAACCAACCTGCCCCACCTAAACGCTGTGAGACAAGGTTTCTGGAAAGGGCGGGCGCATCTATAGGGTGATAGGGGTGGATGCGCCCGCTTGTCGTAACGGGGATTTAGCTCAATAGGCGCAGCGTTATACGCCGACGTTACGCATCAATAAAAATTTTCTCTTTATATTTCGAACATTCCTTCGAACAGGACGCTGCTGAGGTAGCGCTCCCCGGAATCGGGCAAGATCACTACGATTGTTTTGCCGCGAAATTGTTCCTCGCGGGCGATGCGGACGGCGGCGGCAACGGCGGCGCCGCACGAGATTCCGCACAGCAGACCTTCCTCCCTCGCCAACCGCCGCGCCATCTCGATCGATTCTTCATTGGTGACCAGTTCCACCCGGTCGACGATGTTGAGATCGAGGTTGCGCGGAATAAATCCGGCGCCGATGCCCTGAATTTTGTGCGGGCCGGGTTTGAGCGGCTGGCCGGCGCGCGTCTGGGTGATGACGGGGCTGGACGCCGGTTCCACGGCCACCGATACGATCGGTTTCCCTTTGTGATGCTTGATATAGCGGGAAACGCCGGTGATGGTCCCCCCGGTGCCGACGCCTGACACGAGAACATCGATCTGGCCGTCGGTATCGTCCCAGATCTCGGGCCCGGTGGTTTTTTCGTGGATGGCCGGATTGGCCGGATTATCGAACTGCTGCAGCAATACAAACTTGTCGGGATCGGACTGGACAATTTCCTGAGCCCGGGCGATTGACCCGCCCATGCCCCGTGCCCCTTCGGTCAGCTCTAACTTAGCGCCAAATACCGACAGAACCTTGCGCCGTTCGAGGGACATGGTCTCGGGCATGGTGAGCGTGACGGGATAACCGCGGGCTGCCGCCACGAACGCCAGCGCAATGCCGGTATTGCCCGAGGTGGGCTCAATCAGCTCCTTGCCCGGCTTGAGAACGCCGCGCTGTTCGGCGTCCCATATCATGGATGCGCCGATACGACATTTGACGGAGAACGCCGGGTTGCGGGCTTCTACCTTACCAAGGACGGTAACGGGCGCGCCATCGATTACGCGATTCAGTTTGACAAGGGGGGTACGCCCGATGCTGAAGGAATTGTCTTTAAAGTACATTAGATCTCCCAGTTGGGTACAAAACGGCTGTGCTTATCGGTCCACTCGCGGACCAGTTGAGCGAAGGTGGCTGAGTCGAGGACAGAGTTGATGGCGTCGTCGACGCGTTCCCAAAGGTTGGAGAGCGGGGAACCGACCTGGCGTCGCAGGCGGGAGCGCTCTTCCTGGCGGCCCTCGACAAATCGCAGGACATCGCCGACGGTGATCGATTCAGGCCGTTTTGCGAGCAGGTAGCCACCCTCGGCGCCACGCCGGGATTCAACAAAACCGCCCTGCTTCAGGCTGGCCAGAATCAACTCCAGAAATTTTTGCGGGATCTGCTGCCGGCGGGCGATTTCGGAGATCTTCACGGGCTCGCGGCCGGGGTGGGAAGCCAGATCGAAAATAGCCTGAAGAGCGTATTCGCCCTTCACCGAGATGTTCATGGGGTGGAATCCCCCAAATCACCGTCCACTAACTAGAGATTAGTGGAATTGAAGGAATACGTCAAATGACAAGTTGATCGGGTACAGGAGGGAAGGTTCTGACGGACCAAAAGCGTGGCTGGAAGAAACAATGTAGGCCGGGTCGCCGCAGTTTCCCACGGCGACCGGCCGGGAAAACTACATCTTGGAGGTGCTGGAGGTGTCTTTCTTCTTTTTCTTGGACTTCTTCGTCATCGTGCTGGACGAGTCCTGAGCGAACGAGAACGAAACGGTGCCGAGGACGAGGCCCAGGCCGATGGCGAATGCGAGAAACTTTTTCATGCGGGTGATCTCCTTGTTTGATTCCGACGAGCTAATCGTCATTTGCGATGATATCCGAATCGACATGAACCAAGGCTTAATCTGTGATTAAATTCACTTCATTTAGGTGAGTCCGAGAATCTTCTTTAGTGTTTTCAAATACTTGCCTCGATAGGCGCGAACCAACCTGTTACTGTTCGGGCGTATGAAGAAATCGGACTTAATAAGGGAAGTGGCCAGACAGCAGGGGGTCGCGCCGGGGACGGCAGCCGATCAGATGGATCGCGCCGTGAGCCGGCTGGTGCGCGCACTGCGCCAGGGCAGGCCGGCGCGGCTGCCGGGTTTGGGAACAATTTCGCCGGGCAAACGGTGGATCTTCAGCGAGGAACCCCATGAGCGCTGAAGAACTGGCCATGGTTATTTGTGCATCGCTCGAACGGTCCCGCGCTGTCGAAGTGGACGGCTTGGGTATATTCTCGCGGGACGACTCGGGTCGAATCACCTTCGACAATGGCAATCGTCCGCGCATCTTCCTGGCCTACGTGGTCGAGGACGTTCAGATCGCCGAGAAGCTGTTCCGCGCTTTCGAAGCCATGGACTACGCCCCCTGGCTGGACCGTAAGAAGTTGCTCCCGGGACAGAACTGGCCGCACCGGATTCAGCAGGCTATTGAGAACGCCGATTTTTTTATCCCTTGTTTCTCGCGGAACTCCGTTCGCAAACGCGGCGGCTTTCAGGCGGAGGTTCGCCATGCGCTCGAATGCGGCAGCCGGATGCCGCTCGATGATGTGTTCATGATTCCGGTGCGCCTGGACGATTGCAAGGTGCCGGCCCGGATTCAGCGCGAGACGCAGTATGTGGATTTGTTTCCCGATTGGGATGGGGGGCTGGAGCGGATTATGGCGATTATTGAGGCGCAGCGCTGGGGTTGAACTTGGCTGCCCCCGCATGTCCAGGGTACCGCTTTTACTAGCCGAGGGCGGGGGCTTCGATGATTTGGCCGTCTCGCATATGCACACTGCGGTCGCCGTAAGCGGCGGCTTCTGTGTTGTGGGTGATCATGAGGATGGTTTGCCCGAGCCTTCGGTTCAGATCGCGCAATAATTCGAGCACGGCGAGGGAGTTGGCGGTATCCAGATTGCCGGTTGGCTCGTCCGCCAGGAGGATGGCCGGTTTGGTGGCCAGCGCCCGTGCGATGGCTACGCGCTGCTGCTCACCGCCGGACATCTCAGTGGGCTTTTGATCCAGCCTTCCGGCGATTCCGAGAAGATCCAGGATGCTTTGAAACTCGGCGTCGAATCCGGTGGTTGGTAAGCCGGCGATAAACAGGGCGGTGCGGATGTTGTCGCGCGCAGTAAGGTTCGGCAGCAGGTTGAATTTCTGGAAAACGAAGCTGACGTATTTGCGGCGGAGCGCCGTGCGTCCCGCGTCGCCGACGGCCGAGAGGCTGCGGCCCGCTACGATCACATCCCCGGCGCTGGGGGGTGTCAAGCCTCCCACGATGTGGAAGAGGGTGGATTTTCCCGATCCGGAAGGACCTACGATAGAGAGGAACTCGCCGGCCGGAACTTCCAGATTGACGCCTCGCAGAGCTTCGACCGAGACCTTGCCGGTGTGGTAGGTCTTGCGCAGATTGCGGACCTGGATTATGGGCTCACTCATAGGCCAAGGCTTCAATTGGATCCTGGCGTACGGCCATCATGCCGGGGTAGAGCGCGCCGAGCAGCGCGGCTCCCATGGCGATACTTCCGGCAATCGGCCACCAACTCAGAACGATGGCCTGCGGAAAGGACGCTGGCGCCACGGTGAGCATTACGGCGCGGCTGACGAAGCTCAGGAGGATGCCGACGATGGTGCCGCCGAGACCAAGGATGAAAGCCTCCGCGAGGATCAATTCCATGACCAACAGGCTGTTGGCTCCGAGGGACTTGAGGATGCCGATTTCGCGCGTCCTTTGCAACACGGCCATGTACATGGAGAGCGAGACGACGCCGAATCCGAAGACGATGCCGATGCCGATTACGACGTGGAGGAAGGTGCTCAGCATCGGGATGTTGTCGACAGACAGCATGGTCTGCAGATCTTTCATGGAGAAGACCGGATAGCCGTCGTACTTGCTGCGCAGATACGCCATCACCTCGTTGGTGTTGGCGGGATTATCCAGTTTGAGGTAGATCTGAGTGAGTTTGCCGGTAGCTCCAATCAGGTTCTGCAGTACGGGAAGCTGAACGAACTGGTGCGCGAGTTTGCCGGGTTCGACAATGCCGGCCACGTGCCAGTTCTGGTGCAGGACGTTGATAGTACCGCCCACGTGCGCATGCAACTGCTCGGCCTCATAAGTATCGAGAAGGATGTCGTTGGGAGACTCAAAGGAATGACCCTCGACAAAGGTGAATCCGCCGCTCATTTTGTTGAAGGCGTTGACGTCGATGCCAGTTATTGAATCGAAGCCTGTGGTGAGCGCCACCACCGTGCCGGTAGCCTGGGCGACATGCGGCTCCTTCAGGAGGGCCGCGACAAATTTGTCGGGCAAGGAGGCCGTGCTGAAGCCCATCACCTGAGAGCTGCCGGGGGCGCGGAACAGAATGTCGGCGCCGACGCCGGCGTAGCGCTTCTTCGACTCATCGACAAAGCCGTGGCTCATGCCGATCAGGGTCAGGATCATCGTCACCGGGCCGGCGATGAGCAGGATACTGAGCATGGCGCGGATGGGCCGCTGGCGGACGTTTTCCCAAACCAGTCTGAAGATCAATGCGTTTCCTGCTTTGGGTCGCCGATGATCTTCAGCTTCGAGCCTTCCGGTTGATTGAGTACGAATTTATCGTCGGTGAGGGCGAGATTCATCTTCATATCCACGATGTCCATCACCACGCCGTAGCCGTCCTTCCAGCGATTGAGGCCGATGTGGGCGGGGAACAGCACGCCATTGTAAGGCGTCCATTTGGCGTAATGAGTGTCGCTGACGATGGCCTCGTCCTCATCGTAGACTATTTGACGCACAATGCTGAGGTCTAGCCGGTCAAACCAGACGCTGCGGGCGAAGTGGGCGAGGAGTTCACCGTTGGGGCCCTTGCGCAGGAAGGTCAGGGCATAGAGGGTATTGTCCTCGTCGGTGAGATCCATGAGGGCGGGCGCTTCGGTGGCCGGGTCGGCCGGACGAATGAGCATGGAGGAGAGGAAAGCCCCGGGGCGCAGGTTTTCCATGGCGCTTTTGGAAGTGGCGGGGGCGCTGTTGGAGCCTTCGACGAACAGGCTGTCGGGATTATAGAGAAGGCGGAATTGCGTTCCGTCGGACACCATATCGAAAAGCTGCGTACGGATGACGGGGGCCTGCGCCTGGATGCGGATGTCGGCCGGCTTGCGGAACAGGATGAATGCCCGGACGTCCTTGTATTCAGTGATTTGGCCCTTGTAAACGCTTCCTTTGGAGGGGATCATGTCCACGGTGGCCTGGAAAGAATTGATGGCGTTGTACATGCGCGCGATGCGGTCGTTGAGCTCATCGCGGGTGGCGGAGAGCGGGGGCGTCGCCTGCGTGACGGGTTTCCCATTACGATGGATCAGCCGGGTTCTGGAGATCAATCCGCAGGAACTCGACAGGGAGGCCAGTATGATTGCAAGAGCCACCGGTAAATTCCGGCGCAGTTTGCGCATCGCTTCATTGTAGGATGTTGGCCGATGGGTTTGGGCTTCGGGCGATTCGAAGCTGCGGCGCTCTGTGGCCGATGACCCGCTGCACAGCCGCCTGCCGCCCAAATAGTAGAGTAGGCGTGCACCTATACATTTCTGCCGTGCCCAGACCTTCGAATCGAGGAGGCTGTCCGCCCAGTGCGGAGCACGGATGCGTTTTCAACCTCCAGTTCGTGCTTTACGATGCTTGGGGCGCTTTCCGGCTACATGATTCCGTACCCGTAAATCGGCGGGCCTTTCAAAGTGCCGGCGTTCTGCGCCCGAACGACCTTCGGATGTTATGATAAAGGCACCGTTTTATGTGGGCCTGTGGCGCAGTTGGGAGCGCGCTTCCATGGCATGGAAGAGGTCAAGGGTTCGAATCCCTTCAGGTCCACCAAAAGTTTTTAAACACTTAGCGCCTTCCCCTCCCCAGAAACGTCCTCACCGGAGTCCAAAACCACTTTGATGCATGGGCACCTGAGTGAAATTGCTTCCTGCCCACGGTTGGATCATCAGATTCAATACGTTATCTGGTTTGGGCAGTGGGCAGTGACTTCGCGTTCGTCGCCTTCCTGAGACGACAACAAATGATTCTCTATATAACGATGAATGCCCCTACGCCTCAAGCGTTCGCCAGCCTGACCTGGAAGCGCACGTCACCGCTGTGGCTCAGGCATCTCAGAATACTCAAAATTCCCGCTGCCGCAGTCTCGAAGCCAGTTCCTGATTCCGAATGCCATAGAATGTTGTCCTATGAATCCCGATCAGAAACTCATCCCGCCCGCGTATGAAGACGCGATCAAAGGGCTTTACGCCAAGCTTTTCGAAGGATACGCCGAGGCATCCGGTGACCCGGCGAAGGAGCAACAGGCCGACCAGCACTTTACGACGGGCGTTGGGTTGGCGCGAAAAGCGCGTGATCGCGCCATTGCGCTGTTGGTCTGACTATTGACTGGCCCTTCGAAATCATCTCGGATACAGACGCGCGTCATGGCGCGCTGTGTGCCGCTCCAAGTCAGAGGAGACAATGGAAGAGCCTGATGCGGAAGGGGATAGTGGACGGGGACCCGGCCACGTCAAATGTGGCACCGAACACAGGATGGCTGGATCTGTCCGAAATCGCAACCGTGGAAGTTATTTCGGAAGATCCTCGCTTCTATACGGTGCCCCGGCGACATGTTCTCCGATCTGGAGGGAGACGCCTTCATTGGCCTGAGCGGGCGTGAATACCTGTTCGGCGTCGTCTTAGTGGATGACTCACGGCCGCCGGTCTACGAATCCCGGCGCGGTTCGTTAGATTCGATCTACGAACCCCAAACGGTGGTATCGGCCAGCGCCGCTACCTGGCAGTGCAAGACGTTGATTACATCCGCGAATCCCGAGAGATCTTCCGCCCCGATGCCCAGTTCATGAAGCCGCAAACGAAACTCGATTCGGCACATAGCGATTGCGAAGGACGCTCTGTGGCGTAGTAGTGCCTTTGCAAGATCCGGTCGGTCAACCGCCGACTCAACCATGATCAGACGAATGCGCGCGAGCAACCGGCCGTAGTCCTTGCCCACATCGAGAAGATACTCGCGAAAAAGCTGACGCCGGCGGGCCAGGACTTCGCCTCGGGTTCCGGGCTCGAGAGTCGGATCGATATCCTCGTCCTCCAGCAACCGAAGCATCGGGCGGTAATGGCTAATACCATCCAGGGACGCAGCCGCCTGTTCGTGAGCGTCGATTATTCGTATGTGCGTCAAAAAGCAGAGCGCCGCGGTGCCAGCACCAATCACCAGCAGAGAACCTACAAAGAGCATCAGCATCAAGCCAGGAGTTCCTTTCCTTCTCCCGCACGCGGAAGATGTGAGACCCGGAATGCTTGATCAATCCGTTTATGATTGCACCGAACTTCGATCACACGGGTCAATAATACGTTCCTCATACATTTTCATTTTAGGATTAATCCTCGAAATAAACAGCGATATTCTGATCGCCTGACCCTTGAAACCTCAGCACCGGTACCACCGGTCGAATTGTCGTTGGTTATCAATCCGAAGCCTGTCTCTTAGCGTCAAAGTATCAGGCTGTCAGTTGCGCTTCCGTTTTGTGCTGTTTTAGTTCGAGCGCGACGATCTCGCAGATCGAGCCGGGCATTGCTTTCCGCAGTTCGCAGGGCATTGTCACAGACCTGCGTTGCTGTATTCGCATTCGCCTGCGCAATCCCCAGCGCTTAAGCATAGAAGCCTTCGAAGCGCTCCCGTTCGCTGCAACACGGGATTCTCGGAACCCAAGTCGCGCGGCGTCACCAAAGGTTCACATCACTTGGCCGTGCCCATAACGTTGTCAGCCGGCTATTCTCTCCGCTTACCACGGTGCGAACAGATAGGGCGAATTCGCCTTGAGTGAAAGGCTCATCGCGAAAGTGTAACAGGGCATTATGCGCATGGACCATGGGGACGACTCCTCTCAAAGGCCCAAAAACCTGTTTGATGCCGGGCGCTCGAAGCGAGTATTGCCCGACGGCTTCAAGAAGACCGACAAGGTCCCGCCTGTTGAGGTCTTCACAACCACGGACGCTCACCTTGGGATACCTGGCCGACCGCTACCGCGCGAAGGCCACCGCCGATAACGCGCGAGTCCTGAGAAGTGGGTCTTCGTCCGCACGGACGGCAGCGGGCTACCCCTTTGGGACTCCGGCGTCCGCCAGGCGCTGAAGCGGGCGGCAGCCGCCGAGGGCTGCGATTTCCCTGGTCTGGGGCCTCACTCCTTCCGGCGCGCCAATATAACCTGGCGGCAGGAGGTCGGCGGGTCGAGCATCGAGGCGTTGAAGATCGCGGGCCACAGCACAGTTCGGATGACCGAGGAGTACACGAAATCCAGCTCACGCGCCAGGAGGAACTCACCCGCCTGATTCAGGAGCGGCTGGCGGGAG
>Ga0302320_10021120_pt1 | contig 12944 bp, 13 predicted proteins | sample Bog_T0_3_FD_202130 | JGI IMG/M metagenome (GOLD analysis project Ga0302320, IMG submission 202130) | Peat permafrost microbial communities from Stordalen Mire near Abisko, Sweden - Bog_T0_3 | ecosystem: Environmental > Terrestrial > Soil > Wetlands > Peat | place: Sweden: Abisko, Stordalen Mire...
CTGGCGCTTTCGCCCAAGCGCGAACTCTTCAAGCGGAGGCTGGAGCATTTCAAGAATGACAAGCCCGGCACGCTGGACGTGATGGAAGAGGAGTGAAGGCGCGGGAAAATCCGCAATCGCCCCCGGTGGGCGTTTACGCTATGATGGCCGGTGCAGGAACGCATGGCGTATTGCTGTTAAAGTTGTCCGGCGTGTATCGACAAATCCCCAATCTCATCACCATCGCCCGGTTGCTGTTGACCGTCGTCTTCTTCGCGCTGCTGCACATCAACGACCGGGAAAATTTCAGGCAGGCGATGTGGATCGCGTTTGCCGTGTTTCTGGTGGCGGCGCTGACGGACATGCTCGACGGCTACCTGGCGCGGAAGTGGAGGGTGGAATCGGCGTTCGGACGCGTGGTGGACCCGTTTGTCGACAAGATCATGATCTGCGGGGCGTTCATCTTCTTCGCGTCGGATGATTTCATCAATGTGCCCACACGCGACTTCCTGCGGAACGCCGCCACCCAGAGCAGCCAGATCGTCTCCCAGTTGCCCACAAGCATTCACCTCACGGGTGTCGCGCCTTGGATGGTGGTCGTCCTCATCGGGCGGGAATTTCTGATCACCGGAATCCGCGGTCTTGCCGAGTCAAAGGGGGTTGACTTCCGCGCCGATTGGGCGGGGAAAATCAAGATGGTTACACAGTCCTTTGCCGTTGGAGCCATTCTGGTGGATCTGGCGAACGGCCAGCCGGTTTGGATTCAATGGACGCGCGATATTCTGATCTGGACCACGCTGGTGGTGACGATTTTGTCGAGCATTTCCTATATCATCCGGGCACGAAGAATTATTCACGACTAACCGGAAGCAGCATGGGCCATCATTCCAACAAAGAATACGCAGCCAAAGTCGCCGCGCTGGAGAAGCCCAAGGAGACCTGGCCCAAATGGATCGTCACCGGCGGGGGGGTGGGATTCCTCCGGCCGGCACCGGGAAGCTGGGGCACCATTCCGCCCGCGGCGCTCTACTGGGTTTTGCTGATGGCCGGGGTCGGGGAATTTACCCGCACGCTGGTGATGCTGGTCTTTGCGCTGGTCGCGGCGGTGCTCCTGGTCAGATGGGGCAGGTGGGCCTGCGCCTATTTCCAGCAGATCGACCCCGGCAGTGTCATTCTCGACGAGTACGTCGGTTTTAGCGTGGCCGTGGCGTTTGTGCCGATGGAGAACTTGGCCGGCATCGGCACTGATCCCTGGAGGACGTGGCTGGTGACGGCGGCGGCTTACGTGCTGTTCCGCGCCACCGACACCCTGAAGATCCCGCCGGCCCGCCAGCTTGAAGCGCTGCCCTGGGGATGGGGGATTCTGCTGGACGATGTGGCGGCGGGGATACAGGCGAATATCATCGGGCAGATTCTGGTGCGCGTGATTCACCCGTAGACGGGCGGTTCTCCTCCGGCAACGTTGCACAGGTTGAAGCGTTTTGGAAAAGGCGAAAAGCGGATGTCCATGGTATTTATCATGATTCTGGCGGTGGTGCAGGGGATGGCGGAACTGCTGCCGGTATCAAGTTCCGCGCACGTGATCGTGACGGCCAAGTTCTTTGGTCACGACGCCACCACGCCCGAGATGACGCTGTTGTTGGCGATGCTGCATACCGGAACGATGTTCGCGGTGATCGTCTATTTCTGGAAGGCATGGCAGCGCACATTCTTCTCATCCAAGATGGCCTTTCAGGCCAATGCGATCCGCGCCATTGTGGCGTCGTTCTTCACGGCGGTTGTCTATCTGGCCGTGAAATACACGATTGAAAAGGTCTTGATGAAGGGTTCGGACAAGGACGAAATCGAGACCCTGTTTGGCCGGCTGGACCTGATTGCCTTGGCGCTGGCGGCGGCGGGGGTGTTGATTCTGATCTCCGGCTTGAAACGCCGCCGCGGGCCCCAGCGCGAACTGATGACCATCGGCGACTCCGTCTGGATCGGCCTGGTGCAGGGGTTGTGCATACCTTTCCGCGGCTTTTCGCGTTCCGGGGCGACCATCTCGGTGGGCCTGCTGCGCGGCGGGACGCGCGCCCGGGTGGAGGAGTTCAGTTTTGCCCTGGCGGTCATTCTGACGCCGGCGGCCATCGGACAGGAATTGCTGCGCTACAAGCGCCATTTGGCACCCGGCGAAAGCATGCACCCCGGGGCGATGCTGCCGGGGCTTTTTGGGATGGCGTGCAGTTTTGTGGCGGGGCTGGCGGCGCTGGCGCTGCTCTCGCGGGTGCTGGAAAAGGGGAAGTGGTGGATGTTTGGGGTGTATTGCCTGGTGGCCGCAGCGGGGGTCATGGCGATGCATGTGGCGGGGTATTGATCCGCGCGGCTTGACCGGTGGCGAGTGACGCGAAATATCGCCGGGCAGACGGCGTTACGCTTCCAGGCCATATTTCCGCATCACCTTTCAAGGAACCCCCATGAAAACATGTTTTGCCCTCGTCGCCGCCATTGCCTTCGCCGCCTCGGCGGCCCGGGCCGATGTCAAACCCGCCTCCATTTTCACCGACCATCTGGTGTTGCAGCAGGGGAAGCAGACGGCCATTTGGGGGACGGCGGATGCGGGGGAGAAAGTGACCGTCACGCTGGGCAAGCAGACCCAGACCGCCGCGGCCGGGGCGGATGGGAAGTGGCTCATCAATCTGAAGGACCTTTCCGCCGACACCGGCGCCGGCCCGTTTGATCTGGTGATCGCGGGGAGCAACACGGTCACTTTCAAGGATGTTTACGTGGGCGAGGTATGGCTCTGTTCCGGGCAATCCAACATGGATTTTACGGTGGTCAACACTCCCAAGTACCGCTTTGCGGGCGTCGCCAACATGGCCGAGGAAGTGAAGAACGCGAATTATCCGAAGATCCGCATGTTCTCCGGCGAATATCAAAAATCCTACCAGCCCCAAACGTCGGTGAAGGGGATTTGGAAAACAGTCACGCCGGAGAACGTGCCGGAGATGTCGGCCATCGGTTATTTCTTCGCCCGCGACCTGCAAAAGGAGCTGAAGGTGCCGGTGGGGATTGTCACCGAGACATTCGGGGCCTCGTGCGCCGAGGCGTGGGTCAGCCGCGACGCGCTGGATGCGGTGCCGGCCTTCAAGCCGTGGCTGGCGACGTTTGATACGCTGTACAAGAATTATCAGCAGACGCCGACGGGCAAAGACCCGGTGCAGGACCAGCACAACCCCACGGTCATGTACAACGGGATGATCGCGCCGATCATTCCCTTTACCGTCAAGGGCGTGCTGTGGTACCAGGGGGAATCCATCGCCAAGCCGCTGGCCAGTTTTCCGCTGGTGAATGAAACGCTGGTCAAGGACTGGCGGGCGCGGTGGGGCAATCCGGACATGCCGTTTTATTTCTGCCAGTTGGCCGGCCAGCAGGCGGCCAGCAACCGCCCGGAAGTGCGCGAGGCGCAGGCGGCGCTGCTCAGCGTGCCGCACACGGCGATGGCCGTGACCACGGACATCGGCGAGGCGAAAAATGTGCATCCCAAGAACAAGCAGGATGTGGGGGACCGCCTGACGCGCATCGCGCTGGCCAACACCTACGGGAAAAAAATTGAGTATTCGGGGCCGGTGTACGAGTCGATGAAAGTCGAGGGGACCGCGATCCGGCTGTCGTTCACGCATGTCAGCGGCGGCCTTGTCGCCAAGGGGGGCGAGTTGAAGGACTTCACCATCGCGGGGAAGGACGGCAAATTCGTGCCCGCGACAGCCAGGATCGACAAGGAGACAATTGTGGTTTCCAGCCCGGATGTGGCCGCCCCGGCCAACGTGCGCTACGCATGGGAGCAATTCCCCGAAACGGCGAACTTGTACAACACCGATGCCCTGCCGGCACCGCAGTTCCGAACGGATAAGCCGTAAAACCCGTTCGGATCGTCAAATGAGCCAATCCTGAACGCGCAAATTCGGAATCATTGCGAAGTGCCGGATGTTGTGCGTTACAAGCGTGAAATTATTCTGCAATGCGGTAACGCCAATGAGAAGATCAGGAAAAGGAATATGGACGCCGCGAGCGGAAAGGTTGGCTCGCAACTGGCCGCAATGTTTCACAATCGTGTGGTCCACCGGCACAATGAGCATTTCAGCGAGCAAGTCTTCCAAAGCCTTTTCGCGTCACGCCGGGGCCGTCGATTTCGCGACCCAGCTATAAAGCTCAGCTACAGTGACAGCGGAAACAGACAATCCGCCGCTGTATTGAATAAATTTGTTGAAGGTGCCGGCGTTGCCTTTCAGATGCGCCGAACAGGTATCGGTATCCAGCACAAAACTCATTGCGGCAACTCCGGCCGATCCGCACTGTCACGCTCCCGGTAAACCTGCCTGAGAAATTCATCCAGTTCTTCGGCATCCTCGGCCCACGCCCCAAAAGATCGCCGCAACCCCTCGCCCGGTATCAACATCGGCCGCAGCATCACCCGCACCTCCTGGCCCTCGGGAAGTCCGGCGTCGCGTTCAAGTTCAATGGTCTTTCCGTGGACCACGCCTTTGATTTCACCGTTGTTCATGACCATGGCTTACCTCGCGTTTTGGTATTTCAATTATTCTAGCCGACTCAGCCTCCCAAACGAACTCATTTCACTTCGGATCGATGGGGAACCCCCCGCTTCTCCGCCGGCTTCTTCATATGCACCCATATCCACAGCGCCACGCCAATGACGCCCAGCACCACCACCAGCACATCCAGATATTTATAATACTTGCTCAATTCCTCAATGTGGTTTTCCCACTGATAGCCCAAAAACAGCAGGAAGCCGTTCCACATCGCCGCGCCGATGAGCGAGGCGAGGCTGAACGACAGCAGCGGCATCTTCCCCATGCCCGCGGGGATGGAACTGAAGTGGCGGATGACCGGAATGAAGCGCGCAAAAAAAACCGTCCAGACTCCACCCTTCCTGTGAAAGAAATCGAACGTCAGATCCAGATGGTGCTCGTTGATGAACAGATACTTGCCGACCTTCATCACAAACGTCTTGCCGCCGCGCGTACCGGCCAGCGCCCCGATGCCATAGGAAATCAGCGACCCCGCCAGCGAGCCGACGGATGTCGCGATGATCGCGAGCGCGAGATTCATGTCGTTGCGGTGGACCGCCATTCCGACAAACGGCATCACCGCCTCGCTCGGGATGGGGAAAATCATGCTCTCCAGCGCCATAAGGGCCGCAGCGCCGGGATAGCCGGCGACTTCGATAAAATGCCGGGCGTGGACGGTGATGGCTTCAGTCAGTGACATGCAAAAACCTCAAATGGAGCGGAAATGGAACGGCATCATACCCAAGCAGCGCGGCAATCCCAACCGCCGCGCCCAAGGTAGAGCCTCACGCCGGTATTGCGTACAATGCGCGGTTTGCCGGCCATGGCCGCGTTTTTGACGCATGAATGATTGGATGCCCACGGGATGAAGCGATTGCGAATGAATTATCGGCTGCTGGCGCTGGCCGTGGCGCTTGCGGGGCTGCCGGGTTGTCCGCCCGTGCATCCCGATCATCCCCCGCTGACGCCCGCGATGGGCGACCCCGTCCCCGCGGTCGGCAATCCCGGGCAGTTCGCGGGCCTGCTGTTGCCGCTGCCGCAGGCGGACCCCCTGACCGGCGAGGCGCTGGCCAAGGCACGCACGCCGCGCGTGCAGATCGCCGCCTGGGCGCGCGAACAGGCGCTGGCGACCGGCGGAAGCGCAACCCAGTTCGCGCCCGGAGGACCGACCCGCGATCCTGTCCCCGCGGCGCTCAAGGCATATCTGGCAGCGCGCGAGATGTTCGCCGCCGGAAGGCTTCCCGAGGCCATCGCCCAGTTGGACGACGCCCTGAAGGCCGACCCGGATTCCTTTTCCGCCCTCCGGCTGATGGGGCGAACGCTGCTGGCCTCCAACCAGCTGTCCCGCGGCAGCATCTATCTCCAGCACGCCGTGCAGATCGATCCCGACGATGTGGAGGCGAATTTTCTGCTGGGGCGATACTGGCTGGGAAAAAATGACTGGGCCTCCGCCATCCACTACTTCATCGCCGCCGATGAAAGCCCCGAACGCACCGACGCCTCGGCGCTCGCCCCGCTGTCGGCCTTCTACCTGGCCCGCGCGCTGCAGCAGGCGGGCTACCACCTCGCCGCGGCCGCCCAGTACGAGCGGTTTCTCCGCCTCGCGGCCCAGCCCGTGCCGGCCTACCGCTTCGACCGCGAGCTGGGGCTGCTTTTGGACATGCGCTGGACGGTGGAACTGGAGGCCGCGGAAAATTATTTTCTCGTCGGCCAGTTTCAGGATGCGCTTGGGCATTACGCCCAGGCCGTAGTCGGGCGCGCCGACGATGCCTATGTGGTCAGCCGGCTGCTGGCCGACGATGTGATCCGGCGGGAGTTCCAACTGGCGGAAAATCAGGCGGCCGACCTGGTGGCACGCACCAAAGGCTCGGAGGATGCCATCAAACTGCTGCAGTGGGTCTATCGCCGGGCCGGGCGCGAAAAGGAAATGCTCGGCGATCTGCAGTGGCGGGCGGGAAAGCCCGACGCCACCAGCGGCGATGTGCTCGGCCTGGCCCGCGTGCAGCAGCGCCTGCCCGACACGGAAGCCGCGGTTCGCACGCTGACGGCCTACCTCACTGAGCACCCGGCGAATCTTGATGTGCTCGCGGGCTTGGTGCAGATCGTCGCTGAGGAAAAAGCAAGTGCCGGTGCCCATGCGTCACTGGCGTTTATCCACGCCGCCAAGGCCCTGGCCGCCGCACCGGACAAATGCGATGCCATTCTCGCCGTGTATGCCCCGCTGCTCACGCCCGCCCACGCCGGCCGCCTCTATGCCGATTTCAGCGCCAATGGCAATTATCCGCCCAGCCGCTTTACAGGCATCGCCGGCGAGATGGGACATTACCTCTACGGCCTGACCCTGCGCCAAACGCCCCACACGCGCGAGGCGGAGGCGGAGTTTGCCGCGGCAGTGAAGGCCGTTCCCACATTCTGGCCCGCGCGCAAAGCATATCTGACGGTGCTCGTGGAACGCGAACGCTTCGCCGATGCCGAAAAGCTCATCGCCGACGCGGTGGCCGCAGGCATGGGCGGCATCAGGGCCCGGCAAATCACCATCGCCCTGCGCGTCGCCGAACAACGCTACGCCGAGGCCCAGGCCCTGGCCGAGCAGGCACGCGACGATTTCCCCGACGAGGCCGACTTCCGCGTGCAGCTGGCCAGCATCTATCGCCTCCGGCAAAACGATGCCGCGGCCCTGGCGGAACTCCAGCGCGCCGTGACGCGCTTTCCCGCCGTCGAAAAAATCTACCAGCCGCTGGTCAGCCTCTACCTCGCCCGGCGTCCGCTGAACAACGCCCTGATCGATGTGCAAAAAACCCTTCGCGCCCTGCTGGAAAACGTCCCCGGCAGCCACTACGGCCAGTTGATGGCCGCCCAGTTGGACATGCTCACCAACAGCCCCGCCGACGCCGAGGGCTTTTTACGCAAGGTCCTGGCGGAGCATCCGCAGGATGCCGACGCGCTCATCCAACTGGCGTCGCTCAAGGTCTCCACCGGCAAACCCGATGAGGCCGAAACCCTCCTCCGCGACGCTGTGAAATCGCCCGACGCCGCCCCCGCCCTCGTCGAGGCCCTCGCCGGCCTGCTGCGCGACCAGAAACGCCCAGGCGACGCCGCCGCCCTCACGGCCAAGTTCATGAGCGACAATCCGGAATCCGATGCCTTCCTGATTTTGCACGTCGGTTCCCTGCTGGCCCAGCAGGCGCCCAATGACGCCGAAAAACTCCTGCGCGACGGACTGCTCCGCTTTCCGGAATCCACGGCCCTGGCCGGCTTCGCCGCCCAATATTTTGCATCGCGCGACAACCCCAAGGAGTCCGTGGCGATCATCAAGACCTTCTTGGCGTCCAACGGCGAAACCGCCGAACAGCTCTATGTGCTGTCCGGTTTTCAAATCGCCGCCGGCGACGCCGCCGGCAGCAACGCCACGCTCCAGCGGGCGCTGCAGATCATGCCCAACCACATCGGGGCCAACAACGACCTGGGTTTTTTCTGGGCCGATGAAGGCAAAAACCTCGACCAGGCCCAGGCGATGATCCAAAAGGCGCTCGACAACCAGCCCGACAATCCGGCCTACGTTGACAGCATGGCATGGGTGTTCTACAAACGCGGCCAGTTTGACAAGGCCATCCCGCAGTTTGAACGCGCCATCGCCCTGCCCGACGGACGCGAGCCCGACATCCTGGCGCACCTGGGCGACACCCTCTTCCGCGCCGGCCGCCGGGCCGACGCCATCGCCCGCTGGCACGACGCGCGCGATGGCATTCCCGACAACGCCAAACCCCCGTACGATAAGCTTCGCACCTATCTGGATGATGTGCTCAAAGCCGTCGCCAACAACCAGGAGCCCGCCGTCAGCCCGCTGGCCCCCGGCGTGGCCACCGCACCCGCACCATAACACGCAACTCTCTTGAAGGAACGCCATGGCAGGTCACTCGCACTGGAAAAACATCAAGCGGAAAAAGGCCGTCGTCGATGCCCGCCGCGGCCAGGCCTGGTCCAAGGTCGCCCGCCTCATCATGATCGCCGCCAAACGCGGCGCAAACCCCGACGATAATTTCACCCTCCGCGACGCCTGCGACAAGGCCCGCGAAGTCAACATGCCCAACGACACCATCGAAAAGGCCATCAAAAAAGGCTCCGGCGAACTCGCCGGCACCAACTTTGAAACCGTCCTCTACGAAGGCTACGGTCCCGGCGGCGTCGCCATCCTCGTCGATGCCCTCACCGACAACCGCCACCGCACCGCCGGCGAAATCCGCATGCTCTTCGACAGGGCCGGCGGAGCCATCGGCGCCGCCAACTCCGTCGGCTGGATGTTCACCAAAAAGGGCGTCATCAACATCGAAAAGTCCGCCGCCACCGAGGAACGCCTCATGGATATCGCCCTGCAGGCCGGTGCGGAGGATATTCAGACATCGGAGGAGGGGTATGAAGTGACGACGACGATGCAGGATTTTGAGAAGGTGAAAAAGGCGCTCAAGGAGGCGAAGATCGCCTGGGCCGCGGCGGACCTGATGATGATCCCGTCGCAGACCGTTGCCGTCAGCGGCGAGGCCGTGGAGAAGGTCCAGCGCATCGTCGATAATCTGGAAGGAAACGACGACGTGCAGAGCGTCTATACCAACGCCGCATACGATTGATCCATTGAACACCCCACCCAAGAGGACCGCATGAACCGCCAAACCTTCATCCAAAACTACGCCGCCGAATCCGCCCGCGTCCTCGCGTCCCTCGCCGCCCTCGCCCCCGCCATCGAGGCCGCCGGCAACGCCATCGTCGCCGCCCTGCAAAACGGCAACAAAATCCTCGCCGCCGGCAACGGCGGCTCCGCCTGCGAGGCCATGCACCTGTGCGAGGAACTCACCGGCAAATACCACAAGGTCCGCCGCGCGCTGCCCGGCCTCTGCCTCAGTGCCGACGCCTCCGCCCTCACCTGCATCGCCAACGACTGGGATTACGCCAGCGTCTTCGCCCGCCAAATCGAGGCCTTCGGCAAACCCGGCGACATCTTCGTCGCCTTCACCAGCAGCGGAAATTCCGAAAACCTCCTCCGCGCCGCCGACGCCGCCAAAAAGGCCGGCGTCCTCACCATCGCCCTCCTCGGCCGCGGCGGGGGGAAGTTGAAGGGGAAGTGCGATTTGGAGATTCTGGTGGATTCCCAAAAGGGATCGCACGTGCAGGAGGCGCAGCAGGCGATTTTGCATTTGATGCTGGAGCAGGTTGATTCTGTCTTGGCTTGAAATTTTCGCAATCAGCGGAGTGTCGCGATGTCTGGGGCAAAGAAAACATTTTTGGGCGTCATCATCGCGCTGGCGGCCTCCATTGTGATTTCGAGTCCTTTTTTGTGGCGGGCCGGGGCGCTCTATTGGGCCAAATCGTCGGCACGGCGGGCGTTCAACAACCTCACACCTGCGGAACGTAAAAGTATGAACGCCACGCCTGCTCCGATTATTCTGCCGGCCAATGCCACTGCCGAACTGGCGACCGTGGAATACAAATCCTTCACGCTCCACGTGCCGCCACCGCAGACACGCGATGCGAGTGACAAGATGCTCAACCTGACCTATCCCCATTTTCAAGTTTCCTCATTTGGCCCCCTTTCAGCGAATGCCGCCAACTTCAAAACGCTAACCGACGCCAATTTTGCCCGTCTGGATGATATCGACGTTCAGCCTGATCTCGCCTCCCTCCGGAAGCATATTCTGCAGCTTTCGGGCAAACCGGCTGGCTTCTCCCTTTCAACTTGTTTCGAAGCCTTTGAACGACCCGACATCAAGGGTTTTATCATGGCCCATGACGAGGGAAGGCGCGAGATTTTTGTTGAACTCTTTTTCCCGCGATCCCAAACCGGCTGTGGGCTGTTTTTCCGTAATCCCGATGGCGTCGATTTGATCGCCGTCCACGAGTTCCTCAGCGTTCTCCAGATCGAATCAAAGCCGACCGCGACCATGCCCATTGTTGGGGCGATCATCCCCTGATTAAGGCAATACAATATTCCCTTTACAAAAAAGACTAAATAGTCTATTATTCTGTCAAATAAATCGAGGAGCACCTTCGGCAAGCCTGCAACACCCCGATCTCCTCGATTTCTCAATCATACTCCCCCCTGAGGCTCATGGTTCCCCCGCCGTGAGCCTCGCCTTTTTTTGCAACCCCGCAGGATGCATAAAACTTTCGGCGGATTCGCATACACCGGCAATCTTCTCCGGAAAAAGGTCGCCAAAACACCAAACTTCCTCTTGACTCCATACCCGAACAAACTACAATCTAGCATCGGGAGAACTCTGCCATGACCCCAACGGTTGCCGCCACCGCTTCACTCCGCTTTGCGAATTTTCGCCCGCGCAAATCCGCCCCCCGTTTAGCCCCGGCCAACTCCTCACTCATTATTCAGCACTCATCACTCCTCCCTCTTGAGCATCTTCGCATTATTCACTCAAAAACGCGGTTCCAGTGCCGCCGGTGCCCCCACCGGCGGTCCCCCACCTGGGATCGCGAATCTCCCGATTCGCTCCGCATACCCCGCCCAACAGGCGCGCAAGTCCGACCAAAAAAAGAGAAATGTGAGCACCTTGAGCACCATGAGCACCTTCGCATTATTCGCTCAAAAACGCGGTTTTCTACACCCGAACCCCCTGCCCTCCCCTCCGCCAACTCATCACTCATTACTCAGCACTCATCACTCTTCCCTCTTGAGCACCATGAGCACCTTCGCATTATTCGCTCAAAAACGCGGTTTCAGGGAACCCGGCGTCCCCACCGGCGATTCCTCAACCCGCCCCTGCGGCCCCGTCCGCAAAGCAGGGAAAAGCAGGAGCATCTTCCCGTGTTTTGCACAAAATCGCAGTTTTCTCCCCTCCGCCATCCCCCCGCCGCGGTCCCCACCTCAGCACTCATTACTCAGCACGCATCACTTCCGCCCGCATGAGCACCTTCGCGTTATTTCCGCAAAAACGCAGTTTTCCCAGTTATCCCCACTCCATGCCAGGTTCCAAAAACTTCCTTCACGCGAACCTCGCCATGATCCATTGGAATTCCCCCCGCCCTTCCACCATAATGTTCGGTTCCCAAAAATCGCACCAACCAAGGATTATCCCATGATCGTCATCCTCAAACCCAACTCCTCCGAAGCCCTCGTCACCGATATCGTCGCCCAGATCGAGGCCCTCGGCCTCCAGGCCCACCTCTCCCGCGGCCAATTCCGCACCGTCATCGGCGTCGTCGGCGAAGAGGTCAAGGTCGACCCCGAACACATCAAGGCCATCACCGGCGTGGAACAGGTCCTCCCCATCATGAAGCCCTACAAACTCGCCAGCCGCGAATTCCACACCGAAGACACCATCGTCGAAATCCCCTGCCCCAAGGGCGGCAGCGTCAAAGTCGGCGGCACCCACGCCATGGCCATCGCCGGCCCCTGCGCCTGCGAAGACGAAAAAATGGTCCACCAGCTCGCCAAAGAAGTCCAGGCCGCCGGCGCAGTCGTCCTCCGCGGCGGAGCCTACAAGCCGCGCACCAGCCCCTACTCCTTCCAGGGCCACGGCGAAGACGCCCTCAAATGGCTCAAGGAGGCCGGCGTGGCCAACAACATGCCCATCATCACCGAGGTGATGGACACCCGGCACGTCGCCGTCATCGAGCGCTACACCGATGTCTTCCAGATCGGCGCCCGCAACATGCAGAATTTCAACCTCCTCTTTGAAGTCGGCAAAACCCGCAAGCCTGTCCTCCTCAAACGCGGCCTGGCCGCCAGCATTCAGGAATGGCTGATGTCGGCGGAGTATGTGCTGTCACAGGGGAACCGGCAGGTCATCCTCTGCGAGCGCGGCATCAAAACCTTCGAAACCTCCCTCCGCTACACGCTCGATGTTTCCGCCGTCCCCGTCGTCAAATCGCACTCGCATCTGCCCTGCATCGTCGACCCCTCCCACGCCGCCGGCCTGCGAGAATTCGTCCCCGCCCTCGCCCGCGCCGGCCTCGCCGCCGGCGCCGACGGCATCATGGTGGAAGTCCACGACTGCCCCAGCAAAGCCATGTGCGACGGCCCCCAGGCCCTCCTCCCCGACACCTTCGCCGCCCTGATGAAAGACCTCAAAGCCATCGCCGCAGTGTTGGGCAAGACGTTTACGACAACGCCCGCTTAGCCGGCCTGCTCGTCAGGCCGCGTCAATGCGCGTGCAATAGCAGAAACTCCCTCGAGCGCGAATGGAGCACCGGAGTAATAATATGAAACTGGACCAATACAAAAAGCTCGTCGCCGAACGAAAGAATTGTCAGCAATGCATGCGGACGACCGAGGATCAAAACAAGGATGACAGCAGGTATCTGACGAACCCATCAGACGTCGCAAAAATCGGTTGCGATTGCGACTCAAACCAAATCGGCCCCTGGACCCAATGGCAGGGAAATCTTGACGCC
>Ga0302320_10021121_pt1 | contig 12943 bp, 14 predicted proteins | sample Bog_T0_3_FD_202130 | JGI IMG/M metagenome (GOLD analysis project Ga0302320, IMG submission 202130) | Peat permafrost microbial communities from Stordalen Mire near Abisko, Sweden - Bog_T0_3 | ecosystem: Environmental > Terrestrial > Soil > Wetlands > Peat | place: Sweden: Abisko, Stordalen Mire...
TGATGTCAGCGAGCCATCCAAGGATCCCTGGGGAAATCACCGCATCGGCCTTTCTGCCTCCACCAAAATCAACCGCAAGGATTTCGGCTTGACCTGGAATTCCGCCCTCGAGACCGGCGGCGTTCTGGTAGGCGAAGAAGTCTCCATCGGCCTTGAAATCCAATTCATCAAGGGGTAAATAGGGATCGGCCAACAGCGATCGTAGCTGCTCCCGAGCCCCCAGAGAAAGAAAGCGCGCCACGCAAGCGGCCTTTTCGTCAAAAAGGTCGCCCGCGCGCCTTCACTCTGTCCACTGTCCACTCAAATTACCTGTTGCAACGAATATCTCCCTCGCGCATCGAACAGGAGTAAGCCCCCCAGGAGGTTTAACCATGTCGCTTCGCGCAGTCAAACAGATCCTTTCAACCACGCCCACCATCGAGGGGGCAGGCGTTAAATTGCAGCGTGCCTTCGGCTTCGGCAAGACCAAGGAGTTCGATCCATTTCTCTTGCTGGACGATTTCCGGAATGAGAATCCCGCCGACTACCTGGCTGGATTCCCCTGGCATCCCCATCGCGGCATCGAGACCATCACATATGTCCTGGCCGGCGAAGTGGAGCATGGCGACAGCCTCGGCAACAAGGGCAAAATGGGCGCTGGCGACGTGCAGTGGATGACCGCCGGCAGCGGCATTCTGCACCAGGAGATGCCCCGCGGCGACGCCGGCGGCCGCATGCACGGATTTCAGCTCTGGGCAAACCTGCCCGCGGCGCTGAAGATGACCGACCCGCGCTACCAGGACATCCCTTCTGCCGCTATTCCCGAAGTCACGGAAGACGACGGCACCAAGGCCCGCATCATCTGCGGTGAGTTCTGGGGCAAGCAGGGTCCGGTCGAAGGCGTAGCCACCGAATCGAGCGCGGCCGCGCGCTATGTGGACATTTCCGTGCCGCCATTCAAGCGGAAGCGGATCAAGGTCGAGACCAGCCGCAACGCATTCGCCTACGTCTTCGCCGGCGCGGGAACCTTCCGTGACGCAAGCGACCCGCAGGCCGTGCTGACCGAATCGGGCGTTGATCCGAACGCACCGGCGGTCTACGACGCGAAAAACCACTCACTCGTTTTGTTCGACCGAGGCGATGAGATCGTCGTCCAGGCCGGCCCGGAAGGCATCCGGTTCCTGCTCGTCTCCGGCAAACCCTTGGAAGAGCCGGTAGCCTGGTACGGCCCCATCGTCATGAACACGCAGGCAGAACTTCGCCAAGCCATGGACGAGTTGCATACCGGCAAGTTCATCCGGCGTCAGTAAGTCGATCAACGACGGCCAGAGCTTCTCTTCTGGCCGCCCGCATCAATCCCGAATTGCAGCAACCTGCCAACGGGAGGATACTAATCCTATGGCGACGCAGCCCATCAGCGAGAAGCCGCTCGCTGGCCGATTGATCTCCTTGAAGGAGTACCTCTCGACCGGCTACGAGCCCGACTGCGAGTACGAAGACGGCGTCATCGTGGAGCGCAACGTGGGCGAGTTCGAACATTCCTTCCTGCAGGCGATTCTGGCCGCACTGTTCACAAACGACATGGAAGGCTGGGGAGTGTTCGCCCTCACCGAGCAGCGCGTCCAAGTGACTTCACGTCGCTTTTTAATCCCGGATGTGTGCGTTCTGCAATTAGGTGCGCCGACCGAGGACATTCTCACGCATCCGCCGCTCATCGTCATTGAGATCATGTCTCCTGAAGACACTCTTCGGCGCGCCACCAAGAAAGCACAAGAGTATATTCGATTCGGAATCGAAAATGTCTGGCTCATCGATCCCAATGCGCGCGTGGGTTATCGTGGCGGATCGAAAGGGCTGGAGCGAGTGCCCAGCGGCGAGCTCGCGATAGTGGGATCCTCGATCATGATCCAGATTTCGGATCTCTTTGCGAGGCTCGACAAGATCCGCGCCACCGGACAGAGGTAATCCAGACCCAGCCCATTACACTTCCACCGGCAGCTCCGCCGAAAGAATATTCATCGGTGTCAGGCCCCGCTGGCGCAGCGCCCGCAGGCTCAGCGAGTCGTGCCGCTTGGCCAGCCGCCGGCCATTGTGATCCACTACCAGCCGGCAATGGAACCACAGCGGATCGCGATATCCCAGCGCCCGGTTCAGCAGCATCTGCCGCGCCGTCGACTTCAGCAGGTCCGCTCCGCGCACCACTTCTGTAATCCCCATCGCCGCGTCATCGGCCACGCAGGCCAACTGGTAGCTGGGCACCCCGTCCCGCCGCCACACCACAAAGTCCCCAAAGTCCACGCCAGCCACAAACCGTTGCGGCCCCAGGTTGCGATCCGTAAATTCGATTGCCTCGCCGTCCGGCACGCGAAAGCGCCAGTTAAACCCCTCCGGCATCTCCGTTCCGCTCGCCGTCGGCCCCGCCAATTGCGAAGCATTGCCCAACAACCGCCGGCACGTTCCCGGATACACCGGATCGTCGTCCTCCATATCCAGCTTGCCGCCGCCCAGCGAACCCTGCACGGCGACCCGCTCATGCGGAGCCCCGAGCGCAGTCTCCAGATCCTTGCGTGAACAGCGGCATGGGTAGAGGTAACCGAGCCGCCGCAGCCTGCGCCATGCGGCAAGATAAATCGCTCGCCTCCGGCTCTGCACATAGGGCGCAAACGGGCCGCCCTTGTCCGGACCCTCCTGCCAGCGAATGCCCAGCCAGCGCAGGTCCTCGTAGGCAGCTTCGGCAAATGCAGATTTGCTGCGGTCCGGGTCCAGGTCTTCCATGCGCATGATCAGCGCGCCGCCGGCATCGCGCGCGCGCTGCCACGCCGTCCAGAAAGTGCGCGCATGGCCCACGTGCAGATAGCCCGTAGGCGAAGGCGCAACCCGGCCGCGATAGTTCGAGGTCGGCGTAGGAGCGATGCTGGCCATACTAGAGACAAGTTTAGGCAGCCTTGAACCCGCCGCATATGGAGAGCTTGATTCCGGTGCCCAACTTGGTTCCCACCCTGCATGGATGCAGACGAGAGGCGGGGAGCGATAAGGCTCCCCGCCGATTTGCCGACCTACTAACTGGCCAACTCGCTGACTCGCTGCCTAATCCGACTGCCCATCCTTCTCGCCATCCTGGTCGCCGTCGTTATCCGCATCGTGATGGCGATGGCTGTAGTGCCCCATGTCGTCGTCCAGATGCTTGGGATCGACCGACACCTGCACCACATCCATTTCATTTCCATTAAGGTCGACAACAAACATCCCCATTCGCTCGCCTTCAGGATGAATAAAGATCAGCGTCTGTTCGTGGCCCTTCCTGCTGGTCTCGCGAACCATCCGCTCCCAGCCTGCGCCGAGCTTCTCTTCGACCATGCTGTTCAGTTCGCTGCCGTCCACCTGTTCGGTGAACGATTCGAACTCCGCGACATGGATGCCACCCACGCCGCCATGCGTGGCCTTGCGCGACACCAGACTGATCAGGCCCATGAACGGGATCCGTGTCGCACGTACGTGATAGCGGCTCTCGATCGAGCGCACCACGCCATCAAATCCGCCCTCGCCGCCGCCAGCCAACACGGCGACGGGGATCGCAAGAACGACAAATGCAATGGGAATCAACCAGAACCGCCTCATTGGTCTCCGCCTTTCTTGTCCTTCGTCTTTTCCTTGTCTTTGTCCTTTTCCTTTTCCTTGTCGGCATCCCTGGCCACGTCACCGAGCACGCTCAGGCCGCCCACGCCTTTCAATTTGCCCAGGTCGTCCATGTTGATCGGCCCCAGAATCAGAACGATGGTCAATTCCTTGGGCTCAACTTCCAGAATGAAGATTCCGTGCGATTCGCCGTTCACCAGCTTCACCATCACATCGGTGCTCTCGCTGTTCTTGCGCTCGCGCTCTTTCACAATCGACGACCACTCGCTGGTTTCGAAGTATTTGCGCAGTTGATCCACTTCTTCCGTGGAAAACTCCCCCGGCCTGTCAAACTCGTACTCGCGTACGTAGATGCCTTGCAACCCCTCGATCAGCTTGCGCGTCGCGGCCTCGTCGTCATCCTTGCCGTTCAGAATCTTGGCTGCGAAGGCAAGCATGTTCTTGCCCAGCGTCACCTCGGTGACGTCGGAAGCCCGCGCCGCCAGCTCCTTCTCAATGGGTGAAGGAGGAGGCAATTGGTCGGCCTGCGCCATGGCTGTTCGCGCCAGCATGGGAAAAGCCAGCATTGCCGCCGCAACAATGAAATGGATGATTCGATTTCGCATGAGACTTTCTCCTTAATCCTGTGTCCCGCGCCGCCGTGCCGCGAGTCTTGCATTCATCTGGTTCAGCGCGTGGCTGGTAATCCGCAGTGCCGTCAATACTTGCTCCCGTGCCGCTTCTTCCCTGCGCCGCTCTTCCACAATCCGCCACTCCACCCCGCCCGCCAGCGCCGCTGTCAGCGCCAGCGAAGCCGCCAGCCGCTGCCACGTAACCCACGGCCGCACTATAAGCCTCGAGCGCCGTTTCTCCATCAGCCGCCGCTTCAGCCCCGGAGGCGCAGGCCTCCGCTCAAACGCCTCGCGCAGTTCCCGCTCAAACTCGTCCATCGGATCAATTTCCACGAACAAACTCCTTCAAATGCGTTGCCGCCTTGGCCCGCAACAGCTTCAGGCCGCGCTGCAAGTGGCTCCTTACGGTGGCCACCGGAGCCGAAAGCGTCGCCGCAATCTCCTCCGGCGTCATGTCCTCCTGGTAGCGAAGAACCAGCGCCGCCCGCTGCGGCTCCGGCAACGTGGCAAGCAGTTGCTCCAACCGCGTACCCAGCGGAGAAGCGCGCTCCTCAACCGCCGCCCCGTGCACGTCTTCCATCTCCACCCACAGGTCCATCCCCCGCACCCGCCGCCTGCGCATCGCATCTGTCGAGCGGCTCATCGTCACCCGCCGCAGCCAGAAGCATACGTGATCCGCGGATTCGAGCCTTCCCAGGTTGCGGTCCATCTCAATGAAGACATCCTGCGCAATCTCTTCCGCGAGACCTCGATCGCCCGTCATCCGTAGCGCCAGCGAAAAGACCATAGACTGGTGCTCGTCAACAAGCTTCTCGAATTCCCTCTCGAATTCCGGGAGTTGTTCAAAATCCGGCTGCCTGTCGTTGGCCATGAGTCTCGCGTCTACTCTCTTATCCGCAAAGAAGCGTGCGCGGGGATGCAGAGAGTACGCGATTGCACAAGAAAAGTTCGAAAGAGGCCTTAAGTTACATCATGATCTGGCCGGCATAAGGACCAGCCGTTCGTTCAAGGTGCTCACAGTTAGACACAAATCGGGTACACTGGGCCGCATATGCCTCCCGTAGTCGTGATGATGGATCAGAAGTTCTCGCTTGATGAGTTCAGCAGGCACGAATCACTCGATCTGCGATGCATAAGCCCAAAGTCCTGGGAGACGATCCTTGCCTCCTGCAACGCGACGGAACTCCGTCTGTACTATCTCAAGATTCGTTCTTTTGACGGCATCGACCGTCTCCGCGCCACATGCAGGCTCAGCATTGAGTGGGCCAACAAAATTGAAGACCTTTCTCCGCTCTTCCGCATGGGGTGGCTGACCAGTCTCTTCCTGAGCGATCTTCCTCGAATCAGGCGAATCGACGGCATCGAGTTATTGGAGAATCTTAGAGAACTGCACCTGTCGGGAAACCGCGGCAGCCTGACCCCGCCCCTTCGGCTCGAATCGGTTCGGCCCATTGCGAGTCTCCAAAATCTTGAAAAGCTGGAGTTGGTGAACCTCCGGCTGGAAGACAGGGATATTTCGTTTGTCGCCGACTCGTTTCCCAACCTTCGCTCTTTGAGGTTGTCACATAGCGAGTTCGAGCGCGCGCAGTTTGCATATCTGGCGAAGAGGCTCAATGCACGGCTCGAGGATCCGATTGTCTCCAGCCGGGAAATGATGTATGCCAATTGCAAATGCGGCATGCATCTTCATCTGTTTCTCGGCCGCCGGATGCCGATGCTCTGCGAGTCATGCGATGAAAAGAGATTCAAGAAGCTGACCGAAGAATTCCAAAGCCCTGCTTAGACTAGCCACCCTCGGCCCCTCAAAACAACTCCGGAATGCTATGGAACGCAATCCGCGTCGGCGCGGATTTATACGCCGTCAGCATGGTTGCTGGCGCCAGCGTGCTCATCCCATATTTGTTATTCAGCTGGTCCATCACGGCTAGAAGGCGCGCCCGGCTTTGCTCGTCTTCGGTTCCGTCGAACAGGTTCAGCGAGTGCAACCGGTCGGGCACCAGCCCGTCGAGATGAACGCCGATGAAATACGGATGATCATACTGCGGGCCCTTGGGCTTGCTGGCCCACAGCCGCGCCAGCGCCGCAATCAGCGTCGGATTGTCCTGGCACTCGCTCAGGTTCAACTCCGCCTTCCATCCCTTCACCGGAACTCCAAACGTGCTTACCGGACCGCGTTCTCCTTTGGGACCTGCAAACCCGACCACCAGCCCGATGCTCGAGGTCCATAGCCCGCCCGCGCGTAACCGCATGGCTGCCTTGTGCAGCAGCTTGTGCGCCACCGCATAAGCCTTTTCCGGCGTCCGCATCTCCGGCGCCAGCACATGCTGATGACTCAGCGACTTCAAGTGCTCGGTCTCCGACATGTCGAAGTCCTCGCCGCGCAGCCAGTGCCAAAGCCGCTCGCCCCACACCGATCCCCAAAGCTCTCCGGCCTTCTCGCAATCCAGCGCCAGCAGGTCGTCCACGCTGCGGATGCCCTTCTCGTTCAGCCGCTTCTCAGTCTTCGCTCCGATCCCGGGCAGGTCGCGCAGGGTCAGGTGCCGCAGCGCGCCGGGCAGCAGGTCGAGCGGCAGCGCCACCAGCCCGTCGGGCTTTTCCATGTCGCTCGCCACCTTGGCCAGGTAGCGGTTGGTCGCCAGGCCCACCGAGCTGCGCAGCATCGGCCCTACCCTCTCGCGGATTGCCGCCTTCACTCGCCGGCCCAGGTTCATCGCCGCCAGCAGCGGTCGCTCGCGGCCCATGAGGCGGCAAGCCATCTCATCGATCGAGAGCACCGCCGTCACCGGCAAACAGCTCTCCACCGCTTCCACAATTTTGTGGTGATAATCCACATAAATCTCGTGCCGCGCCTCCACAAGCACCAGATCGGGACACATCCGCTTCGCATCCCCTACCATCGTGCCCGTCTTCACCCCGTAGGCCTTGGCCTCATAGCTGGCGGCGATGCAGACAGTCGTGTCCGCCATCATGGGCACCACGCCCACCGGACGTCCGCGCAGGTCGGGCCGAACCTCCTGCTCCACCGACGCGAAGTAGGAATTCAGGTCCACGAACAGCCAGTTGAGGCCCGAATCCCGCGCCTCGCCGCGTGCAGGCGCAAACTCCTTTCGAGGGGCGTCGTCTAACCAATCGGGGGGATGGTCTTCCTGCGCGCCTTGGCGCATCATCGGGCCCTGAGCCGAATTTGGGTGAGATGCCATCTTGAATCGATGTTCGTCTTTTATTCGCTTCACGGCAAGAAGAAATTCACCATGACCGACAATGATGCCGATGATACACTTGGGTTCGCTGGGATTACCGGTGCATCGATGCCTTAACGGTTGGTTCGTGACCTCGGATGATCGGCGAAGCATCAAATCAATTGCGTAGGTTTTCCTGCATATGCATCATCTGATTCACTGGTTCGCGACAAATGGGGGCATCGTCGCCGTGCTGGTCACGGTAGGCGTGGCCGTCCTCCTTGTGTGCTGCCTGGGATGCTCGAACTGCGGTCCCCGCGAAAAGGACGACCTGTTCCGCCGTCACGAAATGTAATCTCCGCCTTAAACTTCCTTTGTTCCCTGATGGAAGCGCACACGCCAGGCGCCTGATTTTTTCGTCCAAAGAGAGCTGCGCAACACCGCCGACCTCAGTCCCGATTCTGCATCCATCCGCACCGTCCGATAAGTGACCAGCGCCACTCCCTCGCCAATCGAATCGCAGTGGAAATCTTCCATCGCCGGCGCGCGATAATCCTCGGTCGCCAGCAGTTCGAGAATCTCCCCACCCGTCCAGACTCGTCCAGAGGATCCAAACTCCCGAAAGTCCTCCGCCAGCAACTCCGCCACCCGCGCCCGGTCGCGCCGAACAAGTGGATCGAGCAGCGCCTCCTCGCATGCCCGCAGGTGCGCGCAAATCGTCTCCTCTGCATCCCCGCTCATTCCCCCGCCGGCTTCAGGTACATCTCAAACTGCGCCAGGATGCGGTTGAACAGGTGTGTCCGCACATCCGGCCCGGCAATCGAGTGCGTCTTGCGCGGATAAATCTGCAGATCGTAGGGCAGCTCCGCTTCAATCAGCTTCTGCACAAATTGAACCGAGTTCTGAAAATGCACGTTGTCGTCCCCGGTCCCCTGCACCAGCAACAGTTTCCCCTTCAGATTGGCCGCCGAGTTGACCACCGAGGAGTCCTTGTACCCGGCGGGAAACTCGCCCGGCGTGCTCATGTAACGCTCGGTATAGATCGAGTCGTAATTGCGCCAGTCCGTTACCGGAGCCACCGCCACTCCCGCCTTGAACCGATCCGAATGCGTCATCGCATAGAGCGTGAACGTCCCGCCCCAGCTCCAGCCCCACCACCCCAACCGCTTCCGGTCCAGTTGGGGATATTTGTCCAGCGCCGCATCCATCACCGTCAACTGGTCTTCCAGTTGCACCGGACCGAAGTCGTGATACGCCGCCTGCGCGAACTCGCGGCCTCGACGCCCCGTGCCGCGATTATCCGCATGCAGCACCGCAAACCCATGCTGGGCCAGCAACTCGTCAAACAGCAACCCATCGCTCCAGTGGTTGCCCACCTCCTGCGGGCCCGGCCCGCCATAGGGGTTCACGATCAACGGGATTGTTCCTGGGCTGAGGGCTCCTGCCGCCGTCGTAGCTCCCTCCGGCAGCAGCAGCGTTGCGTAGAGCGTAGTCCCGTCGTGCGCCTTTACCTCCAACGGCTCCGGCGCGTGCAGACGGTAGGGCTCCAGCGCCCGCGTCGACCAAAACACATTGCATTTGTCGACCGTCTGGCAAAGCCGCAGCGTGCGCGGTTCCATTCGTGTCGAATACCCTTCCACAAACCCGCCGCCGTCTGGAGCGAATTTGGCCATATGGGTTCCCGCGCTCGTGGTAATTTGCTTGCGCTCGCCGGCAAAGTTCACCTGCCATACCTGCTGTTCCAGCGGATTGCTCTCGTTCGACGAATAGCGGACGATCTTGCTCGCAGTTTCGACGTCAAGAACGTCGCTCACCTCAAAATCGCCCTTGGTCAGTTGCCGCTCGAGCTTGGCCATTCCCAGATCCGTTTGATTCTGGTCGTACCTATAGAGATAAAGCTGGTTGTGCCCGTCGGTCCAGTTGGTCAGCACAATCGTCCCGTCGCCAACCGACACATCGTAGTTGTCGTCGATGAACTTCTCGTCGGCAATCTGCAGCACCACGTGCGACTTTCCCGTCGCCGCGTCGGCAAAGTAAATATCGCGGTGCTTGTGATCGCGCGTCAGCGTCTCCACCCACAGCGTTCTGCGGTCTACCCAGCCAAAACGCGGAATATAATCCCGCCCCAGCACAATCGGCAGCTTCATCCACTCCGTTTTGCCGCCGCCTGCGCTCACTACGCCCACACGCACATCCGGATTCGGGTCGTCCGGCTGGGGAAACCGCTGCATTTCCACCTTGGCGTGGGTCGGAATCCAATCTTCAATGGGATACTCCGGCACCTCGGTCTCGACCATCTGCAAGTACGCAACGTGGGCAGAATCCGGCGACCAGAATTGGTTGCTCCTTACGTCCAGCTCTTCCTCGTACACCCAATCCACCTCGCCGTCGAGCGTGGTCAGATTGGGCGGCGGCGCCACGGAAACAGCAGGCGTCCCCTCATCTTTGATGTGCAGCACCGAAAGCCCGTGGTCGCGCACAAACGAGACCATTGCTCCATTGGGGGAAAACTTGGGATCGTCGCCGGAGGCAGCGCCGGTGAAACCCACCTGCACTCCCGTACCGGTCTTCAGGTCGTAAAGCCAAAGCCGGCCGCTCGAGTCGAACAGCAGGTGCGCGGAGTCCGGCGCCCACAGGTAGCTGGCCATGTTGTAGCGGTCGCGATGATCGCGGTCCGTCTCCGTGCCCGCAACCCCTGAGAGCGACGCCAGCTTCGCCCGGCTCACCAGGACATGCGACTTGGCGGTCGCCGGGTCCACGTCCACCAGTTGGCCGCTATCGATATAGGTAAGGTGCTTTCCATCCGGCGACCACGTCAGGCCCTCAGGCGGGTGCCCCAGCAGCGGCCCGTTCGCAAAAATCGCTTCCACCGTCAAAGGCTTGGCCGGCGCTTTGTCCCCAACAACGCCCTGCGCAGAGAGGGAAGCGTTTGACAGCGGGAAGATGAAAACGGCAGAAAGCAGAAAGGCGCCAATTCGCGTCAAAGAAGTTCCTCCCCGAGCAGAGCCCTTTCCGGCTCGTCGGTCGCTATTCAAAAAGTACCGGGCTTCCAGCGAGAAGTGTAACTCACCGGGGATTCCAATTTGCCGAGCGCACGCTCACCCTAGTATCGTGCGGGCATGCAATGGGCAACTCCGCGGGAACGCACCAAGCTGGGACAGGCGCGGCGCAAGCAGTTGGGCCGCCAGGCTCACGACACCCTCAACATCAAAGCCCGCGCGCGTTCTTCGATTCAACTGCTCGAGCGATCGATGCGCGGCCGCGTGCCGGCGCTGGTCAAGCTCAAGTACGAGCTCATGGCCGATTCGCCCTTCGGCTATTTTCGCGGCGCCGTTCCGGTGATGGCCGCCGACCTCTCCGCGCTGCCCAATACAGGCATCGTCAGCCAGCTCTGCGGTGACGCGCACGTCCGCAACGTCGGCGCCTACGCCGCGCCCGACGGCCGCCTGGTCTTCGACATCAACGACTTCGACGAATCCATCCGCGGTCCCTTCGAGTGGGACCTCAAGCGCATGGCCGCCTCCATCTCCCTTGCCGGCCGTGGCTCCGGCCACAAGGATTCCGCGATTCGCCGCGCCGTCGAGCAATGCATCCTGCGCTACACGGCCCAGATGAAGGTATTCAGCAAAATGCCACATCTTCAGGTCGGCCACTTTCTGGTGCATCGCTTCAGCAAGGTCGAGCCGGTGCACTCGGCGCTGTTGAAGGCCGAACGCGCCACACCGCTGCACACGCTGGAGCAGCTCACCGAGCCGGATACCGTGAAGGCAGGCACGACCCGCCGCTTCAAGGAAATCAAGCCCATGCTCACCCGCGTCTCCAAGTCCCAGGCCGACGCAGTCATAGCCTCCCTCGAGCCTTACCGCGAAATGCTCGAGCCTCAGCGCCAGCACCTGCTGTCTTTCTATCGCCCCGTCGATGTGGCGTTCAAGGTGGTCGGCACGGGCTCCGTCGGACTGCGCGACTATTGCATTTACTTCGAAGGCAACGGCCCCGGCGATCCGCTCTTCCTGCAAGTCAAGGAGGAGCCGGCCTCCGGCTACAACGCCTACCTGCCCAACGCTCACCCCGACCCCCACAACGGCAAGCGCGTCGCTGACGGGCAGCGCGCCATGCAATTGCAATCCGATCCGTTTCTCGGCTGGACAAATATCGGCTCGCGGCAATATCTCGTCCGTCAGCTCAACGACCACAAAGGCTCCATCGATCTCGAAGACCTTGCCGGCAGCGGCCTGACCGCATTCGCCGAAGTCTGCGGCGAGTTGTTATCTCGCGGCCACGCCCGCTCCTGCGATCCTGCCGTCATCGCCGGCTACCTGGGCGGAGGGGGAGGTTTCGCCGAAGCGTTGAGCAGATTCGGCCTCCTCTACGCCGACCAAACCGAAAAGGATTGGCAAGACCTGCGCCGTTCCCGCAAACTCGCACCCAGCGTGTAGCCCCTCACCCTGTATGGGTTTCAATTACCTGTCATCCTGAGCGAAGCGCACTTCAGCGGAGTCGAAGGACCTGCTTTTAGACGGCATTCGACCTCGGAGGAAAAAATGAACCGCCGCACATTTGGTCAATCCATCGCCGCCGCAGCTCTCGCTGCTTCTTTTCCCACCCGCGCCTCGGCAACCGCCGCTCCGCAGCCCCCGCCATTCGCCCTCTCCGTAATGCTCTGGACCGTCTTCCGAGGCCTGCCCTTCGAAGACCGCCTCGCCAAAGTGGCCGAAGCCGGATACAGCAATGTCGAGCTGGTAGGCGAATATAACGCCGACCACTGGACTCAGGCCGATTTCGACCGCGCCATCGCCGCCGCCAAGCGACTCGGCATCCGCTTCGACGCGACTGCCGGTATGGAACATGCAGGCCATGTGCATGGCATCGCCGACCCGGCCGAGCGCGATCCATTTCTGGCGGAGCTGAAACAGGCGCTCGTTCCCATGGAGACGCTTTCGTGTCCGGCGATGATCGTTCTCGCCGGCAACATCGTCCCCTCGCTCACCCGCGAAGCGCAGCACGAGGCTTGCATCGATACGCTCAAGCGTGGCGCAGAACTCATTGACGGCAAACAGATCGCCGGCCAGCCCGTCCGCCTGCTCCTCGAGTGCATCCATGTGGAAGAGAGTCCCAAATGCTTCCTCACTTCCGCCGCCGAGGGCATCGATATCGTCCGCGCCGTCAACCACCCCCAGGTCCAGTTTCTCTACGACATCTTCCACGAACAGATGGGATTCGGCAACTTGATCGACAAGCTCGACAAGCACATCGACCTGATCGGTCTCATCCACATAGCCGACGTCCCCGGCCGCCACCAGCCCGGCACCGGCGAAATCGACTACGGAAACATCTACAAGAAGCTTGCCGAGCTGAACTACCGCCACAACGCAGCCATGGAGTTCCTGCCGCAAGGGGATGCGGTGACCACTCTCCGGGCGGCGAAGGCGGAAGTCCTGACCGCGTGATGACCGCGCCCTCTGCACTCTACAATCAATCGGTATGCCCACCGCCGTCCGCTCCCACGCCAAGATCAACCTCGGCCTTCATATCGGCGCG
>Ga0302320_10021123_pt1 | contig 12943 bp, 9 predicted proteins | sample Bog_T0_3_FD_202130 | JGI IMG/M metagenome (GOLD analysis project Ga0302320, IMG submission 202130) | Peat permafrost microbial communities from Stordalen Mire near Abisko, Sweden - Bog_T0_3 | ecosystem: Environmental > Terrestrial > Soil > Wetlands > Peat | place: Sweden: Abisko, Stordalen Mire...
CGAGACTTGGTGGCAACGTGCAAATCTTCCAATTGCAACAATTCCTCGAAGCCGGATTTTTACAATTTACGGGTTGCGAGAACGGCGGTACTGGCTTACCATCAGAGTAGCTCAGAAGTAACGTTACGGCCAGCACTCGAAGTCACGATTCGTGGTCATTATGAATCCCTGTAGAGTGAGCCCCAATGGGGTGAACAGGGAATAGGATGTTGCAGCTAAGGCGTCAGGGGATAATTGTCAGATTGCCTTCTGTCAGATAGATTGTATGACTTGGTGTTCGCGCTTGTAGAATTGTCGCGGGTTGCTAAGTCACATGGGCGGAGCCATGTGCAATTTCGAACATCCTTGCGGGACATCCGAAACTTAGCCGGGTGATTTGGCCAAATCGCGCTTCGGATCTCCGCATTTTGCAGGGTAATCCATCAGGTCGGGGCTTTCAATGGGCACGCTGGGGATATGCAGGGAAATATGCAGGCGACAGTTCAAGAACCTAACGACAATGCCGTTTTGCACACTGCTCTTGCCGGCCAGGCGCGACACCGCAAGTGGTTCGCTATTTACACCATGCCACAGCACGAAAAGTCGGCTGTCAAGCAGCTTGAAATACGTGAGATCGAGTCATTTCTCCCCACCTATGAAACGGTTCGCGTGTGGAAGAATCGACAACGGATGAAACTCCAGCTCCCGCTATTTCCGGGCTATGTTTTTGTACATATCGACAGTCAAGAGCGGACCAAGGTTCTGCAATCTCCTGGTGTCTTGCAAATCGTCGGCAACAGGCGGGACTCTGTTCCCTTGATGGACTCCGAGGTGGAGTTTTTGCAATCCGGGTTCTGCAGGCAATCCGTTGAACCGTACCGCGAACTTGTCATTGGCACAAAAGTCCGCGTAAAGAGCGGAGTGATGAAAGGCCTTCTGGGCACCCTGGTGAGAAAAGGTAAAGACCTGCGGTTTGTACTGACCCTGGAGTTGATTAACCAACATGCGGCAATCCGGGTAAACGCGGAGGACCTGGAGCCGGCAACCTATTGATATCTGATGACCTCAGCCCATGTCTGGCGCTGGATGAACCTCCGCATGGCGGATTTTAGCGCAATCCCCTTACGTCAAACACTGGCATGGAATTGCCGCCCGAGGCATCGGTGGTTGCCTTTGCCCCATGTTGGCGCCGTTCCCCTGTAGTCCAGTTTGCGGTAAATCTTTCCTTTCTGTTGACAAGCCGTGAAGAACAATATTCGTACCGTCTGTAGATGCCATTGAATTGGCGCCTTCGGGGGAGAATATGCCAGTCAGATCCAAAGGCACATATCGGACCGATAAGATCCTCCAGGAAGCGGGTAAACTTTTTGCGCGTCAGGGATATCACGCAACCAGCACTCGTGAGATAGCCCGGCTAGCAGACGTGAGTGAAAATACTTTGTTTCGACACTTCGACAGCAAAGAGAAACTCTTCTGGTCATCGTTGCAGTTGTATTCGGCCGGTTTGACATTCAGGCAGGACTTACTGGGGGGGTTGGAGCAATGCGAATCTCCGGAAGTGGTCTTGCCGAAGATCATCGAGATGCTCTCCGATATCGTCAAGTACAGGCCGGAGTTGCTTCAGCTGATAGCGATCGCATTCGTCGAGATGCACACCAAGGCCGACGAGTTTTGCTTGGAGACACTCTCGCCAGTTCTGTCGACGATCAACAAATATCTTGAGAGCAGCATCCGGAGCGGAAGAATACGCGATTTGGACCCGGTCCTGCTGACAACAGCCTTGATCATGTCCGTCCTGGCACATCCGGGAATATTCAACATGACTGACGGCAACAAGGTCGTATACTCGAATAGTGTGGAGGAGCGGCGCGCATACTCCAAATTCTGGATGGATCTGGTCGTGCCAAGGAAGCCTGTCCAGGCATCACTTGGTGGCCAGGCATCTGTAGATTCTTGATGCCCAATGTAATTGGCAAAATTCACCATCAAGCTGTTGTACCGGTTTATGACAGTGGGTCCGAGCCCACTGGTCCATGCCATGCAATCGCACCACTGGGCCCACAGTCAAAAAGCCAGTTTGGATCTTGCAGAATGAAAATGCCCACAACTGCTCACACAGGTGTACCATTGTTATCCCTAACGACTTCGTAACCTTTTGATGCGCCTGTTTCGCGATGTCATCAAAGAGTTGTGAATACCGTCAGGTCATGGGTCTGAACGCCAGGATCCAGGAGGAAAGAGATGTCTCCGGAATCAAAGATCGCCCGTAGCCATAGAACTCCAAGAATCTTGCGTCGATTGATCGGTTATTTTCTGGACCTGTCGGCCTTTCTCCTTGCTACATTTCTCGCATTTGAGTTGCGTTTCGACTTCGTATTGCCCGCGCAATACCTCCATGCAATGGAGATAGCCGCAGTCATCTGGGCAGCGACAACGTCTCTGTCATTCATTGTTTGCGGAGTAAGCCAGGGGAGCTGGCGGCACACTTCCGTGCATGGCGCTGTGAGAATACTGGTGGCTATTTCGGCGGGCTCGACGCTTGGCGGGATGGTCATTTTCCTATTACTCCCCCTTGGGGCAGTCCCGCGCTCCGTGTATATTCTCGATTGGTTAATTTCCGGCTTACTGACTTTGGGGGGCAGGTTGGCTGTTCGTGTGACCGTTGCCGCGATGAGCCGGAGAGGAATCGAAGGGGAGCGGACAAGAACGCTGATCTACGGCGCCGGCGCCGCGGGATTGGCATTGCTGCGAGAGCTGCGGCAGAACCATACATTGATGTCCGATGTCATTGGCATAGTCGACGACGATCCAAACAAGCAGGGTCTATTGCTGGACGGTAAACCCGTTATGGGCAGCGGAGAGGCCCTGGAAAGATTGGTTCACAAACACAATATTCGAAGAGTGCTCATTGCAATTCCGGCCGCAACCGGGCCGCAGATGGTGCGCATTTTGAAGCTCGCCACCGAAGCCAAGGTGGAGTACAAGATGGTGCCCAGTCTGGGAGAACTGGTGCAGGGTACTGAACTTGGCACCCAAATCCGAGAAGTTGCTGTTGAAGACTTGCTGGGCAGAAAGCCAGTGCATCTTGATCTGGACCGTATCCGGGAACGCATTCAGGGGCGGGTGGTCATGGTAACGGGCGCCGCGGGCTCGATCGGATCGGAGATCTGTCGGCAGATCGCTCCTTTCCGGCCGCTTGCCATTGTAGGCTTCGATGCGGCAGAGACTCCCCTTTTTCATATCGACAGAGAGATGGCAAGCTGTTTTCCAGGCATCGCCTTTCATCCTGAGATTGGCAGTATTACAAACCGCGGCACATTGAAGCGGGTCATGCAGCGTCATCATCCGTCGGTTCTGTATCATGCGGCCGCCTATAAGCATGTTCCGCTGATGGAGCGCCACGTCTTCGCATCTGTCGAAACGAATACCCTTGGCACCTGGAACGTAGCCCGGGCAGCTGCTGAACACGGAGTCGCGGATTTTGTCTTGATCTCCACCGACAAGGCCGTTCGTCCGACGAGCATGATGGGCGCGACGAAGCGTGTTGCAGAGCTGCTGATTCGCGCACTCCAAGTGTCCGGCGGGACCAAGTTTGTCGCGGTGCGATTTGGGAACGTACTGGGGAGCAATGGAAGCGTGATTCCACTTTTCCAGGAACAAATAGCCGCAGGCGGTCCGGTAACTGTCACGCATCCGGAGATGACGCGCTATTTTATGACCATTCCTGAGGCGGCGCAACTGGTTCTGGAAGCGTTCTCGCTCGGCAAGGGCGGAGAAGTGTTCGTTCTCGAGATGGGCCAGCCCGTCAAGATTGTGGATCTGGCAAAGAACCTGATCTTGCTCTCCGGGCTTCAGCCTGAACGAGATATTGAGATCGAATTTACAGGTCTGCGTCCAGGCGAGAAGATGTTTGAGGAGTTGAATCTGGAAGACGAGAGTCTCATTCCAACGTCACACTCCAAGATTAGAAGCTATGTGTGCCACGAGAATCTCAATGCGATGCAAATCAAGGCATCGCTGCATCGCCTGCAGGCAATCGTTGAAGGGCAGGACATTGCCAACCTCGTCGTGCTGCTCAAGGAATTAGTTCCCGATTACAACCCTGGGGCTGAACTCTTGAAATCGGCGCTGTCTAACAAGCCCTACCATGCGGAAGCCGCCAAGATTCCGGTTGCTTCTGAGCTTACTGAGACACATGCGGCTAAAAAGCTTAATCCGACGACCCTGCTGAATTAGATACTTTGAGAAACAGAGTTGCGCCGCAATCGAATTGGGATGCAACCAGGCAATCGAATTCCTGGCATGTGGACAGAGTGTTTTGCGCGCCAGCGAATGTCGACATGAAACGTGAAGTTCTTCAAGGTCAACAAATGAGTCAAGTGGTGCACAGAAATCATTGGAGTTGCTGCTCTGCCATGAGAACGAGTCGAGCGCTCGTTATCCTGTTTGCCGCAGGTGTAGCCCTGTTGTCCAGCAGCCTACTTGCAGCCCAGGGGATTGACCAAAAAGATGACGCAACGGCATCCGCGCAGAGTGCCAGCAGCCAGGATAGTACCCAAAGCGATAGCGCAACGGCGGCTGCTCAGAATAGCAGCGCTCCGGACATGGCAACCAGCGGGGACGCTCAAACGCAGACCCAGAGCGGTAAGGCACAGGCTCCGAGCCAGGGCAGTAGTGCACGAACACCGCCGCAGAACCCCGTAGCGCCTGCTAAAAATAAAATCGCGCCTCCAGAGGACAAGCCGAAGCAAAATACTATGCCCAATCCTTACGGATTGTCCTCGTTGCAGGATCTATACACGCAGGTTCCATCCGCCGGCGGCACTCTGCAGCGCTTCGGCAGCGATGTTTTTAGTACCGGCACCGGAAATGCGAACCAACTGCCCATGGATCTTCCTGTCGGTCCAGATTATGTTCTGGGCGCGGGAGATCAAGTCGTAGTGAACATGTGGGGCGGGCACGTTGGGCGCCTGACGATAACCATCGATCGTCAGGGTCAGATCACGCTGCCTGAGGTGGGCACGATTACGCTGGACAGGCTCACGATCGCTCAGGCTCAGGCCGCGATTGAAAAAATTCTCGACACCCAATTTCGCGACGAGCATGTCGAACTTTCTCTGGGCCGGCTGCGCACAGTGCGAATCTATGTGGTTGGCGATGTTCAGCTCCCCGGCGCCTACGATGTCAGTTCACTGTCCACGCCGTTAAGCGCCCTCTTTACTGCCGGCGGCCCCACCAGCCGCGGGTCGTTACGCATCCTTCTCCACTACCGCGGAGAGCAACTCATCCGCACCATTGATCTTTACGATTTTCTACTGCGAAGCGCCAGCGTCGACAACGACCGACTCTTGCCGGGCGATACCATCTCTGTCCCTACGGTCGGACCGCAGGTGAAGGTCGAAGGCATGGTGCATCGACCTGCGATCTACGAACTCAACGGCGAGACAACCTTAACTCAGGTTCTCGATCTTGCCGGAGGCGTACTGCCGACAGGGAGCCTGAAAGAGATAAATGTTACGCGAGTTGTGGCTCACGAGAGCCGGACCATGCTGCGCTTGGAACTTCCCTCCAACCCAGTCGAACTCGCCCAAAAGCTGGCTGACTTCAAGGTGCAAGGCGAGGACGATATCGTCATCTCGCAGATTTTGCCCTACAACCAGAGCGCTGTCTATCTCGAAGGCCATGTCTATCGTCCCGGCCGGTATCCATTCCATGATGGGATGACCATTAACGATATTTTGCATTCCTACCAGGATGTGATGCCGGAGTCAGCCGACCATGCGGAGCTTGTCCGATTGGAGCCGCCAAACTATCAGCCCAAAGCCACCAGCTTTAACCTGCACGATGCGATGATCGGCAACGATTCGTTTCAACTCAAACCCTTCGATTTGATCCACATCTACGGTCGATACGAGATCGATGCGCCGAAGGTTTCCATCGAAGGGGAAGTGCTTCGCCCCGGCGAGTTTCCCATGCCGCAAGGCATGACAGTGGCTGATCTGGTGCGTCTTGCAGGAGGATTCAAGCGCAGCGCCTATCAGGACGATGCCGATCTTTCGAGTTATACCGTTCAGAACGGCCAGAAGGTGGTGGTCAGCGTTAGCGTCATCGCACTCAAGAAAGCATTGGATGGCGACAAGGATGCGGATGCGGTGTTGAAGCCCGGCGATGTTGTCAGCATTCGGCGCCTGTCGGGCTGGCAGGACATCGGTGCTTCGGTGACGATAAGCGGCGAAGTCGCACATGCCGGCAGCTATGGCATTGAAGACGGAGAACGGCTAAGCTCCGTGCTCAAGCGTGCGGGAGGATTTCGAGCGGATGCGTATCCCGCCGCTGCCGTTCTGGAGCGGACCCAGGTCCGTGAATTGAACCAAGTAGCCCGCCAACAGATGATCCGTCGCATTGAGACGGAACCGATTGTGGTAAATGCGGGGCCCACGTCGGGCACTCAAACACAAGACCTGCAAAAGTCTCTTGACTCGCAGCGCCAGCAGATTCTCACCAACCTGCGCAACCAATCGGTAAGTGGCCGGCTGGTAATCAATATTTCCACGGATATCGGCAGTTGGGAAAATACGCCCGCGGATATTGAACTGCGCGCGGGCGACACCCTTGTCATACCGAAGCGCCCGAATTTCGTCGCAGTGAGCGGCCAGGTATACAACCCAATTGCGGTAAGCTACATCCCCGGGAAGAATCTCGGCTGGTATTTGCGCAAGTCGGGCGGCGCAACGAGATCCGGAAACAAGAAGGAAGTCTATGTGCTCCGCGCAGATGGGTCCATTGTGCCGTTGGGCAATCGGTGGATCAGCGACAATTACATGGACCTCCGCATGCGGCCCGGCGATACCATCTTCATTCCCGAGAAAATCATCGGCACCTCACAGGTATGGCAGAATATACTGGGCGCGGCGCAGGTGGCATCCGCGGCTACTCTCCCCATCCTTCTTTCCGGTATCCTCTAAACAAACTACGAGGCATATCCCAAGGCATTTCCGAAATCAACGCGCGCAGCGCAGGCATTGGGCAGAAATGAAGAAACCGTTCGCAATGATTTGAGCGAGACCTCCATGACCTGTGTTGCAAGCGCCCTTTGACTGTCTTGGAGTAGCGGATACTCGGCCCCGTTCAAGCTCCTCAGAAAGTGATCTTCCGATGGACGAAAATCAAAGCGGATCCCCAGGTTCGGAACGTTGGACTGAGGAGGAATATGCGGGATCTGCTCGTGCCGCAGGAGCGGGCGGGGATATGAGTCTACAGATTGTGGGCTTTCTGTGGTCGTGCTGGGTGAAAAAGTGGATGGTCTTTGGCATTCTCGCAGCCGGCATTCTGCTCTCAGTGCTCTACGCGCTCTCCCTGCCGAACATGTATACGTCAACGACCACTCTAATGCCTCCCGACAATTCCTCCTCCAATTCCAACCTCATGGGATTGCTAACCGCCGCCGGTTCTGTTGCATCGGTCGGTAGTGCCGTGGGCTTAAAGACCCCTGGAGCGGTATTCGCCGGCATCCTGGAAAGCCGGACTGTTCAGGACGGCTTGATCGCACGCCTTGATCTGGCCCGCTACTTCAAGACGCAAAATATGGAACTGGCCCGCCAACAATTGGCAGCCAGCACTCGCATCGACGATAGTGTAAAGACTGGAATCATTACCATCGGTGTTACGTCAAGAGATCCGGTAATGGCTGCGAAGATCGCTCAAGGATACGTGGTTGAACTGAATGGAGTGGTGACCAATAACAGTACTTCTGCTGCTCACCGCGAGCGCGTCTTTCTGGAAGGCCGTCTTAAAGAAATCGAGCGCGACCTGGATGACTCCTCCAAAGTCTTGAGCAGTTTTTCCGCGCAGCACAAAACGATCGATATCGTTTCCCAGGGAAGAGCCATGGTGGAGTCCGGGTTAAGGTTAGAGGACCAGATGGTCATTGCACGCTCTGAACTGGCTGCGCTTGAGCAGACCTATTCGGGAGACAATGTGAGGGTACGTGCAGCGCACGCGCGCATTGCCGAGCTTCAGCGGCAAATGGACAAGCAGATGGGATCGAGCGGAGTGCCCGCGCCCGCTGCGCGCGATTCTGGGTACCCTTCTGTCAGCCAATTGCCGGCCCTGGGCGTTACCTATGCTGACTTGGAGCGTAAAGTACGTGTAGACCAAGAGCTTTGGGAAGCGCTAACCAGGCAATATGAGTCAGCCAGGGTTCAAGAGGAAAAGGAGATTCCCACCGTTCGCGTTCTGGATGTGGCCAATGTGCCGTTGCAAAAGTCTGCTCCAGCACGAACTTCCATCGTTGAATTGGGCGCTTTCCTGTCGTTCGTGGCGGCAATCGTAGCAGTATTTACAAGCTCAGCCTGGGAAGAGTTGGACGATCGCAACCCATGGAAGCAACTGGTGGCCCAGATACGCGGTTCCATATTCGATGCGCTGCCGTGGCTTTGGAAAATACCCGGAATGAGTTGGGTTCGCGCGCGATACATAGGATCGACGCAGCAGGATCGCTCCGCTTCGATTTCCAGCGAGAGTGAATCTGCGCACGGCCGGTAGGTGAATACTACGCATGTTTTGATTTCTCATGCGTCTGTCCCGTTTGCCTACTGAGACTGTAAATAGAATGACCAAGTCCATGCGAGTTGTGCTCGTCTATCGCCACCCTCAACCGGGAAGTTTCAGCATTGAAGAACTATTTCATACCATCGCCGTCGAACTCCGCGAGCACGCAGAGGTGATTGAGTTCGCTGTAGGGTCGCGTTGGCAGCTCCTGGCGGACGCATACCGCTTGCGCCGACTGAAGGCCGATATCTACCATATCACCGGAGATGTGACTTACATAGCCATGCTTCTCCCGCGCCGGCACAGCGTTCTCACCATTCACGACATCGGGAATTGGCTCTTCACATTGCGAGGTTGGAAACGCCGGCTGTATCGCCTGCTGTGGCTTTGTTGGCCGCTACGCGCGGCCGGAGCGATCACGGCGATTTCCGAAGCCACCCGGTTCGATATCGTGGAACGATTTGCCCTCACCGACAGGCCAATACGCGTAATCCGCAACTGCTGCGGCGAAGGTTTCCGACCCTTCGACCGGCCTTTTCGCAGTGAATGCCCGGTAATCCTGCAGGTAGGCACCAGCCCGCATAAGAATGTGCACAGGCTCGCGGACGCCATCAAGGGGATTCGATGCAAGCTGATCCTCGTCGGCAAATTGGTTGACGATCTGGCGGCAAAACTGGTTGAGAACGAGATCGAGTTTGCTAATTTCGTAAATATCAGCCGCGAACAACTCATCGAACAATACCGCCAATGCGACCTGGTTTCCTTTCTTTCGCTGAGTGAGGGTTTCGGAGTTCCGGTCATTGAAGCTCAAGCTACAGGGCGGGCGCTCATTACCTCGAACATCTCGCCTCTCAGGGAAGTGTCGGGCGGCGCTGCTTGCCTGGTGGATCCTCGGGATGTGGATGCGATCCGAGCCGGCATCTTGAAGATTATTGAAGACTCGGATTATCGAAATTCGCTCATATCCCGCGGTTATGACAATGCTGCCACTCACTCTGCCGCAAACGTCGGCAAAGAGTATCTGAATCTTTATCGTGAGTTGCTGACTTGCTAGTATGCTGCGACCCTACCCCTCCCTTTCTTGTTCGCCGCGCCCCGGTGGAGCAACCCTGCCGACGGCGCGAATTGAAATGCCGAAAGTGAAGCAAACAGCTTGAGAATCGCATTTCTGTGTACGATGCTGTCCGGCTACTTGAATGCCTGCCTGCGGGAATTGGCGCTGCGGCCCGATGTCGACCTGTTCGTATCCTACTTCCCGCCGCACCAGGATGCACCATTCGACGACGATCAGTTCGCGTGGATTCCGAAGCAGTTCGTCTGGCGATCGGATGCCGATCTCGATTCTCTCGATACGAAATTGGATGCGTTCAAGCCGGATGCGATCGTTCTCTGCGGATGGGGCGTGGCCGGATACCGGAAGCTGTCGCGAAAATGGAAGTCCGGCTCGGTTCGCATCCTGGCCATGGACAACCACTGGCTTGGAACGCCGCGGCAGTGGGCCGGTGTCGTTTCGGCGCCTCTTTTTGTGCGCCGGCTGGCCGATGCCATCTGGGTCCCCGGCGAGCGGCAGGCCCAGTTCGCGCGCAAGCTTGGGTTCCAGAAGATCCTGTCCGGTCTGTATTCCTGCGACACTGCGAAGTTTTCCGCAATCTACAATGCGCAAACCCAGTCCAAAAGAAACGCGGAGCCTTCGTTCCTGTTTGTCGGCCGGATGATCAAGATCAAAGGCATCGCGACTCTTGCTTCGGCGTATAAACTCTACCGGAGCAGAACCCCGAACCCTTGGCCTCTGGTCTGTTGCGGGCACGGGCCGCTGGTTTCGCTGCTCGAGGGTGTCCCGGGAGTCCGATCACATGGATTTATTCAGCCGGACGAACTTCCGGAAATCATGGCCAAGGCCTCGTGCCTTGTGCTGCCCAGCGAGTTCGACCCATTTCCGCTCGTCATTCTTGAGGCAACTACAGCGGGCCTGGTGATTCTCGCATCGGAAGAAGTCGGAAACGTGCCGCACCTGGTTCAGAACAAATACAACGGTTTCACGTTCCCGGCCGACGATGCCGAAGAGCTGTCCAGAATGATGGAAGAGGTGTCGCAGTCGAGCGACGAGAAGTTGAATCGCATGGCGGAAGCCAGCTCTTTGCTGGCCCGTCAATTTACGCCGCAGCGCTGGGCCGATACGCTTCTCGATTTTTCCGAGCGCAACAGGAAAAGTCCCAACCAGGAACTCTTGAAATCGGCTTGAATGGATTGACGGTCGGCATTGTCAAACTTCGAAATGCAGTTGACTCACTCCCTATGAAGATATTGGTCACCGGCGGCGCGGGCTTTATCGGTAGCCATCTGGTCGATCGCCTGGTCGAGGACCGGATGGGCGATGTGTGCGTGCTGGACAACTTTTCGCGCGGCCGGATGGAGCACCTGGCGCAGAGCCAAGGCGCCATTCGCGTTGTCGACGGCGATATCCGCGATCGCAATCTGCTCGGCGAGTTGATGTGCGGGGTGAATCTGGTCTATCACCTTGCGGCGCAATCCAATGTTCTGGGCGCCGTGCGCGATCTCGACTATTCGTTCGAATCGAATGTCGCCGGTACCTACGAAGTCTTGCGCGCCGCTGCTGCTGCCGGCGTCAGCCGCGCGATCTTCTCCTCCTCGCGAGAAGTGTATGGGGAGCCTGCCAGCCTGCCTGTCCGGGAAACTGCGCCGATTGCGCCAAAGAACGCTTACGGGATCAGCAAGGCCGCCGCGGAACTCTATTGTCCGCTCTTTGCCGATGCGGGGCTCAACACCGTAATTTTTCGCCTGGCCAATGTGTATGGGCCCAGGGACAGCGGGCGCGTGATTCCTCTGTTTATCGAGCAGGCTCTGGCCGGAGAACCGCTAACAGTATTCGGCAGCGGCAAGGTACTCGACTTTCTGTGGATCGGCGACTTGATCGACGTACTCTGCCGGGCGGCAGGTTGCGAGTGCCCCGATGGGGCAGTCAATCTGGGAAGCGGGAAGGGAACCAACCTCGTGGATCTGGCACGGCGAATCTCGTCTCTCACGGGCAGCCGATCGGAAGTCTCGATCCGCGAGGAACGTCAGCCAGAGGTGGGCCGATATGTCGCCGATGTCGCGCTGGCGCGCCGTCTCTATCGCCTCCGCTGCCCCGACGATCCAATTGAACACGTTGCGCCGATGGTTGAAAGCATGGCGCGAGAGACTCCGGCCAAATGAATTCTTCTCAAAATGAAAGCCGAATCCATTGAGCCTGCTTAAATCCATCGGCGAACCGCTTCGCAAAGCCATCCGAGGCTCCCTGCCCAACTCTGTTTACTCGCAGGGCGCTGCCGTGCTGGATGCTTCCTACGGCATCAAGGCATTTGGCTACGCGGAGTGGAGGAAGCTGAGCGAAGCCAACCGGACCGCGGTCGGCACGGAACCCATTGCGCTGAATCTTCGCAATTTTCGCCATCCCTTTTACATCCGGCCGGGAACTCCCGATGCTGGCCTGGTGCTGTATACGCTGGCCAGGGAAAGTTACGGCTACATGCTTCCCGCCGCGCCGGTTCGCCTGATCGTCGATGCGGGCGCGAACATCGGCGACACCACCGTCTGGTATGCTACGCGGTTCCCCGAGTCCGGGGTGGTAGCCATCGAGCCGGACCCGGACAACTTCGCTCTATTGGTCAAAAATTGCGCACCTTACGGCAGCGGGGTTCGCCTAGTGAACGGAGCCATCTGGCCGGTCGCCAATCGCAGCCTGACAGTGAGCGGGGCCACGTATACCGCTCAGGTTCGAGAATCGAATCGCGACGGCGAAGTGCTATGCGCATCGATCGACCCGATGACGATTCTCCGCGAATCCGGCCTTGACTCGATCGACATCTTCAAAATCGACATCGAGGGCGCCGAGACCGAGTTGTTCTCCCGCGAAAGCGACGAATGGCTGCGGAAGACCCGCTGCATCATCGTCGAGATTCATCACCGGGAGGCGCGCGAGGCCGTATTCGCCGCAACTTCCCGCAATGGCTTCCAGCATTCGCAATACCGGGATCTGCATGTGTTCTGGAGATGACCGATTACCGAGTAGAGAAATTCATCAAATCCAAGCAGCCCAAGAGCACGTGCGCAGATATTCTAGAAATTGCTAAAAATTGCGATATGATCAAGCGAGTTCTTCGGAAGGCTCTCATCTGAAAACAACGATGGAGATATCGGCAGAAGTCGGTACCAGCAATCGTCTAGATTGGCTCGATGCACTGCGCGGCTGGGCAATTCTAGGTGTTTTGTTAGTTCACGTGCAGATGTTCATCTGTACATTACAGAATCCCTTGCTGGCAGAGATTACACTGTGCGGCCAATTCGGAGTCCAACTCTTCTTCATTATCAGCGCGCTTACAATCAGCATTACGTATGATTCGCATATTGCAAA
>Ga0302320_10021126_pt1 | contig 12943 bp, 13 predicted proteins | sample Bog_T0_3_FD_202130 | JGI IMG/M metagenome (GOLD analysis project Ga0302320, IMG submission 202130) | Peat permafrost microbial communities from Stordalen Mire near Abisko, Sweden - Bog_T0_3 | ecosystem: Environmental > Terrestrial > Soil > Wetlands > Peat | place: Sweden: Abisko, Stordalen Mire...
CACTCACGGGTGTTCCGGAAAAAACCTTTGCAGGAGAGGATGATTTGTCCGAGGCAGAATTGCGCCACGGCAATCCCGTTGGCCGATCTCCCGCCCACCACCTGGATGCCCCGCTCCAACAGCGGACGGGCAAACCCCTTCACCGATCCGCCCGAATAGAAAATGGCCCGCAGCGCGGGAAAGTGTTCCGGCGTCACCAGGTCGAAGGGAAAACCCCAGCAGGTAAAGAGGACCTCGGTCTGCGCCGCTTCCTGGCGGTGTTGAGCGATATTGTCCGGGGTCAGGACCACGGGACAGAGCTCGGCCGATCGGGCGATGCGCGCGCGCCGCGGTTCATCGTAAATCCGGTCAACGAATCCGCATCCAGCCTTGGCGAGAAAGGCGGCATGGATCGTTTGGCGGGATGAAGGGGCTGTTTGATTTTCCGTGCGCTTTTCGCTCTCTGGGTTCATGGCAAGTTGAGACTAAAATCTTTTGCCCCGCTTGCAAACTCCGTATCGCCGCTTGAAACGCTTCCGCCAAGTCGCATAATCAAACTTCCGGAGCATTCCGCCCCCCATGCACCCGCTTCAAAATCGCACGCCGGTTCAGGTCACTCATTCGGCGGGCAATGACCAGCTCCTCTACTTCACCTCGACCAGCCTGCCGGCGAAGAACCGGGGACTGGTCTTTCTCTCGGATCGCACCGGTGACCCCAATCTTTTCTTCCTCGATTTCAAGACCGGCCGGGAGCAGCAACTCTCCCGCAATGAGGAGGGCCATCTCAAGTCGTACGTCTATTTCGACGGCCGTCCCTATAGGGGCCTCGGCAAGGCGAGCATCAGTCTCGATCCCGACCGGGGCATCGTTTACTACCTCCAGGGCCGCGAGATTCGCGCCGTGGACCTGGCCGGTCGCGAGCGCACGCTGGTGGAATTGCCATCCGGCCAGATGACCGCCTTCACCCACGTCTCCGCCGACGGCAGCCGGCTCTGCGTCCCCACCACCGACGCGCGCGCGCTCGACGATGAACATCCGCTGCCCGCCGCCAAGCCCGACTACAGCGTCGACGAGCGGGTTCAGACCGAGGGTCTCAGCTCTTACCTGCGCGTCTTCGATACCTCAACCGGGCGTGAAATCGAAACCGTGCCGGTGCCGCGCGCGTGGATCACCCATGTCCAGTTCTCGCCCGTCGATTCCGGCCTCATTCTCTACAACCACGAGTGGACCTGCTCCGATTGGGGCACGCGCCGCATGTGGCTCTGGGACGGCCGGCGCCACCGGCAACTCCGGCAGGAAAGCGGCCCGGAGATTGTTCCGCCCCGTTCCCGAAACGACTGGACCTGCCACGAAATGTGGGAGCGCGACGGCTCGGCCATTATTTATCACGGCACCTATTTCAAGGATGCGCCGCAAGTCGGCGGCAGGGCCTATCTTGGCCGGGTTCGTCCCGACGGTTCCGACACGAAGGAAATCGTTTTTCCTGAAGGCTGGAACCAATACGGCCATTTTACCGTGGGTCGCCCCGGCCAGTTGGTGACCGACGGCTACTATCGCACGGGCGAAGATTCCCCGGAGGGCAACGGTAAGTGGCTGGCGTTGCTGAACGTCAACTGGTCGCAGGGCACGATCGATTGGACGCCGCTGCTGCGCCACAGCTCATCATGGACCTCGCAGGATGTCCACCCGCATCCGATCATCAATGACCGTTGCGATGCGGTTTACTATACTTCCGACGGCGACGGCCCCCGCGCCGTCTATCGCCTCAATATTTAAGAGCCTTCGCCCATGAATTCCCTCCCCACCGAAGCTGATCTACGCCGGCAACGCTTTGATTTTTGCCCCTGGCTCTTTTACGGCCAGGCCACCGACGCGGAGAAAGCGTTTCAGGCCGAATACCAGGCGCTGTTGAAGAGGACCTACGGTGTGAGGGTCGGCGCCAAGGTCTATCTTTCCCCCGCGGCGGCCATCATCGGTTTTCCTCCCGGTGAAATTTTCACGATGGGCGCGGAGGGTTTCGTGGCGGGGGGGTGTTACGTCACCGGCGAGGTTTCGCTGGGCAGCCACTGCACGCTTAATCCCTACGCCACCATTCGCGGCCGGTTTCGCGGGGGCGACGGCGTCCGCATCGGCGCCTACGCCTGCATCGTTGGTTTTAATCACGGGTTCGCCCGCATCGACGTCCCGATCCACGAGCAACCCCACAACAGCAAGGGCATCGTCCTGGGCGACGATATCTGGGTCGGCGCGCAGGTGACCATCCTTGACGGCGTCACCGTCGGCAGTCATTCCATTCTCGCCGCCGGGGCGGTCGTGACCCGGAACGTGCCCGATTACGCCATCGTGGGCGGCAACCCCGCGAAAGTTATCCGCCTGCGCAACCAAGCCGAAGTCGCCCGGCCGGGCGTGCCGCCCGAGGCCGGTTCTTCCTGATACCCTTTATGTCCACCGCATCCCTTGCCGATCAATTGCGTCAGTTCAGCGAAAAAGTACGCTCGGAACTGCCCGCGCTCCTGCGCCATTACCAGTCGACCACCGATACGGGCGCGGCCTGCTATGTCGATCAACCCGGCAAACCCCGGCGCATCCGCCCCTGGTGTGACGCGCTCGAGATCGGCGCGGCCTTTCGCCTGTTGCCCGGGAGCATGTCGGCCGCCCGCTGGATTTCCGAACTGCGCGGTTTTCAAAATCCGGTAACCGGTCTTGTCCCGGAATATATCCCCGACGATGGCCGCTTGAACGGGCCGCCCGCGGACCGGCCCCAATTTGAGGACCGGTATTGCACGATGATCGTCCATTACGCCCTCGAGTGCCTGGACTCGTCGCTGGCCTATCCGGTGGTCAATGCGGAGGATATCGGCCCTGATCTTCTCGTCGAAATTCTTGAGACGCTTGACTGGACCAACGGCGCGTGGGGCGCCGGCCATTGGATCGATTGCTACGCCACATGCCTTTGCGCGAACCAGAAGTATTTCGGTCAGGGCCGCCAGGTGGACCGGCTTTTTTCCTGGCTCGATGCCCACGTCGATCCGAAATCGGGGCTGTGGGGCAAATGGCGCAAGGCCGACCGGTGGCTCCAGCCCGTCAACGGTTTTTACCGGCTCACGCGCGGCACCTACGCGCAGTTCGGGCGTCCCCTGCCGCGGCCCGAACTGGCCATCGATACGATTCTGCTCCACGCGTCCGATCCCGAATTCTTCCGCGAAGGTCAGGGTAACGCCTGCAACATTCTCGATGTGGTCCATCCTCTCTGGCTTTGCCTGCGCCAGACCGGGCATCGCCGTGATGAGGCGCGCCACTGGGTTCTCGCCCGGCTGCCACTGGCGTTGGAACAGTGGCGTCCCGGACGCGGCCTGACCTTCGACCCCCACGCCAAAACCGACCAGGGCCAGCCCGGTTTGCAGGGCACCGAAATGTGGCTTAGCATCATTTACCTCATGGCCGATCTCGTCGATCTCTCCGGGAACCTGTCCTACCGCCCGAACGGCGTGCACCGTCTCCAGCCCGGCGCGGCGGCGGAAGCTTGTTTCTAAGTCGTCCCATGCCTCTTTCGCAGAAGACCGGCCTTGCCCTGGTGGCGGAAGAAAATCCGGCCTTCGTCTCCCCGGGGGGGCCGCACAAAACGGTGCTGGCCATTCTGTTCGCGCTCAGCTTTTCCCATTTGCTGAACGACACGATGCAATCGCTGCTCCCGGCCATTTATCCGCTCCTGAAGACGTCGTTTCAGCTCAGCTTCGCCCAGATCGGGTTGATCACCCTGACCAATCAGCTGACCGCTTCCCTGTTGCAGCCGATGGTGGGGTTATATACCGACAAATATCCGAAGCCCTATTCGCTGGCGGTCGGAATGGGCTTTTCCCTGGCCGGGCTCGTGCTGCTGGCGTTTGCCGCTCATTTCCTGATTATTCTGCTCGCCGCGGCTCTCGTGGGAATGGGCTCGTCGGTGTTTCATCCCGAGGCCTCGCGGGTGGCACACATGGCCTCGGGCGGACGCCACGGCTTCGCTCAATCGTTGTTTCAGGTCGGCGGCAACGCCGGCACATCCTTCGGCCCCTTGCTGGCGGCGTTGATCATTGTGCCGTATGGACGCCGACAGGTTATCTGGTTTTCCCTGATCGCCTTGGCCGGCATTGTCGTCTTGTCGAAAGTCGGGCACTGGTACCGGAGGAATACCCACCGGCTCAAGCCCCGCGCGGGTGCTCATGCCCGGGGGCATGATCTCTCTTCCAGAAAGGTGCTCCTTTCCCTGGGCGTTCTGGTGGCGCTGATCTTCGCCAAGTATTTCTACCTCGCCAGCATGACGAGCTATTACACCTTCTTCCTGATGGGCAAATTTCAGCTCTCCGTGCAACACGCGCAGTATTTTCTTTTCATGTTCCTCTTCGCCGTGGCGGCCGGGACGATCATTGGCGGGCCGATCGGCGACCGCATTGGCCGGAAGCACATCATCTGGGTTTCAGTCCTGGGCGTGGCGCCCTTCACCCTGGTCCTGCCCTATGTCAATCTGTGGGAGACCGGCGTCCTGTCGGTGATCATCGGGATGATTTCGGCTTCGGCTTTTTCCGCCATTGTGGTTTACGCCCAGGAACTGGTGCCCGGTCAGGTGGGCATGATCGCCGGACTTTTCTTCGGTCTCGCCTTCGGCATGGCCGGCATCGGTTCGGCCGTGCTCGGCAAGCTGGCCGATTACACCAGCATCAACTTCGTCTTCGTCGTCTGCGCCTTCCTGCCCTTGATCGGCCTGCTGGCCGGCTTGCTCCCCAACCTGGAAAAGAGGAAGCCGGTACGCGCCTGAGGCCGATCGGCGTGGGGCCGGACTTCACAAGCAGCACGGGCGATCCAAAGGCACCGCCGCTGGGACAGCGGCGGCTACCTCAAACGGTTCGTGGTCACTCGCCCAGCCTTACTCGTGCAGGTAGCTGTTCAGCAGATTCTCCAGATATTCCTGGCGGCCACTCCTTGGCTTCGGTTCGCCCAACTGCTTGAGCACCAGTTTCTCCAGGTCCCGGAAACCGACCTTCCGCTTTTCGATGTCGCGGCCGAAACCGCTGTCGTAACTCGCGTAGCGGTCGGCGAGGAAGGCGTCGAGTTTGCCATCGGCCCGGATCTTCAGCGCCAGCTTGAGCGCCAGCGCATAGGTGTCCATCCCGCCGATGTGGGCGTAAAAGAGGTCCTCGAGGTCGATGGAGGGCCGGCGCAACTTGGCGTCGAAGTTGATGCCGCCGCCGGCGCTGAGTCCGCCCGCCTTGAGGATCGAAAGCATGGCCAGCGTGACCTCCTTCACGTCGGTGTTGAACTGGTCGGTGTCCCAGCCGAGCAACGTGTCGCCCGCGTTCGCGTCGATCGAACCGAGCATGCCCACCGCCGCCGCCGTCTCCAGTTCGTGCTGGAACGTGTGTCCCGCCAGAGTGGCATGGTTCGTCTCGATGTTGAACTTGAAGTGCTTGTCCAGGCCGTAGGTCCGCAGGAAGGCGATGCCGCTGGCCACGTCGAAATCGTACTGGTGCTTGGTCGGCTCCTTCGGTTTCGGCTCGATGAGGAACTGTCCCTTGAAGCCGATCTCCTTTGCGTAGTCGACCGCCATGTGGAGAAACGCGGCCAGGTGGTCCTGCTCCCGCTTCAAATTCGTGTTGAGCAACGTCTCGTAGCCTTCCCGTCCGCCCCAGAAGACATACCCGCCGCCGCCCAGCGTCCTGGTGACCTCGAGCGCTTTCTTCACCTGTGCCGCCGCGTAGGCGAAAACGTGGGCGTCGGGATTCGTCGCCGCGCCGCACATGTAGCGGCGGTTGGAAAAGAGATTGGCCGTGCCCCAGAGAAGCTTCACGCCGGTCGCTTTCTGAAGCTGTTTGGCGTGGGCCACAACTTTATCGAGGTTGCGGTTCGACTCGGCCAGCGTCCGGCCTTCCGGAGCGATGTCGCGGTCGTGGAACGCGTAGAACGGCGCCTGGATCTTGGTGAAGAACTCGAACGCCGCGTCCATCCGGACCTTGGCGATCGACATTGGATCTTTCCCCTTTTCCCACGGGCGGATGATCGTGCCCGGGCCGAACGGATCGGAGCCGACGCCGCGGAAAGAATGCCAGTAGACCACCGAAAACCGCAGGTGATCCTTCAGGCTCTTGCCGTTGATGATCTCGGCCGGGTTGTAATGCTTGAACGAAAGCGGATCGGTGCTATCGGGGCCTTTGTAGGCGATGGTCTTGATTTTGGGGAAGTGAGCTTTGGCCATGGGGAGGAGGGGGTTGAGGGGTGATGTTTTTCTGCAACTTCTCGGGAAAGCGGTTGCCGTTACCGTGCGGCCCAGAGCAGGCCGCGCCGGGTGATCTCGCGCACTTCGGGGATCTCAAGTTCCTTGGTCGAGTGCCCGACCGACTGATAAAAGACCCGGCCCTGGCCATACTTCCGCTTCCAGACGACGGGCATCACTGTGCCATTGACCCAGGGTGCGCTGGTGGTTTGAAAAGTCGTCGTGGCGAGCACCTCGTTCGACGGATCGACATGCATATAATACTGCTCGGAGTGGACGGTGAAATCATTCAGCCCGGCGACAATAGGGTCCGCCTTTTTGGTGATGTTGACCACATAATCCTTGTGGTTGTCGGGGTGGGCCACAAATTGCCCGCCGACTGCGAACTGGTAATTGGATTGGCTGCGGAACGCATCCCCCATTCCCCCGTGGATGCCTCCCAATCCCACGCCGCTTTCGATGGCGCGCAGCAGCGCATTCTCCTGCTCGCCCTTGATCTGGCCCATGGTCCAGTGCGGCACGATCAGGTTCAGCGTCTTCAGCCGCGCCTCATCGAGCAGCGCATCGAGCGTGTCCGAGAGTTCGACTTCGAAGCCGGCGGTTTTCAAATCGGCCGCCATGATGGCGGCGGTTTCCTTGGGCTGGTGGCCGTCCCAGCCCCCGTAAACGATCAATGCTTTTTTGCTCATAAGATGGGGGGTTGTTTGGGTTAAGACAGTTTTCCTGAAGGGAGGCCGGGGGGAAGCGCCGCCGGTTGGCGCACTTTCGATTTGAGGGTGATCCGGCGTCCGGCTCGCGCCGAGACATGAAACGATTCCATGATTTCGACAATATGCAGCCCCAGTTCGCCGCTCGCGCGCGGTTCCCGGCGATGACAGATTGCGTCGGCCATGTCGGCCAGGCCGATGCCGCGTCCCGTGTCGCCATTGTGGGTTAGCGGCACCTTGGTCCATTCCCGCTTCGTCTTGGTCCAGAGCAGCACGTCGCCTTTGAAGTTATTGGGATCGGGACACTGCAAGGCGCCTTCGGTGCCGTAAATTTCCAGCAGGGGCGTGTGGTGCGCCCAGATGTCGAAACTCATCGTCACGGTGGCCACCGCCCCCTGGGCGAATTCCAGCACGCCGCAGAGGTGCGTCGGCGTCCGCACCTTGATTTTTGTCCCCTTCAGCGGTTGGCTCGTGATCAGGCGCTCCTTGTACGTCGTCGTCGTCGAGGCCGACACGTTCTTGACCGGCCCCAGCATCGTCACGAGGGAGGTCAGGTAATAGGGCCCCATGTCGAAGAGCGGGCCGCCGCCCGGCTGGTAATAGAAATCGGGATTCGGGTGCCAGCTCTCATGGCCCGGGCAGAGCATGTTGGCCGTCGCGGCGATCGGTTTCCCGATGGCTCCGTCGTCGATCAGCTTGCGGCAGGTCTGGATACCACCGCCCAGCACCGTGTCCGGCGCGCAACCCAGCCGCAAATTTCGTTTCCCGGCCTCTTTCAAGGTCTTGAGTCCCTCCTTGGTGCTAAGCGCAAACGGCTTTTCGGCATAGGCATGCTTGCCCGCTTTCAGCGCCTGTAAGTTCACCGCCGCGTGTGCGCCGGGAATGGTCAGGTTGAGCACCAGGTCGATCCCGGGATCATCAAGCAGCTCCTGCACCGAACAGCCTTTGGCCAGGCCATGCTCGGCGGCCTTGGTCCTGGCGCGCGCGACATCAAGGTCGGAGCAGGCCGTGATCCGGACGAAATCGACAAACGGTTTGGTATGTTGAAAATAAGCGTTGCTGATGTTGCCGCAGCCGATGAGGCCGACGCGGAGCGGAAGGGAAGGGGATTTTTTGGCCATGGGAGAAGTGATCTATTTTTTCATCCTACTTCCTCCTTCCATCGGGGAAATGGATTCGCTAATCAAAAATATGGACTTTTTAGTCAAACACTGGGCGTTCCCCCGTCGTTTCCCGTCGCCCTGCCCGCTCCTCAGCATGGGCGAGATCAGGGGGAAGGATCACTGGGTGCGCCGGACGTTCAGCACCTGCAACTTTTCCCTGATTCTCCGCGGGCGCGGCGAGTTCCACCGCAAGAAGCGCATCTGGCCGGTGCAGGCTCCGTGCGTCATCACCCAGTGGCCCGGCGAACCCCTGGCCTACGGCCCGCCCGCGCCAAAGGAAACCTGGGACGAACTCTACATGATCTTCGACGCCCGGTGCATGCCCTGGTTCCGGCAACGGGGTTATGTCCAGGACAACCGCCCGGTCTGGCCCATCCACAATCTCGAGGGCGTCATGGCCCAGGTGGACGAGTTGCGCTCGCTGGCCGGCAGCCGCAGCCCGGAGCTGATTGCGGACCGCATCGACCGGATATGTGAACGGCTGATTCTCGAGTCGTTGCTGCCCGGCATCCGGATGGGACCGGAAACCGGCGATCACTTGGTCCATAGCCTGGAGCAGCAACTGCGGCAGCGCCCGCAGGAACCGCACGACTTCGACCGGATGGCCCGCGACCACGGCCTCTCCTCCTCGACGCTGCGCCGCCGCTGGAGCCAGGCCTTGAAAACGACGCCCGGCCGCTACCTCTTGAACCTGCGCATCCAGAAAGCCCGGCGCCTGCTCGCCGAAACTACCCTGCAGGTGGGCGAAATCGCCGCCCAATCGGGCTTTCAGGACATGCTTTATTTCTCCCGGCGCTTCAAAATCGAAACGGCGCTGACGCCCTCGCAATACCGGCGCCGTTATCGGATCAAGCCGGCGTGAGCCTATTGGCAAGGGTCTATCCGCAGCCGGGGCTAAGTGGATCGTTAGCTTTTTTTAGGCTCAATCCACTTGTCTTTGGAGATCCAGCCGCTCCGGTACATATAATCGGAGAGTTCGGCCGTGATTTCCCGTGCAGTTCGGGCGGTGTCTTCCGAAAGACCGTGCGCGATATTACCGCTGCCACTTGCGACCACTCCAACCGCAGCGACGACGGGATCGGTTGCGCCCCCGGTCACTGCGCCAGGTTCCGCGTTACTGCCGCCGGTGGTGGAAAAGGTCAGGAAAGGCGTATTGGAATTCTGGTTCAAATCGTAAACAGAGACATTGGTTTCCATCTTGGTTCCACCCGCCCCGAAGCCGATGGCCCCCCGAAGGAGCCGGCTGCCCTGGTTGACTTTCGTAAATTCGCCGCGAATCAGCCAGGCGTTTTCCGGTTGAAACCCATTGTCCTTGTTGGTGGGAACCGAGAAAATGAGACGCTTCGATAGATCCGCGACCAAACCGGTTTGCATCATGCCCTGGAGATTTTGTTTGAAATCGACGAGTTCAGAACCCTCCCGATCCACCTTAAATTTGCCGCTTTCGGTATTAAACACCGCCACATAGACCAGTTTCGGCATGGCCGGCGTGGCCTGCTCGGCATCTTTTTGCACACTGACGGAAGCACAGGAAGTTAAAGCCAGGATCAAAGTCAATCCGGTTACCGCTTTTATCATAAGAGTCATAGTGGTTTTATAAATTCAACGAGGGGTACAGGTGAGAGCCGTATTATCTCTTGAACACGCTCACCGGCTTCGTTTTTAGTGATTTGCCGGCTGTACCGTGGTCTGTTCGGTTGTGGTGGTGGTACTTGGAGTTACGGGCTGTATGGTGGTTTCTTCCGTTGTCGTTGATGTGCTGGTAGTCCGGGGTGTATCGGAGGCGCAACCGGCAAGAGAGACGAGCGCACCGGCCGACAGGAAGGAGAGGATCAGGTTTTTTATCATATAGGTTTTATTGAAGGTGGCGTTGCCGGCACGCAGGGTTCAAATCTGCACGCCGCGCAATTGCCCAGGTTTAGTGACCTTGACCGTTATTCTGATTGTTATCAGGTTTCTGATCGGGCTGTGCGGCAGGACCCTTTTGCTCGGGTTTTTGCTGGGCTTGCTGAGCCGGACGGGGTTCCGGTTTCGGCTGCTCCTGCGCTTGCGGACGGACTGCCGGCTGGAGAGACGGCTGCGCTTGTTGACGCTCCGGTTGCTCGGGCGAAGGCTGTGGTTGCTGACGCTCGGGTTGCTGGGCCTGGGCCGACTCCGGTTGGGGGCTGGCTTTTTGTTCGGACGGAGCCGGTGAGTGAACCGCCGGTTCCGGCTTTTGGGCAGAAGCGGGCCGGGCCTGCTGCTCTTGTGCCGTGGGCCGAGCCTGCACGCCGCCTTTACCGCCGTTGTAGCTTACTTTGCTGGTAGTGCGGTTAACGACCGACGCATCAACATAGGAATTGTGAACGTTGGCCGAGCCTACGTTGTTGACCGCTGTATTATAGGCGAAGTGCCCCCCCTGCCAGCGACCGCCGCCGTAGCCATTGCCGCCGTAGCCATAGCCATAATTGATGCCGCCATAGTAGCCGACCTGCGGGCCCCAGTAGCCCGGGTAAAACGCATAGCTGTTGTCGGCCCATCCCCAATAAGGAGGAGTCCAGAATACCCCAACTTGAGGAGGTTGGACCCACGCCCCCGGCACCCAATTGTAGGCATTATCATCATAAGCCCAATAGCCAGGGGTCCAGATGTAACCATCATCGGGACAGGGCGGCTGTTCGTAGACCTGAAGTGGCGGCGGAGCGATGGTAACGGAGATGGACACCTGGGCAAATGCAGGTGCCGACACAAAAGCCAGCACGGCAAGAGTGAGGCAGGAAGCGAGGAGGATTCTTTGAACTATTTTCATGTCCACAAGGAAACCACGAGACTGGAATTGCCGCTATGGGGTGTGTACCCCATGCGGCGTGATGTACCGCAGAAGGGACATTTCTCCTCTTATCCTGACCGGGGAGACGCCAACGGCGTGTCCTGCTGAAGCGATTGGGCTGATCGCACGCTCCTGCGGAGGGCAGTAAATCTGGGAACGAGGGAAATCCCGATGATCCTGCTGCCAACGGCCGGATCGGCTTCGTGAAAACAAAGCCCCGATCCGGATAGCTGTGGGGTCTAGACCCCATGGCGTTGAAGGCGCTACGGCGTATTCTGACGTTAATGCCTCATTCAAGAAATATGACCTGTACAACGAGGTTGACGGGCGGAGTACTCTCGAAACGTCAAAGAAAAGATCAACCGACCTCACGGAACTACCGTAAATCCAACAAAACACCACAATCATGATTAATGAATCTCTTCGCTCTTCGTTTCCTGCCACTCAGCAGGATGTCTCCAGCCTTAAGCAAACGGCCACTGATGCCGTGAAAGATTTAGCCAGCACCGCCTCGGTCCATGCCTCGAAAGCCAGGAGCCAAGTCAAAGATCTGGTGGGGCATATCCAAGACGAAGGAGGCGAACAGCTCCACCACGCCAAGGTCAAGCTCATGGATGTCGTCGCTTCGGCCCGAACTTACGCCGCTGAGCGCCCGCTCGCATGTATCGGGGTCGCCCTCGCGGTTGGTTTCCTGATCGGCCGGAGTGGCTGTGTCCGTTCAAGAGCCTGAAAAGGGGTTGTGCGTGTCGAGGTGCGCGGGCCGAATCGATGTAAAATAGGATTTGAGGCAGGAGGGTGTGCTTCTCCTGTCTACGGCGTGTGATTCAAGAGGACTAGTCCGGAGAACTGGTCGCCGGAGTGCCAGGATCGTTTGAGAGCGCTGATCCCGAAATCAGGTCTGGCACATTCCCGAGTGGCATGTACGCGCCGGAGTCATCCACCCTGGCCAAGTCGTCCGTGGCCAGAGTACCCTCCTGAAGCATGGTTTGAATCTGCTCCAAAGAATAGGGGCCGGGTTGCTGGTCATCCTTGTAGATGTGGACGTTCATGGCCTTGCCTGCAGGTCTTGACCGCAACTGTTGCGGCTTATCCGGCAACTAAACCGTACGTGAATGACCCGCCCGCGAAAATGGGGTGAACACCCCATTATCACGGTTCGTGAAATCGAATAGCCTACCGGTTGACATGCCGCCCTATTTTACAGAAAAATAAACCCAAGAAGGAAAAGCCATATGATGAAAGTTGAAGCGATAATTCAGCCGTACAAATTCGACGAGGTTAAAGAGGCCCTCATCGAGGCCGGGATCGAAGGAATGACCATTACGGAGGTCAAGGGATGCGGACGCCAGAAGGGGCATGTCGAAATCTATCGCGGGAGCGAATACACGGTGGACGTGCTCCCCAAAGTGAAGGTTGAAGTCGTCACGTCTGATGACCGGGTCGAGTTGGTCGTGAAGACGATCCAGAAGGCCGCCGTTACCGGCAAAATAGGAGATGGCAAGATCTTCGTCTTCCCCCTGGATGAAGTTTACCGCATCCGTACCGGAGAGACGGCTGAACGGGCGGTGTAATTACAATCCAATCGACAGCACAGGTTGGTCGGGTTGGGGCACAACGCGGTCTTGCCCTCGGGAGAGCACGGCCTAAACTGAAAGCCCTATGCAGGAAAGCTACATTCAGGAGTTGTTCGCCGAGCGAATCGGCGGAAAGAGATACGGCAAGGACACCGCGATCTATAAATTCGAGAAGATCAAACGGGCGAAGCGGGCCGCCGTGCAGGCGAACCCCGGCACGGAACTATTCGATCTCGGCGTGGGCGAACCGGACGCGATGGCCGACAGGGGCATTATCGAGACGCTCCACCAGGAAGCGCTCAAGTCCGAGAATCGCGGTTATTCCGACAACGGCGATGCCGTATTGAAGCTGGCGGCAGCTAAGTATCTGGCCGAGGTCTGCGGCGTCACGTTGAACCCGGAGACGCAGGTGATCCATTCGATCGGCAGCAAGGCGGCGCTCTCCATCCTGCCCGCGGTGCTGA
>Ga0302320_10021129_pt1 | contig 12942 bp, 13 predicted proteins | sample Bog_T0_3_FD_202130 | JGI IMG/M metagenome (GOLD analysis project Ga0302320, IMG submission 202130) | Peat permafrost microbial communities from Stordalen Mire near Abisko, Sweden - Bog_T0_3 | ecosystem: Environmental > Terrestrial > Soil > Wetlands > Peat | place: Sweden: Abisko, Stordalen Mire...
CCGCCGAGCAGATCGCACTGTGCTCGGTCCAGAGCCGGGCCGTCCGCCTCGATCCCGACTTCGCCGGAGGCGACTACTACGGAACGGGCCGGTCGCCCGTCGCGGGGATGGAGCTCGCCCGGGGCATCGGCCAGATCAGCTACCGGACCGAGGCCGAATTCGATCAGCGGTTCGGACGTCGTGCGCAGGACGAGCACGACCCGCTCGCCGGCGGACGGTTCGCAGTGGAGTCGTACCTCGCCTACCAGGGTCAGAAGTTGGCCAAACGGTTCGACCCGAACTCGTACCTCGTGCTCACCGAGGCGATGAACAGCCACGACGTCGGCCGCGGTCGCGGCGGCACCACCGCCGCCCTGGCCCGCGTCACGGCGCACGTCGAGGTGGCCGGGATCGACACGGATCGTCTCTATCCGGTGGCGCTGCAGCGCGAGATCGCCCGGCTGGTGCCCGGAGCGGGGGAGTGCACGGTGATCACCTCGGCGTTCGGCCACGACGGATTCCTGCTGGAAGTCGACCAGGCGGGTGCGGTCCTGAGGGCTGCTCTCGACGGCTGAACCGGACGGGTCGTTCCCACACCTCGTCCACCATCGGGAGAGGCCAGGGCTACCTGACGGTCACAGGCGGAATATTGCCTGCCCCCGACCAAGCACTTTGATGGCACCCTGATGGCGTTGCAGGTCAGTGGGGAATTGCACGCGCTCTTTCGTCTATTTTGTACGTTGTGTATAATACGTACATGACCTCTCATGAACTCACCGTCACCGAAGCCAGGGCGCAACTCGCTGATCTGGTCAATCGGGTCGCCTACAGCGGGGACCGGATCGTTCTCACCCGACACGGCCGGCCTATGGCGGTACTGGTTCCAGTTGACGCCGCAGAAGCACTCGCGGCTTCGGATGACGCCGGGAGCGAAGCCCCGACCATCGAACAACTCCCACCTCCTCGGGTGTTGGAAACCCCACAACTCGACTACGGCATCGCCGCCAGCACGACCATGCCCCCGACCACGAGTGAATCCGGGCACGAGACCGGTCGCACGTAACGTCGTGTCAGGAACCGACAGTCCCCTCATCAACGTTCACGGACGGCCTGGTTTGGGACACAACCGCGACTACCTGTTGCTCTGGACCGGTGGGGCCGTGTCACTACTCGGGTCCCAGATGTCGATGGTCGCCTACCCCTTGGTGGCGCTCGCCCTCACCGGCTCTCCGACCAAGGCCGGCTTCGTCGGTACATCCGCACTCTTGGGCCAGATGGTGTTTCGCCTTCCGGCCGGAGCACTCGTGGATCGCCACGATCGCCGGCGAACGATGCTCGTTGCTGATGCGCTTCGTGGTCTCGTGATCCTCGGTGTGACGGTTGCTCTGGTCCTCGGAGCATTGGGTCTCCCCTTGCTGGTGGTCGCAGCGTTTACCGAGAACGCGATGGGTGAGTTCTTTCGACCTGCCTCCACAGCCGCCGTCCGAAGAGTCATCGACCCGGCTCAGATGCCCGAAGCGGTCTCCAGGAGCGAAGCCCGGTCGTATGGCGCGACCATCGTCGGCCCACCTCTCGGCGGACTCCTCTATGGCCTTGCTCAGTATCTGCCATTCGCTGCTGACGCTGCGAGTTACATCTACTCGTTCGTCTCAACCTTCCTCGTGCGAACGCCGATGCAGCCTGAGCCTCCAGCTACGACCGAACCTCAGCGAATCATCACCCAGCTCACCGGTGGAGTCCGGTGGATCTGGGACCACCTACTCATCCGGTGCATGATTCTCTCGGCAGCCGGGTTCAATGTCGTTTTTGCTGCGCTTTACCTGACCGTGGTGGTGGCGGCGAGAACGGCCGGCGCAACGAGCGTTCAGATCGGCATCATGCTTGGCATGGCCAGCCTCGGAGGGTTCGCAGGCTCATTTCTGGCGGTCCGCCTCGCCTCGTATCGTCACCCGTCACGACTGGTCCTAGCCATCATGTGGTCGGCGGGTGCAGTCATCCCATTGATGGCCATTAACCAGAACCCCTATCTACTTGGGGCATTGCTTGCCATCCCCATGGTCCTAGCTCCTACCGCCAACACGATCATCATCAGTCTTCAAGTAGCGCTGACGCCCGACCACATGCAGGGTCGCGTCAATGCGGGAGGCGAGTTCATTTCTGGCGCTGCTTCCCCTCTGGCACCACTTGCTGCTGGCGTTCTCGTCACAACGCTGTCGGCGCCAACGACACTCATCCTCATTGGAGGGGCAATGGTCGTCATCGCCGGTCTCGCAACGGCGAGTCACTCGTTGCGCACGATCCCGAGTCTCAATGCTCTTGTCGCTGGAGACGAACTCGACGAGACACAGTTCTAAGGGCCTGCCCCCGATCACCGGGAGAGTGCCACGGTCCCTGCGCCCTTGGGCCACGATGGATGGGTGAGCAGAGCCCTACCGGACTACGTCACGCACTACTACGTTGCCGGGCGACCTCCGTTCCTGAACGTCTCCGGGCTGACCGACCCCGAGTGGGAGGTCATCCGTCAGGATCTCGAAGCCGAACGGAACGCCGGGAGGTCATCCCGAGTCTTTGGTCGGCGGTACTTGGAGCTTCGGCGGGCGACCGAGGTCAAACTTCGTGACCAGTTCGTGGCTGTCGGGGGTAAGCCGGAACGGCACACCCCTCACTACTTCGTACTCGGCTCCTCTGCATGGTTTCAGGGATTGGCCCACGAGATGCACGAAGTAGTTGTTCCGCTGGCTTCACTTCCCGAAGATGTGAGCAGCATGACGATTCCGGACAGCATGACTTCCATGGGCCTCGGTTGTGATTTCGGCCTTCCCGTGGAGAACAGGCCGCATCACGGCCGGGTGTTTCGACTCTCCGAGATTTCTGAAGCCGTTGAGGAGTTTGGCCTTCCCGAGGAAGAGCCCGGCAACTACGCCGGGTATCAACACCGTTCGTTCGAGATCTACGCCGAGATTCAAGTGTGGTCCGACGCCATTCTCGACTACCAAGTCTGATCGAGTGGGGTGCCCCTCAACACCAGCTCGGTGGCATACGAGCGTCATTCAGGGCTTGTACGGGCGAGTCTTCGTGAGGTTCCGCAAATTGTGCGCCGTCACCCTCGCCATGGCGTCTTTCCTCGGCGACGTCTGCAGCACAAACTGGTTGAGCAGATTCACGGCGAGAGTGTCGCCAGGTCCGGCCAGCCACGGTGCCGCCGGAATGTGAGTCACGCCCCTCTCACGAAGGTGGTCCAGCCATCGAGGAAAGTCGGGCCGGACGGCATCAAGCGACTGCTCGACCAAGCCCGATTTGATCAGGTAGGCCTCGATGCGTTCGGCGTCGGTCATATCCCCCAAGGCTATTCCGCCAGGCACCGGGGTCTCCCGCTTGTCGAGGGATCCGAACCTGCCCCTTAAGCCTGATCGAGTCGAACTATGAGCTGCCGCTCCGGCGAGCGAGATGCAAAGGCTTGAGCTTCGTCTCGGATCATCACCCCTCCTGCGCTGAACGGGCAAAGTCAGCTGTATCCACCGGTAGGGCGAACGTCTCATAAAGTTTCGGACATGAGTAGGCGTGCGCTCAAACGGCCTATGCCAGAGGAGGGGATCCGCCTACTCGACCGGTTTTCTGACGAGGTACACGACCTGATTATGGCGCTGCGTGCCCGCGTATTCGTCGTAGCTCCCCGGGCGACCGAGGTCATGACTGATGTCGGCTACACGGTGGCGTTGCGCTACGGCCCAAGCCCTCGGGCTGCCGGCCAGTTCGTCTACGTCACCGGATTCTCGGCGCACGCCAACCTTGGCTTTGTTGAAGGCGCAAGCTTGCCGAACCCTGCTGGCGTACTCGAGGCAAATGGCATCCGCATGCGCCACGTGAAGCGCGGAAGGCGTCGCCAATTCGTTGGCGCTTGCCCAAGCACTCGGACTCGACGTCCACAGTGTCCGGGATGCCTTCGAGGGGGGACCACTCGTATCGACGTGGATGGCCGGAAAGCTGGCGCGGATCAAAGGTGACGACTACACGCCGGAGTTCCCGCTCGCCCTCGCCCTCAAGGACGTCCGTCTCGCCCTCGAGCAGGCCGATCCGGACCGCTTCGGGGTCCTCGCCGCCCTCGCCCGCGAGTGGAGCGCCGTCGTGGAGCGCGGACACGGAGGAGACGACGTCATGGTGGTCACCCGCTCGCTCGAGGGCTGAGCGGGACCGGATCGACGTCAGTCCACCCGGACCCGGGCGATCAGTTCGATCTCGACGGCGATGTCGAACGGCAGCTCGGCCAGGCCCACCGCACTGCGGGTGTGCCGTCCGGCCTCGCCGAACACCTCGACGAGGAGATCGGAGCACCCGTCGACGACCGCAGGGGTCTGCACGAAGCCAGGAGCGACGTTGACCATGCCGAAGACCTTGACGATCCGCTCGATGCGGTCGAGGTCGCCCAACTCCTCCTGCATCGTCGCCAGGATCGACAGAGCCGTCAGGCGTGCGGCGTTGCGGCCCTGTTCGAGTGAGAGATCGCCGCCGACCTTGCCCCGGACCAGGTGTTCGCCATCGATGGGCCCGTGACCACCGATGTAGAGCAGGCCGTCGTCCACGACGCATCCGAGATAGTTGCCGGCAGGCGGAAAGACCCGGGGAAGGACGAGACCGAGTGCACCCAGTCGTTCCGAGATCACCGACGTAGCGTACTGCCGGGGTGTCCGCAATGGCCGAGGGCGGGGGCGCGTCCGGAGGCGGAGGAACCGGCCACTACGGCCGCGGCTACTGGGGCGATTGCACGTTGTCGGTCCAGGCCGTCCCGTCCCAGTAGCGGAGTTGGCCTGCCGCGTCCGCCGGGTTCGGGTACCAACCGGGAGGCGGAAGTTCGCTTACCGGGGTCGCCGCTGTGGGTGCCACGCCCGGCGGGGTCACGACCGGGGTCTTCCCTTCGGTGATGAACGCGCCGAACGTGGGCAGCGCAGCCTGACCGCCGGGGGAGTAGTCCGCTGCCGGGGCGCCGGGCGGGATGAGACCCGTGCCCCCCTGCGGGGGTTGACCCGGCTCCGGCCAGTCGCCGGTCGTCCCGCGACGGCCTCCGTAGCCGCGCTGCTCGGCGAGTTGTGCCCGGAGCATCTGCACCTCCCTCGTGACGGGCCACGTGGAGAAGGCGAACATGAGGACGAACACCGCACCGACGAGGGGGACGAAGGTGATCAGGACCCACCAACCCGAGTAACCCGCCTTGGTCACCACCTTGACCGCGGCGACGATGCTCAGGACCAGGATCGCCAGGTAGAAGATGATCAGGACGCCGAAGCCGGCCAGGAATCCGTCTGACGAGTTGGTGCACACGGTCTGGCCTGCGGTGTTGGTCACACAGCTGAGTGCCACGTGGACGCTGTCGGTAAGTGCCACGTGGACCGGGACGGCACTCATGTCCGCGTCCCCGACCCGCATGCCCGCCCGGGTGTCGAGCGCGACGTAGTGACCGATGACCCGTTTCCGCCGGTTGCGTGTTCCACATCCTGATAGTCGGCAGGACGGCCACGGCCCTTGAATCGACTGCGGGCCGCCGGTTCCCCTCGGGTTCGACGCGTGGCACCGGGTCCTCCTCGCCGGTCACCTCGGTCCCCACGTCGGGTGGTTGGCAACCGCTCACCCCGAGGTGTACGTTCGATCGGGAGGACACCTGTGTGTTCTCCGACCTGCCACCACCTGGCGGTCGAGCAGGCGTCACTCCGGACCCTTGGTGACTCAGGGCAGTGCCGAGGTCGTGTCCGATGAGCGCATGCAATGATCGCCGGTCTCCGTCGAGGCCGGGCAGGATCCACCCCGTCGGTGTCACCGATCGGGTGCGCCCGCCACGGGCGGGCGGCCCATCGATCCAGGCGGTCGCGTGATGCGGGTTCCCACCACCTTCCGAGCCCGTCGCGGTCTACGGAGCATCGTGTTCGCCGGGCTCCTGTCTGCCTACTACGACGATGCCAATGCTCGGCTGCTGACGTCACGGGACAGCGCCACCCTCGAGGGCATCGCCGGCCCAGGCACCATGGGACCGGGCGATTCCCCGGAGGCCGGACCCTGTGGGTCGATCGTGACCGGGCCTGCGGCGTGATGGTGACCCGACGCGACGTGGGCGGCGGAGCACACTTCGGCGACCGGTTGTCGAACAGCACCGCGCCGACCGTCTACGCCGTCGGACGGCTATGCCGTGAAGACGGATGTCGAGTGGCGCTCTCGCGGTACAACAGCACCGAGTGGTGCGCACGGCACGAGAGCGGATCCGCCATCAGCGTGCACCGGCCACTCCCGCGGGTCGATGCCGCGTCTCCCCTCCCACGGACCCGTCGGAACCGGACCCGGGGGACGTCGGACCGGGCCGGAGTGATGCCGTCATGAGCACATGCCGACCCACCGGACCGGAGGCGCCATGGCACTGCTCTTCGTCCTAGGTATCTGCGTGTTCACGGCGTACGTGGTGCGTGGGGCCAGCAGCCGGGCGGAGGCGGCGTGGGGTAGCGACGACCCGGTACGTACCGCCACCGAGCTACCACCGTTGCCGGTCCCACCCGTGATCCCCGACACGGTGCCGTCCGCCTGGGTCGACGCCTACGGGTCCGACGATGGCCAGTGAGCAGGACGTCGTCGCCGGTCGAGCGGACGGGGCTGACGGGGACCCCGGTCGTGGGCAGATCGACCTTGTCGCTGCCGTCGCCACCGGAGACGGACCCCGGACCTACGAGTTCGCATCGACGCCCGACGGCCGGGCGGTGACCGTCCATTCGCCGACGGGGACCGGTCGCAATCTCCGGATGGTGTGGAGGATGTCAGCCACCCCCGTGTCGCTCGATCACGAGGCCTGCGACACGTGGGGCCCCACCGATGGTCCGATCACCCAGCAGGGCGTGGCGCTCCGTGTGGTCGACGACCGTGGCTCCGTCTCCCGGGCCATCTGCGTCATGAAGAACATCTGGATGGGCGGCGACTGGGTCTTCAATGCCATCGGCTTCGATCGCGGCTCGTTCGTGCTCCTGGGGACGATCGATCTCTCGGAGGTGTTCGATCCGGGTGGCCTGGTCACACCGCTGCCGTGGCGCATGTGTGCGCGGGTCCGGAGCCGGACGTTGGCATGGAAGGTCTGGCCGACGGCCCGCGCCGAGCCGGCGTGGGGCGACGCCGAGTTCGGCACCACGGTCACGCTGCCGTCGGAATGGGTCTACCCGGGACGCCCCGGCTTCTATGTCGGGCACCTGGAAACGGGCGCCGACGCCGAGTTCACCGACGAATCCGTCGTGACGCTGACGCAGTGGCCATGAAGGATCCACGCACGGCGTGGCACACGCTCGGTGCCGGCGCATCGCCGAACCTGGACGGTCAGGTGCCGGCGTACCAGTCGGCCAGGCGGGCGAGGCCCTGGTCGATACCGACCCGGGGTTCCCACTGCAGTACCCGCTGGGTCTCGGTCTGGTCGAACCAGTGGGCCACCGACAGCTGTCGGGCGGCGAAGTGCGTCAGCGGTGGTTCGTCACCGCTCCACCACCGATCGAGTATCCGGCCGGCCAGCGCCGCCAGGGGGGCCGGGACCGAGCGAACGGACGGGTCGAGCCCGGCCGCCGACAGGATCCCCTCCACGAGCTCGGCCAAGGGCCGGGGGTCGTTACCGGTGACCACCCACGCCCGGCCCCTCGCCGCTTCGGAGTCCGCCGTCCGGTCGAGGCCCGCCACCACGGCCGCCGCCGCGTCGTCGACGAACGTGGTGTCGACCAGCGCCCGTCCGTGGTCGGGCAGGGCGAGGCGGCCCTGACGGGCCCGGTCCACGATGCGCCCGATCAGCTGCGTGTCCCCTGGACCCCAGACGAGGTGGGGACGGATCACCACGGTGGCGGCCTCGGTGCGGGTGAGGACCAGCCGCTCGGCGATGGACTTGGTCCGTGTGTAGGCATCCGTGCCGCGGTACTCCGCAGGGCCCGTTCCGGCGCCGACCGCCGGCCGGTCGTCGAAGGCGACCGAGGGGGAGGAGACGTGGAGCAGCCGCCCGCACCCGGTCGCGGCCTCGATCACGTGCAGGGTGCCGGTGACGTTGACGGCGTAGGCGTCGTCCCAGACCGGCCGGGGGGCGACCAGCGCGGCCAGGTGGACGATGGCATCGTGCCCTTCGGCTGCGGCCAGCACGGCGGTGCGGTCGCGGATGTCACCCCGTAGATCGGTGCCGCGGCTACCGCTGGCCGAGCGTTGGAAGCAGTCGACCTCGTCGCCCCGTGCCACCAGGAGATCGGCGACGGCCCGGCCGAGCAGACTCGACCCGCCGGTGACGAGGACCTTCATCGACCGGCCAGGAACCGGCCCGCCGTGGCGGCGAGGCCGGTGCGGTCCACCTTCGACTGGTGACGGCGATCGACGGGAAGTGCACCGGTGAGGACGGCGGCCACCCGGTGGGGTACGACCTCCCGCACGCGGTCGCGCACCGCGGCGTCGGCGACGGCGAGCGGCCCGGGGGCGTCGAGCACGATGCACAGCACCTGCCGGCCGGACGGGCCGACCCCGACCGCGGCGACGCTTCGGCCGAGTGCGGCCCGGACGGGTTCCTCGAGAGCCACGCTGGCGAGCGGTCCGCCCGGTGTGTCGATGACGTGGCGGCGCCGGCCGAGGTGGACGAGCAGTCCGTCGTGGAGGTAGCCGACGTCGCCCGTGCGGTGGTAGCGGCGGCCGTCGTGTTCGGCCCACGTGTCGGCATCCGCCGTCCACGCGGCGTCGTAGCCGTCGAACATCCAGGGGGCGTGGACGAGGAGCTCACCCCAGGTGCCCTCCGGCAGGCACGCCGACGGGTCGTCGAGCGCGGTGACGAGGACGGAACAGCCCGGCACCGGCCGTCCGGTCGAGTTCCCGCCGAGTGGTCCCGACGCCTCGGGATCGGTGCCGTCGGTCACCGGCAGGCACTCGGTCATGCCATAGGGAGTGCGGACGTCCGCGCCGGTCACCGTGCGCACGCCGGCCACCAGAGCCGGGGGGATGGGGGCCCCGGCCAGCATGACGAGGTCGATGGGTGCCTGTCGTCCCCCCGCCGTCTCCACGATGCGACGGGCGGAGGCGGGGGACAGCCAGGCCACGGTGACATGGGCGCGGGCCGTGGCCGCGGTCAGCTCGTCGAACCCGAGTGCGGACGGCTCGTCGACCGGGAAGTCGGGTCGGACACACGTCATCTGCAGCGACGGCGCCAGCAGCATGAACGGTCCGAACGACGTGGTGAAGGCGTCTCCGGCCTGCATGCCGAAGAGCGGCCCCACGACGTCGCGCTGGGCGGCCAGGGCGCCGTGGGTGTACCGCACGGCCTTGGCCGGTCCGGTGGCTCCCGACGTGTGGACGATGGCGGCCACGTCCGAGGGCCCGACGGTCACCGGGGCCAGGTCCGTGGCGACGGCGCCGGGTGGTTCGAGGGCGAGCGCACCGGGGGTCGGCTCGACCGAGACCCGGTGCGCCCCGGGCGCGAAGCGGAGCACGGTGGCGGCGGCCAGCGTGGCGCGGGTCCCGACGACGTAGCGCGGGGCGGCCGCCCGGATGAGCCGTCGCAGCTGGCGCATACCGGCCGAGGCGTCAGCGACCACGGGCACACCTCCCGCCTTCCAGACCGACCCGGCCGCCACCAGCAGGTCGCAGCTCGGCGGCACCAGCAGCGAGACCCGGTCACCTGGCCGCAGCGCGGCAGCCTGGAGCGCAGACGCCCCGATCGAGGAACGGCGGTCGAGGTCGGCCCAGGAGAGCACACCGTCGGGACCGTCGTAGACGGGCGACGTGTCCTCGCGTCGGTCCTCGAGGGAGGCGAGCACCGAACGGAACGGTCCGGCCTCCTCGAGGTCACCGTCAGGTACGTCCCCCGGATGCTCCGTCCGCTCCGTCCGACCGGCAACCCCGGACAACCAGCGGGCCACCACCGGCACGACCGGAGCGTCGAGGGTGACCAGGTGGGCGGCGTCGGCGAAGCGCTCGACCGCCGCGTGCGGGATCCGTCGGCGAAGGTCGGCGAGGAAGCGGTCGTGGAACACGGGATCGCGTCCGCCCCACAGCAGGAGGGTGGGGCGGGGGTGGTCGGCCAGGACGCGGGCGCACGCCTGGAGTGCGGCATAGGACGGATCCCCCGGGGCGACGGGTATGTCGGCCACGAAGTCGCGCACGGCCTCGCGTCGGTCTGCGGTCCGGTAGGGGGCGCGCAGTGCGTCCCGGTGCGGCCGCCCGGTCATCCGCGCCGTACCCTCGACGAAGCACGGGGTACGCCGACAGGTCAGGTCGACCAGACTCCGGGCGGCGGCGATCAACGGGGGCACGGCCACGTCGTCGGGTTTGGCCACCGCGGTGTTGCCCAGGATGAGGGCGTCGACGTCGAGCCGCCCTGACGCACCGACGGCTACCGGTCCGCCCCAGTCGTGGGCGGCCAGTACCAGGGGGCCGACGACCTCCTGGCGGCAGAAGGAGACGAGCTCGGTGACGCGGTCGGCCAACCGCCGAGGCCGGTTGCGCTCCGACCAGCCCATGCCGGTCTGGTCGACGGCGATGACCCGCCACTGCGGAGCGAGGGAGACGAGGAGGTCCTTCCACACGTAGCCCCACGTCGGGTTGCCGTGGACGCAGACCACGGTGCCGGTGGTTGCGGTCGTGGCGCCGGTATCGAGTACGTGCCAGTCCACCGGTCGTCCGTCCGAACCGTCGATCGTGACCCGGCGTGACCAGGACGGATCGAGGCCCCATGCCGTCAGCTGCTCGGGGGTGGGTGACGGCGCGGGCGCACCACCGGGTCCACCGGGGGACCGGACCGGGGCCACGCCAGTTACCAGATCAGCTCGGCGGCGGCGCAGTTCAGTCCGGACCCGATGCCCATCAGCAGCACCCGCTCACCGGTGGCGATCTCATCGGCCACGGTGGACAGCGTGTAGGGCACGGCCGCGGGTCCCATGTTGCCGAACCCGGGATAGGTCAGCGGTACGAGGTCCATGTCCACGTCGAGCAGTTCGCACAGTCGGCGCGTGTGCACCGCCGAGACCTGGTGCATGACGTAGCGGTCGCAGGTCGTCCACTCCCAGCCGGCCTCGACCGAGGCGTCGAAGGCCTCCTTGGCCAGGGCCAGGCCGTTCTCGAGCAGCGCGGCCGTGTCCGTGCGCATGGTGTCGAGGTCTCCTACGCAGAGGTCGTGGTTCTTGGTGGCGGCCCGGGAGATCCCTCCGAGGAACCGGTGGGCGCCCTCGCGGGGTCCACCCATCACCATGGCGGCGCCGCCCGAACCGAGGGTGAGGGACGCGAACTGGTCGAACACGTCCGTGGCGGTGGCGGTGGGCCGGCGCAGTCGGTCGATGGTGGCGAGCTGGGTGTATCGGCTGCCTTCGCCATCGACGATGAGCACGGTGTTGGCCTGCCCGGTCTCGATGGCCATGGCCCCGACCTGCATGGCATTGACGAATCCGAGGCAGGCGTTGCCGAGGTCGTAGTTGATGCACTCGGGTCCGAGTCCGAGACGGAAGTGCACCGAACAGGCCACGCTCGGCTCGAGGTGGTGCTTGCACACCGACGTCGAGATCAACAGGTCCACGTCCGAGGGGGCCACGCCGGCGAGTTCGAGCGCGTTCGCTCCGGCCTTGGCGGCCGCCTCGTCGAAGGTGACGTCCTCCGGCCACCACCGGCGCTCGACGATGCCGGCGACCGACGCCAGCAGTCCCGGTCGGATGCCGACCCGGTCGTACGTTTCGGCCAGCTGCTCGTCGATCCATGCCGACGTGACGATTTCCGGCGCCTCCGCGTGTCCCACGCTCCAGATGGTCGGACGCGTGAATTCGATTCGGGGGCTCACCAGCCCAGGATACGGGCAACGGCGGGGGATGGTGGACAGTGCACCGACCGCCGGTTGCAGCGATGCGGTTGTTGGCGTCGTTACCGCGCGGTCAATTGTAAATAGATTGACGCCGTGACCTGGACCGTTCACGGTGTGACGGGAGAGGTCCGGAGCAGACGCTGCGGCCGTGGTCCAGGGGAGGATCCGCCATGGAAGAGGCAATGGGTGAGACCGGTCGCGGGATGACGCGGCGGTCGTTCCTGCAGGCCGCCGCCGCAGGGACGGCGTTGGTCGGGGCGGCCAGCGCCATGGGCTGGACGCCGGCGTTCCGGATCCCGGTCGCCGGGGCGACCACCATCCCGAGTCCTCCGGGGTTCCCCTCGACGATCAGTCTGTACCAGCAGGCCTACCAGAACTGGTCCGGGGAGATCGTCGTCCAGAACGTGTGGACCGCGGCCCCGGCCTCCTCGGCCGACGTCGTCACCATCGCCAACTGGGCCCATGCCAACGGCTGGCGGGTGCGGCCCAAGGGCATGGGCCACGGCTGGTCGCCGCTCATCCTGCCCGAGGGCAGCACGGGTGCCGACTACCTCCTGGTCGACACCACCCAGCACCTCACCAACGTGTCGATCCAGACGTCGGGCACGCCGGCCACCGTCACCGCCCAGACCGGGGTGACCATGGACTCCCTCCTGGCGAGCCTCGGGGCCAAGGGCCTGGGACTCACGGCCAACCCGGCACCCGGTGACCTGACCTTGGGTGGAGTCCTGGCCATCGGGGGACACGGCACGGCCATCAAGGGGAGCGGCGAGACGGCGCTGTCGGGCAAGACGTACGGATCGGTCTCCAACCTGGTCCTCTCGTTGACCGCCGTCGTCTGGAACGCATCGACCGGGATGTATCAGCTGCAGACGTTCAGCCGCAACAACCCGGGCATCAAACCGCTCCTGGTGCACGTGGGACGGGCCTTCATCACCGATGTCACCCTGCAGGTCGGAGCGGACGTCAACCTGCAGTGCGTCAGCTCGTGGACCGTCCCCCAGACCACGTTGTTCGCCGCACCGGCCTCGGCCGGGTCGCAGTCCTTCCAGAGCCTGGTGCTGAGTTCGGGGAGGGTCGAGGTCATCTCCTTCCCGTTCACCACGCTGCCGTGGCTGAAGGTGTGGAGCATCCACCCGAACCAG
>Ga0302320_10021130_pt1 | contig 12942 bp, 16 predicted proteins | sample Bog_T0_3_FD_202130 | JGI IMG/M metagenome (GOLD analysis project Ga0302320, IMG submission 202130) | Peat permafrost microbial communities from Stordalen Mire near Abisko, Sweden - Bog_T0_3 | ecosystem: Environmental > Terrestrial > Soil > Wetlands > Peat | place: Sweden: Abisko, Stordalen Mire...
GACCTTGAAAACACGTTCAGAGATTTTTGCTGCGCCGCGCCGAGCGGCCGCGCCGATTCAAACACCACCGCCCTTATGCCATCCTTCTTGCGCAGGATGCGTTCCGCTTCTTTGATGATCTTTTCTGCGTGCGCTTCATCACCGCTCCTTCTGAGCATATTGATAAAATTCCGCGCCACATCGTTTTGTGAAGGATTTTCTTTTTCTAAAATTGCCTCCGCAAGAGCTTGCCCGTAGTTTTTCAAGGAATATTTCATGCTGATGCCTCTTTCACTGCTTTTGCAATAAGAGCCTCGTCTATCGCGGCCGGTGAGATCTCGACCGTCCTCACGAGCGCAGCTCTCACGAGCGCAGCCGCTTCTTTCTCCATCGACCGCCGCGAAGCCTCTTCTTGAACCCGCAATGCTACGGCAGCATTTTTCAGCTCCGTCGCTTCTTTGCGCTTCGCTTCAGCGATAAGCTTTTCTTCGAGTGTTTTCGCGTCGAGCTCGGTTTTTTTCAGGATCTGAAGCGCTGTCCGCTCTGCGTCTTTTACTTTTTCCTTTCCAATCTCTTCGACCGCGAGAAGTCTTTTATCTGCTTCGTCGGCCTTCACGAGACCTTCTTCGATTCTTTCCTGCCTTTTATGAAGCAGGTTCAGTAATGGTTTATAGACCAGGATCCGAAGAATGATTAGGAGCAATAAAAAATTGACTGCCTGGCTTATGAGGAGGCGCCAATCTATGCCGAGCTGGGAAAAAAGTTCACTCATGATGATGGGTTGTCCTGATCGATGACAAAGGATCTTGTAAGGTCCTTATAAAACTCCACATAATAAGATGCGTCGACTAAACAAACTTAATGATCAATGCAACCACGAGCGCGTAAATAGCAACGGCTTCCGCAAATGCGATAGCGAGAATTGCCATAGTTTGCACTTTTGAGGTTGCTTCCGGATTCCTACCGATCGCCTCGACCGATTTCGCACCGATCATACCGATAGCGAGCGCGGGACCAAGAGCTCCCGCGCCGATCGCGATAGCTGTCCCGAGAAGCTTCATACTGTTAACGTCCATAGAAAATGATTTTATCTAATTATTTATTAAGCGACCTTTTTATTTTAGCTTCTAGATTTCAGTGTCTTACAACTGCCGGGTGTTCCTCGTGGCCTCCTGAAACCGCCATCGAGATGAACACGAGCGTCAGCATGCCGAAAATGAACGCTTGAATGAATCCTACAAAGATCTCAAGGAACATAAAGGGAAGCGGTGCGAGATACGGTAAGAGGAATGCGATAACGGTCAAAAGCACTTCGCCGGCAAAAACATTCCCAAAAAGCCGAAATGAGAACGAGATGATTTTAGCAAATTCTGAGATAAGTTCAAGGATTCCCACAAAAAACGCGATGGGGCTTTTGAAATTAAAAAATATTTTTAAGCGTCCCTTAAGTCCCGCGACGGATATACCAATGATGTTTATGAAGGTGAGGGTGATCAGAGCGAGGGCGATGGTGAAATTAAGGTCGGCCGCCGGAGAACGGAGAAGTGGTACGACGCCCGAACCCGAACGCACCGTGAGAGATCCCACACCCGGCAAGAGTCCAAGCCAATTCGAACATAATACAAAAAGGAAAATGGTAAGCACTATCGGCAGGTATTCCTCTGACTTGCGGCGATCTCCCAGGACAGAATCCATCAAACCAAGCGCCCCGTCCACGATGATTTCGGCAATGTTCTGGATCTTGCCGGGTATCATTTTAAGATTGCGTCTCAAGAGGATTGCGAGGACCAAAAGCACTACCAATGCGACAAATGCCAAAAGTGACGAATTTGTGACAGGGAAATTTCCTATATGAAAAATGTCTTCAGCGCGTATGGAAATCTGCGTCATAATGCCGAAAGTATAGCAAAAACAAGCCTTAAAATCCAGTCCTATTTTTTATTTTGTCTCCATAAACCCTGAAATACATAACTTTATATTGCTTTTTTAATAATCCGTAGCGCGCACGCAATTTCTTTTTTTGTTGTCGGGCGGCCCAAACTCAATCGGACGCTCGACATGACACGCTCTTTTGAATAACCGAGTGCTTCTATCACATGTGACGATGCAACAGCCCGCGCGCGGCAGGCGGATCCGGAAGAAGCCGCGAGGCCAAGAAGGTCAAATTTTGTGAGTAAATCTTGCGCTTTATGGCCGGGGAAATAAATATTGAGAATGTTGGGTAGTGTCTTCATATTCTCCTGCTGCTGCCGCTCACTACCTGCGACGCCGTTCAATTCCGCTTTCGGATATATTTTTTTGATCCCGCGCCATAGTTCGCCGCGAAGTTCCGTGATCCTCTTATTCGCTAACTTGCGCGAATTAGCAGCTAGTTCAGCCGCTTTGGCAAAACCAACGATCGCGGGAATATTTTCCGTTCCGGAGCGAAGTCCGAATTCCTGTCCGCCGCCGGAAAGTATCGATCCTATGTCGTTCTTGTTGTTGGCGCGCACATACAACGCTCCTACTCCTTTTGGTCCATAGATTTTATGGGAAGAAAGTGTCATGAGGTCGATTCCAAGTTCGGAAACATCACAGGAGAAAAATTGGAATGCTTGCGCCGCGTCAGTGTGAAAAAGCGGCCGAGGACCATTTTTTTTGAAATCTTTTATGATCTGTGCAACTTCTCGTATTGGTTGAATGGTGCCGGTCTCATTGTTAGCGTACATAAGAGAGATCAAAATCACACGCTCATTCAATGCTTTTTTTAATTTTTTGACGTTGATAACGCCTCGCTGGTTCACGGGGAGATAAATAATCTCCGCTGCGCGAGAGCGCTCAAGATCACGCACGACCTCAAAAACAGATTCGTGCTCAATCGAGGAAATAATGATTCGCGGCGTTTGTATGTTGCTTTTTTTTACAACACCCCCGATGGCAAGGTTATTCGCCTCAGTCGCCGATCCGGTAAAAATAATTTCTCGAAAGTCAGCGCCGATAGAATTTGCGACGACTTCCCGCGATCTATCGAGCGCCATCATCGCCTCCTGGCCAAACGAATGAAGCGATCCGGCATTGCCGAATTTTTCGGAAAAATATGGCTTCATCGCGCGCAAAACCGTCGGGTCAACTGGCGTTGTCGCGGCGTAATCAAAGTAGATTTTATGGGATGGAACCATTTTTTTGGTGCTCCTGGCTGGAATCGAACCAGCATCACCTCCTCCCGCCTTCGTTAAAACTTCAGCGGGCAAGTCGGAGGGACCTTACTGCGCCATCCGTTTTATGTGCCCTCGCGAGGAATTGAACCTCGATTACCTCCTTCGGAGGGAGGCGTCCTATCCGTTGAACGACGGGGGCGAATGCGTTTTTACTTTACTACAAACGTGATGATTTCGTAAGCTGCGGCGCAGATAAAGATTATGGCGAGAATGTCGAGAAGGATTTTTTCGCGGCGAGACAATAAGAGTGTCTTGCGCCCAACGGCAATGATAAGAAGATATTCCATACTGATAAAAACGCCTCCCGCAAGACCAACAATAATTAGAAAATTATTAAAACCAGAAAGTACAACGATGAGCGGAACTCCAACAATGACGAGTTGTGAAAAAAGCTTGTTCCAGCGTAGGTCTTTCTCCAGCGCTCCGCGAAGTTCCCTGACGAGCGGGATGGAGACAATACTGATCGCAAGGAGGCCGATCAAGGCGAGGATATCCCTTTTCCAAAGTGGCCATTCTCCCGTGCCGGAAATGGTGTCCATGGCAACGTGCGGTGACGACCCCAATATGCCAAGCGCGAAAAGCCAATAAAGGATGCTTGCGAACGCGACGCCTAAAATAAAAAGGTGGAGCGCCCCATTGGAATACGCTGCTTTTTTTCTTATTTCATAGACCTGCTCGACGCTCGTCCACCCCGCGAGTGCGAAGATCACCGCCCCAAAAGGAAGGAGTGCGTTTTTAATGTTGGCCATCGGCGTAAACAAAAACGCATCAAAAGGACGCCCTGAGATAAAAGCAAAAAATATGGCGCAGGTAATAAGAACTATGCCGGCGGTCTCAAGTTTTGTGGCGCGTCCCCCGCTCCAGAAAGTCACCGCTACGATCACTGTCCAAAACAGAAAAAGGGAAATATTTAGTGAGATGCCGGGGATGATAATGTGAATGAATTGGGTCCCTAATACGAGGTATGCGACCAAACTAAGGAGAAATCCTAAGACGATGGAAAAAAATCCGGTCCAAAATCCTGAAATGCCGAAATACCGCCGGGCGAGGCCGAGAAGACGTTCTTTTTCTTGAACCGCGCCAAGGGTTCTTAGATAGAGAATGTGCGCGAGAGAAACAACAGCTCCTAATGCGACGAAATAACCAAGCGTGATAAGCCATCCTGCCGTTTGGATGACATACGGGATCGCGAACATACCGCTCCCGATCGTCGCGGCAGCGACAATGATGACGATATGGAGATTGGTATTGCTCTTTTTTTCCATATGGATAGATTTCATTTTATCACGAGGGGGGTTATACTTGATATATACCCGGTTGTCTGGGGTTTTTTATTAGCTGGGACGCAGGGGTCGAGCCGTAACTAAAGAACTATATATACGTTTTATATGTTGGACGGTGAGGAAAAATTAATACAAGACGCCGTCACAAAGGGTGATTCCTCGGCTTTTGGCAAGCTTTACGATCATTACCAACCGATGATCTATCGGTTCGTTCTCATCAAGGTAGGCCGCCGTGAGGAGGCCGAGGATATCACCCATCAGGTTTTCTTGCGAGCGTGGCAGAGCGTACATTCCTATAGCCATCGAGGAAATCCGTTTGGTAGTTGGCTTTATCGGATCGCGCGCAACCAAATCATCGATCATTATCGTTCTCGCAAGGATGATATTTCCTTGGAGACGATCGATGTGGATACGCTTTCATTTCAAACAAAACAGCCTGATGTTTCGGCGCACATAGACATGGAAAAGGTCATGGCCGCGGTCCACCACTTAAAGCCAGACTATCAGGACGCCATCATCTTGCGCTTCGTAGAAGATCTGTCGGTTAAGGAAACCGCCGATGTCATGCATAAAACCGAGGGTGCGGTAAAACTCATTCAACATCGCGCCATTGAAGAATTAAAGAAAAGACTTAACTATGAATCTTTTTGAGACTTTGCAAAAATTAAAAAACATTCAGCCCGACCAGGCTTTCAGCGAGAGGTCGCGGCGGGATATTTTGATGTCCACGCCCCAAGAGCGCTTTTTACCGCGTGTTGTTTTCGCGCGGTTCGTTGGCGCCACAGGATCCCTTGTTCTCGCCGGTATTCTTTTTCATTATCGCGGGCGGACTTTCCACGACCGATCTCGCGCCAAAGTTTTCCAGTATCGATCCCGTGGCTTTGCGCGCAGAAGCGCAGGCCATTGACACTCAGATCGATCTTTTAAATGTGGATTACACGGAAAGCCCGGTAAGCACCGCACCAACACCGCTCGCGCCAGAAAAACCACGCGCACCAATAATTTCAAACAACGTTTCTTCTTCCATCGCGCAAGCAGAAGCCAGCTCAACGCCGACATCTACTGTTTCTATCGATGAGGTTCTTCAGGGACTTTCCCAATAATACGATTCTGGGACTCGTTTCGAAATCGTGGTAAAATAAAAACATTATGAAAAAGGTGTTTTGTTTTGTTTTTGTGGTGTTTTTTTTAATTTACGCCGGAACGCATTTTGCGCGCGCCGACGAGGCTTCCACAACAAACATCCAGTCCTCTGTGGATGAAACTGCTTGTGGCGTCACCACGAGCGATCTCGCGGCGATAAAAAATATACAAAACAACACATCCCTTAGTTATTCAACCGAGCTCCAACAAGAGCTTGTCGCGCGAAAGGATCTGCTTAAAAAAACCATTACTTGCGCCAAGATGGATGCGGCGCAGGATCAAAAAAATCTTGGCGACACTCTTGTTGATCAAAGTTTTCAAGGGCTTGAAAACCAATGGTCCGACCGTCTCAGCGGCGCTATTTCTTATTATGATCTCCAATTGCAAAAAGTTGATGGCGCCGGTATCAGTGGAACAGAATCCATCGCGAGGGATGTCCTTGATTGGCGCGAGAATAATTACGCGCCTCTTTCGGAAAACATTTTAAACTTCATAACATGGTCTGACAACCAAGCCATTTTCACAACAGCCGTGAGCCGCCTCGCCCAAGTTAATAACTTGGTGAGTTCTCCACTTTTTTCCGAAAACTCTGACTTGCAAAATGACTATGAGCAGGCCGCTGTTTCTTTAAAAGCGGCGCAAGACCAAAACAACCAAGCAAAAAGTGCGTTGTCCCAATCCCTTCCTCCGGACCAATCTCTTTTACTTATAAAACAATCCTTAGACTCTCTTTCGGCCGCATATCAACACTTTTTCGATATCAGTAGTCTTGTGCAATCCTTATTGCCCTATTGAGGGTTCGTGCCGAAAAATATTTTCTATTAAAAACACCCTCCTCACAAGGGTGCTTTTAATAGAAAATATTTCCTTTAAAAACGTTACAACACCGCTTCTTTCAACGCTTTTCCGGCGCGGAATTTCGGTTTTATAGAGGCTTTTATCTGAATCTTTTCCCCGGTTTTCGGGTTCCTTCCTTCCCGCGCGGCCCTTTTCGCGACGCGAAAAGTTCCGAATCCCGTGATCGCAACTTCTTCGCCGTGGCTCATGGTCTTTACGATAGTGTCAAAGACAGCATCAACCGCGCGCTCAGCCGCCGCTTTCGTCTCAATACCAGCCGCTTTCATAACGGCTTCAACCAATCCTTTTTTATTCATGGCAATATAAGATTATTTTATCCGACCTTTTGGCTCGCGCAAACATGAAGTACCTAATTATTATAGCAAAATCGGTGTTTTTTACACAAGCGCACTTTTGAATAAAACCTAGGCTTTTAGAATCGGTTTTAAAACATACAAATAGGACTCATCGGAGGTTGATTTTATGAGCGCAGGATTCGTCTCTTCTTGAAGCCCCAAAAAGATATCGTCACCCATTATGCTCCGCACGGCGTCAGAGAGATAATGAACATTGAAGAAGGTCTCGGTCGCGGGACCTTTTATTTTCGCGGGGAGTAAATAGGTGTTTTCTCCAAACGCCTGATCCGCGGAGGCAACCTCGATCGCTTTTTTGTTTGGGTGCACGGCTATTTTTAGTTCGTTATTTTTTTGGCCAAAGACCGATGCAAGTTTTGTGGCGTTCAAAAATTCTTCCCGGTCCACTAATATCTCTGTCGTAAAAGAAGAGGGAATGATCGTGGCATAATCAGGAAAGCTTCCTTCGCTGAGGCGGGATATAAGTTCGGTGTGTTCGGTTTTGAAAAGCACTTGATTTGCGTCGTGATAAATTTTGATTGTATCGTCGTTATTGATAATCCTTAAAAGCTCTTGTGTTGTCCGTAATGGAACAAGAATCCGGAAAGGGTCGGAGAAGGTTGAGGTAAATAGATTTGCTGCCATGGTTTTTTCAGCAAGCCGAAATCCATCAGTTGAAACAAGCTTTAAGACTTCTAGTGAAAAATCAAACAAAGCACTGTTTAGTTCCGGCCGTAATCCAGAAGATTGAGACGCGACCGTTGCTTGTTGGATGGATTCTTTGAGGAAGATCCCTTTTGTTTCGAAGTGGTGTTTTTGATCGATTATTTTAGGTGTAATAGGAAAATCCTCCGCAGGTAAACCTTGGAGGAGCGCGCTATAATTATCCGTTTTTATTTCCAGATTGTCACCGCGACTTTCAAAATTAAGACGATCGCTTTGAAGGTTCCCGATAAGACTTGCGAATAGTCCCGCCGGAACCGTGGTTTTACCGCTCTCAATCACCTTCCCTGAGACAGTGGTGGTAATGGCAAATTCTAAATTCGTCGCAGAGATCATTATCCCTTGGTCAGTCACTTGAATAATAATATTTTTCAAAATCGGGAGATTGGTATTTTCCCCTGCGGCGCGCTGAACCGCGTTGACCGCATCTTTTATATTCGAACGAAGAGAGATGAATTTCATTAATAATTAAATTAAGATTAAATATTTATTATGGTTGGTATTATTATGAGGTGCGTTCGGTGGATAACTTAAAAAAACTTTATTTTCTATGCATTCTTTAAAAACAAGCTGTGTATTAACTCTTAAAAATGATATCACGAATGGTGATTATCTTCTGGTTTAAAGAGGGGTTCCTGTTGATTTCCTCGTTTATTTTCTCGTATGCATGGATGGCGGTAGTGTGGTCTCTCCCCAGCTTTTCCCCAATATAAGGATAGGAAAGATCGGAGATCTCGCGTAAAAGATACATAGCAACTTGGCGGGGTTCAACGATCTCTTTTCTTCGATTGAGACCCGCCATAGCCTCCAAAGAAACGCCGTAAAAATCAGCAACCGCCTTTAAAATAACAACTTCATTGACGTGTTTCGAGAGATTTTGTACTGATTTTTCAATGATTCCCTCAGCAATTTTCATTGTCACCGCGACACCTTTTTGCTCTTCATAGAAAACTATCTTCTTTAAAACACCCTCCAACTCGCGGATGTTTCTTTTTACACGCTTTGCTATGAGATCTATGATATTTTCACCCAACTGCCTCCGTGCCTCCTGGAGCTTACTATGAATGATGGCCACACGCATCTCGTACTCCGGGTAGGCGATGTCCGCCACAAATCCACCTTCAAAACGCGACCGAAGACGTTCCTCGAGTGTGGGAATCGCCTGAGGTGGCCGGTCTGATGAAATAATGATCTGCTTATTGTTCTCGTACAAAGCATTGAAGGTGTGGAAAAATTCCTCTTCAGTCTTTTCTTTTCCGCCAATGAATTGGATATCATCAATAATTAAAACGTCGACATCGCGATATTTTTTCTTCATACTTTCAATCCGGTCATTGCGTAAACCCCAGACAATATCTCGGGTAAATTGTTCCGCGGGCACATACTTCGGCCGAACCCTTTTTTGATATTTTACAACAATCTCATTCCCAATTGCTTCTATAAGATGGGTTTTCCCAAGACCGACACCGCCATAAACAAACAAAGGATTATACTTCCCAATTTTTTCAGTTATCGCATTTGCGGCGGCGAACGCGAGCTCGTTCGATGGTCCCACCACGAATGAAGAAAATGTGTAGCGGGGGTTTAGGTTTGTCTCAGGATCATTCCTGAACTCAAGCTCCATTCCCTCAGAAACCTCTTTTATCACTGAAGGGTGTTTTTTCGCGAACATCGTTTCCCCACCCACGACAAACTCCACTTTTTTAACCGACTCATCGCGCGCTCGTAAAATACTTAAAATATTTTTTTGATATTTTCCCTCAACCCACTCCTTCGCAAAATTATTCGGTAATGCCACGTAAAAAATACCATCTTTTTTATCGATCAAACTACTATTTTTCATCCACATAGTGAAATTTGCGCGCGAAAGCTGAACTTCCATTTCTCCAAGTGTCGATTTCCAAATTTGTTCAAGGTCCATAAAGTAGTAATGATTTAATGGTTCTATTATGGACCTCTCTTTTTTTGAAGTCAAAACAGTCCAACCTTCATAACCTGTGCATGGGCTGTGGAAATCAAAAACAAAATCAAGATTTGGATTTTTTAACAAAGAAGTGTTATCATCCACCATATGTCGCGCACCTATAATCCTAAAAAAAAGAAAAGAGCCCGAACCCATGGGTTCTTAAAGCGTGGAGCAACGGCGACCGGTCGCCAGGTCCTTTCTCGCCGACGGGCAAAAGGCCGGAAAAAGCTTACGGTATAAAAGCTTTTACTTATGCTGCCTTCTGATACTCGTCTTCCTTATCGAGAATTCCGCGCACTTGGCCGGCCGAAGGTTGAAACGCCTTATTTTTCAGTAAGGGCAAAAAAAAATCTCCTCGGAGAAGACCGCTTCGGAGTCGTTATAAGTACACATTCATTGAAGAGCGCCGCTCGAAGAAATTTTTGGCGGCGCCAAGCAAAATCTGTCTTTCTTTCGGTTTCACAAAAAAAACAACCGACCAAAGAACAAAAATTCGATATTCTTGTTGTTTTCCGATCCCATAACGCACCGATGAAGAAAAATGTTTTTAGAAATGCGCTTTCCGACGCGATAATCTCCATCATCTCCCGCCCATGATCTATCTTTATCAGGCGATATTCTACCGCCCAATACTGAACACCCTTGTTTATTTTTATGAAACCGTTGCTGGCCGCGATTTTGGCATCGCGATCATTCTCACGACACTTCTCATACGGCTCGTCCTCTACCCATTGTTTCATAAAGGAGCGAAGCACCAGATGGCGCTCCAAAGGCTTCAGCCCAAAATCAAAAAACTCCAAGAGCTCCACAAGGACGATAAACAAAAACAAACTGAGGCGCTTATGGCGCTCTACAAAGAGCACGGCGTAAATCCATTCCTCAGTTTCATCCTTCTTATCGTACAATTACCTATTCTTATATCGCTCTACCGCATCATTCTTTCTGGACTTGGCGCAACCGGCATTGGAAGCGGTCTTTACTCCTTTATTCCCGCGCCACAAACAATCAACGCGATTTTTATCCACCTCATCAACCTAAAACAACACAGCATCATCTTGGTTCTTCTCGCCGCGATCGCGCAATATTTTCAAGCGCGGCTTGCGATCTATCACTCACCGGACGCCGGTCCGCCGTCTTCCGTGGAACGTATGGCGCGGCAAATGGCGTTCATTGGGCCAGTCATCACTATCGTCATTTTCTACAACCTTCCCGCCGGCGTGGGACTGTACTGGATCGTGTCGTCGCTCTTCTCGATCATCCAACAGATAATCGTGAATCGTCGGTTGCGCGCAAAATACGGAGAATAAAAAGATTTTAAAAAACTCCGACATCTGTGGACAGTTGGCCCGCTTGATTTTTTTACTGAAATCTGGAATAGTATCATCCATGGACTCGTGGGAAACCTTTATTAAAAGCATAATCGATCGGATGGGATTTCGGGATTATCGCCTCGAGCTTGATATCGAAAACGGGCGAGGCCTCCTTTTCATTTATGAGAACGATGCCATGGTGAGTGAAAATTTGCCGGCCATTGTGGAGGCGATGAACCATATTATCCAGATGGTTGCGAAGAAAAATCAAGCAAAAACACTTTTTTTGGACATCAATCATTATCGGCGCGATCGGGAAAATATCATTGCGGAGCTTGCCCGGGCAGCGGCGAAACGCGTTACCGTGACAAAAGAGCAGGTCTCTCTGCCCGCGATGAACTCCTACGAGCGGCGGCTAGTGCACGTTGAGCTCGCCATCCATCCTGATGTATCCACAGAAAGTGTGGGCGCCGGAAAAGACCGATACGTGATCATAAAGCCTATCGAACAGAAAATAAAAACCACCGGAGAATAACCGGCGGTTTTTATTTTGAAGTTGGACTTCCCGGGGAAGTTCAACTTCAAAGTGCCAACGCATACACCTTCTGGTCGTAGCGGTTGATGAAGAAAAGGATGTTATTAAATACCTTCATTTTCATTGCATCAAGGTTTAGATTCGCCAACGAATACGAAAAGACCTCTTCAAGTTCTCCGGTATCGGTATTGATACTGTAAAAAGCGTCATTTGTGAAATATATCTTTTGCTCATATTCATCAGGAAGGCGGGCGAGAGAAAAAGTACCTTGGTCACTCGGGATCGCGCAATAGATCATCCCAAACGGGTTTATGGAACTTGTGGCGGTCGAGGAAGCAGTGGTCGGCCCAAAGGCGCATTTTGAAGGGAGTGTCTTTGAGAAAAGGATATTTTGTGATCCTGTGGCATTACGGAATGATAATTGCCCACCATCATTCTTTGGGCTGGCTGAAAAAAGAAGAGCAGTATTAGAGGCGCTCCATATACTTTCCGATCCAAGCGCCTCATATACAACCGAAGATAACGTTTTAGACGGAATATCAAACGACCAAATAGATCCCGCGGTAAACGCGCTGGGACGATCCGAAACAATAATCGTATTTTTATTTGGCCACTGAAGAGACATGTCTTCCATAGCGAGGGGCGCGATAGTGACTGGTTTCGTGCTCGTTGCCGCCGCGTCAATAGTCATAAGCGTCTCAAACCCGGAATTTGATGAAGTAAGATACGCGACTTGATAATTTATCGGCGACCATACTGGGCTTAACATTCCGTCTGGAAAATGGGACCACGTTTTTGATGGAACGTCGAAAACACTCGTTCGGGTCGAGGTACCAACTTGGTAGGAAAGAAGAACCTTTTTGCCGTCATGAGAAAAAGAAGCGGTAATAATGTCCGAAACCACGGAGCTACTAAGAACAACAGTTGTATTATTGACCAGCGACTCAATGGTCCCGTCGGGTTTTACGAGCGTTACAGTGTTCGCCGCGTCAACAAAATAATCCAGCGCGGGATCGTTCGATACAATACCGAATTTCGAAGAGGAAGATGAGGTATTTGCGCCGCTAGCATTGAACGAAGTAGTTGTAGAGGATCCCCCTACCGGGAATTGTTGGTTCGTAACAATAGGAAGAGACCCTCCGGTTTGTTCCGGCAAACCACCTATGGTGGCAACGCCACCACTCCCGCGATAAACGAGCTGATAAATAATGAACGCGGCGACGGCGATGATCGCAAGAGCTATCAAAAAGTATAAAAAACTTTTTTGTTTCATATGATTATGGTTAAAGACAACTATACTGGACAGGGGATGTTGGGCTGGCTTGTTGCTGAATGCAGTGCTGGCTTCCTGCACAACAGAGTGATTGGCCGCAAGAAACTGGGCAAGCTGATTGTATCACACAAGCAGTTGCTACTCCTCCTAAGTGCTGGCAACTTTGGAAACCACTTATACAACAAAGACTACCGCAACTAAACGAAGTGTTCGGATCACAACCCCCGGGCGTCGGTGTTTGTGGCGCCTGTATATTGACCCCCTGCAAACTCGGCAGGTTCAGGTTCACAAGATCGGGATTCACGGTATAAAGGATCAGATAGGCGCCTCCCAGAAGAAGGAT
>Ga0302320_10021131_pt1 | contig 12941 bp, 13 predicted proteins | sample Bog_T0_3_FD_202130 | JGI IMG/M metagenome (GOLD analysis project Ga0302320, IMG submission 202130) | Peat permafrost microbial communities from Stordalen Mire near Abisko, Sweden - Bog_T0_3 | ecosystem: Environmental > Terrestrial > Soil > Wetlands > Peat | place: Sweden: Abisko, Stordalen Mire...
CAGGCGGCCAGATCGGGAATGAGCGGCGCGGTTGCCATGTCCCCAGAGAATCCGAAAAGCGCAACGAAGGGAACCCCCCAATGTCAACATTCCGCTTTCTCCTCCCGACCAGCCTTGCCACCGGTTTTTGAGCATTCACCTCCAGCACAGCCAGAATACGGAGTGGGTGAACTGTGGGCTGAACCAGTCGGCGGGCGTCTTCATCTCAAGCTCGCTCTCGGGCGTGAGCTGAAGCTCGAGCATTCTCTTGGCGTCTTCGGCGGACATTAAAGGTCCGGAATAGTCGTAGAGCCGCCCCCCCTTTTCCATGAGCCGATAGTGAGAATTGATCCGCTCGCGGACGTTGGCCTGATGGGTCTCATCGAGGATCGTCAGACCGGGGGTCTGTAGCGAGGGCACCTTACTGCACAGATACCATAGGCACTCCATGTAGGGTTCGAGTTCTCGTTCACCACGGCTCGTGTAACCGTTCTTGGCATTCCCTGCCGCATCCATGGATCCACCCATCAAGGGCAAGGTTTCGTAGATCGTAACGTGATCCGCTGGCATGCTGGCGTCGGTAACAAGGAATGCAGCAGCGGAGAGGCCAGCAATTCCTCCGCCCACGATGTGGGCGCTCTTTTCTGCTATCCGATCCGGCGGAAGCGCGTTGATACGATCATAATTCCTCATCCTGGATACTCCATGGGGACCGTTATCGTTGGGCGCGAGAAAGCCGCCTGCCCTTGCAAGGAGCACGTCAGGGTACCTGATCCGAAGGTAGCGCCGTCCCAGCGAGCCGAAAGACTCGGAAACTACCCAGGCATCCGAGGGGACAAAGACCAAGCTAGGCACAGGATTTGTCGAATTTCTCGCGGATCCAGTGATCCGCGTGCGTTTTCACGCTGGAGATCCAAGCTTGGGGCTCTCTAGATGCTCGGCTTCGGCCAGACTCTGCCGGCAACCTGAAGGGTGACACCATCGGCCGCGGCAGTCGATTTGCGCTCACGTCTGTTGATCATTCCGGGATCGACTCTTCCCATGTCGCAGCGTCGTTGTCGTAGCGCTCCTCCGCCACAGCGGCGCGGTATCAAACCAACACGGCGTTCTACAGCCGCCGTTGAGATGCGTAGTTTCCGAACCTGCTTTCGCGCGGCGGTGGCTTATAGGCTGCGACTTTAGGGGTGACGCCAATGGTCCGGCGCCTATGTCTCGCAGTCGAAGTCTACCTTTGCCGGCCGGCCCAGGTGTTATCTCCATCCGCGACTAGCGGCTAACGGAGTTATTCCATGGACATTGCGGCCCATCCCCCGCGTACGTCTACAGCGGCTGTGCTGAGCGCCGCCGCGGAGCCATTGCCTTCGTTGGATGACCCCGCCTTTGGCGCGGTCTTCGATCGGTTCGGGCGGTCACGGGTCGTCTTGCTGGGGGAGGCGTCGCACGGCACATCTGAATTCTACCGAGCACGCGCTGCCATCACCCGTCGTCTGATCGAGCGATATGGCTTCACGATTGTGGCCGTGGAGGCCGACTGGCCCGACGCAGCAGCGATCGATCGCTATGTGCGGCACAGCCCCCACCAGCCGATGGGTTCGACGCCGTTCACCCGCTTCCCGACCTGGATGTGGCGCAACACGGATGTGGATGCCTTCATAGGCTTTTTGCGCGACTACAACACGACGAGGTCTTCCGGGGAGAAGGTTGGGTTCTACGGCCTCGACCTCTATAACATGACAGCGTCGATCGCGGCTGTGCTCGCCTATCTCGATCGCGTCGATCCCAAGGCCGCGGACGCGGCGCGCGAGCACTATGCCTGCCTGGCGCCCTGGTCGCGGGAGCCGGCAGCTTACGGGCGCGCGTCGCTCACTGAAGGCTACGCTCTATGCGAGATCCCGGTAACACGCATTCTTGTCGATCTACTCAAAAAAGAACTGCAATACGCACAAAAGGGCAATGCGCGGTTCTTCGACGCGGCACAGAACGCCCGCCTGGTGGCTGATGCGGAAAGCTACTACCGGGCGATGTATTTTGGCTCTAGCGAATCCTGGAACCAGCGCGACCAGCACATGTTCAAAACGCTCCAGAACATACTGGCTCAGACCGGGCCGAGCAGTAAAGCCGTCGTCTGGGCGCACAACTCCCACATCGGCGATGCCCGATCCACCGACATGGGCAAGGAGCGCGGCGAGCTGAATATCGGCCAGTTGTGTCGCCAGGAATATGGACGCGATGCGGGCTTGATCGGTTTCGGAACCCACACAGGCACTGTCGCGGCCGCTACCGACTGGGACGGGCCGATGGAGGTCAAGACCGTGACGCCCTCCCACCCAGACAGCTACGAGGCATTATGTCACCAAGTCGGCACCGAATGCTTCCTGCTGGACCTGCGGGCAGATCGGCTTGACGATCTTCGCCGCGTGCTGGCCCCGCCGCGGCTTGAGCGCTACATCGGCGTCATTTACCGACCCGAGACAGAGCGCTGGAGTCACTATGGCTTCGCCACCCTTCCAGACCAGTACGACGCCTTCGCATGGTTCGACGAAACCCACGCCGTGACACCTTTACCCACAACGGTAACTGTCGGTGAGGACGAGACGTATCCCTTCGGCCTCTAATGGGTAGTTTCCGAGCCTCGTGCTGCCCGCTTCGCGCAATTAGCTTCCCGCCACCGCCTCCAAAGACGCTAGCCGGAGATCTCCTGATGCAGCCGGCCGAACCTGATTCCCCTCTCACGCCATCCACGTCTCACCTGCAACGCATTCGCGTAAGGGCTTATCGTCTTTGGGAGAGCGAGGGCAGGCCAGTCGGCCAATCAGAGGCATACTGGGAGCGCGCGAGGGAGCTCGACGCGATAGAGCACGACGCTCCTGTCGCGGTGGAAAACCCACTCACGAAACATCCCCCGCAGACCTCGGACGGCGTGCTAATAGAGGAAGCTTCGTTGCAGGAAAACCTTGGGGAATTCCCAACGCGCTTCACGGATCAGGGCGACACGATGCCAACGCCGGAATCACGCGAGATCGCGCGGGAATTTCGCGATGGTGAACGATGAGCGGTATGTAACCGTTCTTGATTCTTATCGATAACTCCGATGGACGTCTGGTGTCGTCCGACCAGCCAGAGTGAAATTGATCGGGACCCGAGTCTGCGATTACCACGACCGAGACGCTGATCGCCGCCGCAGCATTCGTCTCGAAATACGCCCAGATATTCCGTCGCGGATGATCCCTATGTCCCGTCACTGGGCGTTTGGAAGGACGGGACAGCAGCACGAGTGATTGTCTTCTAAGTTCATGCGCCACCTGCCTGGCCCCCTTTTAAAAGGATATCGTCGTGCTCGACATCAAAGATGACAAAACCGACACCCAAACGCACGAGATGTCCGGCAAGTGCCCGTTTGGCGGCGATCGCATTGGCGGCGCGTCAGGCACGCCGCCAACCTTATCGGACTGGTATCCAGATCGTCTGAAGGTTGAACTTCTCCATAAAAACGGGCCTCAGGCCAATTCGCTGGGCGACGAGTTCGACTATGCCGAAGCCTTCAACAAGATAGACTTCGCAGCGCTGAAGCAGGACATAAAAGCATTCCTGACGTCCTCGGTTTCTTGGTGGCCTTCCGACTACGGCAATTATGGGCCGCAGATGATCCGCATGGCGTGGCACGCCGCCGGCACGTATCGCATCTCCGACGGGCGCGGCGGCGCCGGCCAGGCGCTGCAGCGTTTCGCGCCGATCAGCAGTTGGTGGGACAATGGCAACACCGACAAGTCGCGTCGCCTAATCTGGCCGATCAAGCAGAAATACGGCAACGCGCTTTCCTGGGGCGATCTGATGGTCCTGACAGGCAATTGCGCGCTGGAGATCATGGGACTTCCGACCTACGGCTTTGGCGGCGGCCGGCGCGATGCGTGGGAGGCTGACACCAGCACCTATTGGGGACCCGAAGTTTGGGACGCGAACCATGCGCCATCCTCCGACAGCATGGTGCGACGCGATAAACGCTGGCGCGGGCAGAACGGGGAAGCTGACTACGACCTGGAGAATCCGCTGGCCGCAAGCCATCAGGCGCTCATTTACGTCAATCCGGAGGGGCCGTACGGGAAAGGCGACCCAATCGGATCCGCGCGCGATATTCGAATCACCTTTTCCCGTATGGCCATGAATGATGAAGAAACGGTTGCGCTGATTGCCGGCGGTCACGCCTTCGGCAAAAGCCATGGAATGGTCGCCGCCGGTGAAGTCGGACCCCCGCCAGAGATTGCGCCGATTGAGGCGATGGGCCTCGGCTGGCAGAACCTGGAAGGCACCGGATTTGCTGAATATACCATGACCAACGGCATCGAAGGCAGTTGGACACCCAACCCCACGCAGTGGGATAACAGCTATCTGGAAAATCTGTTCAAATTCGAGTGGGAACAAACAAGGAGTCCGGCCGGCGCGCTGCAATGGACCCCAACCGACCCGAGTGCGCCCAAGACCCCTGACGCACATATTGCTGGCAGAATGAACCCGCTGATGATGATGACCAGCGACATCGCCCTGAAGACAGACCCCGCCTATCGCAAAATCTGCGAAAAGTTCGTGACCGATTTCGATGCACTCACGCAAGCCTTTTCCAAGGCATGGTACAAGCTGACCCATCGTGACATGGGTCCGCGGGAACGCTATCTCGGCCCGGAAACGAGGCTCGGAAATGACCTGCTGTGGCAGGACCCCATCCCGCCCCGCGAGCATGCCACGATCAAGCCGGCAGATGTAGCCGCACTGAAGCAGTTGATCATGGCGACGGGTATGTCGGCTTCCGACCTGGTCTTCACAGCTTTTTCGGCGGCCGCCACCTACCGCGACAGTGACAAGCGCGGTGGCGCGAACGGCGGGCGTCTCGCCCTTGCGCCGCAAAGAGATTGGGCGGTCAATAAGCGAGCCATACCCGTGATCGCTGCATTGCGCAGCGTAATGGTGGCGTTCAACCAAAAGCGAACGGACGATATCCAGGTTTCCCTGGCTGACCTCATCGTGCTTGGTGGCTGCGCAGCGCTTGAGAAGGCGGCGTCAGACGCCGGTGTTCCGGTCTCGGTGCCGTTCACAGCGGGTCGCCGAGATGCGACGCAGGAGCTGACAGATATCGAGATGTTCGATTGGCTGAAGCCTCTGGTCGATGGTTTCCGCAATTATGCCGACGATCAGTTTGCGGCGATCGCTCAGCACGTCTCACCGGAGGAGTTATTCCTCGACAAGGCGCAGTTGCTTGCCCTCACCGCACCTGAGTGGGTCGCGTTGGTCGGTGGCCTCAGGGCCATGGGTGCGAACTACGATGGATCGCCCAATGGCATTTTCACCGCTAGGGTCGGCGTGCTGACCGCCGACTTCTTCACGGTACTGACCAGCATGGACTATGAATGGAAGAAGACGGACGAGAATGGTATGACCTTTTCGCTCGACGACCGAGAGACGGGCGAACCACGTTTCCGGGCGACGCGAAGTGACCTCATTTTCGGCTCGAATAGCCAACTCCGTGCCGTTGCTGAGGTTTATGCGAGCCGCGATGGACACGCACGGTTCGTGAGAGACTTCGTGAAGGTCTGGGACAAGGTCATGATGCTCGACCGTTTCGATATTCGGATTTAAAAACGCCGCCTCGCAGCCATCAGCCGGAATGCATCTCGGTGATTAGGCGAGCTCCATTTCAACATGGATAATGCAACGTCCATTTTGGATGGCGAAACTAAAGTCATCGTTGTCGGCTATGATATTGCCCTGACCGGCCTGCGCGGACTTGCCGAGGTTCAGTCGGCTTTTGAAAAGCGACCCGGACTGGATGAATAGGAGGCCGTGAAGTGGATCTCAGCGAAGCGATTGCCGGCCGCCGTGCGGTGCGTGAATACACTGCCGAACCAGTGGACGAACAGACGATCCGTCTCCTGATCGCCGACGCGGTTCAGGCTCCGAGCGCGATCAACGAGCAGCCATGGACTTTTACGGTGGTTCGTGACCAAGCCGTGCTCGGCCGTGCTTCGCAACAGGCGAAGGCGCATATGCTGGCGACCACGCCGGCAAGCGCACAGCCGCCCCACTTCAGGACAATGCTCGACGACGCGAACTTTCAGATCTTTTACCACGCGCCCGTCCTTGTACTGATTTCGGCGGCCACCGAGGGAGCCTGGATCGTCGAGGACTGTGCGCTGGCGGCTCAGAACCTCATGCTGGCTGGCTATGCCGCCGGCCTCGGCTCTTGCTGGATCGGGCTCGCACAAAGTTACTTGAATACGCTGGAAGGCAAGGCCGCTCTCGGTATCCCCGTCGCCTGGGCCCCGGTGGCACCGATCATCTTGGGACATCCGAAAGGGGAGACAGCGCATGTCCCACGCAAAGCGCCAGAGATCCACTGGGTCGGTTAGCCACAGAATCGCCCCCGCAGCGGTGACACCACGTGGCCACTGAACGCCTTTTCAGCCAGCGGTTGTCCCTGCGACGCCTATACGCGAAAGGTCAGCCTCGTTCGACATCCGCTGTCACAGTTCAACCAACTTGTCGGGCAATTCGTCGCGCTTCAACGCACCTGGCGGAAAATGTTCGGCGAGCACCGCGCCACATCGCCAGATCGCCGCCACAAAGCCGTCGCCCGGGCGGCCTTCCTTCACGGCCGACACCAGAGCGTGAACCGCTTCGTCCCAGACGTCGGCAGAGACCTTGTCGTTGATGCCGGCATCGGCGATGACCTCCACATACCGCTCGGCGGCCGAGGCGAAGATGAGCACGCCAGTTCGATGCTCGGTTTTGTCGATACCCTGCGCGTAAAACTGGCGCATTGCTTCCGCATGAGCGTGATCGCGCCGGGCCTGGCGAGGCACGATCCGGAATCTGACCCTCGAATGGGACAGAGCCACCGTGACCAGCAGAAACGCGATAACCTGCAAAAGGTAGACGACAGGCGCCGACAAGCTTGTCGATGCGAGCAGCGGCAGCGGGGCTGCCAATGCCGCCGCCGCCGCCCATGCGACCGGAACAAGCCGGTAATCGCTCAATTGCCGAGCGATGACGCAGAAGATCTCGCCGGCAGTGTGTGACTCCGCATCGCGGATCGCCGCCGTGACACGTGTTTTGTCTGACTCGGTGATCATCGCACTCCCCTCACCAGCTTCCGGAGCTTCCGCCGCCGCCGAACGAGCCACCGCCTCCAGAAAACGATGATGATTTCCCGCGCGAAGAGTCGCCCCTTCCGGACAGCGCGAGCAGGAACAGGATCTGCATTATCCCTCGGAAGACGGCTCCCCCCGCGACGGCACAGTAGATCAGAAGCCCCACCCCCCCGACGGCCAGAACAATGGCAAGCCAGACAGGAATCTTCGCTCCAGAGCTGGCGGGCGAGGCTGTCTGGACTTGCACCGGCCGCCCCGAGCTTGCCTCGCCACGAAGCAACTGGATGATCTGATCGATCCCGCTCTTGATGCCGCCTGGAAAATCTCCCGTTTTGAAGGCAGGAAGGATTGCGCTCTCGATGACCAGTTTCGTCATCGCGTCGGTATGCGTTCCTTCGAGACCGTAGCCGACCTCTATCCGGACCTTTCGCTCGCCGGCGGCCACGATCAGCAACACCCCGGAGTCCTTGTCCTTCTGCCCGATGCCCCAGTTTCGCCCCAGCTGGTAACCGTAATCTTCGATCGTCGTCCCTTGGAGCGACTTCAGCGTGACAACCACAAGCTGGTCCGTCGTCTTCGCCTCTAGGTCCGCGAGCGACGCAGTCAGCGATGCGCGATCGGCGGCGGAAAGAAGCCCCGCCTCGTCGACGACCCGGCCGGTGAGAACCGGGAATGTGAGCGATGCGATCGCAGGCGTCTGCGCCAAACCGGCGCAGGTTAGGCAGACCCAGGCGACCAGCGCAAATGCCGTGCGACGAATCATTTATCGGCTCTTCAGAACCTGACGGCGGGGACCGTCTTCACGCTGTCAGCGACGGTGAATTCCTCCAACGGCTTGCTGCTCGAGTAGAAGAGCCGAGCCCAGAGCCAGCCGGGAAAGGTCTTCAGCTCTGTGTTGTACACGCGCACAGCCTCGATGTAGTCGTGGCGCGCCACCGCGATACGGTTCTCGGTGCCCTCGAGCTGCGATTGCAATGCCAGGTAGTTCTGGTTGGATTTGAGCTCGGGGTAGTTTTCGGAGATCGCGAGCAGGCGGCCAAGCGAACCCGATAGCTGAGCCTGAGCTTCCTGGAACTTCTTGAAGGTCTCGGGGTCCGTCATGGTGTTGGCATCGACTTTCACCGATGTGGCCGTGGCGCGCGCCGACGTCACCGCCTCCAACACGCTGCTCTCCTGCTTGGCGAAGCCTTTCACAGTCTCGACCAGATTGGGGATAAGATCCGAACGTCGCTGATACTGGTTCAGCACGTCGGACCACTTGGCTTTCGCCTGCTCCTCGTATGTTGGGATGTTGTTGTATCCACACCCCGCAAGAACGAGGCTGAAGAGGGGTATGAGGAATACAAATCGGAAGCTCCGTGAGGCGCGCACGACTAAGCCTGGCATGATGGTCCTCTAAAAGGGCTTGGTGCCCGAGCTGCTCCGCTGCGTGTCACAGGCGCGCGACCCGCAGACGCAGGTCGGTGGCGATGACCGGCGTGGATCTCAAGGATATCCGCTGAAACTCACAAAACAACTCAGGCCACTTCCAAGTTCTCTGCTTCAGAAGTCCTCGTCGGCCAATCGAGTGGCCTGTGGGTTCGGCAACGTGGCATTTGTCACGGTGGCCATCGCGTCAGATATGTAACTGACCAAGCCGTGGCCGGCTCCGATCGACCCGGCGATTGCCCTGTCAATGTCCGCGTCGGACATCCCACTTTCGGCCGCGTCCTTACGTAGCCATTTGGCCATCTCCCGTGCGCGGGCACCGTCTTCTGACGGGCGATAGCGCGCTACATTGATATGCTCGCGAACCCAAGCCTCGATGAATTCCATCGTGCTCTGGTCCGCCGAAAACGCATTTTTTTCCACGGGCCACCTAAATCCCAATCATGGCAAAATGGGTTTGGGATAGTCGCAGGGGCAGCATCGGAATATACGCACATAGAGCTGCGACACGTGGCTTCACGCGGGCGATTTCTTAGGTCCCGCGCCGATCGACAGGGCACCATCGATGGCACGGCTCCCGCCCTTAATACCTTACTCTCGGCGCCTACGCCGGCCGGACTAGTTCGTCGAGAGGATTCACGCGGACTTTTCCGACAATGTGAGGATGCCTGGAAACCCCCGGAATTCGGCCTGAGTAGTTTCCGAGCCTTTTTGCGGCGAGGAGTTATTGGCTACGTGTTTACTCTACGTCTCCGACATGCCGGACGCGCTCTCGACCGGTCAGGAAAGCATCATGACAACGCTCCTTTCAGGCAACGCGGCCCCCTCCTTTGCGCGAACCCTATCAACCCTGACGGGCCCGCACCGTCGCACGCTTGAAGCGATTTTCCGTCATCCCTCAGCGCATAATCTCGAATGGAGCGACGTCGTTGGATTAATTGGTGCAATCGGCGACATGCATGAACAATCCAACGACAAGTTTGTGTTTGAGGTCGCCGGCGAGCGCCATCTGATGCGCAAACCCCACACCAAGGACCTGCCGAGCGACGCGGTGATCGACCTGCGGCATTTCCTCATGAAGGCGGGGGCTTCACCCGAGCATCCGTCCGAGGCTGGCACGCATCCCGATCCGCTCGCGCCAGACCTGCTGATCGTCGTCGATCATCATGGGACAAAGATTTTCCATGTCGATGTTACGTCCGACGAGGCTGCGGAAGACGTGATCAAACCCTACGACCCGCATCACTTCCTGCACCATCTCGTGCACAAAGATCAATCCCGTGAACGGGGCCAGCGAGCGCCAGAAGAGCCCGCGTATTACGCGCGACTCGCCGACGCCGTGGCGCTGGGTGGCAGAATTGTTGTCGTTGGTTATGGCGAGGGCAAAAGCAACGCTGCTCATCATCTTACCGAATACTTGCGATCGCATCATCCGGAGACATATAAGCGCGTCGTCGCCGAGACGATCTGCGACCTGTCCGCCATAACGGCACCGCAATTACTCCAGATTGCGCGCGAGGCTTTCCACCAGTGATCTCTCGCTGGTTTCACGTTGGCACCTCATCGCGAACGCTGTCGTCATCTCCGCCTTATCCATCGGCGGATGCAGGTGTCTGCGCCAGATCCAGGCCGCTCATCTCGCGATTGCAGAGATGAACACGGCCCAGGCGTTGCCCGCAAGCACTTTGCAAGAAGACGACCTTGTTCTTCTGACGCCCGCGCAGATGGATATGGCCGATCGCGCAGCGCAAGCGACGGGAATACGGGGATTTGCCATGATGGAGGCGGCAGGAGGCGCGGTCGCGGTGGCGGTTGGGGCCCGATGGCCGATGCAGCCTGTCAGCGTGCTATGCGGGCCTGGTAACAACGGTGGCGACGGTCTCGTCGCCGCGCGTCATCTCGCAGCCGCGGGATGGCCGGTGACCCTCGCCCTGCTTGGCTCTCGCGAAAGGCTGACCGGCGAAGCTGCCCACGCGGCCAGCCTTTGGACGGGAGCCATAGCGCCGTTCTCGGTTGATAGACTTGATGGCGCAGGCATTGTGATCGACGCGCTGTTCGGCGCCGGTCTCTCTCGCCCGTTGGACGGACAGCCGCTTGCGCTCGTCGAGGCGCTGAAGGTGCGACGGATACCCGCTTGCGCGATCGACGTGCCGAGTGGCCTTGATGGCGCTTCGGGGAAGGTACTTGGCGCGGCGGCGCCCGCCGACCTGACAGTGACTTTCTTTCGCAAGAAGCCAGGCCATCTCTTGTACCCGGGTCGCGGGCTCTGCGGGGATACCGTGGTGGCAGATATTGGCACCCCGGTCGCCGTGCTGGACGGTATCGCATCGAATACATGGGAGAACGGGCCAGGACTTTGGCTCGGCGGCTACCGGTGGCCCGAAGCCGAAAGCTACAAATACAAGCGCGGTGACGTTCTGATCGTTGGCGGCGAAGCGATCACGGGCGCCAGCCGGATGACCGCGCTGGCCGCCTCGCGGGCCGGCGCCGGCATGGTCACGCTGGCAGCACCCGCCCGGGTCTGGAGCATCTACGCAGCGTCGCTGATCAACGCGATCGTTTTGGCTTTTGACGGCTTTCCGGCGTTCGAGACCTTACTGGCCGACACGCGACGCAACGTCATCGCGATTGGACCAGGCGCCGGCGTTGGTGCTTCGACCCGTCAGTTCGTGCTCGCCGCCCTTGCGACCAAGCGTGCGACGGTGCTGGACGCTGATGCGCTCACCTCATTTGCCGAGGCGCCGCAGGATCTGTTCGCAGCTATTTGCGGCCCCTGTGTGCTGACACCGCACGAAGGTGAATTCAGGCGCCTCTTCCATTTTGAGGGGGACAAGTTGCAACGCGCCCGCAATGCCGCGAAGCAATGCAACGCGGTCGTTCTACTGAAAGGGCCCGATACCGTGATTGCAGCCCCGGACGGGCGCGCGATCATCAATTCCAACGCGCCCGCGCAGCTTTCCACCGGCGGGAGCGGCGATGTCCTGACTGGCTTCGTGGCAGCGTTGCTCGCGCAGGGGATGGCGCCCTTCGAGGCGGCAGCGGCGGCGGTTTGGCTGCATGGCGCCGCAGCAGCTTCATTCGGGCTAGGCCTGGTCGCGCAGGACCTTGCAGACGCTCTTCCGGGAATATTGCAGATGCTCAAACGCGATTGATCATCCCGGTTTGGTGGCTCCTCTACGTTACGAACGCGCAAGTTCGGTCTAGTGCATTCGCAGGTGTTTTCTAAAACTACAACAGGGGCCTAGAATCTTGCAGGCGATGGTTCTTAACAAGCTCAGGACTGCGCTCGAGTGGACCGAACTGCCTGATCGGCAACCCGGATTAGGGCAGATACGCGTCAAGATCGCAGCCTGCGGCGTCTGTCGAACAGATTTGCATGTCGTCGACGGCGAGCTGCCAGACCCGCTCGTGCCGATCATACCGGGTCACGAGATCGTCGGACGGATCGATGCCATCGGACCCAGTGTAGAAGGTCTGACCATGGGCGAGCGCGTTGGTATCCCCTGGCTCGGTCACACCTGCGGCGTCTGTCCGTATTGCCGGCTGCATCGGGAGAACCTGTGCGACCATCCGCTCTTCACTGGCTATACGCGCGATGGCGGCTTCGCGACGGCGACGATCGTTGATGCGCGCTTCGCTTTTCCGCTCGGCGAAGTCGGGGACGACGTATCCCTGGCCCCCTTGCTGTGCGCCGGGTTGATCGGTTGGCGTTCGCTGGTCATCGCCGGCGATGGCAAAAAGATCGGTCTCTACGGCTTCGGCGCCGCCGCCCATATCGTGGCGCAAGTCGCCAGATGGCAGGGGCGATCCGTCTTTGGCTTTACGCGACCTGGCGACGTCGCCACCCAGGCCTTTGCGCGGTCGCTCGGCGCCGTTTGGGCAGGCGGCTCCGACGCGAAGCCGCCGGAGCCGCTCGATGCCGCGATCATCTTCGCGACCGTCGGCGATCTGGTTCCCTTGGCGCTAAAGGCTGTGCGTAAGGGCGGCCGGGTCGTGTGTGCCGGCATTCATATGAGTGACATACCGAGCTTCCCCTATGCGCTGCTTTGGGAGGAACGTCAGCTTCTGTCCGTCGCCAATCTCACACGGCAGGATGGCATCGATTTCCTGCGCCAGGCGCCGGCAATGGGCATCGTGACGCACACCAAAACCTATCCGCTGAGGAGAGCAAACGAAGCCCTTGCGGATCTGCGGGCCGGCCGCTTCGACGGCGCCGCCGTTCTCTTACCCTAAACAGAAATCGGAATTCGATCTTTTCGCGCCCGATGTGCGGATTCCAACGCAAGGCGGCCAGGTATTCCAATTTGATCGCGGCCACCATTCCAACCTGATCGCGGCCACCGTTCCAACCTGATGGCGGCCACCATTCCAATCTGATCCCGGCCACCCTCTGGA
>Ga0302320_10021132_pt1 | contig 12941 bp, 8 predicted proteins | sample Bog_T0_3_FD_202130 | JGI IMG/M metagenome (GOLD analysis project Ga0302320, IMG submission 202130) | Peat permafrost microbial communities from Stordalen Mire near Abisko, Sweden - Bog_T0_3 | ecosystem: Environmental > Terrestrial > Soil > Wetlands > Peat | place: Sweden: Abisko, Stordalen Mire...
ATCACCGCATTGCTGGCCGCCCGCCAAGCCGATGTCGAACAACTAACCGCAATGGCCGCGTGAATAATCTTCTAAAGAATGAATGATTTTGATCTATTGCTTCGCAAAGCAAAGAAATTGCCTTGATTTTTCTTTGCGTTCTTTGCGGTTAATTCTTTTTAGTTGCGAGATGGCCTCGCTGCGATACTGGCGGGTTGTCCGCGTTATTTGCGAGAATCATCACGCGCTTTCCCGATCAAACTTCGATCCTCCCGTCAAAAACAAAATCCGCCGGCCCGTTGAGCCGCACGTTCGCGAAACTTCCTTCCTTGCGCTCAAAACTCACTTCCAGCGTGTCCCCGCCTTGAACCTGCACCTGGACCGGCGACGTGAAATGATGCAGTTCGGCGGAAATGAGCGCCGACGCCGTCACCCCGGTTCCGCAGGCCAGCGTTTCCCCTTCCACGCCGCGCTCGTAGGTTCGGACGCGGATGGCGTTGGGTCCGCGCAATTGCACAAAATTCACATTCGTCCCGCGCGGCGCGAAATGCGGATGGCGGCGCACCTCGGCGCCAGTCGTTTGCACCATCGCCTGGTCGGCGTCCGCCACATAGATAACCGCGTGGGGAACACCCGTGTTCAAGGAATGAACCGTGGCTGGTCCGTCGTGAAGGGGGATATTCACATTCAACTCCAAATTCACCGGCGCGGTCAGCCCCACGGTCACCCGTTCGCCGTGAATGGCGGCCTTGATTACTCCGGCGCGGGTTTCGAAGCTAAAGTCCGAGTTCGCGCCCGTGAGCCGCTGCACAAATCGCGCGAAACAGCGGGCGCCATTGCCGCACATTTCAGCGTTGCCGCCGTCGTTGTTATAGAAATCCCACGCCCAATCCGCGCGGCCGGAAGCGCAGGGCCGGAGCAAGATCAGCCCATCGGCGCCGACGCCAGCGTGGCGGTCGCACAGCCGGGCGATCTGCCCGGCGTCGAGCTTCAGCTTTTGGGCGCGGTCATCCATCAAAACAAAATCATTCCCCGCCCCATTCATCTTGGTGAATTCAACCAGCATGGCCACACCCATAGCAGCCCTCGCCGCCAAATTCAAACTCAATGCGTTCAACTCCCCGCTTTACAGCATTTAATTTCCTCAGCACATTGGTAGGCGTGTCGGCCAACACATTAAACAATTCAAACGGGGTCATGAACATGACGCGCCTACAAACGGATCGGGCGGAGGGCTCCCGTTTCGCGGAACTCGAACACGCCCTCGCCCGATCTCAGAACTACCTGCTCAGCCAGCAAAAGCCCGAAGGCTATTGGATCGGCGAATTGATGGTGGATTGCACTTTGGTGGCCGATATTGTGGCGTTCAAACATTGGGACAACAATGTGGACCCAAAGTGGCAGAGGAAGGCCGTCAACCACCTCTTCAGCCTGCAATTGCCGACGGGTGGCTGGAACATCTACCACGGCGGCCCGGCCGAGGTGAACGCCACCATCAAAGCCTACCTCGCCCTCAAGTTGGCCGGTGTCCCCGTGACCGACCCTCGGATGTTGCGCGCGCGGCAGACCGCCTTGAGCCTGGGCGGCGTGCCGCGCATGAATACCTTTTCCAAGCTCTACCTCGCGCTCCTCGGGCTGTTCCCGTGGAAATATGTGCCTACGATTCCGTGTGAAGTCATCCTCATCGGCAAATGGTTTTACGTCAATTTCAACGAAATGAGTTCGTGGAGCCGCTCCATGTTGGTGCCGCTCTCCATCATCAACCATTTCAAGCCGACGAGGCCCTTGGGCCATCAAGCCTCCTTGCAAGAGTTGTATCCCCTCGGTTTTCACGAGCGTGACCTCATGCTGCCGCACGATCCGCGCCGCTTTACTTTCGTCCCCCGCTTTACCTGGCGGAATTTTTTCATCTGGCTCGATGGCCTGCACAAGTTCGCCGAGCACTTCGCCGTCTTGAAAATCCATCCCTTCCGCAAGCAAGCCCTCAAGAAGGCCGAGAAATGGATGATCGAGCGCTTCGAGGGCAGCGACGGTCTGGCCGCGATTTTTCCCGGCATTTTGAATTCACTCATCGCCCTGAAGGCGCTGGGTTATGCCGATGATCATCCGATGATCAAGTGCTGCGAGGAGGAACTGAAGAAGCTCGAACACGAAACGCCGGACAGTGTTCGCATCGAACCCTGCACCTCGCCGGTGTGGGATACCGCCATCGTCGCCATTGCCCTGCACGAATCCGGTCTGGCCAGCGATCATCCCGCCCTCGCGCGTTGCGGCGAATGGCTCATGGACCGCGAAGTCCGCTTCCGCGGCGACTGGCAGTACAAAAACCCGGCGGCGGTCGAACCGAGCGGCTGGGTCTTCGAGTTCAACAACAAATGGAATCCGGATGTGGATGATACCGCGATGGTGCTGCTGGCCCTGCGTAAGATTCGCACCGCCGACGAACGCCGCCGCGAAGCCTGCTTCCGGCGCGGCCTCGATTGGATGCTCACCTTCCAATGCAAGGATGGCGGCTGGGCTTCCTTTGACAAGGATTGCACCAAGGGCATTCTCGAAAAAGTCCCCTTCGCCGATCACAACGCCATGCTCGATCCCGAATGCGCCGACATCACCGCCCGCATCCTCGAACTGCTCGGCTATGAAAACTTCGACCTGGAAAACCCGCAGGTCCGCAAAGCCCTGGAATTCCTCCGCGAACACCAGGAACCGGACGGTTCGTGGTATGGCCGCTGGGGTGTCAATTATATCTACGGGACGTGGCAGGTCCTGCGCGGCCTCCGCGCGCTCGGTCTCGACATGACCCAGCCCTGGATCGTCAAGGCCGGCGACTGGCTCGAAAGCGTCCAGCACGAAGACGGCGGCTGGGGCGAGCGTTGCGACACCTACGACGATCCGGTCTTCAAGGGTGCCGGCCCCAGCACCGCCTCCCAAACCGCCTGGGCGCTGATGGGCCTCTGCGCGCTGGGAGATCCCGACCGCCCGAGCGTCCTGGCCGGCCTCGATTATCTCATTCGCACCCAAAACCCGGACGGAAGTTGGTCCGAAGCCGAAACCACCGGAACCGGTTTTCCGCGGGTATTCTATTTGAAATACGACATGTATCGGAACAGTTGGCCGCTGCTGGCCCTGGCCACTTATCGCAATCTCTTCAGCCGGGCGGGTGTCCGCCGCGGCCAGGAGTTTTGCGCGACGCTGGACCGGATGGGCGCGCCGGCCCGGCCGGCCGGGGTGCCGGTCCTGCCGTGAGCTGGATTTACCGACGAGTCATTCGTCCGGCGCTTTTCGCGCAGGACTCGGAAAAGATTCACGACCGCACATTGCGCGCGCTCGGCTGCGCCAGCCGCCGCCGGCTGCTGACCAGTATTGTCAATACCATTTATGGCGCGCCGGAACTGCCGGTTGAAGTATTTGGTTTGAAATTCCCCAATCCGGTCGGTCTCGCCGCGGGCATGGACAAGCTGGCCCAGGCCGTGCCGGTCTGGCCGGCGTTGGGTTATGGCTTCAGCGAACTGGGCGGCGTGACCTGGCATCCCCAACCCGGCAACCCGCGTCCGCGCATCGCCCGCGCGATCAAGGACGAGGCCGTTGTCAACAGCATGGGCTTCAACAACCCCGGCGCCGAAGCCATCGCCGCCGCGCTGGCGCGCTGGAAGGAAAAGGGGCTCTGGCCGGCCCATCCCGTCGGCATCAACCTGGGCAAATCGAAAATCACCGCCATCGCAGACGCCGCCGGCGACTACGCCAATTCGTTTCAACTGCTGCGCTCACATGCCGATTTTTTCGTGGTCAACGTCAGTTCACCCAACACGCCGAACCTGCGCCAGTTGCAGGACAAATCCGCGCTCGACGAAATTCTGGCCGCACTCCAGGAAATTCAAAATCCGCGCGCGTCGTCGGACGTTGCCACGTCACCGCCGCACCGTCCCATCCTGGTCAAAGTCGCCCCCGACCTTTCGTTCGACGCCTTGGATGAAATCCTTGAACTCGTCGGTTCGCGCCAGATCGCCGGCATCGTCGCCACCAACACCACCATCACGCGCCCCGACACCACCGACCCGCGTCTCAAACAGGTTTACGCCGCGCCCGGGGGCTTGAGCGGCCGACCTTTGCGCGCCCGCAGCACCGAAGTGGTGCGCCATCTCTATCAACAAACACGCGGAACGCTGCCGATCATCGGTGTCGGCGGAATCTTCACCGCCGCCGATGCCTGGGAGAAAATTACCGCGGGTGCGTCGCTGATCCAGATTTACACCGGCATGATCTACGAAGGCCCCAGCATCGCCAAAACCATCGTCCGCGGCCTAACTCAGCGCCTCGCCGAAAACTCCTTCCCGACCTGGACCCAAGCCGTCGGCAGCGGCAAGCGGGCGCAGTAACCAAACCAAAAAGCAGGAGACGAAGTAAGGCGTCTCTAATTGGACCGAACCCAGCTTCGCGGAAAAAAGTTAGAGCCTCACGTCGGCTCCGGCATTTTCAATGCGCTCTCCCGGAATGTTCTCTCTTCTTTCCCTCCGTTGGCTGCTGCCGCAGCCCATAGTGCGGCCTGTCTGGCCGGACGAGTTGGATTGATCCCCGTTTCTCTAAAGTCCACGCCCTCAAGCCGCCACATCCACTTCCATTTTCATCGGAAGCAGTAGTATTCCCATGATGTCCGTTGAACCGCGGTTGGCGCGCGTGCTGGCGACCGTTTGCTCAATGTGACGCGACGCCGGTTCATTGAAAAAGTAGGCCTCGGAAACCAACAACATCTGCCGGACTCCTTTGGGCAAGGTTTGGAAACCCGGATAGTTCAATATTGTCATGTTCTTATGCTCTTTCACGTGTCGTGTTGCGTTCATGTTCATCACCGCTTCCATCCGTATGCAACTGCCGTGCCAAGCGCGGAAAGCGGGGGCTCCGGCCTTCGCTTGACGTGTTTTCCCGCGGAAAAGCGGGCGCAGACGCGCAAAGGTTGCGCCGGTGTGTGCAAAGGCTGCGCAAGTGCCCTGCGGGCAGGCGGAAATACTTAACGTCCGGGCATGGTTGAACGATCTCCCCTTGCGGGCGGGCTCGCCCCTCCCGAAACCTGCTGCCTCGTTCGTCGCGAATTTGATCCATCCTGTGTCCAACCACTTCATGATTAGGTCTTTGGACCTGCTGCTGAGTCGCCGGCAAGAATCGTGAGACAATGCGCGCCAAAATGGGCTTGTTTGTGAAATGAATAAGCCCACACTGGCGGCGTCTTATCTATCAGCAGTGGATAGACCGCAAACCGCATAAAGTTATGAACACGCGAAATTTTGGAGGCTCTCTCTGGCTGCTGCTCTTCGGAACCGCCACCGTCCTTCTCATCGGCGCCTTTGCCCGTTTCGATACGAACAGCCCAACCGAAACCGCCGACATCTCCACCCCGCCCGCCGCGCCGGACTCCTCCACCAACACCGCTCCGCCGCCCGCGGCCAAGCCGGCGGTGGGACCGACGCTCCCGGCCGATCTCTCGCCGGGCCTGGCGGACGTCATCAAGCTGGCTCAGGCACACGTGGGAGACGACACCCTCCTGGCCTACATCCAGAATTCCGGGTTGGCCTACAGCCCGTCGGCGGATGAACTGCTCTACCTGTCTGACATTGGCGTTTCCCAGAACGTTTTGGCGGCATTGGTGAAGAAGCCGGCCGCAGAACTGCCGGTTGCGGCGGCGGCGACCAATGAAGCCATTCCCGTCGCCCCACCCGCTCCGAACAACAGCGCGCTGGCGGGTCCGGCGGACAACATGATTGACATTCCGCTGCCGACCGATGACCAGCCGGCGCCCGTGCCGGTTCCGCAGAACAACTATTTTTATGACAGCCTCGCGCCTTACGGAAGCTGGCAGGACACCGGCGAAGGCTATGCCTGGCAACCCACGGTGGCCGTGGTGGACCCGGGATGGACGCCGTACGTGAACCGCGGGCAATGGGTCTGGACGGATGACGGTTGGTTTTGGGCGTCGGATTATTCCTGGGGCTGGGCGCCGTTTCACTACGGGCGTTGGAACCACGATCGGCGCCTGGGCTGGCTTTGGGTGCCCGGCAACGTCTGGAGTCCGGCCTGGGTGGCGTGGCGGAACACCGACGGTTTTGCCGGTTGGGCCGCGCTGCCGCCCGGCGTGCTTTTCCGGCCCGGCGTGGGATTGTTCACGGTCTCGGGCTTGCCGGGACTGGATCGGAGTTTTGGGATCAGCGCGGACTGGTTTACCTTTGTCCCGCATGAACAATTTCTGAGCCGCAATTTGGGCCGTTTCGCGACGACCGGCCGGCGCGCCTCGGGTTTGTTTGCCAGCAGCAAGCCAGTCAATAATTACACACTGGCCGGCGGGAGAATTCTCAACGCCGGGGTGAGCGTGGAAAAAATCGCGTCCGCCACCAAGGCGCCGGTGCGCAAAACGGCGCTCAAGGAAGTCTCGTCCGCCGCGGATGCCGGCGCCATCACGGGAAGCGCGAAGAACCTGGCCGTTTACCGCCCAAGTGTGAGCGCGACAGCGCCGCGCGCGCCCACCGCCACGTCATCCAAACCGCTTTTGATCAACGGCTCGCGTCCCGCGCCCGAACGCTTGGCGGAAGCGCCGACCCCATCCTACAATGCTGCCGCCAACCGCCCCGGATTTACCGCCAATAATTTTGCGCCGACGGTAACGCGAACGCCTCCTGCTTTGCCCGGCCCCGCGCCGACGCTGGCGTCCCGGCCCGGATATTTCCGGACGAGTGATTCCAAGGCCGTTGCGCTTCCACGCGAACCCGCGCCCGCAGTGGGTTATCCTTCTTTTGGCGGAAACCAGCGGGCGTACGATCCCGCGCAGTCTTCGGGAACGACCATCAGACTTCCATCGCCCCCGCCAAGCCCACAGCGCGCCGCCGGCGGCCCGACATATGGCAATTCCGGATACAGCGCGCCGCGCGAGTCGCAATCCTCCGGCGGTGGAGGCAATGCGCCGTCCTACAACGCGCCCGCGCCCAGTCATAACGGCGGCGGATCAGGCGGAGGTTCGGGAAATACGGGTGGCTCGAATGGCTCAGCTTCGAATAAGAACTCCCATTGAATTGGTGCATCGCTGATTCTCGCGGCTGCCTTCAATCCCAAAGCGATTGCTCACACCAGTCCCAGCCATTTCCGGCCAACCCAGTAAACCGTCAAGAGCAGGAGAATCGTGCCGCCCCAGCGCGGATCGCACCAGATTCGGATGCGCTTTTCGACAGCCTTCGGTTCCGGCAACAGCGAAATTTGTTTGATCACGTTGTCGAATTCGCCGACGGAGAAGCTGGCGCCGCCGGTGGCGGCGGCGATTTCGGCGAGGATTTGCGCGTTGATGGGCTGGCCGAGTTTTTCGAGAACTGGCGGCGCGACCAGCAGTTCGGTCAGCAGATGGCGGTTGTGCGCGTCTGAGTCAACTTCAATTTTGTATTTCCCAATTTCCAGCGCGGTGAAGCTCGATTTGAAAACACCCCATCCGCCTTCCAACGGCGTGAATTCCAGACGCTCCACCTGGCCCGAGGGCGAAATGATTTTGCCGGTGACGGGGCCTTTGTCGATGGGGAAGCCGGCCTCATCGAGCACGGTCGCTTGCAGATAAACGGTGTCGCCCGCTTCCGGCGCTTCGGGCGTGTAGCTGAGGCGGATGCCGTCCTTTTCCGAAAGGTGGCGCTGGTGGGCCATCCACCGGACGACCTGGCCCCAGAAGCGGTAGTGGAATTTGTCTTCGACCCCGCGGCGCCAGCGCCAGGCGCTGTCCGTCCCCAGAAAGAGCACCTTGCCCGCGCCGGCGGCACGGGTGACCAACAGAGGAACACGTCCGTAGTCATTGCGCAACTCGGAATGAACGGCGAGCACTTCCGAGCCGGGCCGGCTTTTCTCGACCGCGGCGGACCAGTAGAAACCGGGCAACTGTTTCCATAGCTCGTTGTTGCGATCTTCGTCGGAATCAAAACGCGTGAGCCAGTGCCGTTTGCCGAAACTGGTGAGCGTAAGCTGGGCTTCGTTTTGCAGACTGACGCCCTGCGGTTTGGCCGGGTCGAGCACGACCGGAAACAAATCGGCCAGCGGGCTGTTCGCGAAAGTGGCTTCCCGTCCGCGCTGGCCCGGCACGAAAACCAATCCGCTGGCCTGCTGCTCGACCAGTCCGCGAATCAGGGCGGCATTCGTTTCCGACAATTCATTTTGACCGATGCCAACGTCGCCCAGAAAAATCACGTCGTACGGAGCAAGCGCTTCCTTGGTGGACGGGAAGGCGGTGATGTAATTAGGTCCGTCGCCAGGCCCAAGGTCCGGATGGTAAAGCAGGCAGTGCATCTCCACGCCCGGATCGCGCGCCAGGGCGTTGCGCAGGTAGCGGTATTCCCAGCGCGGGAGCGAGTCCACTACCAGCACTTTCAGCTTCTCCTGGCGGATGGAGATGTGGAATGGCCGCTCGTTGTTCTCAAGAATGCTCTCCTCCGGTTCCACCGGCACCTTGACCGTGCCGGCGATTTCTCCGCCATTACGCGGCGACCAGAGGATGGCATCCTCGACCACGCCATTGGGTGGGATGACGATGCTCTTCTTCGCCTGCTCGCCGGCTGGGGTATAAATCCCAATCGTCGTCTTGACTTCGCGCGGCAGATGGCTGGTGACCTTGAAAGGCACGGCGATGTCCTCTCCCAGCAAGCCGTAGGATGCCATCGAAATACTGTCCAAAACGAGGTCCGGCATGGGCGTGGGACGTCCGGTGGCCACGGTGAAAATGGGGATGTTCTGCTCGCGATAACGCGTGGCCGCGACCAGCGGGGATTTGCCTTCGTTCCAATCGCCGTCGCTCAACACCAGCACCGCCTTGAGGCTCTTGAAATCCTGGAGCGTTTTTTCCAGCGCTCCATTGAGGTCGGTGCCGTTGATGGCGTTGGCGTTGGTTGATGGGACGGAGAATTCGTCCACCGAAACCTTGGCCTTGCTCTTGAGCGGGTTCCAAAACTCGGTGCGGCGTTTCGCCTCCACCCACTCGGCGCGGCTAACGGTTTTATTGGTGAGCGTCAAGTCGCGCGTTTTCATGCTGCCGGAACCGTCCAGTAGAATGGCGATTTCGGGAAGCGAGGTGCGCTCGAGGCGTTCCACGTATTCCGGCCGCAACAAAGTGAGCCCCAACAATGTCACCAATAAAAACCGCAACGACTCGAGCCAGGCCACGGAATGCCGGCGGCCACCGCGCTGCCAGTTGGTCCAGCTCAACCATCCGGAGAAAAGCCAGAGGATGATGGCGGGAACAAGCACCACGGCGGGCGCGGCGATGGAAAGATGGTTCATGCCGCCTGCGCCTCCGGTTGCCGGGATTTCTTCATGGCGGCGGCCGCGTCGGCCCGCACTGGCGCCTTGCCGGGCAGGATCAAAATCCCTTCCGCCACGAGCAGCAGCATCATGGTGAAGAGAAAAATCCGCCAGATTTCGCCTTCGATCTGGGTGGTGTCGGTCTTCCGGTCTTGCAACATCTGCAACGGCAGGTTGCCGAACAATTTCTTGATCTCGCCCGCGTCTGCGATTTCCGGATCGTCTTCGCTGGCCGGACGATTGACCGCCATCAGATGATCGCCGCTCTTATAAACGCCCGCCTGAAAGCGAATGTCCTTGGGCGTTTTCGAATCCACGCTGACCCACGTTTTGGCCTGGTCGGCGGCGCTGAGTTCGCCGCAAGTCGTGGTCGAGACGTTTTGGAGGCGGCCCACGCCTTCCTGCAACATTCGTTGCAGCATGGGCACCAGCACCGGGCCATCCGCCAAACCGGACCAGTTGTCCAACGGCAGGGAGGAACAAAAATAGATTTCGCCCCGCGCCAGGTTTTGGCGGACCAGCAAAGCCGCGCCGTCTTCATAAGCGGCCAGCGTGTTTTTTTGACCGGCAATAATCTGGCGGCGCGTGAAATCGGTTTGGCCGACCGGCAGGCTGATGTGTTCATCGCTCCGGGCCAGCGGACCTTCGTCCTCGTTCCACCGCAAAACATGGAAGCCGCCCGGAGTCGCGGCCGTTTCCACTTCGCCCCAGCCAAGACCGTTGAACTGCCCGGCGTCAGCGCGGCCCGGCGGGAAAAACAAAACCACGCCGCCTTCCGCGGCAAAGGAACGAACGCGCGCCGCCGCGTCGCCCTCGGGCAAGGTGTCCTGCCAGATGATCAGCGAACAGCCGTTGAGATCCGTCCCGCTAATTTCGGAAGGAGAGACGAGCGTGGCCGGTTGGCCATTGCGGCCGGCGGCGGCGAGTTGCAAAAATCGCGCGGCGTCGGGCGTGCGGCTGACCACAATCCCGCGCACGTCGGTTTCCGCGCCATAAACAAAGTACGCGGTGTTGTCGCGCTCATTGGCATCGGCGGGAAGGGAAAAACTGCCCCAGCCGCCGGCGGGATGCTTTCCCAAATCCACGCGATGGCGCCAGCGGAGCGATTGGCCGTCGAAGGCCACCGGCGTTTCCGTCGGCACGCCATCCAGCGTCATCGTCACCGGCATCGTCCCGTTTCCGGGGCGGTTCCGTTCGAGATCGAGCACAAAGTCCAGTACCGATTTATCGCCCTGACGACGGCGAATCGCCTCGCGCAGCGCAATCGAGGCGTTCGCGTCGGAAATCTGATTCAGCAGCAAGAGGCGCACGCGAACTTTTTGCGAAAGGGAACCAAGCTGGCTGACGACGTCCTTCCAACGGGGATCGTCCGGATGCCACTTGCTGCGTTTCGCGTCGGACGCGATCCAGATTTCCGCCGAAGCGCTGCGATTTTCGATCAGCCAGTTAAAAGCGGAGCGCAGCATCGCCGGCAAATCAGCCGTGGTGTCGCTCGGTCCTGCGACCGACAGCCGCATGAGATTGGTGGCGCGGCCGGCCTCCTCGGGGGCGAGTGTGGCGCTGTCAATCAAAACCAGATGGCTGGTCTCCTCGAATTCCCTGGCCGCTTGCGAAAGTAGTTGAATTCCTTGTTCCCGTTTGCTCACCCCGCCCGCCTTGGCTTCCATGCCGGCGGAGCGGTCAAGCAGAAGGATAATCGCGTCCGGCGCGGAAGAAACGGCCCATCCCATCCAGCCGCCCGCCAGCGGACGCGCGAGAAAAAGGAACAACGCCGCCACCGCCAACATGCGGAAGAGCAGGATCAGCAACTGGCGCAGCCGGGTATTGCTGACGGAATTACGCGTCGCCGCCAGCAGGAACTTCATGGCCGCCCACTGATGCGAACGGTGGCGCAGCCGGTTGAGCAAGTGGATGATGATTGGCAAGATCACCAGCGGCAAACCCCAAAGCAACATGGGTTGAAGAAACGTCATGGCTGGTGGGGTGTTGTCCCGGCGAGCGCGGGCGCACGAAAAAATCCATCCCGGTAGGGCGGTGCTACGTCGCCGCCCCATCTTCCCGAAATCAGGGCCGCGACGTAGCACGGCCCTACCATCCGAAGAGGAGTCATGTGAGCAGCAGTCATAAAGTCTGTCATCCGCCAGAACTCAATCGCGCCCGCGCCACCAGAAAATCCGCCAGCACCTTCTCGCACGATTCATCCGTCACCACCTGATGATAATCGGCGTTGAACTCATGGCAGCCCTCCCGCAACGCATCGAGGAACAACCAAAGCTGCCGGAGATACTCGTCCCGCACCGCGCTGGGTTCTGTCACCAGGCTGAACGAGGATTCGAGATCCACAAACCGCGTGGGCCGGTCAAATTTGAATTCCAACTCCGCCCGGTCCAAAAGCTGAAACAACGCCAGATCGTGCTTTTGAAAACGCAAATGCTGGAGGCAATTGTGCAGCCCCTCGAGATCGCAAAAGAAATCGGATAAAACCACCACCAACGCCCGGCGTTTCACTTTTTCCGCAAGATCATGGAGTGCGGCGAGAAGACCCGTTTCCCCGCGCGGCTCAACATTGCGCAGCGTGTCAATGACAAGTTTTAAATGCGCCGGATTCCGCCGCGCCGGAACTTCCTGGAACGCCTTCTCTGCCGAGCAGATCAGCCCCACCGCGTCCCCCTGGTGGACCGCCAGATAACCGAGCGTCGCCGCCATGCGCTTGGCGAAATCCAGCTTGGTGGCGCCCGCCTTCCCGTATTTCATCGAGCCGCTGCAATCCACCACCAGGTAACAGCGCAGGTTCGTTTCCGCCTCGAACTCCTTCATGTAGAACCGGTCCGTCCGCGCGAAAACCCGCCAGTCCAACCGCCGGATGTCGTCGCCCGGAACGTAATTGCGGTACTCCGCGAACTCGACGCTCGAGCCGCGATGAGGACTTTTGTGGTGACCCGAGACCGAGCCTTCCATGGCATGGCGGGCCAGCAACGGCAGATGCATGAGACGCCCCAGCATTTGCGCATCCAGCAGCTTGTCGGCTTCAGGCACGGCGCGCTTCTCCGCGGATTTCCTCGAGCAGACGCGTGATGATGGCCGGGCTGCCGACGCCTTCGGACTGCGCCTGGAAATTCGTCAAAATGCGATGCGTCAGGACCGGCGCGGCCACCGCTTCCAAATCTTCCATGCGCACCAGATAACTGCCGTGCAAGACCGCCCGCGCCTTGGCGCCGCGAATGAGATATTGGACCGCGCGCGGACCCGCGCCCCAGCTCACCCATTTCTTGATCCAATCCGGCGCCTGCGTTCCCTGCGGACGCGAACGCCGCGTCAATTCGACGGCCAGATCGTAAATATGATCCGGCACCGGCACGCGCTGCACCACTTCCTGATACTTCGTGATTTGCTCGCCGGAAAGGAGCGGAGAAAGCGAGGCCGGCGCGGCGCCGGTCGTTTCGCGGGCGATGCGGCGTTCCTCGGCTTCGCTCGGATAATCCACGTGAATGAAAAACATGAACCGGTCCAATTGCGCCTCGGGCAGCGGATAGGTGCCCTCCTGCTCGATGGGATTCTGCGTGGCGAGAACAAAGAACGGCGCGGGCAGCGGAAAGAAACGTCCCGCCACCGTGACGCGATGCTCCTGCATCGCTTCGAGCAGGGCGGACTGC
>Ga0302320_10021133_pt1 | contig 12941 bp, 19 predicted proteins | sample Bog_T0_3_FD_202130 | JGI IMG/M metagenome (GOLD analysis project Ga0302320, IMG submission 202130) | Peat permafrost microbial communities from Stordalen Mire near Abisko, Sweden - Bog_T0_3 | ecosystem: Environmental > Terrestrial > Soil > Wetlands > Peat | place: Sweden: Abisko, Stordalen Mire...
CGTGCCGCACCGAAAAATGCCAGGCCCCGCTGATTTGTAGCTCTTTCCCGCATGAACGGTAATTAACAGCGCGTTCACGGCCGGTTCATGATCGCGTCGTCTATCAATACAGAAGCGAAGAAAACAAGCGCTTCCCAAAGGATAACGACAATGAAAAACACAATCATCGGACTCACAATGACAATGGCGCTTGCGGGCGTTTCGCTCTTCGCGCAGACCGCGGCCCCGGCAAAGGCCCCGGCTTCCACTTCTTCGGCCACCGCGCCGACCGCCGCCAAGGGTACGAAGAAATCCATGAAGAAGCACTCGGCTTCCTCCAGCGTGAAATCGACCCAGAAGACCCCCGCCACGGCACCCGCGAAGTAGGCGCTGATGCCGATAGCGAGAAAGACCAATCGGCGGGGTGCCAGGCAACTCTTCGGACTCCGCCGATTGGCTTTCACGAGTGCGAAGGATCACAGATCGAATGAAGAGGAATTAACGAAGCATTCGCTGCCGGTTCATTTTTTCAGCCGTCTATAGATCAGGAAGCACAGTTTCACAAGGAATAAAACATCATGAAGAAGACAGTTTCGACAATCCTCGGTTTCACCATGACGATGGCCCTGGCAGGAGCTTCATTGCTGGCGCAGACCACGCCGGCCGGCACGACCTCCAGTTCGACGACCAGCACCACCACCGTAACCAAAACCCCGAAAAAGACCAAAGCCAAACACGCCAAAACGAAATCCACCAGCACTACTTCCGCGACGACCACCACAGCAAAGTAACGCCGCTCCGGCCGATGCGATGGCAGTGAACAACACCGGCGGGGCGCCGTTCAGAATGAACGGGCCTCGCCGGCTTTTTTACGGACGGAAGCCGAGAGTTTCGAAAACCTTGCGCAGATAAACGCCAATTCCGCCGCCTTCCACCCGCATCATGACGCTTTGTTCCGCCAGGCGGACGGATTCGCGAAGCGGAGCCGGAATCCAGAGATTCCCCTCGTCAGACAGGCTCGAACAAAGATCGTCGACGGGATCGGATTCCATGACGGGTTCAAGCAGAAGCCGGTCGGCATCGCCCGGCACCACGCGAAACAAGTCCCAGCCAACGGCATTGCAGTAATCCCGCAGCGGCCGCGGAAACTGGATCGCTCCGCCGCGAACTTTAGCGAGAAATGTACCGGCGGGAGGAGCCACTGAACGCGAGATTATCACACCGGCAACGGGGCGCTCTCAATCGGCTGGCGATTCGGTAACCCGCGCCTTCACCGCGTCTTCAGCAAACAGAATTTTCACATTGGACCCCGCCGGAGCCGCCGCTGCGTTCCTCACAATCACACCTGTTTCATCCAGCACGATCGCATACCCACGCGTCAGCACCAGCCGCGGATTGAGTTGCCCAAGCTTGGTTTCCGCGTTTTCAATGCGGCGATGCGACCCAACGAGGCAAGCGCGTATGGAAGCCTGCGCCCGGAACGCGAGCGAATTCAGCCTGTCGCGGCTGCGGGCCAGGCGCGGACGCGGATCGAAATGACGGAGCCGCTCTTCCAACTGACGGCGTTTCCGGTCGCGCGCGGCCAGTTGGCTGCGCAGAGCGGCATGCAGCCGGGCCGTATTGTCGTCGACGCGCTGCATCCGGCGAGCCAGACCGCGGTGGAGCACGGAAGCGGCACGTCCCGCGGCCTGCTCGTGCAGCCTGCGCGAGAGGACCGCGAAGCGGTAGCGCATGAGTTCGGCAAGGCGAGCTTCGCGGTTCCCCAGCCGATCCAGCACTTCCTTACGTTCGCAAATGATCATGGCCGCGGCCGCCGAAGGCGTGGGCGCGCGCAAATCCGCGACGAAATCGGCAATCGTGACATCGCTTTCGTGGCCCACGGCGGAAACCACCGGGATCAAACATGCCGCAATCGCGCGCGCCACGGCTTCTTCGTTGAAAGTCCAGAGATCTTCGAGCGAACCGCCGCCGCGCGCGACGATCACTACCTGCGCCCATTCCGAAGCAGAGAAATACGCAAGGCCCCTGCAAACATCTTCGGCAGAGCCGATGCCCTGCACCTGCGCCGGAAAAAGGCGAATATGCACACCGGGAAAGCGGCGGGACAGCACTTCAATAAAATCGCGAATCACCGCGCCTTTCGGCGAAGTGACGATGCCGATCCGCTGCGGGAACCGAGGCAGCGGGCGTTTGCGTGCCTCGTCGAATAATCCTTCTTCGCGCAGCCGGGCCCGCAGCTGTTCGAAAGCCAGCTGGAGCGCGCCGTGTCCCTGGGGCTCGATGGTTTCGGTGACGAACTGGTATTCGCTGCGCTGCTCGTAGATATCGACGCGGCCCCGCACCAGCACCTGAATGCCGTCTTTCGGCTTAAATTTCAGCCGCATGTACGAAAGTTTCCAGCAAACGCATTTGATCTGCGCATCGGAATCTTTGAGCGTGAAATAACAGTGGCCGCTCGGGGCGAGTTTCGCCCCTGAGATTTCGCCCGCCACCCAGATGTTGCTGTATTTGGATTCGAGCGCCCCGCGAATGCCGTCGCTCAGCTCACGCAGGCTGAAGACACGGCGTTCGGGCAGAAAACTGAGCGAGAACTGTTCCATCGAGGTTCAGCATCAGTGTAACGCCGGGTAACATGAACCTGATGCGGATCGTTTCCTTACTGGCCAGCGCAACAGAGATCGTATGCGCTCTGGGCGCGGGCGAAATGCTCGTTGGACGTTCGCATGAGTGCGATTCGCCGACCTGGGTGCGGCGTCTGCCTGCATGCAGCGCACCTGCCTTCGACGTTTCCGTATCAAGCGGCGCGATCGACGCGGAAGTGGGGCGGCGTTTTGCCGCGGGCGAGGATCTGTATCGGATAAACGGCGATTTAATCCGCGACCTGAAGCCGGATCTCCTGATCGCGCAATCGCACTGCGAAGTCTGCGCGGTCACGCCTGGGAATGTGGAGAAGGCCGGCGTATGTTTCCCAACCGTGACGCTTTCCGCTTCGTCGGTCGAAGGCATTTTCCGAAGCATCGCGCAGGTAGGCGCCAGAATCGGCCTCGAAGAAGAAACCCCCGCGGTGATCACGCACGAACGCCGGCGATTGCAGGCCGTACGCAACAGCACCGCCGGCCTCAGACGTCCCACAATCGTCATGCTCGAATGGACCGATCCTCTGTTCGCCATGGGCAACTGGAGTCCGGAACTCGTGGAAATCGCCAACGGAGACCTGCTGATCGGCAAACCAGGAGAATATTCCGCCGCGATGGCCGCCGAAAAACTGGTGGTCGCGGATCCCGAATTTCTGATCGTCGCTCCCTGTGGATTCGATCTCGAAAGAACCCTGCGCGAACAATCCGTGCTGGAGCAAAATCCCTGGTGGCCCGGACTACGCGCGGTTCGCGAAGGCAAAGTAGCGTTCGCCGATGGCAACCGCTTTTTCAACCGCTCCGGCATGACGATCTCGCAAACGGCGGAAATCATCGCCGAGATCGTGCACGGCGTCACATTCGGTGCACCCACGCACGGCGAGCATTGGAAATGGATCGGCGAAAAGATATGAAAAAAGTTCTGTTGTCCTGGAGCAGCGGTAAAGACTGCGCGTGGTCTCTGCACCTGTTGCGCCAGCAATCGGATGTCGGAGTAGTCGCTCTTGTGACAACTCTGAACGAGTCCGCCAATCGCGTGGCAATGCACGCCGTCCGCCGGGAACTGCTCGAAGCTCAGGCCGAACGCGCAGGACTGCCCTTATGGGCGGTCAATCTGCCGTGGCCATGTTCGAACGATGCCTATGAGAGCAGAATGAAAGCAGTCTGCGATCGAGCAGTAGCCGAAGGCATCGATGCGGTCGCGTTTGGCGACCTGTTTCTCGAAGACGTGCGGGCCTACAGAATACGGCAAATGGCCGGGACCGGGCTCGAACTTCTCTTCCCCGCCTGGGGAATTCCGACCGATAAACTGGCGCGCGAAATGATCGTCGGCGGTGTCCGGGCGAAAATCACCTGCGTGGATCCCGCGAAGCTCGATCCCTCTTTCGCAGGCCGCGACTTTGACGCAAACTTTTTGGATTCCCTGCCCCCCGCCACAGACCCCTGCGGCGAAAACGGCGAATTCCATTCATTCGTATATGACGCGCCCGTATTCTCCAGGCCCATCGCCGTGCGCAACGGAGAAATCGTCACACGTGATGGTTTCGTATTTGCCGACGTGATCCCGGCCGATGCGGACCCGGCCGATGTGCACCGAGCTTAGACCGCCAGTTCGCCGCGATAGACCATTTCCTTCGGATTGAACGTCACCCGCACCAGGGTTTCCGTCAGATTCGGCCCCGTTCGCACCGCAAACTGCACATCCCTGTCGCCGATTCCGAGAGGCATCAGTTCTTTCGAAAATCCAAACAAATAGCTGCTGTTGCGCTGCGCAACCACCTCCGTCTGAATGGCTGGCTTGCCCCTGGCCGAAAGAATGGCGCCTTCTTCGAGGCGGTCAAGCGACTGATCGCCCAGCAGACCCCGAATACTGATCACATAGCGGCCATTGAACTGAGTCGGAATAACCGGATGCAGCGCCTCCCGAACCGGCTGCGCGCTTTCCCAGATCACGGTGACGCCGCCCGGCATAATACTGCCGCAGGGAACCAGCCCGCATTCCCCCGCCCTCGCTTCTCCCCTGCCCTGTTGGGGCTCGCTGCCGGGCCTCGGAGCAAGTTCTTCCAATGAGACACGGTACTGCGCCATGACCTGCTTCGCCCAGGGGGAACTGGAGACAAATTGAGAGATCTCCTCCGGGGTCCACTGCGAAGCCGGCCTGGATTCCCAGAAATGCGCGGCGGCCGCGCCTGTCTGCGGCCTGCAAAACATCGCGGCGGCTACCGAAATCAACGTCTTGAGCCCGGTTCGACGGGTTTCCAGGCCCCAAACGGCGTTTTTTATGGCTTTCGGCATGGGTACGGTCCCGTACTCTCTCCGGTTATCGGCTATGTAACATAGTGTCAATAGCTGATATGCTTTATTGTCGTCTACCCGCGGTTACGATATGACTCAAAATTTACCAGAAACCATCGACGAGGTCCGGACCAGCGAAAGGCGCCAGACCATTCTCGTTGTGGATGACGAACAGGATCTTCGCAGCCTGGTGGCCAACGTCCTGACCGAGTACGGCTATAAGGTCGTGACGGCCTCGAACGGAACCAAGGCTCTCGCGCTCCTGGACAAAATGGAGAATCCGCCGGACCTGCTGCTCACCGACGTTGTGATGCCAGGCATGAGCGGACCTGTCCTTGCCGATCAGCTGCTGGCGAAGTTCGCAGCCGCGCGCGTGCTTTTCATGTCCGGCTATGACGAGCGCCAGGTGGTACAGCGTTATGTGGTGGAAAAGGGATTCGCCCTGATCATCAAGCCTTTTCAGCTGCATGATTTATGTGGAGCCGTCAAGAAAGCTCTGGAGACGGCGCCTCCTTCCATCGCCAATGGCATGCCCTCGGAGCACATCCACTGAAGGGCAAGTCGCCGCACGCCGGGCAATCGGCCCGCCGCTGGCTGATCTCCGGCCTCGTCCAGGGCGTCGGCTTTCGTTACTTCGTGGCGGAGGAAGCCAGGTCCCTCGGCCTGACCGGCTGGGTCCGGAATCTCGACGACGGCCGCGTCGAGGCTTACGCGGTCGGCACCGAAGCCCAACTGGACCAGTTAGCGGGCAGGCTGCATCAGGGTCCACCGGTATCCATCGTGCGCGGGCTTGAACAGATCGAAGCGGAAATGCAACAATTGAGTTCCTTCCATACGAAGTGACTTACCTGGAGCAAACACCGACTTGGACGTTCTGAAAAAGCTGATTCGCGAAGTCCCGGATTTTCCCAAACCGGGCATTCTTTTTTACGACATTACAACGCTTCTCAAAGATCCGCGTGGACTTCGCGGCACCATTGACGCCCTGCGGGCTCACTACGTGGGCGCCGAAGTCGACACGGTAATCGGCATCGAATCGCGTGGCTTCATTTTCGCGCCCGCGCTCGCCTATGCGCTCGGCGCCGGATTCGTGCCCGTGCGGAAACCGAAAAAGCTGCCCGCCGCTACCTCCTCGATTTCCTACGATCTGGAATACGGCGCCGATACCCTCGAAGTGCATCAGGACGCGATCAGCAAGGGGCATCGTGTGCTCATTGTGGATGACCTGCTCGCTACCGGGGGCACGGCGCGCGCCGTCACTCAGTTGGTCGAAGGTCTCGGCGGAACCGTGGCCGGACTGGGCTTCGTGGTCGAATTGACCTTTCTGAACGGACGCGGCAAACTGCCCGGGTTTGACGTGTTTTCGCTGCTCAAGTACGACAAATGATTCGCCAGGCTCTCTGCAAGGCGTACGCCAAGCTCAATCTCGGACTGCGCGTGCTCTACAAGCGCCCCGACGGCTATCACGAACTTCGCACCGTCTTTCAGACCATTTCCTTGGCCGACACTCTCGAAATTTCGTTTGCGCCCGCGCGTTCGGTCCGGATTGAGATGGAAGGCACGTCGGATATCCCTGACAATCTGGCGGAGCGCGCCGCCCGCCTGGTCCTGGAAACCGCGGGCAAGCAGGGCTCGGTCCATCTGAACCTGCGCAAGAAGATTCCGGCGGGAGCAGGCCTTGGCGGCGGATCTTCCGACGCGGCGGCCGTACTGCTGGCCCTCCCCGTGCTTACCGGCCTACGTCTGTCGATGGAGCAATTATCGAATCTGGCCGCGCAACTGGGCAGCGATGTGCCTTTCTTCCTTTATGGCGGAACGGCGCTCGGCCTGGGACGCGGCGAAGAGCTCTATCCCCTGCCTGATCGGCCCGCCGAACAGGCTTTACTCATCGTGCCCGCCATCCATTCCTCCACCGCCGAGGCCTACCGCGACCTCTCCGCCGGTCTGGCCTCCGGTTCATTGACAAATCCCCTGTTACAAAATAAACTGGATAGTTTCCGGCGCGCGGTTTGGGATGGAGTGCTGGGAGACAGTAAATCACCTATAATCAATGATTTTGAAGGTGTAGTCATAGCCCGCTATCCGGCGCTGGCAGGGATTCGGGAACGATTGCGCCGGGCCGGGGCCACTCGTGTGGCCATGACGGGTTCCGGATCGGCAATATTCGGGATTTTCGATAATCCTGGCAAACTGGAACGCGCCAATCTTGGGTGGAATGCCCGATCGGCGGAAGATGGGGACGTTGAAAAAGCTTTTGCGGTATCATTCGTGACCCGCGCGAGGTATCGCGGCCAATGGCGGCGCGCTCTCGGACAAAATAGGAAAGGTGACGACACATGGCCGCCCCAAAGCCCGCACGCGCGATGAACCCGGAGCGCATCAAGATCTTCACCGGCAGCGCCAACGCCGGCCTGGCCCAGGAAATCTGCCAACATCTCGGCCTAACTCTGGGCGAAATGAGCATGCGCCAGTTCGCCGATGGCGAAATCCACCTGCAGATTCTCGAAAACGTCCGCGGCGCCGATTGTTTCGTCGTCCAGCCCACCTGCTCGCCGGTGGAATTTCACCTGATGGAAATTCTCCTGACCATGGATGCTCTCAAGCGAGCGTCGGCGGAACGCGTGACAGCCGTTCTTCCCTACTACGGCTACGGCCGGCAGGATCGCAAGGATAAACCGCGCGTCCCGATCTCCGCGAAGCTCGTAGCCTCACTGCTCGAACGCGCCGGAGCCGACCGCGTCATGGCACTCGACCTGCACGCCGCCCAGATCCAGGGTTTCTTCGACGTTCCCGTGGACCATCTCTTTTTCCGCCCGGTCACGGTGGATTATCTGAAGACGCTCAGCATGGGAGACCTCACCGTAGTCTCGCCCGACGCCGGAGGCGTGGAACGCGCCCGTTCGATCGCCAAGCGCCTCAACGCCCCCCTCGCGATTATCGACAAGCGCCGCGAAGAAGCGAATGTGGCCGAGGTCATGAACGTGATCGGCGACGTCGCAGGACAAAACTGCCTCCTGGTGGACGATCTGATCGATACCGCTGGCACCCTGGTCAAAGGCGCGGACGCTCTGATGGAACAAGGCGCCGCCAGCGTGACAGCCTGCGCCACCCACGCGGTCCTCTCCGGACCGGCGATCGACCGCATCACCAAATCAGTGATCCGCGAAGTGGTCGTTTCCAACTCGATTCCACTTACAGAAGAGGGCCGCAAGTGCGGCAAGATAAGGCAGTTATCCGTCGCGCCACTTCTCGCTTCCGCCATCCAGTCAATCCACGAAGAAACCTCCGTCAGCCAACTGTTTCTGTAAACGACATCCCGCCCACAGACCGGAAATTGCGGCTGGCCCAAAACAACGGGAATTGGGCTGGCCGCAAGGCGGATTCATGGTACCCGACGATTTCGACGCACCGCCGCCGGCTGAAATCGAAGATAGCTTTTAACTGTGATCGCAGGTCTTGCTGACTGCCACCGCGCGCCTCTGATTCTGGCCCCTGCGTGGACAATCCACGATCTGTTCGGCTGAATCGCAAACTGTCACTGCAATACACTCAGGTCATGAGCGTGCACATCTCCGAAGCTACCGTGGACCCCCAGGAGCGCGTCGTGCTTGATCATCTTCCGTTTCAACCTGGAGAAAAGGCAGACGTCGTCCTCCGAGCGCACACCGCGACTTCGCGTGAGCGCAACGACCTAACGGGCTCCGTCCTGCGGTACGACGAGCCTTTTGATCCTGTCGCCCTTGATGAGTGGGAAATCCCAGCCGATCAGATCGTCATCGCCAACAGCGCGGGCGCATGAGATTCGCCTGGTGACGGAAGACGCTCTATTGACTTAGTCATGTAACTTAGTCCACAATCGAAACATGGAAGTGAACGTCCATGAAGCCAAGACCCACCTGTCCCGCATTCTCGAACGCGTGACTGAGGGTGAGGAAGTAATCATCATGCGGTCCAACATCCCGATCGCCCGCCTGGTGCCGATTCAATCCGCGCCCAAACGCCGCGAGTTGGGCTGGGCGCGCGGCGAATTCACGGTTCCCGACGACTTCGACGCGCCGTTGCCACCGGATGTCGAAGATAGTTTTTATCAGTGAAAGCCCTCATCGACACTCACACTTTCTTATGGATGGCAGTGGAGCCGGAAAAGCTGCCTGCGAGAACCCGCGACGTCTGTGAGACCGCCGAACTGGTTTTCAGCGTGGCCAGTATATGGGAAATAGGCATCAAGTGGCAGACGGGACGCCTGCCACTGCCCGCCGCTCCTCGCGATTTTATCCCGCAGCAAATCAAGCGCGGCGGGGTTTCGCTACTACCAATCCAGTATCGTCACGCGTTGACGGCGGCAGATCTGCCAATGCTGCATCGCGACCCGTTCGATAGAATGCTGGCCGCCCAGTGTCTGGAAGAGAACTTGGAATGCGTAACGCGGGATTCGGCAATTGCCGCTTACGGGGTGAAGGTGATTTGGGAGTGACGTCCCGGCAGGTCCGCTTAATCGTCCGGCCCCGAATCCCCCACCTTCAGCACCGCCAAAAACGCCTCCTGCGGAATATCCACGCGCCCCACCCGCTTCATCCGCTTCTTGCCTTCCTTCTGCTTCTCCAGCAATTTCCGTTTGCGTGAAATGTCGCCGCCATAGCACTTCGCGATTACGTTCTTCCGCATCGCCGAAATCGTCTCGCGCGCGATCACCTTCGCTCCGATCGCCGCCTGCAGCGCAATCTCGAACATCTGCCGCGGAATCAGCTTCCGCATCCGCTCGATCAGCAACTTCCCGCGCTCATAGGCGTGATCGCGATGCACAATCATCGAAAGCGCATCCACTGGCTCGCCCGCAATCAACACGTCCAGCCGCACCATGGGCGACACCCGATACCCCGCCAGATGATAATCGAGCGAAGCATACCCCCGCGAAACGCTCTTGAGCTTATCGTAAAAATCCATCACGACTTCATTCAGCGGCAACTCATACGTCAGCATCACCCGGCCCGACCCGATATATTCGAACTTCTTCTGCATCCCGCGCTTATCTTCCAAAAGCGCCAGAATGCCGCCCAGATATTCCTCGCGCGTAATCACCGAAGCTTCAATGATCGGCTCTTCAATCTTGTCGATCTCGGTGGGTGTGGGAAACCGGGTCGGATTGTCCACCGCAAGCACTTCGCCCTTGGTCGTCGTGATGCGATAGCGCACCCCCGGAGCGGTCGTGATCAGATTGATATCGAACTCGCGCTCCAGCCGCTCCTGCACAATCTCCAGGTGCAGCAGCCCCAAAAACCCGCACCGAAATCCAAATCCCAGCGCCACTGAATTTTCCGGCTCAAAGCTCATCGCACTGTCGTTCAGCTGCAGCTTTTCCAGTGCATCGCGCAGCAAGCCATGCTCATGCGATTCCACCGGATACAGCCCCGCAAACACCATCGGCTTGATTTCCTCGAAGCCAGGCAGCGGTTCCGTGGCGGGATTATCGGCATCGGTAATGGTATCGCCAATCTTCGCGTCGGCGACATTCTTAACATTGGCATAAATAAAACCGACTTCCCCCGCCACCAGTTCCTGCGAAGGAATAGCCTTCGGCGATTGATACCCAAGCCCTTCCACATCGAACTGCTCGCCATTCGCCCACAAACGAATGCGCTGCCCCAGCCGCAACTTCCCGTCGATCACCCGCACCAGCACAATCACTCCGCGATAAGGATCGAACCAGGAATCGAAAATCAGCGCGCGCAGCGGTTTGTCGGCATCGCCGGTCGGCGGCGGTATCCGCTGCACGATCGCTTCCAGAATCTCGTGAATCCCGATGCCCTGTTTCGCGCTGCAAAGAATCGCGTCGCTCGCGTCAATCCCGATCACTTCCTCAATCTGTTCCCGCACCCGCTCCGGCTCGGCCGCCGGCAGGTCGATCTTATTGATCACCGGAATGATTTCCAGATTATGCTTGATCGCGAGATAAGTATTCGCCAGCGTCTGTGCTTCCACGCCCTGCGACGCGTCCACAATCAGCAGCGCGCCCTCGCACGCCTGCAAACTGCGCGAAACTTCATAGGAAAAATCCACATGCCCCGGTGTATCGATCAAATTCAGCTGATACATGTTGCCGTCGTCGGCTTTGTAGTCCAGCCGGACGGCGTGAGCCTTGATCGTAATGCCGCGCTCGCGTTCCAGATCCATGGAATCGAGCACCTGTTCCATCATTTCGCGCTTCGTCAGAGCGCCGGTCGTTTCCAGCAAACGGTCGGCAAGCGTGCTTTTGCCGTGATCGATATGCGCGATGATAGAGAAATTGCGGATGAATTCGGGGACCATTCGGGTTGTAAGTGACGCCTCGCGTCATGCTGGCTATCGGTGACGCCTCGCGTCACCATAGTAAGATAGGGCTGAAACTCCGATTATCCCATATGCGCGGAACCCCTGCCAATATTAGCGAATGAGCACAGACAACTATACTCAGCCTGCCTCCGGCCAACTCAATGCGGAAGGCCTGCGCTTCGCGGTAGTCGTGAGTCGCTTCAACGGCTTCGTCACAACGAGGCTGCGCGAAGGCGCGATCCAGGCCATCGCCCAAGCCGGCGGTTCCGTTCTCGCCAACGACGTGATCGAGATCCCAGGCGCATGGGAATTCCCGGTAACAGTGCGCGCAGTTGCCCTTCGCGGCAAATACGACGCGATCATCTGTCTCGGCGCCGTGATCCGGGGCGATACCCCTCATTTCGATTACGTTGCCGGAGAAGCAGCGCGCGGAATTGCCGATGCCTCCGCAGCCACCGGCGTCCCGATGGCCTTCGGCATCCTCACCACCAACACAGTAGAGCAGGCAACGGATCGCGCCGGCGGCAAACTCGGCAACAAAGGCTACGACGCCGCCATGACCGCCATCGAGATGGCTCTCCTCCTGCGAAAACTGCGGGCCCGAACGTAATGGCCAGACACAAAGCGCGCGAACAAACGCTGCAAATGCTCTTCGAGTGGGACCTGCGCCGGACTCCGCTCGAAGATATCGCGAGCGGCTATTACGGTTCTCTCCTCGTCAGCGAAGATTCCGTGGCCCAACCCCGCCCCGATCCCTTCGCCCAAAATCTCCTGCAGGGCGTCACGAGCGAAATCGCAGCTATCGACGAACTCATCACTAAACACGCTGCCCACTGGCGCATCGAACGCATGCCGGCAGTGGACCGCAACGTACTGCGCATAGCCGTCTATGAAATGTTGCACACCGGCACCCCACCGGCCATCGTGATCGACGAAGCGCTCGAACTGGCGCGCCGCTTCGCCGGCGAGGAATCGGTTCAGTTCGTCAACGGTGTCCTCGACGCCATCCGCCGCGAACTCCCCGCAAAGTTACCGCTAGCAGCCGGAGCCCCCGCGCCATTGCCCGAATAATTACGCTTCGCCTTCGAGATTAGAGAGGTGTTGCTCGTGGATCTCGGCGATCCTAACCAACCCGTAAATATATTCGCCGTCCTGCTCGCTTCATGAGCTTCTCGATGTTTTCGCCATGCTGGCGGCTCATCGTAAGCAGGTCCTGAATATCGCGACGCGCAAGTTCGAGGCTCAGCGTCAGGGCTTCGAGTCGTTCGTCAATATTCATCGCTGATGACCTTCTCCCTCGCGGCGACCGACCAGTTCTCCGCAAAACCGGCTTATATCCACCTTACCGGCGGGGCCTGCCCTATCCGTGAGCTACCGGCGGCATTGGAATATGAATCAGGAGCGAAGCCCGGATAATGGCCGTCTCACTCAATATCGCTGCTCGAAGCGCGGTTTCGCGAACGCGCTAATGCAGTCGGCCTCTCCATCGACGCCTACCTCGAACGACTTGTCGACGTGGATCAATCGGCACCGGATGAACTCGAAACTGGCCATCGGAGGTCTGAAATGGCCTGCTGCGGACCGGGATCTCGACGATCAGGCTGCGTACCATGCCACTTCCGCAACCGGGGATCTTGGCCATAAGTTCCCGATCTCCGCTCACGACACATTTACGCTGTCAGCCACTCAGCCGGGCATGGGCTGGGTCCCCGTCTGTGACATCAA
>Ga0302320_10021136_pt1 | contig 12940 bp, 11 predicted proteins | sample Bog_T0_3_FD_202130 | JGI IMG/M metagenome (GOLD analysis project Ga0302320, IMG submission 202130) | Peat permafrost microbial communities from Stordalen Mire near Abisko, Sweden - Bog_T0_3 | ecosystem: Environmental > Terrestrial > Soil > Wetlands > Peat | place: Sweden: Abisko, Stordalen Mire...
ATGGCTACATGATCTACGACACCCTGTTCGCCGTGGATTCCAAGGGCCGCTACAAGCCCCAGATGGTGGACACCTACTCGGTATCCAAGGACAAGAAGACCTATACCTTCACCTTGCGCCAGGGCCTGAAGTGGTCCGACGGCGCTCCGGTCCAGGCCAGCGACTGCGTGGCCTCCATCAAGCGCTGGTGGGCGAAGGACGTCACCGGCCACTTCCTCGCCGCCGAGGCCGCCTCGCTCACGGCCAAGGACCCCAAGACCTTCACCCTGGTCCTGAAGGAACCCTTCGGCCTGGTCATCGAGGCCCTGGGCAAGCCGTCGTCGAATGTGCCGTTCATGATGCCGGAGCGGGTAGCGAACACCGATCCCAACCAGCAGATCACCGACACCACCGGATCGGGCCCGTTCATCTTCAAGAAGGACGAGTGGGTGCCCGGCAACAAGGTGGTCTACGTGAAGAACCCCAACTACCTGCCGCGCAAGGAGCCCGCGGACGGCCTGGCCGGCGGCAAGGTGGTGAAGGTGGACCGGGTGGAGTGGATCTACATCCCGGACCAGAACACGGCGCTGGCCGCCTTCAACAACGGCGAGATGGACGTCTTCGAACTGCCCCAGGCCGACTTCATCAACTCCCTGGAAAAGAACCCCAACGTGAAACTGGCCAAGGACAAACTGGGCTGCCAGGGCTGGCTGCGCCCCAACAGCCTCTGGCCGCCGTTCAACAATCCCAAGGCCCGGCAGGCGCTGCTCTACATGGTGAACCAGGAGGAGTATCTGGCCGCCGCCGGCTTCCCCGAGAAATACCGGGTGAAGAACTGCGCCGCCTACTTCATGGCCGGCAGCGTCAACGCCACCGACGCCGGCGGCGAGGCCGTGACCGGCGGTCAGAACCTGGCCAAGGCCCGGCAGCTGCTCAAGGAGGCCGGCTACAAGGGCGAGAAGGTCGTGGTCCTGGTGCCCAGCGATCCGCCGGTGCAGGCGGCCGCCGCCATGGTGACGGTGCAGAACCTGAGGAAGATCGGCGTGAACGTCGACGCGCAGGCCATGGACTGGAGCACCCTGCTGGGCCGGCGCGCCAAGAAGGACTCCCCCGACCACGGCGGCTGGAGCATCTTCCACACCTATTCCGTGGGTTTCGATGTCATGTCCCCGGTGGTCAATTCCTACATGGGGGGAACCGGCGACGCGGGACCGGCGGGCTGGCCCACCGACCCGAAGATGGAGGCCCTGCGCATGGCGTGGGCCAAGGAAGGCAACCTGACCAAGCGCAAGGCCATCACCGAGCAGATCCAGCGGCGCGCCTATGAGATGGTGCCCTATGTGAACTTCGGCCAGTTCTACCAGCCCATGGCCTACCGGGCGAACCTCAAGGGCTTGATCAATATCGGCATTCCGGTCATGTGGAACGTGGACAAGTAGCCGAGCGCCGCCCATGAAATACCTCCTCAAGCGCCTGCTCGCGCTGATCCCGGTGCTGGCGGTGGTCGCCGTCATCGTGTTCCTGCTGCTGCACCTGGGGTCCACCGATCCGGCGGTGCTCATCGCCGGCGACAACGCCAGCGCGGACGACATCCTGCAGATCCGGCAGAAGCTCGGGCTGGACCGCCCGCTGCTGGAGCAGTTCTTCAGCTGGGTCTGGCGCATCCTGCACGGCGACATGGGCGTCTCGGTCTTCACCGGCCTGCCGGTGACGACCATGATCCGGCAGCGCCTGGAGCCGACCTTCTGGCTCACCCTGTCGACGATGCTGTTCGCCGTGGTCCTGGCGGTGCCCATGGGCATCGTCGCCGCGTGGCGGGCCGGCACCTGGATCGACCGGGCCATCATGGCCCTGGCGGTCCTGGCGTTCTCCCTGCCGGTGTTCCTCATCGGCTACTTCCTCATCTTCGGCTTCTCCATCAAGTGGGCGCTGCTGCCGGTGCAGGGCTTCCGCAGCATCTCCGAGGGCTTCGGTCCCTTCATCCGCCACCTGATCCTGCCCACCCTGAGCGGCGGCCTAGTATACATGGCGCTGATCGCGCGCATGACCCGCGCCACCATGCTCGAAGTCCTGGAAGAGGACTACATCCGCACCGCCCGCGCCAAGGGCCTGGGCAACACCAGGCTGCTGGTGCGGCACGCGCTGAAGAATGCCGCCGTGCCCATCGTCACCACCATCGGCCTGGGCGTCGCCCTGCTGCTGGGGGGGGTGATCGTCACCGAGAGCGTCTTCGCCATCCCCGGCATCGGCAGGCTCACGGTGGATTCCATCCTGCGCCGGGACTACCCGGTGATCCAGGGCATCGTCCTGGTGACCTCGGCGGTGTATGTGCTCATCAACTTGGCCGTCGACCTGCTCTACACCGTTTTCGATCCCCGTATCCGCTACTGAGGACAGCCCATGCCCGTGACGCTCGCCCACCTTGAGCTTCGCCTCGAGTCCTCCAGCCGGCGGCCGTGGCTGGGGTTCGCGCGCCGGCACCCGCTCCTGGTGGCCGGCTCGGCGCTGCTGCTGCTCATGGCGGTCCTGGCCCTGGCGGCGCCCTGGATCGCCGCCCAGGATCCCGCCGACATGGACATCCTGCACCGGCTGCAGGGGCCTTCCGCCGCCCATCGCTTCGGCACCGACGCCCTGGGCCGTGACGTCTTCTCCCGGACGCTGTGGGGCGGCCGGGTCTCCCTGCTGGTGGGCATCAGCGTCGCCCTGCTGGCCACCGGCGCGGGGGTGCTCATCGGCATGGTCGCCGGCTTCTTCCGCCTGGCCGACACCCTGATCATGCGGGTGATGGACGGCATGATGGCCATTCCCGGGATCCTCCTGGCGGTGGCCCTGATGACGGTGACCCAGGCGAGCGTCAGGACCGTGGTGATCGCCATCACCGTCCCGGAAATCCCGCGGGTGGTGCGCCTGGTGCGCTCGCTGGTGCTCATCATCCGGGAACAGCCCTACATCCAGGCCGCCGAGGCGGTGGGCACCCGCTTCCACTGGCTGCTGCTGCGCCACGTGCTGCCGAACATCGTGACCCCGCTCATCGTCCAGGCCACCTTCATCTGCGCTTCGGCGGTGATCTTCGAGGCCTACCTGAGCTTCCTGGGCGCCGGCACCCCGCCGGAGATCCCCAGCTGGGGCAACATGATCGCCGAGGGGCGCGCCGTGGTGCAGCTGGCCTTCCACGTCATCCTCTACCCCGGGCTGTTCCTCGGCTGCACGGTGCTGTCCATCAACCTCCTCGGCGACGGATTGCGCGACAAGCTCGATCCGCGCATCGCGCGCCGCCTGTAGAGAGGCCCCCATGACCCTGCCGCTGGACAACCCTTCCGCCCCCGCCCCGGTGCTGGAAATCGACGACCTGAAAGTCTATTTCGCCAACCGCGACGGCATCTTCCGGGCCGTGGACGGGGTCTCCTTCTCCCTGGACCCGGGGGAGACCCTGGGCATCGTCGGCGAATCCGGCTGCGGCAAGAGCGTCACCGCCATGTCGGTGCTGCGCCTGATCCCGTCGCCGCCCTCGGTGGTGGCCGGCGGCGCCATCCGCTACCGGGGCACCGACCTGCTCAAGGTCAGCGAGCGGCGCATGCGCGAGATCCGCGGCAACGAGATCTCGATGATCTTCCAGGACCCCATGACCTCCCTCAACCCGGTGCTCACCATCGGCGAGCAGATCGCGGAGACGATCATCCTGCACCAGAAGCTGGGCCGGCGGGCCGCCTGGGAACGTTCCGTGGAGATGCTGCAGCTGGTCAACATCCCCGAGCCGCGCCGGCGTGCCGGGGAATACCCGCACCAGTTCTCCGGAGGGATGCGCCAGCGGGCCATGATCGCCCTGGCGCTGGCCTGCCATCCCAACGTGCTGATCGCCGACGAGCCCTCCACCGCGCTGGACGTGACCATCCAGGCCCAGATCCTCGATCTGATGCTGAAGCTCAAGGAGGAGTTCGGCACCGCGATCATCATGATCACCCATGATCTCGGGGTCGTGGCGGAAACCTGCGCGCGGGTGCTGGTGATGTACGCGGGACGCAAGGTCGAGGAGGCCCCGGTGGCCGAGCTGTTCAGCTCGCCGCTGCACCCCTACACCCATGGGCTGCTGGCCTCCATCCCCAGGCTCGACCTGGGCGGAGCCCCGCAGGTCGGGCGGCAGCGGCTGACCGAGATCCCGGGGATGGTGCCTTCGCTCCATGACCGGGTGGGCGGCTGCAGCTTCGCGCCGCGCTGCCCGAGGGCCACGGCCCAGTGCCGGGAAGCGGCGCCGCCCCTGGAGCCGCATGGCGGCGGGCGCATGGTGGCATGCTGGAAACCGGGGGCGGACGCGTGAACACCGATGCAGGCATTCCCTTGCTGGAAGTGCGGGGCCTCAAGAAGCACTACCCCGTGCCGGGCGGCTGGTTCGGCGGGCCGGGCCGGCAGGTGCGCGCCCTGGACGGGATCTCCTTCAAGCTCCAGCGCGGCAGCACCCTGGGCATCGTGGGCGAATCGGGCTGCGGCAAATCCACCGCGGCCAAGACCATCATGCGGCTCATCGAACCCACCGGCGGCCAGATCCTCATCGACGGCCTGGACATCACGGCCATGTCCCGGGCGGCTTTCCGCCCGCACCGCAAGGATGTCCAGATCGTCTTCCAGGATCCCTACGCCTCGCTCAATCCGCGCATGAGCGCCGGCGCCATCGTGGCCGAGCCCCTGCGCAATTTCGGCGCCGGCAGGGTGGAGCGCGAGCAGCGCGTGCGCCAATTGTTCGACCGGGTCGGCCTGCACCGGGAATCCCTGGGCAAGTACCCCCACGAGTTCTCCGGCGGCCAGCGCCAGCGGCTGGGCATCGCCCGGGCCCTGGCGCTCAATCCCCGGCTCATCGTCTGCGACGAGCCGGTGTCCGCCCTGGACGTCTCCATCCAGGCCCAGGTCATCAACCTGCTCATGGACCTGCAGGACGAACTGGGGATCTCCTACCTGTTCGTGGCCCACGACCTCGCTGTGGTCCAGCACATCTGCGACCGGGTCGCCGTCATGTACCTGGGACGCATCGTGGAGATCGGCGATCGCGGCACCCTGTTCGCCTCCCCGCGCCACCCCTACACCCAGGCCCTGCTGGCGGCGGTGCCGGTGCCGGATCCCGGAAACCCCAGGCGGCACATCCTTCTCGGCGGCGATGTGCCGAGCCCCATGGCGCCCCCGTCCGGATGCCACTTCCACACCCGGTGCCCGTTCGCCATGGAACGCTGCCGGCTGGAAGCGCCGCTGCTGCGCCCCGCCGGCAACGGCTCCGAGGTGGCCTGCCACCTGGACTTCCCCTGATCAGGCCGACCGGACCGCCTCCAGCCGGGCCAGCCACGGCGCCCGCTCCGCATCGGACACGAAGCTGGCCAGCAGGCTGTTCCGGGCCAGGGTCGCCAGTTCGGCGCGGGTGAGGTCCAGGGCCCGGGCGGCCTCCAGGAAGTTCTGGCCGATGTAGCCGCCGAAATAGGCGGGGTCGTCCGAATTGACCGTGACGCAGAGGCCCAGGTCCAGCATCCGCTTGAGGTTGTGCTGGGCCATGGCGGGGAACACCCGGAGCTTGACGTTGGACAGCGGGCAGACCGTGAGCGGCACCTGTTCCCGCACCAGCCGCCGCACCAGCGCGGGATCCTCCAGGGACCGCACGCCGTGGTCGATGCGCTCGACCTTCAGGAGATCCAGGGCGTCCGTGACGTTGGCGGCGGGCCCTTCCTCGCCGGCGTGGGCCACCCGGCGCAGGCCCAGCTCCCGGGCGAGAGCGAAGACCCGCTGGAACTCCGCCGGGGGGTGCCCCCGCTCCGAGGAATCCAGGCCCACCCCGTGGATCCGCGCCAGGTGGGGCCTGGCCTGTTCCAGGGTGGCGAAGGCGTCCGCTTCGGGCAGGTGGCGCAGGAAGCACATGATCAGCCGGGAACTGAGCCCCAGCTCGGCCTGGGCCTCCCGGGCGGCCCGTTCCAGCCCGTCCAGCACGGTCTCGAAGGCGACGCCGCGGGCGGTGTGGGTCTGCGGATCGAAGAACAGCTCCGCGTGCACCACCCCGTCGGCCTGGGCCCGGCGGAAATAGGCCATGGCCAGGTCGTGGAAATCCGCCTCCCGCACCAGCGCCGCGGCGCCGGCGTAGTAGATGTCCAGGAAGGACTGCAGGTCGGTGAAGGCGTACGCCGCCCGGGTCGCCTCGACGCTGGCGTAGGGCAGCACCACGCCGTTGCGCCGGGCCAGTTCGAACATCATTTCAGGTTCGAGCGAGCCCTCGATGTGCAAGTGCAGTTCCGCCTTGGGCAGGCGTCGAATGTACTCCATCAATTCCATGACCTGATCCTTCCCGTGAGTAGGATCATTCTGCCATTCCCGGCCTTGGCATGTCCTTGCGATCTTCGAATCACGGCCGGCTTCTCCGTGGGCTGCGGCTTTGCCCGGGCAAGAGGCGCATCAGCCCGACGATGAGCACGATGGTCACCAGGTAGGCGGCGAGCATCGGGCTACTCCGAAACCAGGACGCCCTGCGCCGTGTCCTGGTGGAATTCGCCCATGAACGCGTAGCGTCCCGGTCCCAGCGGCCTCACCCGGATCATCGCCTTGGCTCCTCCGGAAATGACCTTCTCGATGGCCAGTTGCAGCATCTCGAACTCCTCAGGCGTACTGTCCAGGTTGGTCACGGCCAGGAAGGTCGGCTTGCCCCATGGATCGCCCAATCGCCATTGAGACCAGCCTGGAACGGCCCTATCCCCGGTTGGTGGATCCATGCAAAGCCAGTTCGGCAATGGCTGTCCACGCCTTGCGGCTCCCTGGAATGGTCGGGGAGGCCCGGTGAGTGAAGTTACGGTGGAATCCCGCATCGACGACGTCAGGATTCCTCCAGTCCTTGAGGCCGTCGCCACCCTCTGGGGGCGGATACCAGCTCAATTCGCATGTGGCGGCGGCCATGGCCATTGGCCGCCGAGGATTGGAATTCGGGGAGCGCCTCTCAGCCAGGTCCGCCTCGCCGCTGCTCGGAGAGTCCTTGGCAGCAAGGCTTCGAGAGATTGCAAAAGGCCGAAAGCCCGGCGAGCACGTCTGGAAGCTCTGGAAGGCGTTGACTCCATGGCTGAGGTCGGATATGCGCAAGCGTCGAAGGCCTCGGTCGGTGCAGAGCGGCGGCGCAAGCCATCCTGGGGGGGTTTGCCTCCGCCTGTGACAGCCCCCTCATTCGGGCGCTTCGGTGTCCGGACACCAGCCGTTCTCGCTGTTTGGACGGCGGCCCCAGTGACGGGGCAGACGAAAGGCCAAATCGATCAGTATCTTTGTTGATCAATTGTAGGCTATTCCGAAACGGTCAGAAGCTGTAGGTGAAACCGATGCCCAGTCCCCGGTAATCGTTGCTGGCAACCAGAGGACTGTTGCGGACGCCGCCCAGCAAAATTTCCCCGTTGACACTTACCGTCCAGACCCACCTGGGCTTGGGCCGGTAGTTGAGGCTGATGAGGCCCCCCAGGTCGCGCATCCCGGCGGGGGCGGTGTAGGGCCCGATCTGGGCGGCCGTGAAGGACGCATCCCCGGCGGCCACCAGGGCGGCCCGGTTCGCCGCCTGGGCGGGAGTGATGCCGAAGTCATAGTTCATGGCCTTGGCGTCCGCATAGGTCCCGTGGAGGCCCAGGTCGAGGCTCCAGCGGGGAACCACGGGGATCGTCCGGCCCAGGGTCAGGGTGGCGCGGTTGCCCGAATCATCCAGCATGCCGTGGGCAACGGTGAAGCCCGCGCGATAGTCCTGGTAGCGGTAGTGCAGGCCCGTCCCGGCGAAGAGGTCCGCCCTCCGGTCGCCCATGCCGGCCAGGAGCGGGGAGCGGCTTTCGGGCCGGCTGTCCCCGATGCCCACCCCCAGGTCCCAGGTGAAGCCTCCCTCCCTCACCAGGTGCACCCCGGCCCCGTAGCCCACGCCCACGCGGCTGGGTCCCACGTAGAACCGCCGGTCGTATTCCGCCATGAAGAGCAGAAGCGAGGTACGCTCCAGCATTCCACGTAAATGCACAGATCCTTCGGGAAAGGGGAAGCATCTTTGGGTACACTCATCGAGTGCGGTGAAAATCTCAAGTCAGACCTGGGTGGCGGCGAAAGGATGGCGGACGTTGGCCAAATTACTGGAGATCAGGAATCTGAAGACCCAGTTCGGCCCCAGCGGGAACCTCGTCACCGCCGTCGACGCCATCGACCTGCACGTGGACCAGGGCGAGATCCTCTGCCTGGTGGGTGAATCCGGGTGCGGCAAGAGCGTGACGGCCCTTTCGGTGATGCGGCTGATCCAGGCGGATACCGGGCGCTACGCCAGCGGCCAGATCCTGTTCCAGGGCGAGGACCTCCTGCGCAAGACCGAGCGGGAGATGCGGGCCATCCGCGGCCGCTCCATCGCCATGGTCTACCAGGAACCCATGAGCGCCATCAACCCGCTGTTCACCGTCGGCAGTCAGATCGCCGAAGCGATCCGGGCGCACAAGCCGGTGTCCCGCCGGCAGGCCATGGACCAGGCGGAGCGCCTGCTCGGCCTGGTGGGCATTCCCGATGCCGCCCGGCGCCTGCAGGCCTACCCCCACGAGCTCTCCGGCGGCATGTGCCAGCGGGCCATGATCGCCATGGCCCTGTGCTGCGAACCCAGCCTGCTGATCGCCGACGAGCCCACCACCGCCCTGGACGTGACCATCCAGGCGCAGATCCTGGACCTGATCAAGCGCCTGAACCGGGAACTGGGCATGGCCATCCTGTTCATCACCCATGATCTGGGGGTGGTGGCGGAGCTGGCCGACCGGGTGGTGGTCATGTACGCCGGCAAGGTGGTGGAGGAGGGCAAGGTGGCCGACGTGTTCGCCGCGCCCTTGCATCCCTACACCCTCGGCCTGCTGGCCTGCATCCCCCGCCCCGGCACGGCCGGCAAGCTGCCAACCATCGAAGGCATGGTGCCCCATCCCGGCCACCTGCCGGAAGGCTGCCATTTCCACACCCGCTGCCCCTTCGCCCAGGCCCGCTGCCGGCAGTCGGAGCCGCCCCTGGAGGCGCTAGGCGGGCAGAAGGTGGCGTGTTTCGTGGCCGTTGACCGGAAGCGGGAGGCTTGACCCATGGACCCCCTGCTCTGGGTGCGCGACCTCAAGAAACATTTCCCGATCCGCGACGGCTGGCGGCGGCAGCGGACCGTCTATGCGGTGGACGGGGTCTCCTTCCACGTGGCCCCGGGCGAGACCTTCGGCCTGGTGGGCGAATCCGGATGCGGCAAGACCACCATCGGGCGCCTGGTGCTCCGGCTCATCGAGCCGACCGCGGGGCAGATCCGCTTCGACGGCCGGGATGTGCTGGCCCTGGACAAGGCCCGGCTCAAGGCCATGCGCCGGGACATGCAGATGGTGTTCCAGAACCCCTACGCCTCCCTGAACCCGCGCCTCACCGCGGGCGGCAACATCGCCGAATCCCTCATCATCCATGGCCTGGGCGAGCCCAGGCAGCACCGCGACATGGTGCAGGAGATGCTGCGCACGGTGGGCCTGCAGCCGGATTACATCGACCGCTACCCGCACGAGTTCTCCGGCGGCCAGCGCCAGCGCATCGGCATCGCCCGGACCCTGATCCTCAGGCCCAAGCTGATCGTCTGCGACGAGCCGGTCTCGGCCCTGGACGTGTCGGTCCAGGCCCAGATCCTCAACCTGCTGCAGGACCTGAAGGCACAGTTCGGCTTCGCCTACATCCTGATCGCCCACGGCCTGCAGGTGGTGGAGCACATGTCGGACCGGATCGGCGTCATGTACCTGGGCAAGCTGGTGGAGGTCGCCCCGGCCCGGCAGCTCTTCGTTTCGCCAAAGCATCCCTACACCGAGGCGCTGGTATCGGCCATCCCCCAGCCCGTTCCCGGCGCGGCGCGGCGGCGGATCCTGCTGGAGGGGGACGTTCCCAGCCCCTCCGACCCGCCCTCCGGGTGCCGGTTCCATACCCGGTGCCGCTACGCCACCGAGTTGTGCCGCAAGGTGGAGCCCGTGCTGGAAAACGGGGTGGCCTGCCATTTTCCCCTCTAGGAGGCTGTCCATGGGCGCATTGAGGAATCTCGCGGCCAACCTGGCGGGCGCCAGGGTGCCGGAGGCGGCGCTGCGCCAGGCCCGCCTGTGCCTGCTGGACACCCTCGGCTGCGGGCTGTACGGCAGCACCCTGCCGGAGGGCCGGCGGCTGGTGGAAGCCCTGGGCGGCCTGGGGGCAGGCGGCGCGCCAGCCTGGGGCGGCGGCCCGGTCCTGGGCAGGGGCGAGTGCGCCCTGGCCTGCGGCGCGCTGGCCCACCTGCGCGAACTGGACGATGTGCACTACTCCATCACCCACCCGGGCGCGGTGGTCATCCCCGCGGTGCACGCCATGGCCCATGGGCGGCAGCGCACCCTTGGCGAGCTGCTGACGGCCATCGTCTGCGGCTACGAGGCCATGGTGCGGATCTCCAAGGCCTCCGGCTACCTGGCCCACCGCCAGAAGGGCTGGCACGCCACCGGCACCATGGGGCCGTTCGGGGCCGCCGCGGCCTGCGGGAAGCTGCTGGGGCTGGACGAGCGGGGCATGGTGGCCGCCCTGGGTCTGGCCGGCAGCCGCACCGGGGGGACCTGGGCGTTCAAGGCCGACGGCTCCATGAGCAAGCGCCTCCATCCCGGCCTGGCGGCCCGGGACGGCCTCACCGCCGCCCAGCTGGCCGCGGCCGGCTGGACCGGGCCGGAATACGTCCTGGAGGCCGAGGACGGGGGCCTGTTCCGGGTGTCCTGCGAGGACTGGGACCTGGCCGAGCTGGACCGGGACTGGGGCGAGGTCTGGGCGATCACGGAGATCGAGTTCAAGTGGTATGCGGCCTGCAAGTCGGTGCACGCCCCGCTGGAGGCGGCGGCGAACATCCGGGCCCGGAAGACCGGGGCCATCGCCGAAGTCCGCGTGGGGATCAACAGCTCGGCCATGGCCATGGCCGGGGGCATGTACCGGCGCGACTCGGTGGCCTCGGCCCAGCTGAGCATCCCGTATGGGGTCGCCCTGGGCCTGTGCGGGCGGGCCGGGCAGGCCCCGGACTTCGAGGCCGGCGCCATCGCCGACGAGGACCTGTTCCAGCTGGCCCGGAAGGTGAAGACCGCCGTCGCGCCGGAGATGGAGGCGATCCGCCTGGCCCAGCACAAGAGCGCCGCCCGGGTGGAGGTGCTGTACCAGGACGGTTCCCGGGAGGTGGAGGAAATCCACGATGCCAAGGGGCACCAGGGCAATCCCCTGGACCAGCGGGCCGTGGTGGACAAGTTCCTGGGCCTGGCGTCCGGCTTCCGGGTCGAGGCCATCCGCGGGCTGATCCTGGATGGCGACGCCGGCCGCAGCGCCGACGACCTTTTCCAGCTTTTGTGAAGGGAAACCCCATGGAAACCAGCCAGGGCGGATTTTTCGAACGTACCCAGGGGCACATGCATCCGGTGGTCATCGCCGATTACGGCAAACGCCGGATGGACCACCTGGGGGCCTCCTCGGGCTACCTGCTGAAGGTGATGGCCGCCCACGCGGTCATGCTGGCCCAGTGCGCCATCATCCCCCGCCCCGCCGCGGCGGCCCTGGCCCGGACCCTGGCGCGCTGGGCGGCCGAGGGCGGCATCGCCCAGGAGCGCCTGGACCCGGCCCTGGAGGACCTCTACATCAACATGGAGCACCTGCTGGCCGAGGAACTGGGCCCTGAGGTGAGCGGACACCTGCCGGTGGCCCGCAGCCGCAACGACGTGGAGGCCGCCATGTGGCGCATCGAGGCCCGGGAAAAGCTGGCCGCCCTGGCCGATGAGCTGCTGCGGCACGTGGCGGTCCTCGGCGCCCGGGCTGCGGCCACGGCCGACGCGGTGATGCCCGCCTACACCTACGACCAGCAGGCCCAGCCGGCCACCCTGGGGTTCACCCTGTCGGCCTATTCCGCCGCCCTGCTGCGGGACGCGGAACGGGTGCTGGACTGCGTCCGGCGCCTGGACCACTGTCCCCTGGGCGCCGCCGCCGCCACGGGCACCGGCTACCCCATCGACCGGGCCCTGACGGCCCGGCTGCTGGGCTTCGCCGGCGTGCTGGACCATGCCGGCGACTGCGTCTCGGCGGCCGACTATATGCTGGAGGGGACCGGCGCGGCGGTGCTGGCCCTGAACACCCTGGCCCGGCTGGCGGAGGACGTGATCAAGTGGTGCCTCAACGAGACCGGCTTCGCCGATCTGCCCGACAGCCTCATCGATTCCAGCTCGATCATGCCGCAGAAGCGCAACCCGGTCATCGTCGCGGCGGTGCGGGCCAACGCCCGGCTGATGATCGGCCGCTACGCCGGCATGCTCGCCGCCTGCACGGTGCCCTACGAGGCCAGCCGGGACGTGACCATCGTCTGGGAGGAGACCACCGACTGCCTGTCGGTGGCCGCCGGCATGTGCCGCATCTCCCAGGCCTACCTGGCGGAGATGACCTTCCACCTGGAGGCCATGGAACAGTCATTGGCGCGCGGCTTCACCAACACCACCGAGATCGCCGACACCCTGGTGCGGGAAGGGGGCCTGCCGTTCCGGCACGCCCACCAGATCGTCGGCGGCGCCGTGGCCGATCTGTTCGCCCAGGGCAAGGGGCCGGAAGCCATGACCTATGAACTGCTCAATCAGTGGAGCCACACCGTGTGCGGCGCCGGCCTGCCCATCGCCCCCGCGACCCTGGCCGCGGCGGCCGAAAACCGCAACAGCGTCACCCGGCGCCATTCCTTCGGCGGCACCGCACCCGCCGAAGTGCGGCGCATGGTGAAAGTCCAGGATGAGCGAAGACGTGAGTTGGGGTTAACCTTGGAATCATTTCGAAACCGATGGTCGGAAGCGGACAGAGCATTGCAGGATGCCTGCGCAGCCTTGTAGAGGACCTTTCACCATTCACCAACGGAGGGAACCGTCATGGACAAGAAACCCTGGTTTAAGACGCCGCTGCGTCTTCTGCTGATCGTCGTGGTAGC
>Ga0302320_10021138_pt1 | contig 12940 bp, 27 predicted proteins | sample Bog_T0_3_FD_202130 | JGI IMG/M metagenome (GOLD analysis project Ga0302320, IMG submission 202130) | Peat permafrost microbial communities from Stordalen Mire near Abisko, Sweden - Bog_T0_3 | ecosystem: Environmental > Terrestrial > Soil > Wetlands > Peat | place: Sweden: Abisko, Stordalen Mire...
CTCATGCGGTATCACGAGATAATTTTTGAGACGGTCGATCTTGATCTGCCACCAAAGGCGCAAGCAGCCCTCAATCGTTCCAAACGGATAACGCTCAAGGATGGTCAAGCGGCTACGCTGATGATGGCGACCAAGAATGAAGGTTATGCCTATGTCGCGGTCACCGCAACGCTCGATGGCGAGGAGGTAGGCTTTCTGCACCTCGCGCAGAATAATGTTCCACCACCGCCCGATGATCCCACCGACTATGACATTTACAAAGACGATCGTGGTTCGTGGTCGGCTACAAACGTGTGGGTCAATTACGATAGGACTCGCCTTGGTATCGCGACGGCAATGTATGATTATGCGGCGCGGGCTGGATTCAAAATCCTCGCGAGTGGTCGGGGCTATGGCGGCAAGCTGACGCCGAATGGGCAATCCCTCTGGCAATCGCGTGAAAAGCCATTGCGTTTTGGCAAGCCACTGCCGAAGCAGGATCGCTTCTGGAAGCCGAAGTCAAAACTCACACGCCCGTGACCCACCCACCGACTCACCCCGTTTCCACGAAATCATTGAAGCCCGATCTCCTCGATCAACTGAACCTCGCGTGCAGCCCGATCTGTGGCAGACGCCAGATAGCGACAGCGATAAACCAAATCCCTGTTTTCCTCAAAATCGAACACGCCGTCGTGAACCATCTCGACTCACCCTGAGTTGCCAGTGAGACATAAATATCAGTATGAGCAACGAATTACGACGATGGATGCGGCTGGTGGAGGAACGGATGACCGAGACCCGAATCATAGCCTATCATGGCACCGACGCTGCTGATCTCAAATCATTTGATCTTGGGAAGACCGGACAGGGCGCAACCGCTGGTCGCTGGGCGCCCGGTTTTCAACCAGATGCATCCGTCTATTTTGCAACGGAACCCCATCACGCTGCGCATTACGGTGAGCACATTCATAAGTTTTTGATTGATGCTCCTTTGCTTGAAAAAGATGCCGCGCAAGAACTCGAACAATGGGCAAGAGAGTTGCATTATCATAACGCGCAAACGATGATTGATGAATATTTTGATGGTAATGCTTATAACGCGCTAGATGCGGATAACTATTTTGCCGACGCCAACCGTGAAGCGCAACGGGCTGGATTGCCGGGCGCCATCATATCATTCGGAGACCTGACCGATAGTGTTGGTGGTCGTAATCGTAGGGTCGGTAATGTGATCGTTCTCAATGATCTTTCAGTTGCAACGATGGTTTCTGATTAGCTCCCGACACACCTTCATACGCCGGTAACTGAATATCACCGATGCGTTACCATGAAATCATATTCGAAAGCTTCTTGCAAGACCAACGCTGTCCGGTCAAGATCGAGTAGTCCAGCGGGCGGAAGATGCCACCGGCTGTGTGAGACGAACTGCTTGATCGATTGGAACATAGATTTCTTCCTTATAATGCTACAAAATCAATGGCATCGGCCATCGTGTCAAAAAACATGCCGGTCCGCCGCCCACTCGAACGCCACGGACGGGCGTGCCACCGCATGCTGGCCGGATAGTACATTACCTCGCCCAGGTAGGAGCCGCCGCGACGCACGAACCATTCGCGCTCGGTGTGCCAGCTTTTTTCAGTGGTGATCATGTCACTCCTCCGGTCGGGCTAGATACAGGGTGCTCCGCATCCCACTTGGCGAGGCTGGCGAGGGCTGCGCGCTTCGTCATATACCTCATCGTGATCCCGCGCAAATTAAAAAGGTGACGTGATGCGAACCGATCCGTTTCAAACCCGCGCTGACGTTGATCTCTATCTTGCTGGAGATCGGATCGAATGTTTAGAGTGTGGGCGGTTCTTTAGCTTTCTTCCGCGCCATATAACACGCACCCACCAGATGGATGCGGTTGCGTACCGCGATAAATGGGCGATCCCGGCATCTCGTGCATTGGCTGGTCAGAACTACCGCGAGCAACATAGTCTCAAACTTCGACGCATGATTTCAGACGGTGTGATCGAACCAGCCCACGACAAGGCAACCGAGAAAGCGTGCAAGGCTGGCAGCCGAACCAAAGTGGCATGGCAGGCCGATCAACACGCCATGAATGTCGCTACACGCCGACCGGGGGATCATTCACTCTTGCCACCCGGCGCGAAGCGAGTCGATGGACGTGACGCAGACCGGGCGCGCGAATATCAAAGAGCATGGCGAGCAAAGAAGACGAAACGCGTTGTTCAACCAAAAGTAGCAGATTCGTGAGCCACCCTCAATCGGCGGGATGCCATAAATATCAGGATGAGCAACGAATTACGACGCTGGATCACGCTGTGCGAAATGGCTGCCTTGCCACCAGATGTTTTGGATGCAGCAGCTAACCACATGCGGCAGATGGCAGTCGCGACTGGTGGCTTGCCAGACAATATACCTGATTTCAGAGTGAAGTTTGTTCAATGGTCGAAAGATCAGATTGCGGCGGTGTTCCATAATCTTTCGAAACTTTTTGAGAGAGGAGATACCCTGATGGTTTGGCGCGAAATCATCGCCCCCGAGGATTGGGAACCGACCGAGGAGAGGCATCTGGGCATTTACTGGACATGGGACCGCGATGTTGCTCATGCCTATCAGGGCAACTCTAGGGAGGGTGTTGCGTGGCTGTTGTCCGCCGAGGTGACGTTCGACCAAATCGATTGGGTGTCTACGTTGTCGCAGAATGCGACGCCAGCCTATGCTCCCGAGAAGGAAATCAGAATCAACCCCAATAGTCGTGTATCGTTCGCAACCTGCGAGCGGATATGACCACCTCGGCTCACCCGGAGTGGACGGCAGGTCCGGATATCACCAGAAATAGCCATTTCAGCAGATGCTGAAACAGGTGGTTTTGGTGAAACCACACCCCCGACTCACCCCCAATCGTCGGTGAGCCATAAATATCCGTATGAGCAACGAATTACGACGCTGGATGACACTGTGTGAAGCCATGAACCCGAAGTTGCTGGTAGCCTTTAGATTGAATGGTAAGGTATCAGTTGGGGATGTAGGCGAGACTCACATCGATTTGGGCCGAGTTTTGCCGTACTTGTATCCGGGGCAGGATGTGTCGCGGGCAGAGGTAGGGTTTGTAAACCATAAGGGACACTTTTTAGATCGGCGGAGGGCATGGGACTATGCCAGGGATAACGATCTTTTGGGCAAACATGCCACGTCCAAGCTAGACCATGAAAGCCTTGGTCGTCCCCAAGAGCTAGACACAGATGATTTGTTGGTCGTCCCCAAGAATTTGTAACGCCGCGTTACCCACCGACTCACCCAAAGTCGTCGTGGTGGGTAAATAGGTCATGCGCTACGCCGAAATCATGTCAGAAGCTGCCAAGCCAGTCACGGTTGCCGCGTGGCATGGCACGTCGGACGCCCAACCTGTTTTCCGCCCATGGGCGCATTTTGGTACAGCGCGTGCTGCGGCTCAAAGACTGTTGTTTCGTATGCAGCGGGCCGCCGATTATGACTGGAAGCCAGTTCCGGCCTATCTGGTCGGTGTTCAGTTGACATTGCGCAAGGTGGTCAACATCACCGATGATGCGGGGTACGATCTTGATCCGGCTGCCATGGTGGCGAAAATGATCGCGAAGCGGATGCCTGACAATCTGCGACAGGCGTTACAAGGGCTTGATCCGAAACAGACAGCTTCGGTCCTCATTCAGCATGGCATTGACGGCTTTGCCTACCGGAACAAAGCCGAGGATAAGGGTAGCATGTCCTATGTGGTTCTGGACCCAGCCTGCATCCGGGTGACCAGCGCAGCACGTGCGATGTCTGAGGACGAGCTTAAACACATTTACTACCAACATCAGTAGCCTGATGCGTGACCACCGACTCACCCTCAGTGACGACCACCTTGAAGCTATCGGCCACATGCTCGATGATCCGCGCCCGCCCAATGATTTCTGTCATTTCTCACCTCCATAGCCAGTCTGCCACATTGGGCGCAACCTGACGACTCACCCCGATCGATCATGGGTCAAAATCAGGGTCTTCTCGTCACCTTCACGACTATTTAGCACGATAGATTAGCGAGACCTCGCGGTTTTCTCTTGCGCGTTCTTGATAAAAGCCAGTATGATGCCTTTCAACGACCGGCGCCTCGCGGAACATCAGGGGCGGAGACGGAAGATGGCTAAGACATACGCGGTGCTGGAAACCAAATACGCCGATCTCGCGACCGATTTCGGGCTTGATTGGGCGACCAAGTTGTTCGGCGCTGAGACGATCGCCAGCCTGCCGGTGCGGGCCAGCGGCAAAAATAAAGGCAAACCCAAGGGATTCGTGATCTGGCGCAAGGCTTCGGTTGCCGGTTACAGCCGCGAGGTGCAAAGCCCGCTGGCCGTTGGACAACTTGCCGATGCGTGGCTCGCCCTCGGCATGTACTGCACCCGCAGCGACGCGATGAGCGGGTATTGGATGGGCCGGACGGAAACACTGGCGCTTTCCCGCTGCTATCTATTCGAAGACGGTCGGCAGCGCCGCGCTTCTGAGAACGCTTTCAACGACCAAGCTCGTGCGACCGATTTGGCGGAAATGCGGGCCGAGGCCGAACGTGAGGCAGGCCGTTGACCGGCCACCCCAACCGCTCCCGCAAGCCGATCCTACGCCCACACGAGGCGCGGGGGCTACGGACTGCTGTTGCCTTCATGACGGCTGGCGAGGCCGATGGCGTGTCGGAGCGCGAAGTCGAAGCGTCGAAGTCAGCGGCTTCGAAGCTGGCCGAGGCACCAGAGCAATCGATCTGGCTTCCGTTTTCCCGCATGGAGTTGGACGTGCTTTGGGAAGCGATCAGAAACGGTGCTGAAGCTATATTGCAGCCGTCTTCAGGGCATCGACCTGACCAGCGCAAGGCGTTCCGAGATGCAGGCAATCGCATCGCTGACGCGGGCGGGTTCGGGCCTAAGTTTTGACCTTCGACTCACCCGCAGTTGGCGGTAGGCTGTGAACTACCACGACCCTAAAGAGGTCGCGGCGTCTTGGTCAAACCTGTCCCGCATCTATCCGCGAGGCTAAAGACCTCGCGGTTTTCTGGCGCGTTCTTGATAAATACCGCCATGAGCAACGATATTCGACGCTGGATGACTTTGGTGGAGGGGCAGGTTCGCCTTGTCGAAAGCACGCCGCGCACCCTCTATCATGGCACGTTGCGTAAGTTTCTACCTTCAATACAAAAACATGGCTTGTGGCCCACCGTGGGCGAATTCACAAGCACCATGTATGATATAGAGGAAGATGCCGAATTTCCCGAACTGGTTTTCGCTGCGGATAAGCGCGGTCTGAAAGCCTGCTTCAGCGCGATCGCATGGTTGATTAACAAGCATTACGGAGAGCGATACACAGTTGACTTGATCAAAAAGTATGGGGCGCTGTGCGTTTTGCGACATGCCGAAGAAGACTTTACCTATCGTCAACAAGATGACGAACACGACCATCCGAATTACTATACGGATCATCCATCACAAGCGGAGCCGGGCGACTACTACTCAGAAAACGGCATCACGATCGATGCGGTGCTGACCGGCAATAAAATGCTGCAATATTTTACGAAATATGCCGGACTTCGCCGCAAAGAATGTGAACGCCCCGGTGCTCGGAACCCCTACGCCTCTGATTTATGAACCTATCACGCGTCCGTGACCCACCGACTCACCCTAAATCGGCGGTAGGTCAGACGTTCACCGCTAGCAACTCGGCATTGGACCGAACGGATTTGGAGAAATGAAAAAGACGGTTGGGTAGATCGTTGCTAAATAATCGTATGCGATTGCACGAAATCACGGAAGCCAGACGGCTTTCCAGCAAATTCAGAAAATGGTTTGAAGGCAGCGTCGTCACCACATGGGACGATCAACCGCTGGTCGTCTACCATGGCACCGACGCGCAGTTTACGCGGTTCAGTCTCTCCAAGGCCGGTAGCCGCTCCGGTGGCGTGGCAGGTCACGCGATACGCGGCATCTACTTCTATGGCGATAGCGACATCGACGGCTCCTCTGGTGCAGAGAATGCCAAGGCATGGGGCAACACGGTCAAACGATGCTACCTGCACATCACCAACCCATTGATTGTAAACGCGATGATTGACGGTGACACCGAGGAACAGGCGCAAGCAGCAGGCCATGACGGTATCATGCAGAGCGGCGGACGGGTGTACGTAGTGTTCGATCCCGATCAGGTTTGGACGATCAAGTGACCCTCCGACTCACCCTGATACGCCTGCATGGGAAATAGTGGCGTTTTAGACGCCAAATCGATAGCATTCCGCTCATGAAAATCACCTGTCAGGTTTCGCCGTTCCTTCCCACACAAAGCTAAATACGCCATGGAAAATGACCTCAGACGGTGGATGAGATTGGTAGAAGCGTCGCAGCCACGATGTCCTTTTCCGAACAGCCAGTGCCAGACCCCGGTGTATCACGGCACTTCCAATCCGAATTTCAAACGCTTTTCGAGCAAGGGTGGGTTGGGTGGTGCCATGGGCTTTTGGTTCGCTACCACCCGAGAAGCCGCTAACACCTTCGCCAAACCGCGCTACGCAGGCGTCCAGCCGGGTGTGAAGGTCTGCTGGATCAACATTCAGCAGCCAATGGAGTATGACGGCCACGCGGCTTTTGTGGCAGCGGCTTTGGCGATGAACAAGGGCACGCCCGAGGAGAATGCGAAGGCGTTGCGTCGAAACCTTGCCCGAGCAGGTCACGATGGTGTGGTCATTCGCAATTCGGACACAGATATGGCTGGCCTGCGAGACGACTGGGTGGCCTTCCATTCCACCCAAATTGAACCGATGCGGCAACTGGACGAAGCCGACGATGACGATGACGATAGGCCGCGCCATATCCGCGATCTGTTGATAGAGAAGAAGTGACTTCTCTATCTCTTTAATATCATCTTTTGCTTGGTTCTGCATCCATGGCTATCTAATGCGCCTTGACTTCGGCTCTGGTAACCGATTGTCGGTAGTCCATGATTTCACCCAGGCGAGTATTTCACTTCCCGGAATGCCATAGATCGGACCCACAACCTTCGTCGGCTTGTTATCGAGGGAGGTATTCGGCTGGAAGGCTTCATCCAGGTCATCACGCTCTTCGCTCATTGGTCGCTTATGATCCGCAGGTTGCCCACACCAAGTGCCAAGCATTGTGGGACATTACGATTGCAATACCGAAAAGCGACAACGAGCCTCGTCCAGCATCGCTTCGGTTATGTCGTTCATGAGGCTATTTACGCGGTTGGACGGCGCAGTGTCTACCACCGACTCACCCTCATACGTCGGACGGCCTAAAAACCGTCCTCACTGACCTCTGCTCGGCGGGAAAACTTGCCCTGATTGGCGTAGGCGGCTTTGACCTGCCACGGGTCGAAGACCATGATCTGGCGCCCGTCCGACACGCCATCAAAGCCGTGCTCCTTACGCAATTGGTCAATCGCACGATCCTGTGCCAAAACGTGCCGTTTATCATCTGGATCGAAATCTTCACCGTGTTCGTCAGGATCATAGCTGGACCCGATGACCGCCCGAAGATGATGCACGAAAACGCCGTCTGCCAGAGCCGTCCATAACCACGTATCGCTGACAATGTGCTGTGCGCTCACGTAGAGCGGCATAATGAGCGGTGTCTGACCGGCGCGAACGGCATAATGCCCGGCTTCAGCCGGTTGGGTGGCGACGTAGATGCCTTTGCCGATCTGCACACCATTCTCGCCGGTCGGGCGTTGGAACGTCGTGAAGGCGGTGCCAGTGCCGTGGTAGCACATGAATGGCAGGCCATCCTGATCGCGCACCATGCTCTGATCGAACCACGCGCGGAAAGCCGGATTTTGTGTCATACGCTTGGCATGTTGCCGCTTGCTCGTATCAGGTTCGAGTAGCTTCAATGGAGAACGAGTCTCATTTATGATCTCAAAATAGCGCATGTTCCCTATTTATTCACAAGCCGACTCACCCGCAAATGATTTTTCGGAATTATCACGTATCTCAGATGCGTGATAATGCCACCGACCCATAGTCGTCGGTAGGTTATCGCTTGGCCAACAAGACACCGCCCTCAACCAATTTCAGCAGAGGCGCGGCGCAATCCTGCATCATCAGGAGTGATCCAGCTACGCCGTTTGCATCCTTCTGGGTTATAGCATCGCGTGCCTCCGTCATCGCATGGTTGAGATGCCTCAGATATTCATCTATGGCATCGACGGTCTCAATTAAAACGACAAGCTTGGCCATGGGATCACCTGAGTTACAGGCCAATTTCCTACCTCAAAATTCATGCCCTTGCTAATCAAAGACCACCAACTCACCCTCAATCGGCGGCATGGCAAAATTACGACTTGACAAATGTGTGGAATCCAGTATGACGCTGATCATAGAGATTGGAGACCGCTATGAACGCCCATGCATTGAACCTGATAGCCGTTGCCGATCATGCTCGTTTTACCGAAATGGCGACGCGTTTCGGTTGGTCGGACGATGAACAACTGGCGGTAGCGGAGTTTGTGGGCGATGCCCAAGAAAACTCCTTTACCAACGGGCAGCACGCACTGCTGCCCGATTAATGCGACAATCATTCAGCCGCCTTACCGCGTCCTAACCCGTGATGGAGACTGATCTGCGGGATGCCGCCCTTCGCAATAGTAGGCAGACGGATGCGGGAGGCTGGATGACCCCCGACTCACCGCGAATGGACGGTGAGCGAATCCGTTGCTAAATAATCACATGGAATCTGATCTCAGACGGTGGATGGAGTTGGTGGAAAACGGATCGTTGCGCGGATCGAAGATCGCGGACATCGATTTTGATGATGCTGTCCGGCATCACGATCTGCCGGATGCTGGTGGCATTACCGATTACCGACAGGCGTTCAAAGACGCCAAAGCGGATTTGGCTCGAATGTTTGCAAGGCAGAAAGTGCTAACGATCTATCGGGCGCTCGTCACAGACATCTCCGAACTGGACACCGACAGGACCGGCATTGCGTGGGCGTGGGAGGCGGAAGGTGCGCTTCGCGGGTCAGACATTGGGAAAACGGATACCTCCGGTCTGCTGCTTGAAGGCAGGGTCGCTACGACACAGGTTAACTGGCACCTGACCATCGCAATGAACGCTTTTGATCCTGAAGAACGGGAAATCGTGCTGGTGCGCGGCGCGTCGGTGACGTTGATTTCGGTTCACAACGCTCAAGGTTACCGGGTTGGGGCAGAGATCACGCCGCCAGCCTTGCGTGGAATCATCATCCGGGCCTGACCTGACCCTCCGACTCACCCGCAATCGGCGGTGAGGCATAAATATCGGTATGAGCAACGAATTACGACGCTGGATGAGGTTGGTGGAAGCAGCATTCGCGTCTGGTTCGACGCATTTAATCGCTACGCCACGCTTCAAGGCATGGTTCAGGAATAGCAAGGTTGTCGATGAACGGGGTAATCCGCTCGTCGTGTATCACGGAACTTATCCGGTATTATGTAGCAAACGCCACCAGATTTCACGGGGCCTGACGCACAGCCATCACGGCTCCGCGAAAATCAAGAGACTTGGGATTCCGCCCGCCAAGAAAATACTGATTGAAATCAGAACGTGTTTCTCGCATCAGCCCCAATAGGGCGTTGCGGACTACTGGCAACAATGTGTCTGGTAGATCGACCCCCATGCTATCACTGCCGTGGAAGGTAGCAACGCGCACGCCACCGGACTGAATGAGCAATTCAATCGCCTCGTCATAATCTTCATTGTCATATTTCGGGTCATGGTCGGACAACCAGTCATGTGCCCGGTAGCCGTGATCGCCGATGTTCACCATCTCGTTAATGTGTCCGTCTGGGAAGACCCACCAGCCCGATGATCTATTCGTCTCGTCCTCCACCAGTCGCATCCACCGTCTGATATCGCCCTGCATTTTATTGAACACTGGATAGTGGAGGTAATCTTAGCACCCACACGCAGCCACCGTCTTCAGGCGCGGGTGTATCCAGTTCGTAGCCAAACCTGTCCTCTAGCCAGTTTGCAAAGCGATTATAGATGCGTTTGCGGCTTGATAGGTTGTCCACATCATAGAATAGGATAATGTCTGGATGCCGTTCTATGATGTATTGCTTGACTACTTCTTGCACGGTCGCAAGAACCGGCAGAGGGCGTCCTAGATTAGTCGGCAAGGTCGCTACCAGATTTAGGTTTTCAGCACTGTGTGCAGCCAGCCCGTAATCAATCCGACAGCACAAGGTGTGGCGAAAATCTAGCATTTTGAAGGAGACGAAATAGGTTTCTGGCGGCACCTCGAACTCAGCTATTGTCGAATGGTATGACTTCTGGGTCCACTGAAGCTGAGGCGGATGGGAAAGAGTTATTTCTTGCAATCTCATGATGTTATTTAGCATGCCAGCAAAGTTGCGCCTAAGCCTTTTTCTGAGCGCGCTGCCAATAACCACAGAAGTCAACGCTGGGCTTGCAAGCCATCGCCAGCGTCGCCACGGCATTGACCTGTGCGCCGTTGTCTACGCGGCGATGATCCTCCCGCCACGCGCTCTCTTGGGCGTAGCGGATCAGATACAGACCGGCAATATGGTGATGATGTCCGATCTCCGAACGCCGCAGACGAGAGAAGAACCCTTCCGCACCATTGGTGTAGATACCGCTCTCTGTGCTATAAAGCTCCTTATGATTGATCCGCGCCACTTCGTAGCGACTATGAAGATCATTCCAAGACGGCGCTTCGTCCGCAATCAGTTTAGTTCCCGGCGCAACGCGATTAGCAATAAACGGGACCGACGCAGCTTCAGACCTGAAGACGTTAACCAAGGTGCGCCCGCCCCGTTCGCGGGCGGCGACGACAACCTTCCGTTCTACGACGCGTTCAAAGCCTTGGGCAAGCAACCACAACTCATGCTGCAAACCGATGATTTTACGCACGCTCTGGTGCAGGTCGATGGTCAGTTGTATGATTATAGTGGCGCTGTCGATTACAATCCACCCGTGGCACCGACCACACGCGCCAGTCTAATGCGGGCGGCGTTGAAGTCTGGAAAATCGGCTTATGACGTACGTGGCGATGCAATAACGGCGGCTGAGATCATCCAGACGGCGCAGACATGGAATGATTGAGCACGCCGATTCACGCAATCGGCGGTTGCTTCAGGTCAGACATCACATCATGGTATGCTGAAATGCGAGGCTCAAATGCCGCCGATGTACGGATCGTCTCCGTGTGGATAGCGACAGCAAATGACAAACGAGAGGTTGGTATGAACGAAGATGCGACGCCGGTTCTGCCGGTCGAACCGAAGCCTCAGACATGGGGTCGATGGGGGGATCGTTTAGCGGCTATGATTGCCGACCAAAAAGCCATTTTCGCCCGTAAAGCGAAAGAGGCGCAGGCTTCTGGCGGAGATCAGAAACCCGATCCCACGCGTTCGTGACCCTCCGACTGACGCGGGCGCGACCGGCAAAGGCATCGGAAAACTCGTGTACGCCAAGCTGCGCCAGATGGCCTAAATACCGGCCATGCGATACCATGAAATCATGCTCGAAACCGCCGTCCCGCTACCGAGGTGGTTCTTTCATGCGACGCCCCAGCACAAACTGTCGCTGATCCGCCAGCATGGTTTGACACCATCGGACGAGTCTCATCCCGGTCAAGCTGCGGCGGTGTATCTAACCCATCAGATGAGCTTGGCGCAGCATTATGCCGAGATGAACTTCGGTGAGAATGATAATCAAGCGTGGGTCATTTTGCAGATTGATGCCAGCGCGCTCGATCCAGCCCGGCTGAAGCCTGATCTCTGGCGGAGACCGGCCAGCTTGTATATGAAGGGGCCATCCCGCCCAGCGCGATCCGGGTCGCTAAAACGTTTTCGTGACTCCCTCGACTCACCCTAAGTCGTCGGCAGCCTAAATATCACCGATGCGTTACCATGAAATCATGTTCGAAGCCAAGCCCAACCGCCGTGCGGTGCCACCAGAAACGGGAGTGCGGCACCCGATACGCAACAGTGAAGGTAAGCCAATTGCCGAGACAGCGGAGGCTCAGGCCGCTTTCTGGCATTGGTTCGGCCAGAGTAAGATCGTTGACGGTCGTGGCCGTCCCATGGTCGTCCATCGTGGTGACAAAGTTGGCAAGATCGACTTCAATGGCGTGCGTGCGGGCAATCTGATTAACGGCAATATCTTTTTTTCGAGCAACCGTGCGATCGCGAAAGGCTATACGTCGCATCGAACGAATTCGTTTATCGCATCAAAGGACATGAATCAGTCGCACGGCCTATATTCAGTGTATTTGAAGGTCTTGAAGCCAGTTGTTATTGACGCCAAGGGTAAAGATTGGAGCCGAATACCGTTATCCGGCGAGTGGAAGAAGACCATTGGCTCGGATACTATCCAGATCGACGAACTGGCGCAGTATGTGCAGCAAAACACTGATAGCGACGGTCTAATCGTGAAAAATGTTTGGGATCAGTTTGGCGATGGGCATCAGTATGTGGTCTTTTCTGGCCAGCAAATCAAATTGCTGCCACCGGCAGATGCTTCACCAGCACCCGTTGCACAGCCGACGGAACAACCTTTTCGTCCCGTAAGCTATCAATGGGATGATGACACTCAGGATTATGTTGAGGTTCCCGACCCGGACTAATGACCACCGACTCACCCGCATACGGCGGCATGATCGGGGGCATCAGGGTTCGAACCTGACCTAGACTAACGCCCTAACAAGTTGTTCCTACCTGTCACACGGGGTCTCACCGTACAGTGCCCACTCACGCCCCTTCACGATAACACCCTTACTGGTTTTGATCAGTTGCCACAATCTTTTTCGACTCACCTCCATACGATGGATGGCCTAAATACCACCGATGAGCAACGAATTACGCCGCTGGATCACCTTGCTGGAAGACCCTTCGCACCCAGCCTTCGCTGCTTGGTTCGCAGGGTCGCAGGTGGTTG